>JACCEB010633307.1_pt1 | contig 18159 bp, 23 predicted proteins | sample 7454761 | NCBI WGS metagenome assembly JACCEB01 (sample SAMN15323454, study PRJNA562643) | freshwater metagenome | isolation source: river surface water | place: USA:Blue River Watershed | collected 2017-08-18 | reverse complement strand
GACCTGTGGGACCTGTGGGACCTGTGGGACCTGTGGGACCTGTGGGACCTGTGGGACCTGTGGGACCTGTGGGACCTGTGGGACCTGTGGGACCTGTGGGGCCTGTGGGGCCTATGGGCCCCATGAGACCTATGGGACCTATGGGACCTATGGGGCGAGCACTCGGCTGTCTAAAGAGTGGTGCTGTCCTCGCTGGGTGCGGGGAGGGGGGATCTTGTGGTTCCGGGGGCTGAGGGGAAGCGGAGTCCGATTTCATCGCCTTCGGCGAGGCCCATTTCGTCGAGTTGGGTGCGGGTGATTTCGGCGTCGACAGTGGTGCCGGATCGTTCGAGGCGCAGGGTGAGACGTGCTCGCGGCCCTGCCGCGAAAAGGTGTTCTACTTTGGCGCTGGATTCCGAGCGGTCGTCACCGGCGAAAAGGATTTCGATTTCGTGGGGACGGACGTAGCGCGGGCGGGCTGGGCCGTCGCCGGGGATGCGGTTCACGTCGCCGAGGAATTCGTAAACAAAGGGCGTTGCCGGATGATCAAAGATTTCCTGTGGGGAACCGATTTGCTCGATGGCACCTGCGTTCATGACGACCACGACATCGGCCAGTTCGAGGGCCTCCTCTTGGTCATGCGTGACAAATACGGTGGTGACGCCGATTTCGTTATGGAACTGGCGCAGCCACTTGCGGAGATCTTTGCGAACTTTCGCGTCGAGGGCGCCAAAGGGTTCATCAAGGAGCAGGACGCGGGGCTCAATGGCGAGAGCGCGTGCGAGTGCAACGCGCTGGCGTTGTCCACCGCTGAGTTCGGAAGGGAATCGCGCCTCAAGGCCGTCGAGTTGCACCATTTTGAGGAGTTCGCGCGCCTTGCTCCGGATTGCTTCCGGTGAAGGGCGTAGGTGTTTGGGCTTCACCTCAAGGCCGAACGTGATGTTTCGGAGAACGGTGAGGTGGTCAAACAGAGCGTAGTGTTGAAAAACAAATCCCGCTCGTCGGGCAGCGGCGGGTAACTGGGTGACATTTTCGCCGTGGAGAATGATTTCGCCGCTTTCTTCAGGATCGGGGAAGTCGAGTCCGCCGAGGATGCGGAGAAGGGTTGTTTTTCCGGAACCGGAGGGTCCGAGGAGGGCGACAAGTTGGTTATCACCGATTTCGAGGTTGATGCCGTTGAGGGCTTTGAATCGACCGAAGGTTCGGTGGAGGTTTCTGACGACGATGGACATGGCGGGAGAAGGCTCAGGGGTTGATGTCGCGACGGGTGGCGCGCCATTCGATGAAAAGTTTTGCGGCGAGGGTGGCGAGACCGAGAAGGCTCAGGAGGGAAGCGCAAGCGAAAGCAGCGGCGCTATTGTACTCGTTGTAAAGGACTTCAACATGAAGTGGGAGGGTGTTGGTTTCGCCTCGGATGTGTCCTGAAACGACGGAAACCGCGCCGAACTCGCCCATGGCTCGGGCATTACAGAGGATGATGCCGTAGAGAAGGGCCCAACGGATGTTTGGGAGGGTGACGCGGCGGAACAGTTGCCATGGGGATGCACCGAGGCTGAGTGCCGCGTATTCTTGGTCAATTCCCTGAGATTGCATGAGGGGAATCAGTTCACGGGCAACAAAGGGGAAGGTGACGAAGAGGGTTGCAAGGATGATTCCCGGTGTGGAGAAGATGACTTGGAAGCCTTTATCCACGAGCCAGGTGCCGATGAGGCCTTTGGCTCCGAACATGAGGATGAGCGCTAGTCCGGAAACCACGGGTGGGACGGCGAAGGGCAGATCAATGAGTGAGATGAGGATGCTTTTCCCACGAAACTCGAATCGGGTTACGGCCCACGCTGCGGCGACGCCGAAGAGGGCGTTCAGCGGGACGGATACGGCGACTGTTTTGAGTGTCAGAAGGATGGCGGACTGGGCGTTTTCGTCGGTAAACGCATCGAGGTAGACGCGCCATCCTTTCGCGAGGGCCTCCAAGAAAACCACGGCAAGCGGGACAAAAAGGAAGAGGAGCAGAAACAGAACTGCGATGGAGATGAGGATAATTCTGACCCAGAGCGGGTCGCGTGAGGCGGATCGGAGGTTGGTCATGCGGATCTCCTTCCTTTGGAGGACCAGCGTTGAAGCAGGTTGATGATGAGTAAGAGGATGAACGAGAGAACAAGGGTGAGGGCGGCGATAGCGTTGGCGGCGGCGTATTCGTACTGCTCCAACTTGGTCATGATGAGCAGGGGCAATATTTCCGTTTTTCCTGGCAGATTGCCGGAGATGAAGACGACGGATCCGTATTCGCCTAGGGCGCGTGCGAAGGCGAGGGTGGTCCCGGTGATGAGGGGCGGGAAGATTTGGGGGAGGGTGACGCGGAGAAAGATTTTCAATCGGGACGCACCGAGGCTCGCAGCAGCCTCCTCTTGGGCGGGGTCAAGTTCCTCTAGGACGGGTTGCAGCGTGCGCACGACGAAGGGGAGGCCGATAAAGGTGAGCGCGAGGAGAACGCCGAGCGGAGTGAAGGCCACCTTGATTCCGAAGCGTTCGGCGTATTGCCCGAGCCAGCCAGTGGGGACCCACAGGGCGGTCAGGGCGATGCCTGCGACGGCGGTGGGCATCGCGAAGGGCAGGTCGACGGATGCGTCGAAAAAGCGTCGGAACGGGAATCGGTATCGCACCAGAACCCAAGCGACGAGTGAGCCGAGCACGGAGTTGATGAGCGCGGCGAGGGCGGATGCGCCGAAGGTTAGTTTGACGGCGGACCAGATACGCGGGGACGAGAGGGTCTGGAAGAGGCCGGAGAAGCCGAGGCCGGCCGACTTCACGAAGACGAGGGAGAGCGGAATCAGGATGATGAGTCCGAGGTAGGAGACGGTGAACCCGAGGCTGATTCCAAAGCCGGGCAGGATGCGAGGTCTGGTCCGCGGCTTGGGGGATAGCGCAACCTCATTTGGACTGGTTTTATGATCAAAAGTGGTCGCCACTGTATGAAACTTGATAAATTGGGTCGGGTTTAAGGGCAAAAAAAGGGAATCACTGGGGGTCTGCGGGAAGGATTCCGATTTGTGACAGAAACCCTTGGGCGGGGTCCGCGACTCGGCGCCCGGACTTTCCGGAGGCGCAGGGTTCGGGTTGGAAGGGCAAGGGGGCGTTATCGCGCTTCATCTTCTGCAAGGTGACAGTGACGACTTCATCGAGGGTGTGCCGATCGAGGATATTGGAAATGGCGTTCCGAACGTCGATCATGAGCATGCGGAGACCGCAGTGGCTTTCGTCGGGGCACGAGCAGCGGGAGTATTCGGTTTCACTGGCGCAGGCGATGGGGGCGAGTCGACCGTCGATGAGGCGAACAAGTTCTCCCATGCGGATTTGTTCCATCGGCTTTGCGAGGGAGTAGCCACCGTGTTTGCCGCGTTGGGTTTCGATGTATCCTGCCCCACGCAACTCCAAGAGGATGCGTTCCACAAACTTGAGCGGCAGGCGGTTGCTTCCTGCCAGTTCAGTGACGGACACGAGGGGACGTCCGAGGGAGTGCGCGATACCCAGTTGAATCATCGCGCGCAATGCGTACTCGCCTTTTTTCGTGAGAGTCATATCGGAAACTGTGGAGACTATCGTTTACACAACCTCAGAAAGTCAACTGTGGCAGTCGACATTATTGACGTCCCGTTTGAACCGATTCTGTTTCGGTAGGAGTCCGCACTACGGTTGGGGGATTGATTCCAGTTTTACGGGGTAGCGTCGGTTCGCATTCCATTCGCCGACGTAGATGTTGTGGTCGGAGTCGACGTAGAGGTCGTGTCCGTGCAGGAAGGTTTTGGCGGTTTGATGGAGCGGGGTCAGTTTTCCGTCGGAGTAATCGGGCTGGCTGCCTCCGGGGGCGCTGATGACTTTTCGGGTTTTGCGGTCGAGGATTGCGACAAATCCGCTTTGGCTCAGGCGTTTGCCTGAGGTGGGGTCTTTTGACCAGCAAACGGCGGTGTACATGCGGTCATCTCGGATGAAAAGTTGGCCAGCGAATGCGCCGGGGAGGTCGATTTCTTCCACGAACATTCCTTCGAGGGTGAAGGCTTTGATTTTGTTTTGGTTCCGGGAGCTTACCCAGACCAAGGGGCGGTTGGGCTCTGAGGCATCGACGGAGATGCCGTGCGCGTTGGAGAGTTCGCCGGGGGTTCCGGAGTTTTTACCGCCCCAATGGCGCACGATTTTTCCCTCAAAGGTGTATTCGAAGACGAGGTCTGAAGCGTAACCATCCACGACGAGGATGTTTCCTTCGGGAGTGATGGCAGCGTCGCAGGGCATGAACTTTCCTGACGTCACGGTGAGCCCTGCCTCTTTGGGGGTTGGAAAGCGTCGAACAATGGTTCCGTCCGTTTTGAGGATGGTGACGCAGCCTTCCTCGGCCTTGGGAGTCCAACCCTCGGCGCCGAAGTGCCACCCACAGTCGACGTGAACGAGGTACTCCGTTCCGTCTTTGGTGAAGATGTCGACCCCGTGTCCTCCGACGAGGCCTTCGCCAAAGTTTCTGACGAAGGAGCCGTCTTTTTTGAAGACGAGGAAGGCGTTTTTTGGGTGATCGGTGACGAGGTAGAGGAGGCCATCTTTTCCCTCGACCATGGCGTGGCTGTTGATGACGGGGGCGATTGCGGGGTCGGCTTTGCACCATGAAGCGTTGACTCGGTAACGGGCTGGGCCGTGTCCGAGAATGGCGCCGTGGTCTGCGAGGGGTTGGGTGGAGGGTTTTGCGGGGTCGTCGTGCGCGGTGGCCTGGGTGACGAGGAGGGATGCGGCGAGGGCGAGGGCCCAGTGGGAGAGGTGCGACATGGGGGTGGGTGTGTGGGTGTGAGCGAGTTGTGCGCGTGTGTGAGGGTTGGGTCAAGTTCCTCGCTTCGCGGGGTGCGGGTTGGCTAGGATGTCGCGATGGAACACAAAGAAGAAGCGGGTGGGCGGTTGTTGATGACGGGGCAGACCCGTGGGGCGCTGGAGGTTTTCATGAAGGAGTTTGGGCAACCGGCGTTTCGTTTGGAGCAGCTGTTGGACTGGGTTTTCAAGAAGCGGGTGCGGAGTTTTGCGGAAATGAAGAATTTGCCGGCGGGGTTGAGGGCGGCGTTGGAGGAGCGGTACCACTTTGGCGGTTTGGAAACGGTTCGTTGCCTTGGGGCCAAGGACACGACGCGGAAGTTTTTGTTTCGGCTACCGGATGGCGCGCTGATTGAGACGGTGTTGATTCCCGCGAATCCGGCGTTGTATGGCGAGGCGTCGGATCGTTTGACGTTGTGTGTTTCGTCGCAGGTGGGTTGTGCGTATGGGTGCCGTTTTTGTGCGAGTGGGTTGGATGGATTTTCGCGGAATCTGGAGGCGGGCGAGATTGTGGAGCAGGTGATGCGGGCGGAGGCGGAGGCGGGCGAGCGCGTGAGCAATCTGGTGTTCATGGGGATGGGCGAACCGCTGGCGAACTGGCCCAATCTGAAGGCGGCGTTGGAGATTTTGAATGCGCCATGGGGGGTGGGGATTGGAGCGCGGCACATGACGGTTTCGACGAGCGGGCTTGCGCCTCAGATTCGGGAGCTGGCGGATTTTCCCATGCAGATTCGGTTGGCGGTTTCGTTGCATGGTGCGACGGACGAGGTGCGCGGCCAGATTATGCCGGTGAATCGGCGGTATCCGGTGGCGGAGTTAATGGACGCGTGCGCGTATTTTGCGTCGCGGCGGACGCAGTTCATCACGTTTGAGTACATCCTGATTGAGGGGGTGAACGACCGGGATGAGGACGCTCGCGAGTTGGCGAATCTGGCGAAAGCGTTGAAGGCCAAGGTGAATTGTATTCCTTACAACACGGTGGAGGGATTGGAGTGGGTTCGACCTTCCGAGGCTCGATGCGAGGCGTTCACGAGTATTCTGAAGTTTGCGGGGGTCACGGCGACGCTGCGGCGCGAGAAGGGCCATGACATTGACGCGGCATGCGGGCAGTTGCGGCGTCAGACGATTGCGACGGCTTGAGGGTTTGCGGGGGGATTTGTTTTCGGTCAGATTGAAACTTTTCGCATGCGTATCGTACTCAAGTTCGGGTCTGGGATTTTGGCGTCGCGTTCCGGATCGACGTTGGATGAGGGGCAGTTTTCGCGTCTGAGCGCGGAGGTGGCGGGGTTGGTCGCTGCGGGGCACGAGTGCATTTTGGTGTCCAGCGGGGCGGTGGCTGCCGGATTGAAGTCTCTGGGGCTTCGTGAACGTCCGGAGGATCTTTCGGCGCGGCAGGCGTGCGCGGCCGTTGGTCAGTCCAAACTCATGGCGCTTTACGCGTCGGAGTTTGCGAAGCACGGACTCACGGTGGGGCAGTTGCTTCTCACGCATGGGGATTTGGACAGCCGTTCGCGGCATGCGAACGTGCGTGCGACACTGACTCGACTTTTGGAGTGTCGGAGTGTGGTACCGATCATTAACGAGAACGACTCGGTGGCGACGGAAGAGTTGCGGTTTGGGGATAATGACCGGCTGTCTGCGGAGGTGGCGGTGTTGGCGGGGGCGGACGCCTTGGTTTTGCTGACGAGTGTGGAGGGGTTATTGGATCCGAAGGGGCAACGGATTCCAGAGGTTTTGGACGTGGACGCGGTCACGAAGTTTGCGCGGCAGGAAAAGGGTAGGTTGTCGGTGGGCGGGATGGTTTCGAAGCTTCAGGCGGTCAAGCTGGCGGTGGATGCGGGCATTACGACGTGGATTGCGAGTGGACGGCGGAAGGGGCAGATTCCCGCGATTGCGTTGGGTCGTGCGGTGGGGACGCGTTTTCCGGGGTGCGGGGTTTCGTCCAAGTGAACGAAGGGATTTTTATGGATGAGCAAGTATCGTTGAGCGAGCGGATTGTTGAGTTTGGCAAGCGTGCGCGTTCGGCGGCGCGTGCGTTGGCGAAGTGTCCGACGGCGGTGAAGAATGCGGGCTTGATGGGGATGGCGGACGGATTGATTCGGGCGGCGGACTCGATTTTGAGTGCAAACGCTCGGGATGTGGAGCGGGCGAAGGCGAATGGGTTGAGTGCGGCGATGATTGACCGGTTGACGTTGAATCCGCAGCGGTTGGCGGGGATGGCGGATGGGATTCGACAGGTGGCGGCGTTACCGGACCCCGTTGGGGAGGTGATTCGGGAATGGGTGCGTCCGAACGGGTTACAGATTCGGAAGGTACGAGTCCCGATTGGCGTGGTGGGGATTATTTATGAGTCGCGTCCGAACGTGACGAGTGACGCGGCGGTGCTTTGTACGAAGACGGGCAATGCGACGATTTTGCGGGGTGGTTCGGAGTCGATTGCGTCGAATATCGCGATTGCGGATGCGCTGGAGCGGGGCGGGGTAGGGGCGGGGTTGCCTGCGGATTCGGTGTTACTGATTCCGGTGACGGACCGGGAAGCTGTGCGTCATTTGTGTGAGATGGACCGGTATTTGGACGTGATTGTGCCGCGTGGGGGGCGTGGGTTGATTGAGACGGTGGTGACGCATGCGCGGATGCCGGTGATCAAGCATTACGACGGGATTTGCGGGTTGTACGTTGATGCGGCGGCGGATTTAGCGATGGCGGAATCGATTGTGGTGAATGCGAAATGCCAGCGTCCGGGCGTGTGTAACGCGGTGGAGACGGTGGTGGTGCATCGGGCGGTTTTGTCTGGGTTTATGGAACGGGTGGGGCGTGCATTGGCGGCGCGCGGCGTGGAGTTGCGGTGCGATGAGGAGTCGCGTGCGGTGGCTGAGTCGGTGTTAGGCGCCAGCGGTAAGGTAGTGGCGGCGGTGGAGCAGGATTTCCGGACGGAGTTTTTGGATTTGATTCTTGCGGTGAAGACGGTGGGAAGCGTGCGTGAGGCGGTGGATCACATTGAGGAGCATGGTTCGCATCACAGCGATGGAATCATCACTGGGGATGAGGCGGTGGCGGAGGAGTTTCTGGCGGACGTGGACTCTGCGACGGTGTATTGGAATGCTTCGACGCGGTTTACGGATGGGGGCGAGTTTGGGTTTGGCGCGGAGATTGGGATTTCGACGGACAAGCTGCATGCGCGGGGGCCGATGGCGCTGGAGGAACTGACGACGTACAAATACCAGTTGCGGGGCACGGGGCAGGTGCGGGGGTGAGGCGCATTTTGCGCTTCGGGCTGGGACAGGTGGGGGGGGTGTAAACTTGCGTGGCGTTTGTTGGTTCGGGGTGGGTGCGTGGTTTGCTGAAGGGAGGGTATGAAGGCGAATGATTTTTTGGGCTGGGCGCGCGGGTTACGCGCGTTGTTGTGTGTTGCGTCGGCGTGTGGCGGGGCGGGTTTTGATGCGTGGGGGGCGGACAAGCCTTTAATGGCCTACGTTGGGACGTTTAGTTCTCCGTTGAAAAACATGTTGCCGACGCAGGTTGATTTGCCACCGGGGAATGGGCGGGGGATTCATTTGTTTCGAGTGGATCGGGCGACTGGCGCGATGGTGGCGGACGAGGTGGTGGAGATGGGGACAAGCCCGAGTTGTTTGGTCTTCAATCGGGACAGGACGCGGCTGTATTCGACCAATGAGACGGATCGGGATTCTCAGGGAGCTGGGTCGGTGAGCTCGTTCTCTGTGGATTCGAAGACTGGAAAGCTGACGTTGTTGAACACGGTGGGTTCTGGGGGCACTGGGCCGACCTATGCGAGTGTTCACCCGTCGGGAAAGTTTCTGTTGGTTGCGAACTATTTTGGAGGATCGGTGACGGTTTTACCGATTTTGGAGGATGGCCGTTTGGGGGGCGCGACGGATGTGAAGGTGGACACGGGGACGGTGGGGCCGACGACGGCACGGAACGCTCCGATTGGGAGTTTTGCGTTCAGCGGGCACGACCGAACGCATGCGCACATGATTCAACCGGATCCGTCGGGCCGTCATGTGTTGCACGTGGACTTGGGTTTGGATCGAATTTTTGTGTGGAAGTTTGATGCGGGGGCTGGGCGGTTGACGGCGAATGAGCCGAGTTCGGTTGCGTTGCCGCCGGGAGACGGGCCGCGTCACTTTGCGTTCCACCCGAATGGGAAGTGGCTGTACTCGCTTCAGGAGGAGGGATCGACGGTTGTGCGATTTGATTACGATGGGGAGCGAGGGATTTTGGCGGAGCGCGAGACGAAGTCGACTTTGCCGAAAGGGTTTGCTGGCAGTAATTTCTGCTCGGGGATTGAGGTGTCGTCGGATGGGCGGTTCGTGTACGTGGGAAACCGGTTGCATGATAGCATCGGCATTTTTGCGGTGGGCACGGAAGGGGCGTTGGAGTACCGCGGCGAGGAGTGGACGCGCGGGAACTACCCGCGCAGCTTTGCGTTCGATCCGAGCGGTTCGTTTTTGTTCAGTTGCAACCAGCGTGGGGACAATGTGGCGGTTTTTCGGGTGGATCGCGGGACGGGGGCACTCGGATTTACGGGGAACTATGCGCCGGTCGGTAACCCGTCGGTGATTGTATTTCGCGAGTTGGAAGGGGGGGCTTCGCGGTGAGGCGAAGGAAGTTTTTTCGGAGCGCGCGAGGGCACCAAGACACGGAGGGGTGTGGGTGGTATGTCGGGATGATTTGGTTGCGTGCGCTTGGGCTTTTACTGGGGTTGTTCGGCATTGGGTTGCGGGCGGGGGCGGAGTCTCGTCCGAATGTGGTGGTGATTTTGGCGGATGACTTGGGACGTGCGGATTATAGTGCGTTTGGGACGAGGGAGATACGGACGCCTAATATCGATCGGATTGGAGCGGAGGGGATGACGTTCCGAAACTTTTATGCGAACTCCTGCGTGTGCTCGCCGACCCGGGCGGCGCTGTTGACGGGGTGCTATCCGGATCGCGTTGGGGTGCCTGGTGTGATTCGGGAGGAGGAGCCTTCCAACTCATGGGGCTTTTTGTCGAAGCGCGCGGTTTTGTTGCCGGAGCGGTTGCGTGGGGCGGGCTATCACAGTGCGATTGTTGGCAAATGGCATTTGGGGATCACCTCGCCGAACACGCCGAACGAGCGGGGGTTCGACCATTTTCACGGGTTCCTGGGCGACATGATGGACGACTACTGGACCCATTTACGGCATGGGCAGAACTTCATGCGGTTGAATGGGGACGAGATTCGGCCGGAGGGACACGCCACGGATTTGTTTACGGACTGGGCCTGTTCGTATTTGGAGCAGCGAGCGGCGGAGGCGCGTCCGTTTTTCTTGTATTTGGCTTATAACGCGCCGCATGGGCCGATTCAGCCACCGACGGATTGGTTGGGTCGGGTGAGGTCGCGTGAGCCGGGATTGGATGAGAAGCGGGCGAAGTTTGTTGCGTTGACGGAGCACATGGATGCGGGGATTGGTCGAGTGTTGGAAACGATGGATCGGCTTCGTTTATCGGAGAACACGCTGGTGATTTTTACCTCCGACAACGGTGGGTCTCTTCCGGAAGGTGGGACAAGTGGTCCGTGGCGGAGCGGCAAGCAGCACATGTATGAGGGGGGAATTCGGGTTCCGGCGATGGTACGGTGGCCGGGGCGTATTCGGGCGGGGGCGGTTACGGATCGAGCCGCGATGTCGATGGATATTTTTGCGACCGCGTGTGCGGTTGCGGGGGTGAACGCCGGTGGGGTTGCGGGGATGATTCAAACGGATGCGGTCAGTTTTCTTCCGACCTTGCTGGGTCAGGATCAGGGGGCGTTGCGTGAGGAGATGTATTTTGTTCGGCGCGAGGGTGGGCCTCCGTACATGGGTAAAACGATTGAGGCGGTGATTCGCGGCGATTGGAAGTTGGTGTTTGATAGTCCTTACGCGCCCGGTGAGTTGTTTCACCTTGGGAGAGATCCTCAGGAGAAGGTTGATGTGGCTAAGGCTGAGGCTGGGGTGTTTCGCGAGATGGGGATGGCGTTGCGACGGCACATCCAGCGGGGCGGGGCGGTTCCGTGGCAGGGTCCCCATGGCGGGGAGTGATGGAGCCCATCGGAAACGCGCAAGTTGCCGCGGGACGGCATGGACTGAGCAAGTGAGTTGCTCCGTCCATCCGTGATTTTAGGGAAATCGGTGTTTCAGACGGGATTGTCTGTTCTCTGAAGAACTTAATTTGCGGGTGCGCGGCGGACGATTTGGAGGGAGCGGCGGTCGGCGGATTTTTGGTAACTGTAGGCGAAGGGGAGCGGGCTGGTTTGATTGGCTTCCGCGTAGGCTTTGGCGAGGTCGCGCTGGGAGTCTTGGTTGAAGAGCTCCAGCACTTTGGTGAATTTTCCGTAGAGTTTCACTTCGCCCATTTTTTTAAGGTCAGGGTACTCGAGACCGGTTTCATCCTGCACCAGAAGCGGGGTGTTCTCGACGATGGCGCCGCGCATTTTTGAGAAGTAAGGCTTTGGCAGGAGGTGCGATGCGGCTTTGAGCAGGGTTGGGTTTTTCGCCGTGGCTTTGAGGACGTCGAACTCGGCAGGGTTGTTCGTGAGGTAGGAGTCGGAGAGGTCGATCATGAGGTAGTCGACGGTGACTTCCCTTGAGTCCTTGGAGAGGGTGAGGCGTACGGAGTTCCAGCGGGTTTCAGGGGTTGCCTCGACGGTTTCGAAGACTGATTTTTCTTTATTGATGCGGAGGGCTTCGACGGATTTCACGGTGAATCCGAGTCGGGCGGCGAACGCCATCATGACGGGGGTTGCGGTGAGGCGGGCGGAGGTGCTGGCGGTGTTTTCGTTGAGATCGATGGTTCGGAAGAAGCCGAGGTAGCCGAACTTGCTCCATTCGGCGTTGAACTTTGATTTGAATGAGGCGAAGGCGCCTGCGGACATGGCGGAGGAATCGACCACGGGGCCAGCGGGTTGGATAGCTACCAAGACGTAGCGGTTTGCCTCGGGGAACATTTGTGCGACGGAAACGAAGTCAGGTCCGGAGAAAGGGTAGAAGACCGTTCCGCCTTTGGGTGGGGCGACCTCTTCGGAGGCCCATTTTTGGAGGGGGATACCGATGGATTTCTCGTAAGTCATCCACGCTTTTTCTGCGGGGTTGGAGGAGGCGGCGGAATCGGGATGATTTTCGATGCCGGCATAGTTTCGAGCGAGGGAGGCGGCGTCGGGAGCGGCGGAGAGCCGGAGGGTGACGATTTGTAGAAGGAGCAGAGCGGTACGGGGGATGGAACGAAGCATGGCGTTAAAGTGGTGAAGTTACTGTAGTTGTCCCTTGAAGCGAAGTCGAACTGTCAGGGCAATTACCACCAGAGCGAGAGCGCCGAGAGTGAGGCTTGGGCTGTCCATGATGCTGAGAATCAGGATGAGAGCAGAGCCGAGAAGAAAGATGGGTGCGGCGAGGTAGCGGATTGCGGGGTGGACGGGTTCTGTTTGAGAAGCCGTTTTAGTGTAAAGACCGATCACGGAGAGCATGGGGAAGACGCCGAGGAGAAATCCCGTGAAGGTGAGGATTTGGCCGAAGGTTCCGGTGAGAATGAGGCCGATGGTCAGTCCGCCTTGGAGCCAGACGACCCACGGCGGAACGGATACAGGGCCCTGAGGGTGCGGTGCTTTGCGGTACCAACGGAGCATGGTGTTGAGGACGCGTGGTCCGAGGAAGGCGGAGGCGCCGAGTGAGGAGAGGAGAGCGAAGGCGACGACGGAGGCGAAGACCGTTGCGGTGTGGTCTCCGAAGAGTTGGCGGACGAGGAGTTCGACGACGGCGCGGCTTTCGGCAAGCGATTCGAGAGGGATGTGCTTTAAGAGGACGTGATTGATGGTGAGGTAGAGTGCCATGACGATGGAGGTCCCGATGGCCATGGCTTTTGGGACGGAGGTGGAGGCCTTTTCGGTTTCTCCTGCGGAATAGATGGCGGCGCTCCAGCCTAGGTAGGCGAACATGGCGAACATGATGGCGGTACCCCAGGTTGGGCCGAACGCGAGTGGCGCGGCGAAGGTGGGGTTGATGGATTGGGGGGTGGGCGCGGCGTGGAAAAGTCCGAAGATTGCGAGCGATCCGAGCAGGAGAAACTTTGCGGCGGCCATGGCGGTTTGGATGCGCATGCCCGCGGGGCCTGCGAGTGAGTGCAGTGCGGAGACGACGAGGATTGCGGAGGCGGCTGCGAGGCCGGCGTGCGGGGCTGTCTGGGGGACGGCTTTTGCGAGGTAGCTGGCGAATCCGATGGCGGAAACTGCGTTGGACGCAGCGAATCCGACGATGAAAGAAACCCAGCCGGCGAGTTCACCGAGCGGGGCGTTGAAGAAGGTGCGGAGGATGGTGGCTTCGCCGCCGCTGTCTGGGAGGCGTCGAACGATTGCGCCGTAGCAGAGCGCGCCGAGGAGGGCGTGGATGCCGGCAATCAGCCAGACGAGGAGCACGGCGTTGGGGGAGCGGACCATGTTGAGAATGGATCCGGTGGTGGTGAGGATTCCTGAGCCGAGCATGCTCGCGGTGGTCAGAAAGAGGGCGGCGGGGAAGGCGATTTTTTTCATGGGAATTAGTGTTTCCAGACTTGGTCGAGGAACTGGGTGGTGAGTGCGTTGAAACGAGCGGGCTCGTCGAGGAATAGGGCGTGACCGGCTTCCCTAAAAACCTCGATGGTAGCGGTTTTTGGGCGCTTGGATTTAAGGATTTGGGCCTGCTCTTCGAGGCGCGGGCGCACGGCGTAGAGGACGGGGCATTTGCGTGCGAGGACAGCGTCGCGCCAATATTCGCGAGGGTACGGTTTGTTGAGTGTTTCGCGGGCTGCCTCCTCTGGCATGCGCATGGCAGACTCAAAGATGGTTGCGAACATCTTTTTTTCCAGAGGCTTGCGGGTGAGTCCTGATACGAAGGATTTGAGTCGTTCGGGACGCGGCTGAGTCGGCGGTTTGGACGTCGTGGAGGATGCGGGCGGGCGGCCCTCGCCGATGGAGTTATCGATGAGGACGAGAGCGTCGGGTTTCACGGATCGGTGGCGGGTGAGGAAGTCGAGGATTTCCATGACGCCGAGTGACCATCCGGCGAGGACGAGTTTTTTTGGAGCGGCGTGGTCGAGGAGTTCGAGGATGTCGAGGCTGCGGCGTTCGGGGGTATGGCGGGTGGTTGCGACGTCGGAGAGACCTTGGGAGCGCGGGTCAAACGCGATGATTCGTCGGTTTGTGGAAAGTCCAGCGAGCTGTGGGGTGAAGACTGCGGCGGGCATCATCCAACCGGGGATGAGGATGAGGGTTTCGTCACCGGATCCGGCTTCCCAGAAGTGGAGTCTTACGCCATCGGACGCTTTGAAGGAGCGACTTTTGGGCGTTGCAGCGGTGGCGGGGAGGGAGAGGGTGGTGGCGGCAAGGGTGAGACGCCCGATGTCTTGCAGGTAGGAGCGTCGGCTGAGCGAGGGGCGCATGGGTGGGGTTTAAAGCTGAGGGAGAGAGGGTTGCGGTTTGAGGGGACGAGGTCGATTCGTTTTCCGATTTTCGGGGTGTTGTGGATGAGGCGGACTGTTGGGGATTTGTGGATGGAATCGACGCGATGTTTGGAGCATCTTCGGCACCTTTAAGAACGCTATGCACGCTGGAACGGAAAGACTGACCAAGATGGGTTTGATGGAGGGGTGGGGTCGGGTGAAGAAGGGATCTGCGGCTCCGTCGTTGGATGGTTTTCCTCGGGAGGTTTGGGAGGGGTTGTTGAGTGCGGGGAGGATGGTGGTGGTGAGTGTGGGTGGTGCGGGAGATGTTGCGCCGCTCGCGTGGGCTCGGGCTGTTTCGCAGCGTGCCTCGATGGGGCATGTGTTTGCGGTGGGGGCGTGGTTTGGTGGGGTGGGGCAGATGGACGATCGCTGGGCTGACGCGGTGGCGTCGTCGCCTTGGGCTGATTGGGTGACTCCGGTGCGGGCGGGCGTTTTTGCAGGGAGCGGATGGTTGAGGAGAGCGGGTGTGCGGGCGGGCGTTTTGAGTCTTTCGGGTAAGCTGACGGCAGCGGAGTTGCATGCGTTGCTGCGGCAGTACGAAGGGATTTTGGAGGACAATGCGGTGATTTGCGGAGATTCCGCGGGGTTGACCGATGAGGTGAAGGCGGTTTTGGAAGGGTTCGGCAAAGTGCATCGGATGGTTTTGGCAGTGCATCGGACGGCCCCCGTTTGGGTTTTGTCGGCTGTGCCAGGGAAACGGGTGCGGAAGCGGGAGTTGCCGGAGGCAGCGTCGGCTTTGGTTTGTCTGGCTCATTTTTATCGGGAGAAACCTGCGGCGGGTCAGGTGCGGTATGGGTCGCATGGGTTGACACCGAAGGCATCTCGGTTGGGGGCCGTTTCGCGATGTGTTGGGGCTTTGGCGGGTTTGTTTGGACGTTCTTCTGCTTTGCTGCATCAGTCGCAGGCGCGTGCGGTTCCGGTGTACGGGAGTGGGGCGATGGATTTGCAGATTGGGTTGGTGATGCGGAGGGATGCGAATCTTTGGGCGGAGTTGGGGCATTTGCATGCGTACCTGACGCCGGTGGTGACGGATGCGCCGCCCATGGAGGTCGGGTTTGCGGCGCACCGGTTTGGGGGGATGAATGTGGGGCAGTTTGATTGGTACGGGTTTATGGAGGATGATTTGGAAGTGGTTGACCCGCTGTTTTTTCGAAAAATGGACTGGTTCGTGAAGGAGGCTGGGCCGGATGCGGTGTTGTTTCCGCAGCGGGTTGAGGCGGGGCCGGTTGCGGGGGTATCTCGACTATTTGTGGATGGAGCTGTGAGGACGCAAGTAACCGCGCGGTTTCAAGATACGGGAGACCGGCCGGTTCTGATGTTTCGGGGGATGGGATCGTCCTTTTTCTTTCAGCGGCCGACGAATCCGCATTGTGGGGCCCATTTTTTGAAGGCTGAGCAGCTGGCGAAGTGGCTGAAGGATCCTGAGTTTGGGGTGGCGAAGGCGGATTTTATTGGACCGTTGGAGAGCGCGGCGACGCTCGGGGTGATGAAGAACTTCCGGATTTACAAACCCGGGGTTGAGAACCCGGATTTTCTGGAGGTGCGTCATGCGGGGAACGCCTATTTTAGTCTGTTGGGGGGTCGGATTCCGTTGGGTTTCAGTGATGAGCGAGCGGTGCCATGACAAGGCTGGGCGGGGCTGATAGGAAGAAGGGATGCCACTTTCCGTTGTCCTCCCCGACCACAAGCGCCTTAAGGGTGTTGAACTGAGCAAAGAAACCTGCGCGGGCGCGTCTTTGAACTGGAGTGTGGGCGTGACCGGCTTCGCGGTTGCCACGGGCGGAGGGGTTTGTGGGCGCTTGGAGAAGCCGAATCCGGAGTGTCGGCATGTTTTGGTGGCGATTGGGCGCGATTTGAAGGCGGCGCGTCAGGCGGTGATTGATTTGCGGAGGGACGGGCGCGCGGTGGTGTTGACGGCGGCGGATCCCGGTGCGTGGTGGTATCACTCGGTTCTGAGGGATCCTTCGTCGCTCAAGTTGCTGCAGGAGTGCGGGATTCGCGCATCGGGGGCAATCACGTTTTCGTCGGATGGCGAGAACTTTTGGCGATCTGCGGGGATTCCGGTTTCGGAGATTATTCCGAGCCCGCTTCCGGTGGGGCCGGACGAAGGAGTGCCGGTGCCGGAGCCTTCTGAGGGGCGATGGGGTGTTTTTTTGGGGACGATGTCGTGGGACAACCCGTTGGAGCGTCATGGCGAGGCGCTGTACGCGATTCGGGATTTGTGTGGTCAGTTGCAGGAGCCGTTGACGGTGGTGAACGCGGATGGCTGGCGTGGGCGGAGGCGACTTCGGCAGATGAAGTTTGCGCGTGGGATGTTGCGCGTGGTTGAGAAGGTGCCGGATTTTGCGGGGCTCCGGGATTTGGTTGCGAAGCACAAGGTGGTGTTTCAGTTGGACGCAAACCGGGGGTGGGGTCGCGTGGGGGCGGCTGCCTTTTTGGCGGGCGTTCCGTGTCTAGGGGGGCAGGGGATGTTGGAGCAGATTTTGTATCCGGACGACTGGTCGAAGGATTTGACGGCGGACCAGATGTGGTACCGGATGTCCCATATTTTGGATCATCCGCATGAGCGGGAGGAGATGATGTCGAAAGCGGGGAACGCTGCACGGCGTCACTTGGCGATGGACGTGGTGGGGGACAAGGTGGAGGGGTTCCTGCACTCGGTGTATTGAGGGTGGGGCGGGCTAATGTTCCGCGGGCTATCCGGTATGTTTTGATTGAGTTGGCATCGATAAATCTCCCCTTGGAAATATGAGACGAACTGTAATTGCGGGTTCCGTTTTGGCGGTTCCTTTTCTTCTGACAATTGGGTCGGCGAATGTGATTCGGAAACCGGCGGGAACCGGAGAGGTGCGGTTCAATCGCGATGTGCGGCCGATTCTCTCGGATTTGTGCTTCAACTGTCATGGGTTTGACGAGAAGGCGAGGAAGGGTGAGCGGCGTCTCGATACGAAAGACGGGGCGTTTGCGGAGCACGACGGGGTTCGTGCGATTGTGCCCGGGGATTTGACGAAGAGTGAGCTGGTGAAACGGATTCGCTCAGTGGATCCGGACGACCAGATGCCCCCGCCGAAGGAGGTGAAACGGCTGAGTCCGGAGCAGCGTCAGGTTTTGGAGCGTTGGATTGAGCAGGGGGCGCCGTATGAGGATCACTGGGCGTATGTCGTTCCGGCGAAGGTGGAGGTGGAGAAGGGTCGAAATCCGGTGGACGCCTTGATTGCTCGATCGCATCAGGAGCATGGGGTCAAAGCGGCTCCGGAGGCTGACAGGAGGACGTTGCATCGGCGGTTATCGTTTGATTTGTTGGGGCTTCCGCCGCAACCAGAGGAGGTGGATGCGTTTGTGGCGGACAAGTCGCCGGAGGCCTACGGGCGTTTGGTGGACCGATTGCTGGCGAATCCGGCGTTTGGGGAGCGGATGGCGGTGCCGTGGTTGGATGTGGTGCGGTTTGCGGACACGATTGGTTATCATTCGGATACTCCGAGGAACGTGTGGCCTTATCGGGATTACGTGATTGATGCGTTCAATCGGAATCTGCCGTTTGACCGGTTTGTCAGGGAGCAGGTGGCGGGGGATTTGTTGGAGGGGAGTGGGGTCTCGCAAAAGGTGGCTTCGGGATTCAACCGGTTGAACTTGTCGACTGAGGAGGGGGGAGCACAGGCGAAGGATTACGAGGTGCGGATGATGACGGATCGGGTGCGGGCGATTGGCACCGTGTTTTTGGGGCAGACGATTGGGTGCGCGCAGTGTCACGACCACAAGTATGACCCTATTTCGACGCGGGATTTTTATCGGATGGGGGCGTTTTTTGCGGACATCAAGGAGTCGGCGATTGGGCGTCGTGAGGACG
>JACCEB010252791.1_pt1 | contig 18169 bp, 26 predicted proteins | sample 7454761 | NCBI WGS metagenome assembly JACCEB01 (sample SAMN15323454, study PRJNA562643) | freshwater metagenome | isolation source: river surface water | place: USA:Blue River Watershed | collected 2017-08-18 | reverse complement strand
GCTAAATATAGGATAAGCGAGGATTTCCCATGGCATATACACCATTAAATTTAGGCGACGGCATTAGTAGAGAACCGTTAGGATCAGCCTTAAAGAAGATTGATACAATGATCAGTGAATTGTACACCACAATTCCCGAAGGCGATTTTTCAGGAGTTTCACAGAACATTGTTCCAGACAGTGATTTAACATACAACTTAGGTAGCCCTACAAATCGTTGGCACAGTTTATATGTTGGTTCTGGATCTGTGTATATCGGCGATGCCAAACTATCAGCAACTACAACCGGACAGGTTATTCTTCCTGGTGTTTATGATCCTACTGGACACCAAGCAGTTGAAGTCTATCCCAACGCAGGGCCAGTACAAGACAGAACATGGGGCAACGCTTTAAATGTTAAATTAATTGACGCTTTTGCATGGGCCGTATTAGGAGGTACGCAACTAACTATTCCTCAAGGATGGGTCAGAGCAACTTATTCTGCAACGTTAGATATTGATGGTTATATCAGCGGCGCTACCGTAGACAACGGCGGTAATCAATATTCTGACAGCGATATCAACGGTGTTGTTGATGTTGCTACAATCTGTACAGATTATATGTATGTTTATATCGGTGGCGCAACTGATCCGTTTGCGTCCTTTGTAGCGTCCGATTGGCAACAGATTCCTTTTGCTGTTCGTTGTCAAGCAACTGCTACTACTTTAAGTTCAACTATTGGTCAGAGTGTAAGTTATAACGATTTGTTAGATGCACCTAATCAAAATTTAAACACAACAGATAGCGTAGAATTTGCAGACGTCACAACTCCTTCGATTACTAATAGCACTAACACTTGGTTGTTTGGCACAGACGGTGCGTTAGATTTTCCTACCAATTTAAAAATTGCTCCGTTAAATGCTTATGGTCCTATCACCGGAACAATGATGATTCAAAATGCCGATGAATCAGTACATATTCTAACTCCAGGTAATGATGCTCATCTATTGTTAGGATGGTTGTCTACTAATGGCCTTAAAACAGCAACTATTGGATTTAACGCTGATAGTGATTCTCTTGAAGGTGCAAAGATTACTGCTGGTAACTTTGGTGGAACAGTTCATGGATGGGTGTTTGATGCCAACGGTGACCTAACATTACCGGCTGGTGGAACTGTTAAATTTGACAATGGTACATTAGCCGTTGGAAGTTATACTAGAAATACTAACGATCCGTTTGCTATCAACGTTGCAGACACAGGCGGTAGCGTTACACTTAACTGGGGCGTGAGTCATAGTGCCTACACTAATAAAATTATTTTAAACAGCAATGGTGTTAAATTAACTACAAACACCACAAAGGACTTTACATTTAATACAGACGGGTCAGTAACACTACCAAACAACAGTATTATCAATGCTGGTAGTGCCGCTAATGGACAAGCGTCTGTTGGTTGGAAAGAATTCTTAGCAGGTCCAACTATTGGTTGGGGACTATATGCTGAGAACGATATCTATATTCAAACGTTCAACGATATTACTAAGCCTACCTGGGTGTTCAAAGAAAACGGCACAACAAGATTTCCAGGGTTCACATTTCCAGCCACAGACGGAACTAGTGGTCAGGTATTAGCCACAGACGGTTCTGGCACATTAACATGGACAACAATAGTAGGCGGTGGCGGTGGGACCGACATTTCAACAGCCAGTATCAGTGACCTAGCAGATGTGACTGTTTCTAGTCCAAGCGTTGGACAAGTATTAAAGTGGAACGGCAGTGTCTGGGTCAACGATACTGATGCAACTGGAGGTGGTGGAGGTGGTGGTACACTATCAACTAGAACTACACGTTCTGTAACTACTTCGTCTATAGCAAACTTAGCCAGTGCTAATGCTACAATTACTGGCTTTAGCGGATATGCGTTATTAAGTATTCAAACTAGTGCGGCGGCATGGGTAACTGTTTACACATCTTCTGCGGCACGTACAGCAGATGCTAGTCGTGTAATTACAGATGACCCAGTACCAGGTAGTGGAGTAATTGCTGAAGTGATTACTACCGGAGCACAAACACAAACATTTACCCCTGGTGTATTTGGCTACAACGATGAATCTAGCCCGACTACAGATATACAAATTAAAGTAGTTAACAGAAGTGGCTCAACAGCGGCTATTACTGTTACAGTAAAACTACTACAATTGGAAGCATAATATGACAACACCAATTCCTCATCTAGGGAATCCAGAAGATCAAAGTCTTAAAGAATATATTGTTACCTTAAAAGACTTTAAAGACTCTGAAGAGTTTTATAAAGACATGGAAACACCTGGCGGAAATTTATACATTCCTGATCGAATGGTCGAATGCGTTAATAGACGTCCTATAAGTCGTAATACACATTACATGCTGACCTACGATGAAGCGGCAGAGATTAGAAAAGATCCTAGAGTTTTTACCGTCGAATTAAATTACTCCGATCTTGGCATTGTCATCGGCTGTGATGGATTTACACAGACTAGTTCAAACTTTGATAAACGTGTAGGTAGTGATAGTGTCGACATAAACTGGGGACTACTTCGTCTGAATAGAAAAACAGATATCAGTAATTGGGGTGTCACTGGTACTGTTAATCAAGCGGCAACTATTATTATGGACGCCAGTGGCAAAAACGTCGATGTAGTTGTTATGGACGATGGAACGCCTTATCCTACAGTTTATGAATATGCCCAGAATCCAGACGGTACAGGTTATAGTCGCATGGTAGAGTATAATTGGTTTATTCACAATCCTGTAGTAACCGGCGGCGCGGCGGGCGAGTACAGTTATTCAGGAAATAGACTACAAGAACACGGTGGACATACCACCGGAAACTGTGCAGGTAATACACAGGGATTCGCTCGAGATGCCAACATCTATAATATTACATTCTATGATAGCATAGACTATGTAAGAGAATTTCATAAAAATAAACCAATCAATCCATTAACCGGTGTTAAAAATCCAACAGTTATGAATAACAGTTGGGGTTATCGATTAAACGGAATTGCAGAGGCTAGTATCAGTTCTGTATATTACAGAGGTGTTACATACACTCGTCCCAGCACAGGATGGACTACAGCAGACTTAAACACTTTCAGAATTAGAACGGGTGCGGCATTACCAACACAAAATGCCGCCACAGATGCAGATATGATTGAAGCCATGGCAGAAGGTGTTATTATTGTTGCCAGTGCCGGTAATAGTTACTGGTACGAAGATGTTCCAGGCGGGCCCGACTATGACAACTACATGATCTACGGTGGAACTAGTTATTATATTCACAGAGGAAGTAGTCCAGGTGCGGCCAATGGCGGAACAGAAAACACAAAGATTATATGTAGCGGAGCAATAGGACAGCATAACGAAGCAACTGGTGCTAGTATCTACGCTTCAACAGGTATTGAAGTTGGCGATTACAAAGCAGAGTTTAGTAACTACGGTCCTCGTGTTGACGTATATGCACCTGGATCAGGGATTCAAAGTGTATGGAATAGTGGTGCATCGTTGTATGACTCTACTGCAACTGTAGACCCTAGAGTTGCTGCCTTAGGTGGTACAGATACTGTTAATAATAATTTTAAAAAGTGTCCAGGTACCAGTATGAGTTGTCCTAATACTGTGGGTGTTATTGCCTGCTATGCAGAAAAATATCCTCGAATGACACAGGCCGATGCTCGTGCATTGATAGCCGCAATTAGCACAGAAACAGTATTGAGCACCAACGGCGGAACATTTGATGGTAAAGATGCTGGTCACACATATAATCCAGATAGTTGTAAACGTATGTTGTTCTTCCAAGGCACTAGACATCCAAGTCAAGAAGTTGGTGGATACTATCCAACACCGTTCCCTACGGTAAACAATTGGTATAGACCTACAAGTGGTCAGGTATACCCAAGAAAGAAAACTTTAAACAGTTATAATAAAGCCGCAACATTTAGCCTGGCTGTAGATGATTCAACAGTAGCATTTAATCAAACTGCTACTGTAACATTAACTACAACTAATATTGCCAATGGAACACAGGTTCCTTATATTATTACAGCAAAGCCTGCAACTGGTGGTACTGTATTGAATACTACTGCCTTCTCGGGAGTTTATACTGCCGATTCGTTAGTTACTGGCATAACATTAGACACAAGACCTAATACTGGAAATAGATTTGTAACTACTGGATTACCTAACGGTTCTAGTAGTGTTATTACAAATAGTTTATTGGGAGCGCAGGCTTTGGCTAACTCAACTCCTACTGTCCCAGGTGCGTTGTCATTTGTTGGTAGTCAAGATGACGGATATTGGGCAGTGCCTTTACCATTCAACGTTACATTCTGTGGCTCAACATACAGCACCATCTATGTTGGAACAAATACATATATTACATTCGGGTCTGGTTCATCCAACTGGAGTCAGTTAAATGGTACAAACCCTCCTTTTCCAAAGATTATGATAAGTTGTGCAGACAATAGTTGTCAAAGAATCTACTACGGAGCAGAAGGTACTGCACCAAACAGAACTTTCCGTGTTCGCTGGGAAGGAACTGCCAGTACATCTGGTACACTAGGTGCACCAAATATGGTCTATGAAGCAGTATTTTACGAAGCCACTCCTGCCCAAGTTGATGTACACACAGGTGTTAATGCTCGATGGACTACTACGACCACTACCTATCCTTTTGCGGCTGGCGATATTAGCGTTCCATTTACCGGAGTTATGACTGTTAGCAGTAATACAGCATCGTTACCAATAACTATTAATACCCAATCAAGTTTAGATATGAATGTTCGTTTGGGAATATTTCCTGCACCGAATGTTAACATAACGGTAAACTAAATGTTGACATTATCGAAATAATATACTAAACTAAGAATTATGAACGAATCAAAAACTTACACAGTAGAGGAAATATTTGAAGACATACCCGGAGATCCGGATAATGTTATGTTCAAAATTCCTCCCGAAATCTGTGAAAAAATGGGATGGAAAGAAGGAGATAAAATCCATATCTCTGTAACTGATGGTCGTATGATCTTTTCTAAAGCATGAGCAAAAGCGATTTATTAGAAATGGAAGGCTCCATTTCTGAAGTATTACCTAGTAATATGTTTAGGGTAACTTTGGAAAACGGACATGTCCTTACCTGCTACACCAACGGCCGTCTGCGCCAAAACAAAATCAAAATCATTTTGGGCGACAAAGTTCGCATTGAAATGAGTCCTTACGATTTGTCCAAAGGCCGAATTACATACCGCCTTTGACTTGACTTTTAAATAATTTGACTGTATAATATTCCATATACACAATAATAATGTTGTGTATAGGTGGCCAAGAGAAGGCCTAGAAAGGAAATTATATGACACAAAAAACCCATGCTCAGATTATCAACGAGCAATATCTCAAATCGGACAGCCATTTTGTAACCCTACAAGAACGTCTGGCTGAAGCACTCAAAACCGCTCCTATGTTTGTTGGACTACTCACCGGAGTAGTCGACGAATTTAAACGTCGTCACAAAGAATGGACAACTTTTACCGACCTGCTGTTGTGCCAAGCAATCATGGTACCAATGGACAAGATCCTAATTGACTCCACGATGCAACGCAGTCTTAATCTGCGACATGTTCTAAACATTCTTCAACACTTCCGTAGCACAATGACTATGGCTATTCAAGTTTATATCGACGAAGACAAGCCTGGTTATTACATTGCCTGGGACGGACAGCACACCGCAATTACTCTTTATATTATTCTTACCAAAGTGTTTGGTGAACGCACAGCACAGACAATGGTGCCAGTGGTTGTGTATAATGTAAAGCACAAACTAGAAATTCGTCGTAACTTTATTTTGTTGAACGGCGATGCTAAAGAAGAACTCGACTTTATCGACAAGTATAAACAAATGGTTTATGGCTCTAAGGTTGACGGTGCCGATGACACTGAGTGGACTGACACAGCCAAGAAGAACGATTACCTTGCGGCCGCTGGCTTGTTTGCCACACACAGCAAGTTTGGTGATGAAGACCAACCTGGTGCGTTCAGTTTGTTGGCTGACACACTTATGAGCAAGAGTTTAAAGACTCGCAAGGATCCAGAAGTCACTCGCATGTTTGCTCAATACTGGACTTATCTAAATCAAGAACGTCCTGTAGAACCTAAGGAAGCACGTCAGTTGTACGAATACTTTAACCTGTGTTTTGAACAAGGCATTACTGTTGACGACAAATACTTGCTAGAGTTTGCGGCATTTACAAAAGAATATTTTGATGGTGACTTTGGTCCTAACGGCCCATTCTGGGATAAGGTTAAGATGGCCTATGAAGAATGGTACAAGAAGGCCAACCCAGAGTCATACGCAGAGTCAGGATTGCGTGGCTTTACTTCAGAAATGCGTACAGGTATTCCGTTTTTGATTGCACAGGTTAAGAAGAGTACTAAATTGAAGACACCAGAATATTCTGCTAACAACGGTTTTACTGTTGCTAAGAAAGATTTGTGGTAATATGTCCAAGCTCAGAGATCCTAATAAGGATAAACTCAAAGGACAGAGTATCCTTAAGGAACAATATCGCTTACAATGCAAATGTAAGTTAGAAGATTGTGACAATGACCTTACAATCTTCGATGGTCCTGGTAGCGATGGTTACTGTCGTGAACACCAACTGCAATTAACAGAGTACGGTGGTATGGGCAAAGCGGATCGTCCACACACATTCTATCGTGGGTGGGTGTGCGAGAAGTGTGGATACGATCCTCGTGTTGATCCGCAGTTTGACGATATCGAAGATCCGTTCCATAAGTTGCGTTGTATGCGTGGTGTAATGCACGGCGACCACTTAGAACGTCAAAGCGATGGTGGTAAAGATGTTGCAGAAAATATTCAAACACTCTGCTGTCGTTGTCACATGATTAAGACTTACAAAGAAAAAGATTATCTTAAGGGTAATAAAGGAGAATCTAATGGAAGTAATTAACATCAACGACCGCAACGAAAAACGTCGCAAAGAAAATATGCTAGACGTTATTGAAGAAGTGCGTAAGCGCATTGAAGATGGTACTATGGAAGAATTTGTCATGGCCAGTATAGACAAAGATGGCGAAGTAAACATCCATGCCAGCGTTAAAGACCTTATCGGTGGTGTAGGATTGTTTGAAATAGGTAAAAATATTCTTATTAGCCAACAGACGATGATCGATTATGAATGAATTCACTCCCTTAAATGAAAGAGTTTGGCCTGCTGAAAATGTTCTAGCCATGGCCTGTGCTATCTTTAGAACTAAAGGTTACACCAGTGTCAGTTCCGTTACTAGTTCAGACCCTGACAGTGATGAAAGATGGAATAGCAAAGAGCATTTAAGTTATCAAATGGTTCCCGACTTGACCAAGGACTATAAAGTTCTTATCAAAGTCACACAGGAAGATGTAGATACTGCCAGTGCCATTATACAATACTATCGTAGACTAACCTTTGGCGTCATTGCAGATAATCTTAATGACTATATGCAACGAGTATTTGCTAGTACGCAAAAGCCAGAAGTGTTCTTTAAGGACTTTGGTGTGTTGGCTAGTGTGCCTGCTGTTTACTTTAAAGAAATGGAAAAGAAACGTATTGTTACAGAGTCCAAAAATGCTAAACAAGAACACATTGGTGTGATAGGCGAACCAATTTTACTGAATATTAGATACGTTAATACTAGATATATCCAAAAACTTAACTGCTATGCTCACGATGCTGTTACGGATGACGGTCATTTGGTAAACTTTTTGAATAAGTCTGCACTAGGTAAGACTGGAGAGATTCAAACTATACGTGCCAGAGTCAAAGCACATGGTGTAAACTACACTACTAAGGCTATTGAAACCCAATTAAATTATGTCAAACCAATTGACAAAGAGTTAATTTGGCAGTAAAATAATAGCATAGTTAAATTTTAGGAGATATTGTGAGCGATCCATGTCAAAATGTTATTAGTACACTAGAGGATCATCCTAGTCGTTTAAACAAAGAAGCAATCATTCTTGCACAAGCGGAGGCAGGTAACAACGAATTCTTTGAAGGTGTGCGTCTTGCATTAGATCCAATGATTACTTTTGGACTTAAACAAATCCCAGAGAAAACAGATGCAGACGGTCCGGGCTTAGACTGGGACAGTTTTACTCTCGCTCTTACTGGTTTCGTTTCTCGTAACGTCACCGGTAATACAGCGAGGGATATGATTGAAACAATGATGAAAAGTTCCACTAAGAAACAGTGGAATGGCTGGTATCGTCGTATTCTTATTAAAGACTTGCGATGTGGTGTCAGCGAAAAAACAATTAACAAGGTTGTGGAGAAGAAATATGCTCACTATAGTGTGCCTGTGTTTAGTTGCCAGCTCGCTCACGATAGCGCAAATCATGAGGCTAAGGTGGTTGGAAAGAAACTTATCGAAGTCAAACTTGATGGAGTACGAGTTATTACTATCGTCAGGGCCGACGGGCGTGTTGATATGTTTAGTCGTAACGGCAAAGAGCTTGTCAATTTTCCTCACATAGCAGAACAAATTAGTTCTGTAGTTAAAACGGATCCTCCGCCATATGATTTGGTACTAGACGGCGAAGTTATGTCCAGTAGTTTTCAGGACTTAATGAAACAGGTACACCGCAAGAGCGATGTACAAAGCGATGATGCTGTACTTAATTTGTTTGACGTACTACCTTTGTCAAACTTTGAACAAGGCTCTTGGGATAAAAGCCAATCGGATCGTAGCGATATGGTCTACTACTGGCACAAGAAACATAAAGATGCGTTGCCTAATGTAGCAGTTGTTGGACACGAACTTGTTGATCTCGATACTGATGCAGGTAAAAAACGTTTCAAAGAAATTAATCAAAAGGCAATCGATGGTGGTTACGAAGGTATTATGATCAAAGATCCTAATGCTGGATATGAATGTAAACGTAGTGTGGCTTGGCTTAAACTAAAGCCATTTATCGAAGTGTCATTGGCTGTTACAGCAGTAGAAGAAGGAACAGGTAAAAATGTCGGAAAACTTGGCGCTTTTGTTTGCGAAGGCAGAGACGATGGACGTGATATCATTGTTAATGTTGGTAGCGGTTTTACTGATGCTGATCGCGATGCTTATTGGTCCGGTCGTGAAGAGGTGGTTGGCAAAATCGTTGAGGTACGTGCTGACGCTATCACACAAAACCAGGATGGAAGTTACTCTTTACGCTTTCCGCGCTTCTTACATTTTAGAGGGTTCCAAAGTGGCGAGAAAATTTGATATCCGCAGAAGTATGCACAAGGATATGCTCTATGGAGCATTACTAGAACTTAGCCAAAACGGTAGAGTCTGGCACGAAAGTACTGTAAGTCCTGAATACAGTCACTTGACTGAAGACGGTAAGAATGCTATTATTCATGTAGTCGAAGAAATGTTTCGTGGATTGCAGACAATTCATAAACAAGAAGTCAAAGAAGAAGCCAAACGTCAAACGTTAGAAGGACTGAAGTCGTGAGTAAAGCAAAGCATAAACCCTATCAATGGATCGATGGCGAAACTGCGGATCGAATTACTAGTCTTAATCTAAAAGACTATCGTGCTTACTTGAAAAAAGAATTACGTCAATGGAAAAAGAATCCTAAAACAGAATCAAATCCAGACGGCTATTGGTTACACCCTGAAGATGTTGTAATCAATATGCGTACCATTGAAGCATTAGATTTAATTATTAGCCATTTCCCTGAAACCTCGGATGATATAAAATGACAGAAGATCAAGAGTATAACGAATACGAAGCCTTTGCTAAACGTATGGAAGAAAGATTTCCATTAATGTTTGCAGAACGCTACGGCGGATTTGCTGTGGGCAAAGGCTGGTGGCCTATCCTAGAAAATCTCTGTGCCAATATACAGGGCAGAATTGATTGGGCAAAGAAGCAACACGATTGGGACGTTGAAAATAAAAAAGAACCTGCTCGTGAACTTATTCCGCAGGTAGTTGTAGAACAAATTAAAGAGAAGTTCGGTGGTCTACGATTTTATTATCAAGGCGGTGACGAATACATTCACGGAATGGTTACCATGGCAGAATCCTGGGCAGACTCTTGTTGCGAAGAATGTTGCGCTCCAGGTAGAAGACGAAGTGGTGGCTGGATAAGAACGTTATGTGATTATCATGAAGCAGAACATCAAAAAAGACTATCAGATCGCGAAGCAGAATACGCAAAACAAAACGGATTAGAAATGTAAGGAGAACATTATGGCAACGGTTAGAACTGTAGATGACATCAGCGATGAAGAATTAGAAGACTGTTTTGACGGGTCTACTAGTATAGACATGGTCAGAGAATTATGCGAACAATGCGAAAACGCCGCTGGATATATTGACATCGAAGAATTCGGTGAAAGTTTTGCTTCGGCCATCGAAGGATTTATTAGTGCAGACATAGACACCGACGAGTGGTATGAAGCATGGGAAAATAATAGAGAATGGGGCGAGGGTATTGCCGAAAATATTAATGCGGCACTGGACATTGAAGAACCTGAGGAGTACAAATAATGGCAACATGGAAATTATCACCGTTATATAAAAAGAGTGCGGTTGAAAAACAATTTTGGTATAAAGAAGGAAAAGTAATCATTCGCGAAGAAGGTTATCGCTGGGGTACTTTCTACGTTGAATCTGATACAAGACCATTAACTAATGCGGAATTAAAAAACGACGACGGGTATCAACTTGGTTGTATCGACAACGACGAGTGCTGGGAGTTGGATAATCTAGATGATGGTTGCTGGGCAGACTCGACTGCCGGGAATGATAATACCACCGACGAAGATATTGAAGAGTTTGAAGAGGCATGGGAAGAAGATTTCTTCGAAGGCGCAGAGGCATTGGGTTGGAGTAATGATGATACTGAATATTGGTACTACGGTCCATTGGAGTTGACTAACGAAGATACTGGAGAAGTCTTTAGTGGAGAAGACGAAAACCTGCCTGAGGATGAACCTAAGATTGTTGAGGAAACTAAAAAAGGTGATTCGGGTGCTAAGTGGCCGTTTTAAGTGGCCTATAACTATGCCCGCTCCAAAAGATTACAACAATAACCCGCCAGGACATTACAAACATCAATATAATTTAATTGATGATAAAGTTGTAGAGTTTAAAGAGTTAGTTGTACATCGATTTAAAATGGGAGATGTGGAAGATCCTGACTTGTATGCCGCACAACCATTATTGGAATGGCAGGAAAGCGAGTCAGGTAAATGGGTAATGAGCCACGCCGTAGAAACGCCGATTTGGCATAGGCACATAAGTATGAACTACCATACCGACTACGCCGTAACTGCCAAACTAACTGCCCAAGATGCTACATTTTTTATATTAAAATGGGGCAACAACATTGACAGAACTGGTACATTTCACGTATAATACTAGTATGAAAATTAAACTTGTGTCAGATCTCCATTTAGAGTTTAGCGACATCAATATCCAAAATGATCAGGATTATGATGTGCTTATTCTCGCAGGCGACATTATGATTGCCGAGGAACTCTACGACCATCCCGTTGTACCTAGTATCTACGACTATGGTTCGTTCGCCGACCTTGGACGTAAGCAACAACGAGTAGCTCGCTTTCGTGATTTTTTAAAGAGGTGTAGTTTCCAATTTCCACATACAATCTATGTGGCAGGTAATCATGAATTCTATCATGGTAAATGGAATCGTACACTTTCTGTATTATCTGAAGAGTGCGCTCAGTTCCCTAACGTCTACTTCTTAGAAGCAGGCAGTAAGAAGATCGATGATGTAACCTTTATCGGTGGCACACTATGGACTGACATGAACAAAGGCGATCCGCTGACACTTCATGCTGTTCGTGATATGATGAACGACTTCCGTGTTATTAAAAAGGAAGAAGAAGGTTACACAAACCTTAAGCCTCATGACACCGTTTTACGTCATCGTCATACTTTGGGCTACATTAAGAGTGTGGTAGCAGAACGGCCAGACGAAAAGTTTGTTGTAGTAGGACATCATTCGCCAAGTTTCCAAAGTGTACATGAACAGTACAGAAGTGAAACACTGATGAATGGTGCTTACCACAGTGACCTGAGTGAGTTTATCTTGGATCGGCCACAGATTAAACTGTAGGTACATGGTCACACCCATCATCCGTTTGATTACATGATTGGTGGAACAAGAGTAGTGTGTAACCCACGTGGTTACGAAAGTGACGGCTACAGTGAAGACAGTGGCTGGAACCCTAACATAGTATTGGAAGTATAATGAAAGTTGGATTAAGTTATAGCCGTTGTGTTCGAGACATCGTTGATGGTGTTGTAGATATCAACGATGTTCTTGTTCTCATTACTCGTACGGACTTTGATCCGCATAACGATGAACAATGGCGGAATATTTGGGAAGGCTACGGCGGTGGTCGTAGTGCGGGCAGTATCTGGAGTAATCCAGAGTGGACTGGTTATCATAACGAACAACAGTTTCGTGATATTAGCATCGAGTTGTATGATTCGGGTAAAATGCACCAGCCTCGCAAGTTTGGCGCACATCCAAGTCGTCGCCCAGAAATTTGGTTAGAAACAGTTCTGCCTAGCAGTGAATTGGCCACCAATCCTGCGGCCAAGGCGGCTTGGGACAAGTTCCAAACAGTTGCAGGACTGACCAATGTAGAATTAGACAAGGAGTACAAATGATTAAAGGTATTAATACTTCAGGAAGATATATCACTGTTAGTGGAGGAACCACTAGTGATCCGTATATAAGTCCGGGTGCGGCAGGCGCTGGTATGGTTCGTTGGAATCCAAATATGAACTGTATGGAAGTCAATGATGGCATGAGTTGGAAAAGTTTTACTACAAGTTATGCCACTGTCGAACTTACACCCGAGGCAGAAAGTCTTTTTGATTGGGCTCGTAAAGAACGCAGTAAGCAACAACTTAGAGAACAGGCTGTAGAGAAGAATCCTGCACTAAAGAAAGCCTATGAAGCAATTCAACGTGCAGAAGAAAACTTTGATTTATTAGAAGCCATTGCTGGCAAATATGAATCCGAATCAGAACAAGTGCAGAGTGCGCCATGAGTAATATTAAAGTAAGATACGATTCTACTTGCGAAGTTAAACAGGAAAGTTCGGGTAGAGTTGTTCAAGCAGATGTTATGGCGTTTAACGAAGGCCGTAATCTAACTGTTATTATGAACAAGAGTGTCAAGCTCTTAATGAATTGGAATGGCAGAGTCTACGAAGGTCGTATGGCCGGTATGGACTTTATTAGTAACGGACCAAAAGGTCAAAAATATACAGAGGGCAGATAATGAACGTTGTAGTTTCAGATCTTGATAATATTTTTTCCGCAACTTATAAAGAAAAAGCCACAGAGTTCCAAGAAGATCCATTAGTGTTATCTGTAAGTCTAAAAGAACTTATGGAGGCAAATCCTGGTTCTTATTATTCCATGGAAGACGACCGTGTAAAAAATAATATTAAAGATGAAACTAGAATCCTAGCAGAAAAGATTAGAAAATATTATGGTAAGAAATACTTTTGGACTAATCTTACCAATGCTAGACAAATCAGTGACTTCAGAGGTCGTGTTTGCTATTTGTTAGAAAATCGTATTCATACCTGCGAAGGTAAAGACGTAGGTATATATTATAAACTTCCTTACTTTTACGAAGAAGATATGATATACGATGATTTCAAAAAACAATATAACACCACAGATGTTCCACGTATAATTCGTGGCATGGGCAAGCCTGTCAAGAGTCAACTAAAATTAAAGTATTTGAAGACTACTTCTAGCAGACAACAGAAGCGAAATATCAATCGCTTTTGGTTTACAGACGAACGTTATCTATACAATATTGAAGTAGCCAGCGACAATCCTTTATTAGAAATGTTTAAGCAGTTAGTTGTCGACAAGGCTGAAGTTGCGTTCGATACCTTCTATGAAGTTGACAGGATCGATCAATTGTATTTTTATAAACTTTTTAATTTTACGTTAGCAAAGGAACACAATGAAATTTCGTAAGAAGCCTGTGATTATCGAGGCTGTACAATTTTTTTACACAGACGAATCTGTTGCACAATTAGAAGAATTCTGCGGAGAATCTCTAGGCAACATTCGCAAAGAACACAACAGTGACCCAGCCGAAGCAGAAATACGCACATTAGAAGACGGTGTACGTTTAACTGTTAAACATATTGCCACAGAAGGCGATTGGATTATTAAAGGAGTGCAGGGTGAGTTCTATGCCTGCAAGCCAGATATTTTTGAACAAACTTACGAAAAGGTAGAATAAGATGCCACATTTGGTGCCAATGGTAGTAGAGTCCACAAACAAAGGCGAACGTGCTTATGACATTTATTCACGTCTATTAAAAGATCGTGTGATTATGTTAGACACTGACGTTAACGAACATTCAGCCAGTGTGATTGTGGCACAACTGCTATTCCTTGAAAGTGAGAATAGCGAAAAAGATATCAGCCTGTTTATTAACAGTCCTGGTGGAAGTGTAACTGCGGGTCTGGCTATATATGATACTATGCAGTTTATCAAACCAGATGTTGCTACTTACGTAGTTGGACAGGCCGCAAGTATGGGATCATTCCTAGCGTCTGCTGGTGCAAAAGGTAAACGATTTGTATTGCCAGAAAGTCGCACAATGATTCATCGTGTTAGTTCAGGAACTCCTGGCACACGTGGTAGCGTACACGTACAAGAACTACAGTTTGAAGATGCTAAACGTACTTACGAGGAAAGTCAGCGTATTAACAAACGTCTAACTGAATTGTATGTTAAACATAATACAGCAGGTAAAACCTATGACGAAATGTTCGGCGACATGAAGTTTGACACGTTCTTATCTGCACAACAGGCTGTTGAATATGGCCTTGCAGATAAAGTAATTGAGAAGCGTGAATGACCACATACATAGATCATACGGGACAGTTTGAAAAGTACGATTTTAGTTCTGTAATTACAGAACAAGACCAAGCCGATGCTGTAAAAAGAATTACAGATATTATAAATTCTGGACAATACTTTAAAAATAGTCCCAAGTATCAAACACAGGTTAATTTATTTGGATTGCCTGACCCGCTTTGGATGAAATTTAGAATGAGTTTTATCTTTAGTGTGTTTATGTACTTAGGTAAAGAAGTAAAGATTAATCAAATGATGGCTTGGAGTTTCATGACTAACAATGAAATTATTGAGGATCGAGATAATCTTTGGCACACGCATCATTATACCGAGGGGAAAACTACTGTATCAGGCATTTGGTATTTAAAGATACCCACTGATGCAGACTATAAGTCAAGTGGTACAGAGTTTGCCCCTAACGGTGTTGGTCAGCCAGAACGAATCACCATAGAGCCTGTGCAGAATCATTGGTTAATATATCCTGGCAAGATATATCACAGACCAACTCCTCCACAGAGTAAAGAATTTAGATATGTATTAGCCGCAGATTTGGAGTTTTAATATGACACAGGTAACAGATTTAGTAGAGTTTCAAAGTGATTGGTATGCTACTGCCACAGAAGATGAACGCAAGTCATTTCGCGAATGGTTGATTAACGTTCTACGTATGCACGACACAGTGGAAGTAACATTCAAAAAAACCGATGGCACACTGAGAGAAATGAAGTGTACTCTTAAAGAAGGCATTTGCCCTACCGTAGAGAACCCAAAAACTTCAGAAGTTCTTTGTACAGTTTGGGATACCGTAATTGGTAATTGGCGTAGTTTTAAGTTTGAGAATATCCAAAAAATAAACTTCATGTTGTAATGAAACCACAGTTCCGAATCGACAAAAGAGACGGGTTTTGGACTGCTGACGTTTATTACATATCCAATTCTGATCAACAACAACTGTTTTCAGATTGGGACGGGTTTGAAGAACCGTTCAGCGAATCCACTTACCAAGATATAAGTAAATGGTGTTACAATACGTTTAAGACTTATATTTGGCCCAAACGAGCTCGTAGAATGAGCTATACTCAATTTTGGTTTAAGAATAAAAAGGATTTGGATTGGTTTGTTCTGTATTGGAGCGGTGTTGACATTTCGGAAGAGTGACTATATAATATGTTTATTAAGTTAATTAACAGGAGCAAAAATGGCTACTAAAACAGCAACCAAAACCCGTGTAACCAAAAAGCAAGTCATTGCACACCGCACTCGTGCAGTCAAAGATACTAGCCCAAATTGGGAGGGTTGCGAATCTTGGGATGCCGATAAGTTCCACAAACACTTTCGTAGTAGCATGGACTACTATCGTTTAGAAAGCGACATTAAAACTTACAAGCCAATTATTGTTAAATGGATGACTGATGTTGGCTGTGCTAAAGAAGACATCGTCGCTATTAAGAAAGTCAAAGACAATCGTATCAGCACTACAATGGGTGCCATTGCTCACTGTCTGTTGCGTGGTATGACTCCACAACGTGCAGACTTTAACAGCGGCAAGGACACTGCCGCTTGGTTGCGTAATGCTATTGTTGATGTTATCCGCGAAGGCAAAGACGATACCGAGGGTGAAGAAAAAGTTGAAGTCAAAAAGGAAGTGTACACTCCTAGTATTCAAGAACGTCTGCGTGAAGTTGCACTGAACATGACAGAAGAAATTGAAAAGGCCTATGAGTCTTTTCAAGTTGATCCAGAAAACTTTGATCCAAAAGCATTTAAAGTTCTTAATTTGTTGAAGAGTCAGCAGGCTAAGGCCGCACACGCTCGAATCATTCGCGACTTTTATGCTCGCGACTTGGCAGAATTAGAAGAACTTGCCAGCGGTAAAGGCTGTGAGCAATTGAAAGAAGGCTACAGCCATCGTAGCAAAAAGCAAATTCGTAACTTCATCACATTCTTGCAGGAGATTCAAAACGCCTGTACTATGTTGATGCAGGAAGCCAAAGTTAATCGTGCTCCTCGTGCTAAGAAAGCAGTCAGCGTTGATAAACTTGTTGCTAAACTCAAGTACAAGAAAACAGACGAGCCGTTGAAACTAGTGTCAATTAATCCTACTGACATTATCGGTAGCAAGGAGTTGTGGGTTTATAACACTAAGAGCCGTAAGTTGGGCAAGTATGTTGCCAACGAGTACATGGAATTGGGTGTTAAGGGTACTACAATTACCGGCTTCAACGAAAGTCTCAGCATTATGAAGACTGTGCGTAAGCCAGAGGAAAAGATGAAAGAGTTCAAAGCCGCTGGTAAGGTGCAGTTGCGTAAGTTCTTAGACGAGATTAATGCTACAGAGGCTCGTATGAATGGACGCATTAACGAAGAGATTATTCTTCTTAAGTCTAGTTCTTAAGTAGCACTAGCGTTAATTGTAATCACAGGACTTAGTCCAACAAGGGTTCCGGTAGTGGACCCTTGTCTCACACCAATTCTAAATGTTTCTGCGGCTTCTGCTCCGTCCGTGGCACGAATAGAAACTATACCGTTAATAAAATAGTTTCCTTGGCTGGTAATATTAAACGAATACGGTAGTCCGCTAACGTCTGCGGCTACAGCAGATCCGGTGCTTTCAAATGTTAACCAATATGTTCCTTGAACCATTCCGTTAGGAGACGATAATGGTGTAGTTACTGTAATGTTTAATCCGTTACCTTCACTAGCAGGGTTCGGAGAAACTGCAGAAATTGTCATCGATGAATCGTATAATATTATCTGTCCACTAGTTACTAATACTGTTCCTGATATAGAACCTTCTCTAATTTGAACTGTAAACACTTGGACACTATTAGTTTCTGCTACAGTATCAGAGGCCGCACCGATAGTTAATGTAGTTGTTTGATTTAATGAAGTTGTTGTGAAAGATCCTGATAGACTTCCTGTAGAAATATCTGTGGTCAATAGTGTTCCAGATACGTTATTAAATGTATAATAATATGTTCCAGCAGGCCCAAGGTTTCCTACTTGTAATGTAGTCGATGTAGCATACCCGGATATGTTGCCTGCCATTTCTGCAATAGTACTATTGGCAGTAAATGAAGTAAATGGTGTCAATGAGGTATCAAGTATCGTTACACTAGTTGATACAATAATAGTTCCGCTAGTACTGCCACTTCGAACTTGTACGTTCATAGTTTCAGATCCTTCGGTTGTTCTATCCGAAGACGTAGTGATGCTAAATGTGCCCGT
>JACCEB010865804.1_pt1 | contig 18170 bp, 15 predicted proteins | sample 7454761 | NCBI WGS metagenome assembly JACCEB01 (sample SAMN15323454, study PRJNA562643) | freshwater metagenome | isolation source: river surface water | place: USA:Blue River Watershed | collected 2017-08-18 | reverse complement strand
TGGGCCTTTCTCGCGATCTCTCGAATGAGCCTTCCAATATCGGCACCCCCGAATTCATGGCTTCCGAAATTCAGAAGCTAGCCAAGAAGTATGGGCTCAAGTGCCGGGTTCTGAATGAGCGGCAAGCCGCGAGCGAAAAAATGGCGCTTTTCTTGGGAGTAGGCGCCGGTTCCGAGCGCGAAGGTAAAGTGGTCGTGCTCGAGTACTCGCCGAAGAAGCCTCGCAAAACGGTGGCGCTGGTCGGAAAAGGAATCACTTTTGATTCGGGCGGTATTTCGATCAAGCCGGCTGCCAACATGGAAGCCATGAAGCACGACATGGGCGGTGCTGCGGCCGTGGTCGCGGCGACGTTTCTAGCTGCGCGCCAGAAGTGTCCGAACCGCGTGGTTTGTGTGGTCGGCTTCACCGAAAACATGCCGGATGGCGCGGCCATTCAGCCGGGCAACATCATTCGGTCCAGAAACGGCAAGACAGTTGAAATCATCAACACCGATGCCGAAGGACGGCTCATTTTGGCCGACCTTCTGGACTTGGCTCAAGACTCCAAGCCGGATGTTTGCGTCGACGCAGCAACGCTGACTTTCGCGATCAGCATTGCTTTGGGGCAACACTACGCGGGCTTGTTTACTCCGGATCGCACGGTTCAACAGCAGCTCGAAAACGCTGCGAATGCCGAAGGCGAAAAACTCTGGCCCATGCCGCTTCCAGAGGACACCTTGGACGACATCAAGTCCGATCATGCGGATTTGAAGAACAGCGTGAATGACAGCTTCGCAGGTTCGATCCGCGCTGCAGTCTTCTTGCAGCAGTTCATTCGAAAAGGCCAAGCTTGGGCCCACATCGATATGTCGAACGTGGCGAAGAATATGGGTTACTTGCCCTATGTTCCGAAGCGCGGAGGAACGGGACTTCTCGTTCGCACCTTGGCCCGGTTTGCTTCCGAGTACTGAGGGGATGGGGATGAAACACCTTCAAAAAATATGGGTCCTCGGTCTTCTCGCTCTTGCCTCTTATCCGGCTACGGCACGAGCCTGGTCGTATGATCTGGGGCTCGGTTTTTTGGGGCAAAATTTTGGATTCACCGCAGCTCAGCCTTCAGGTGATGCAGGGACTTTTGGTGCCTCGTCCCTGACCTTGAACTGGAACGCGCGAGGGGAAATCGGGAGCTCAGGTTGGTTTTTGAATCCCTGGATGGCGTTTACGCCGTTTCATCGAAGTGATTCGGATGATTCGATCGAGCAGCGGGATTGGTTCTTTGCTTTCGATCTGGGGTTACCTTTGGGCGAAAGCGATTGGGACTTTCGTGCGGGAACGGGAGTGAAGCTCCAATCGCTGTCGGGCAACGGAGGCTTGGTTCGCTTGGATAACGGGAACTCAACCTCGACCTTTGCGCGTCCCTCCTACAGTTCGTCGACTCTGACCTTTGGCTTGAACGCGGGCTTTGGGGGCGCTCTGCCTGGATTTTTAGACGGGAAGTTCCGCTTGGATCTGGATACTTGGGTCACGGGCGCTTTTTCATCGGATCGCAGAGCGTGGGACCTGCTTGCAGCTCTGAGTTGGAATGTCGGGGGGAGTCGATGAGCGGAGTTTTTGAAAACCGGGTCATGCGAATGGGGCCGAGTGCCTTCGCACTCATGATGGGGATCGGACTTTTTCTTTCGCCGATCGCTCATGCTTTCACTCTGAGTTATTCCTCGGCGCTTCAAGGGTGGCGGGGAACGACGCTTTCTTTTGCGGTGAATAGTTCCCAGTGCGGAATCAGCCAGGCGGCTCTTTATTCGGCAATCGACGACGCGATCGCGCTCTGGAACCGAGTGCCGAATAGCCGCATTCGTCTCAGCCGTGGAGCCGAAGTGACGACGACCGTGGCTCAAGCGCTTGCGGGAAATGCGGCCTCCGGCCTTCCGACTCCTTTGATCCTTTGCGATCCCAACATGCAGGCCACCTTCCAGGCTGGCGTGAGTCCCAACTTGGACCCCGATCCAAGCTTCACGTCGAACAACATTCCTGGCGTCACCTTGCCGCTTCCGACCGAACTGACGATGGACTACGCCGTGCTGGTGCTGAACTCCGAGAGCGGAAAGTCGGCCCGCATTTCCAACCTCGACGGCACGGTGCTTCGAGTGGTGATCGCTCATGAAATCGGCCACGTTCTGGGGCTAGGTCATACGCAAGACAGTGCGAACCTGATGTATTTTGATGCCTCGGAAAGGGCCAAGTTGTCCTTGTCTCAGGACGATATGGACGGGATTGCTTACCTTTATCCGAGAACGGAACTTGTCGGGAACGGCCTTTACGGCTGTGGTACGGTTCGTCGTTCCGGAGGCCCGGGTGGGCGCGGACCGGGAGCCCGAGCCTTGGCCGAGTTTTTACTTTGGATCGGGGTGGCCTGGTTAGGTGCCCGAGCCATCCAGAAGTTCAGAAATGGGTCAGTAAGTGGAGAATCGTATGACACCAAATCGTTTCTACATTGAGCAAGCAAAAGAATTCGAAGGTAAAACGGTTACTTTGCGTGGCTGGGTTTACCAGCGCCGGAGCTCGGGCAAGATCAAGTTCCTGATCGTCCGCGATGGCACTGGGATCATGCAGACGGTTCTCTTCAAAGGCGAGTGCCCGGATTCGGCGTTTGAGGATTTCGACAAGCTGACGCAGGAATCCTCGGTGGAAGTGACCGGGATTCTTCGCGCGGCTCCCCGCCAGCCGGGCGGCTACGAGGTCGGCGTTCAGTCGCTGAAAATCCTGCACATCGCTGAAGAATATCCCATCACTCCGAAAGATCACGGTGTTGCTTTCTTGATGGAGCACCGCCACCTGTGGGTGCGGAGTCAAAAGCAGTGGGCCGCTCTGCGCGTTCGTTCGGAGATTTTCCGCGCCATTCAGGAGTTCTTCGACAAGCGGGGCTTCACCCGCTTTGATGCGCCCATTCTGACTCCTTCGAGCTGTGAAGGCACTTCGACTTTGTTCGAAACGCCTTACTTCGACGGCAAAGCGTTCTTGTCTCAGTCCGGCCAGCTCTACGGCGAAGTCGGTGCCATGGCCCTGGGGAAAATCTACGTTTTCGGCCCGACTTTCCGGGCGGAGAAATCCCTGACTCGGAAGCATTTGACCGAGTTCTGGATGGTCGAGCCCGAAATGGCGTTTTACGACCTAGAAGACAATATGGAGCTGGGCGAGCAGTTCGTAGAACACATCGCCCAAACCGTTTTGGCAAACCGCGCTCGCGAGCTGGAAATTTTAGAGCGCGACCTGAAGAAATTGGAATCCATCAAAGGCCCTTTCCCGCGCATTTCGTATGACGAAGCCATCAAGATTCTTGAGAAGCGCGGCGTAGGAATTCCTTGGGGCGAGGACTTTGGTGCGCCTCATGAAACCGCATTGGGCGAGGAGTTTGGTGGACGGCCCGTTTACGTTCACCACATGCCCAGCCAGATCAAAGCGTTCTACTTCAAGCAGTCCGACTCGGTCGGAGGCCCCGGTGTGGAAGGCAACGGCAAGTATGCCTTGGGGTGCGATCTGATTGCTCCGGACGGATACGGCGAAGTGATCGGGGGCGGTCAGCGCGAAGAAAATGTGGCGACTCTGCGCCGCCGAATCGCCGAGCATCAGCTCGATGAAAAAGATTACAGCTGGTACTTGGATCTACGTCGCTTTGGCTCGGTTCCGCACTCTGGCTTCGGCTTGGGTGTCGAGCGCACGGTGGCGTGGATGACGGGAGTGGAGCACGTTCGTGAAACGATTCCGTTTGCCCGGACGCCGAACGTCATTCGCCCTTGAGTGGGGACGGTCCCGAGATTTGTCGTTTCAGGCGTTTAGGTTGTTGTCATGCCCCATCAGTTGAACATCGTTTTGGTCGAGCCCGAGATTCCGCAGAACACGGGCTCGATTGGGCGCACTTGTCTGGCGACCGGAACGCGTCTGCATTTGATCGAGCCGCTGGGGTTTGAGATTTCCCATTCCCGCTTAAGACGCGCTGGCTTGGATTACTGGGAACACCTCGATGTGAAGACTTGGCCTTCGGCTGAAATTTTTTTCGAAGCGCTCGATCCTGCAGCGCCGAAGGTGTTTCTCGCCAAAAGCTCGAAGAACTCAATCTATCAGCACCGGTTTGAGCCGGGCACTTGGATCTTCTTGGGCAGTGAGACCAAAGGATTTCCCAAGTGGATCATGGAGAAGTACTCGCCCTGGGCGGTTTCTATTCCCATGTATGACGAGCGAGTCCGGTCGCTCAATCTTTCGAATGCCGCTTCGATTGTGCTCTACGAAGCGATTCGTCAGCTCGGGCCCTAAGCGGGGCGAGGCGCCTTATTTTCCGCTGTCGCCTTTGGGCTTGGAGTCGTCGCCGACTCCGTCGAGTCGGTTCAGGACCGATTGCAGGTCACTTTGAGGCTCTTCTTCAGCGACTGTCTCGCTAGGTTCGTCGGCTCCCAAGCCACGCTTTTCGAGCTCTCGTTTCATGCGCTGCATGGCATCGTCGGTGCGCCGCAAGCGCTCGGCCATGGCAGCGATCATAGTTTTCAGGAAGCTCGGAACTTGTTGGTAGATGACATCGAGTGCTTCGAACTGAATTTCGAGTGCCGTCACTTCGGTCAACGCCACCGCTGAAGCGACTCGCGGGGCTCGATCGAAGAAGGACACTTCGCCTAAGACTTCATTCGAGAAGAGTCGTGCCAATTCCACTTCGCCGCTCCCCGCGCGCTTCTTCACCGCGACGCTTCCCTTTTGGATGATGAAAAGCGACTCGGCTGCATCGTTCTCTCTAAAGAGGAACTGACCGGGACGAAAATATTTTTCAGCGGGCTTTTGGGGCGACATACGTTTCAGTCTTGCATGGAGACGCTCAGGCCTCAATATGGTTGGCATGAAGCCCGCTGTGGATCGCTGGTTCGAAGACTATGCCGCTCATCACCGAACGCGTGGGAATCATCTGTGCCATTCCGTGGGCATTCCCCTGATTTTGATCACGCTCCTGGGGTTGCTCGCGCGATTTCAGTGGGATGTCGGATTGTCCTGGCCGCTGGACGGCGGAGTGGTTTTGTTGACCCTCGCCATGACCGGCTATCTCTGGCTGGACTGGAAACTTGCGCTTCCATTTGGGCTCTTCGTGCTCGGGGGTTACGCCTTAGGGAAGAGTCTTCCGCTCGAAGTGCAATGGGCGGGGTTTGTACTGGGCTGGATTTTTCAGGGCATCGGTCACCGCGTCTTTGAAAAAAACTCGCCTGCGTTCTTCTCGAACGTTCGTCACCTTCTGGTTGGACCCTTTTGGCTCTTTGCAGGGTGGGTCCGTTACTCACGAAGCGTTTGACAGGTTCAGGCCTCCGGGAATAAACCGGAAGCTCTCGGGGGAGATGGAAGTGAACGCGTCAGAAAACGTGCGCTCTGCGCAGCCTGTCTTGTCGCAAACGGTCCTTCTGCAGTTGTCGGGAGTGACCAAGGAATTTCCTGGGACGCGTGCCCTGGACGGGGTTTCTCTGCAGGTTGCTGCGGGCGAGGTGCTGAGCCTTCTCGGCGAGAACGGCGCTGGCAAATCGACCTTGATGAAGATTCTCTCGGGCGTTTGGCCCGCCGGAAGCTTTGGCGGTGAGATCCAGATCGAAGGTAGGCCCGTTGCTTTCGCCGACACTCGTGGGGCGATGGACGCTGGCATTGCCATGATCCATCAAGAACTCTCGGTGTTTCCCGAGCTGACGATCAGTGAGCATTTGGAACTGGACCGACTGCCCCGCATCATCGATTGGGCAGCGGTTCATGCGCGGACTCAGATTTTTCTCGATCAACTGGGCTTAGGGCTTCGGGCGCAGACCCGGGTGGGTGACCTGCCGGTCGGAGGGCGTCAGCTCGTTGAAATCGCTCGAGCTCTTTATCGGAATGCGCGCATTCTGGTTTTTGATGAGCCGACATCGGCTCTCACCGATCAAGAAGTGATTCGCCTTTACTCCATCATCGACCGCTTGCGGAATGAAGGACGCGCGATCATCTACATCACGCACCGCATGGACGAAGTGTTCCGACTCTCCGATCGGATGGTCGTGCTTCGCGATGGTCGCAAGGTAGACGAATTTTCGGCTTGGCGCGATGGCGCGCGGATTTCGCGTCAAGAGCTTGAGCCGCGCATCATCACTTCGATGGTGGGTCGCGCCATCGAGGACATTTATCCGCCGAAGTGCCCGACTCAAGGTGAGGAACTCCTGCGGGTAGAAGGCTTGAATCTGATCAAGCCGCCTTCGCGCCACAAACTGAAGGACGTTTCTTTTTCGGTTCGTGCCGGAGAAGTCGTGGGTCTGGCAGGCCTCTTGGGCGCAGGACGCTCTGAGATTTTAGAGAGCCTCTTCGGAGTTCTCGAAGGCTCGGGCCCACGGGGTTCGGGCTACAAAGTCACAGGCAAGGTGTTCCTTCGCGGTAAGGAGCGGAACCTGCGGGTGCCTTCGGACGCGATCGGGGCTCGGATGGCCTTTGTCTCCGAGGACCGAAAAGGCTCAGGCTTAGTGCTCGGTCAGTCCATTCGCAGCAACTTGACGCTTCCTTGGCTTGCCCAAGGAGGCAGTGCTTGGAGCTGGGTCGATTCCCGGCAGGAATCTCAGCAAGTGTCGCACTGGGTGAAAGAGCTTCGCGTGAAGTGCGCGAGCGTCGATCAGCCCGTTGGGCAGCTTTCAGGCGGGAACCAACAGAAGGTCGTCTTAGCGAAGTGGCTTTTGACTCAACCGGAAATTCTTTTCCTGGACGAGCCCACGCGCGGCATCGACGTGGGTGCCAAAGTCGAAATCTATCAGTGGATTCAGAAACTGGCAGCCCAAGGGATCGGCATCATTGTCGCATCGAGCGAGATGCCTGAACTTTTAGGACTGTGTCACCGCGTGGTGGTGCTGCGAGAGGGCCATGTTTCGGCTCAACTCGCCGGCGCCGCAGCCACGCAAGAAGATATCATGAGGGCAGCGTCACTATGAGCAGCAGCGCGACCACCACGGCAATGGGTTCCCCTTCGATTTCCTCACCGGTCACTTCCTCGGCACCGGCGATTGACTGGCGCGCTTACCGCAGCGTTATTGGGCTTGGGCTCGTGATGCTGATCCTGGCTTATCTCACGGACTGGGATTTTGTTTCGGCGCGCAACCTGACGAATTTGAGTCGCCAAGTAGCGATCAACGGAATTTTGGCCGTAGGCATGACCTTCGTCATCTTGATCGGCGGGATCGATCTTTCCGTCGGATCGGTTGCAGCCCTTTCCGGGGTCGTTGCCGGTTTGCTTCAGGTCAATGCGGGCCTAGCTCAGTGGCAAGGCGGCGGTGAAGTCGGGGGCGCTTTGCTCTCCATGGGCGCAGCGATTCTGACCGGCCTCCTCTGCGGTGTGTTTAACGGGTTCCTCATCACGCGCTACCGGATCGCGCCTTTCATCATCACTTTGGGGATGATGGTCATTTCGCGTGGGCTTGCACTCATTGTTTCGGATGGCGCCGCCATCGCTCCGCTCGGCGATACCTTCAATGCGCTTGGGCAAAACTACTTACCGATCCCGTTGACCCTCGCTTTGGTGGGTTTGTCGGGCGTGGGCTTTGCGTCGAGCCAAATTTTTCGCAAAGAGCGCACGGGCGAAAACTGGATGAACGCTGGATTCACTCTGGTGGTCACGGCGATCGCTCTTTGGGCGTTCCAGGGTTACCGCGGCTTGCCACTGCCGGTTCTTATTTTTGCGCTCCTCGGGCTCGTCGGTTCGCTCGTGCTTCAGCGCATGCGCTTGGGGCGTTTCATCCTGGCGATCGGTGGTAATTCGGAAGCCGCCTGGCTAGCCGGCGTTCCCATTCGCAAAATCACTTTCGGGATCTATGTCACTCTGGGCGCACTGGCCGGGCTATGCGGCGCGATTCTTTCGGCACGCTTGAACGGCGCGCTTCCCACCGCAGGCGATTTGTTTGAACTCGATGCGATCGCTGCAGTCGTCATCGGTGGAACAAGCCTCTTGGGCGGCATTGGTACGGTCCGCGGCTCGATCTTAGGTGCGTTCTTCATCGGCGCGCTGAACAACGGGATGAGCTTGATGGGTGTGAGCGAGTTCTATCAGAAGGTGATCAAGGGCGTGATCATCATCCTGGCCGTCTGGTTCGATACCCGCCAGAGCCGCGCCCCGCGAACTTAAAGCGAATCCAAAGTTCCCAGCCCAAGGCCAAGAGTCCAATCCCTTCTGCGGTCAGAGTGACTGGATTCAGAAGTGAGTGGGCATGCTCGCTGGCTTGCGAATAAGGAAGCGAGGCGAAGAAAAAGCCGCGAAACGGGAAGAGAAGAGCCTGCAGGGCGGAGAGATCCGTTGAATGCAGGAGTCGATCGCTGAAAGCGTCGAGCAGAAGGTGAGTCGCCATTCCCAAAGCGAGTGCGGCTCCTGTGCGCGAACGCCGAATCCAGCTGGTCGTCAGAAGGAGCAGAAGAAAAATCCCCGTGTGCCCGAGGGTGCGCGTGCCTACGAGCCAAGTCGACTGGATGTCGAGTAGACGGCTTCCGTAAAACAAGGGCTTATCGATGAGGTCGGGTAGCAAAGTCCCGATGGCAAGGGTTCGTAGGGAAAGACCGCGCGACCAGGGCTTTGCGAGTTTCAGGCCGATGCCGATATGGCCCAAGATGAACATCCGTGTGGTCCTCAGATTACTTCCGCGTTCGCGAGCGCTCCCATTCGAGTGCCTTCTCTTGGTAGCGCAGCTTCACTTTGTGGAACAGGCTTTCGTTTCGTCCGATGCGCTGAAGGTAGTCGGCAGGGTCGGCTTCGCCGCCTCCTCGCGAGAATGCATGGCCGAGAAGCCCGCCCGGGGGGAGGGTTCCGAAATCCATGAGGCGTGCGGCCTCTTGATTCAAATCCGAGTCGGAGTTGCCCCAGTTCATCAAGCTCTCGCCCCAGCCGTTTTCTGGGTTTGAGTTCGACGCCGGCGATCGCTTCTCTGAGAGTGCTGTTTTTTCTGACTCGCTCGGACCTGCATTGAGTTCAGCGGCTCGGTTTCCGTCAGGTAGCGCGGGTGACGTCGAGGTGCCTGAATGGAGTGCGTTCGATCCGCCGCTCGAGCCACTCCCGCCGCTGGATCCAAAAAAGGAGCTCAGACGCGAACCAAACGAAGCGCTACTGGGATTGGCGCTGCTTGAGCTCTCGAGACCTCCCCGACTGTCACTGCCTGCGAGCGCACCCGATTGCCGAAGGGTGGTGTTCCAGTCGGCGCTGGTTGCTTCGCTTTTGGAGAGCGTTGCACCTAAGTTCTGCGCAAGCTCAAGACCCAAGCTACTTCGGTGTGCTCCCGGGCCGTCAGCTAAAGCATCGGCATTCTGAATGTCTTGGTTGGCAGAGATGAGGAGACCGTTTCCGGCAGAGGTGGCTGATCCCGGGCACTCCAAGACATCAGCGGAAGGATTGCAGGTACTTTGAGCAAGCTCGATCGAAGCGCCCAGGTCGTCGCGTTTGCATCCAACGGGACAACTCCAACTCACCACGCATTTTTGAGCCATCGTGACTTCTCGGCTCGCGCAAGTGGAGAGTTGCGAGGACCACTCGGCGTAGACGGCCTCATGAGCTTGAATTTCGGCTATTTTCGCGTTTTCTAAGCCACTTCCGAGCGAAGCATTTCTCAGGGCTTGAATCTGCGCTTGATCGGATTTGCGGCAAGCGTCGATCTTCCCTTGAAGGTCTTTGCCACTGGCGCCGCTCGCGCAAAGGTCCTGTTTCCAGGCAGGATCCCCACAGGTCGTCGTTCTGGATTGGCTACCTCCTGATGGAATCCCTAAGAAATTACATCCTGCCTGGGCCTCAGAAATGGGAAGCCAAGAAAGGAAGCGCGCGAGGGCTGCGGTCCAAAATGGGACGGGCTGACGAAGCTCTGAGTTTTCTAGTTGCGCAGTCCGGTAGTAGTCGCCCGAAGCGCGCCTGAGCAATGAGCGAGCCGTGAAGCTCCACTGGCAGTAAGCCAATTGAGCGGTGCCTAAGGCTTCTAACTTCCAAGCTGCCGAAGCAAGAAAGCAAAGACTTTGCTGCTTTCCCGAGAATTCACGCTCGAGCTGCGTCCAGCCGCTGCCGCCAACGCTCAGATCGCGGGCGCCAACAGATGCTTGAAGCGAGCAATCCTGGAGGCCAATGGGGGCAAGCTGAGCCTTCGAGCCTGCTTTCGGATCGGGTGCAGGGAGGCGGGCTTCTAGGCGTGAGACCACGGCGTCTCGCAAAACATCTAAGTCCTTCTGGAGTTTCTCACAGCCCGGGGCGGGTGGCTGGGTGCTGCTGAGACGTCCAAAAGCCCCAATTTTTGCCCGGTTTTGCGCAATAAAAGTGTCCCAGCTTTGAAAGCGGCTCTCGAGCGGACGAAGGAAACCTTTCTTCAGTTCTTCGTCACGGATTTCGGCCATGAGTTCCATGAGCGCTTGAATGCTCTCGCCGTTAACGCGTGCAGATTTCTTGAGTGCGCGATTCGAGGGCCCGCTGATTCGGCTCTTTTGAGAACACTGAACGTGATTGGACCAATCCCCACTTTTCGCATCAAAAAAATCGTTCTCAAACTGGCCGGAATTTGCGCTTTTAAACCAGCGCGAGTCGCCGTTGCGAGGGTTCGCGATACCGTGAAGCGTCGTGGCCTGACACGCTTCAGCTTCCGGGAAAATCGGAAACTCGATGACTTGATCGGCGCTAGGTGACCCGAGTAAGTCAGGTAAATAGCCTTGGTAGAGTCCTCGAATGGGAGTCTTTCCCAAGTACTTGGCTTCCGGCTGATCCACACTCAGTTGGTTTGAACCGGCGACTGCGATCCGAACCATGCGCTCAAAAAGACCGGCGGTGAATTCTCGGAGTTTTTGATCGTCTTTCAGGCTTTTCGGAAAGGCGGTGCCATCGGGGCGCGTCGCGGGAGTCGGCGGAATGAGGCGATTCGACTTTGGAAACTCCCAGCTTTTTCGTGAATCGCTGGGATGAAGCTGAATGCCGAGAAGTACAGAGTTTCCGAAGCTGGACTGCGAAGTGGCTTCGTTGACGAGATCTCGAAAGGTCTCCCCAAGGGGGCTTCGCAGATAGTTCTCGAACGCAAAGACGCAGCGGTCGACATCCCCAGCGGGGAGATCGATTCCCGAGTTAGCGGGGGCATCGAGGAGTGAATCAAAAGTCAGCTCGGCGCTATTTCCTAAAAAGTCGCGCGCCGAAGTGAGGGCGCTCTGCCAGTCGGCTCCTTGCGCGGCACTCAAGGTTCCCGAGGTGCCCAGCTTCTGAGCGAGTTGTGCGCTGGGCTGCAAAGTTTTGAGCCACTCTTGGAGAGCGGACTTTGCGGCAGCGCGGTCGAGGCTTGAACCCGCACAGGTACCGCAGATCGAGTTCGGAAGCTGCGGGAGCGTGTCCGGGCAAGAGTAGGCTTGCGCCTGAGGGGATTCGAGCGCGAAGATTCCCAAGGCAAGGGCCCAGTGCCCCAGCCCTTGAATCCAAGGGTGTTTGAATTTTTGATGGTCCCAAAGAGGCATGAATCCCCGATCCCTCTTTTAAGTAAACTATTTTTGTCAGGAATTAGCAAGTCAGCGATTCCTGAGGTGAAATCCAAAGTATGATCTACCTAATTGGAATTATTGGGTTTTTATCTGGCCTGGCTCAGGCGACGACTTTTTCAGATCGGCCCTTTGAAGACCGCGTCCAGGACGCGCCCGCCGTGGTTCGGGGGCGGGTGGGAATGAGTTATGTCGACTGGGGGGTGGGGCCAGACGGGAAGCGCCGCCTGTACACGATTTACGAACTCCTGGGCGAAGAGGTGTTCAAAGGGGAGTTTGCTGACTCTTCCCGAATCCTGATGCGTGAACTCGGCGGAGAGAAAAACGGCGTCGGGATGCAGGTCTCAGGTGCGGCTCATTTTGAGCGCGGCGAAGATGTGGTCGTGTTCTTGGGGCCACGCAATACGGACGCGACTTACGATCTGCGTGGCTTGATGCTGGGGCGCTATGGCGTAGCAAAAGACGAAGAGGGTCAAGAGTACCTGCCCGACGCGGACGCCCCTTTGGCGATTCATCCCGATGCTCGCGAGCACGCCGAGTGGGCGCAAGATGGCACCCGCCGTGTCAGGAAGTGGACGCTCTCGGCTCTTCGCCAAGTCATTTCTGAACAAGCGCGGGAAAAACGCGATGGCCCGTCGGCGGGAACTCCTTCAGAGGAAACGGGCACTTCCCCGAATCCCGCGCTGGGTGCGTCTACCCGGGCAAAAGATTCAGGAAATGCGGCACCTGCCTTGCAATCTGAAGAGGTTGACCCGGAGAACCGGGATTCAGGGAAATGGATTCCTTGGGTTCTGGGAGCGCTCTTGGTCGGCCTCGGTTGGGGATTCCTGCGACGTCGTCGCTAGGGGTACTTCTTTCGCGGCCTGAATCGCTCGATTCAAACAGGGAGTCTCACGGATGGGACGGGGTTGGGCTTGGGCCAAGATGGCCTGGGCAGGGGCAGGATTGTCCGCTGGCTTGTGGATGATGAGCGTCTCCGGAACGGCAGAAGCCTATACCGAGGGCCTCTCCGAGCAAGGAAGGCCTTTGCGCTGGATGGGAAGGCCGCGTCTGGACTTGGCCGGCTATCCCGTGAACCGAAGTGGGATCGGTTCTGACTATCTCTTTTCGACGGTCGTGCGCTCGCTTCAGCTCTGGCAAGACGCTTCGCTCGGTCAGGTCGAATTCGACTACTGGCAGGGGACGAATCCGAAAATCTTTGAGCCCAATAGCGATTTCAACGGGCTTTCGAGTCTCTATTTTTCGAGTTCGGGCGGCCAGGCGCTTGGGCCTTCGGTCCTCGGGATGACGCAGGTTTGGTACGCCGTCGATACCGGCGAGATTTTGGAAGCCGATGTTCAGTTGAACGACGTGGATTTTCGCTTTTCTACCAACGAATCAGACACGTCTTCCCAAGGTTCAAGAAGCGTCTACTTGGCAAACGTCGTGGCTCACGAACTCGGTCATGCTTACGGCCTGTCTCACAGTGGCGTAGCCCAAGCTTCCATGTTTCCGATCGAAGCTTCGGGACAAAGCGAGCCCACGTGTGACGATCAAGCGGGGATTCGCAGTCTCGCGATCGGACCCCGGGGTGCGAGTCGCGGAGAAGTGAGCGGAAGGATTTTGTCAGAGTCCTCGGGCTCTCCTGTGTTCGGCGCGCACGTCGTCGCTGTGTCGCGGACTTTGGGAAGAGTCGAAGGGTCGGCCGTGACGAATCCATCAGGTGAGTTCCGAATCGGTGGCTTGGATCCTGGGGAAGTGCTGCTCTTAGCGGAGCCTTACTTCTTAGGCGGGGGCTCGTTGCCGGCGCCTTACCAAGGCATTCAGCCCCGGATTTGCCCGGCTGGAAACTATTTCTCGCGAACCTGGTGGATGAATCCTTCTGGCGCGGCTGAACCGTTAGCGATTGGGATTCCATCAGGAGGTGCTGCTCGCGCTCCGGATCTCGTCGTCCGGTGTTCGGGGAATAGCGACTTTTCGGCAGCGATTGCAGCGATTCCGGGTACTAGCTCGCTGATGAATGCTCCGCGCCTCGAGTGGAGAAGCGATCAGAGCTTGGCTTTCGTGGACCGGATCGATTCGGGCGCAACCTACTATCGCCTGGGTTTCCTTTCGGGTGCTTTGGAAATGCGGACCACTGCGATTGCGGTGTTCTCGCAAGCTTCAACTCGCTTGAAGCTTCTGGATTCACGCGGCCGGTGGATCACCGCAGCGACGTCTGAAGTCTCGGAGAGTGGGGATGCTCGCCTTCGAGCCGACTCGCTTCCAATGGATGAGTATGTTTTGAAAATTGAAAAATACTCGGCCAGCGGATCGGACTATCCGACCGGGGGAATGGGAGTGGATCAAGTTCCATTCCTGCTCGTGACCGGGCGCTGGGGCGGCACCTTGAATTTGGGTCGCTCGGTGGGCACGCGGTGCTCACTTCCAACGCCTGAGAGAGTGTATCAAAGCCCGGCTGGGGATCCGCGGCGCCACTCGATGGAGCGCGAAACCGGTATCGGTTTTTGCGGAAGCATTCGGCGTGCGGGAGACGGGAACTGGAAGGGCGGGCTTCGTTCCAGTGACGGTCCGAGTATCGGACCCTCTAGCCCCGATCGTTTTGAGTCTGAGTGGGCGAAAGCGGTTCGTTTCTTCCTACCTTTCTCAGTCGTCGCAGTCGCTTGGCGTTGGCAAAGGCGGCGACGCCTTCCAGCTCACTGACTTCGCTTGAAGCTTAGGTTCGCCTGAAGCGCTCACTTGCACGCGGAAGGCGTCACCGTTAGGCTGAAGCCATGAAGCTGAACCTGCGCGCATGGGGATGGGTTTTGGGTCTGGGGTGGGGATGGATGGCTTCGGCCGCTGCGGCAGCTCCGGTTCCCGGTTCTCAAGTGGCTCTCAATCCCGATAAAGTGGTGCCGACTGACGGAAGAAAAACTCAGCACTACCTGAAGGACGGAATTTTTGTCGGCGGCGATCATCAGGTTCAGGAAGCCGTCGTGCGGGACATTCGTCGCGCTCCGAATGCAGGCTTTGAGCGGGTGGTGATCGATTTGGAAGGGACTCGCGACGGCCTTCCCATGGGAGTGCCGCGCCCGCCGTATTATCAAGTGGCCGTCACTTCCGATGAACAGCGCGTGGTGCTCACTGTTTTCGGAAAACCCAAACTCGCGTTTGATGCCCAAAAGGTTCTGGCGCAGTTCAAGAAGAGCGCTTGGATTCCGACGGTTGAACTCCTTCCGCGATTGAATGACGACTCGTGGACTTTTGTCATCGGCTTGAAGCCTCGCCAGTCGGTCGAAGTTTTTGAACTCTCCAAACCTGCCCGCATCATCTTGGATATTCGGAACGAGCCGGGAGCTTCGTCGTGAAACGCCACCAAGAATTTCTCTCCGCTTGCCTCGTCGCATTGCTGATCGGAGTCACCGGGTGCGCTTCGGCGCTTCCCGTGAAGCGCCAGGAATACGCTGCTTCGCGAACCGAGCGAGTTCTGGAAGCCGAGTGGATGGATGTGCTCCGGGCGGTCGATTCCACGCTGCGCCTTCAGCGGGTGGTGAAACGCACGCCCGATACCGAAGACGTGCTTGAGCTTCGCCGAGCGGACGAGCGGACTTGGGAGACGGACTGGGTCGAGTCGCAGTCGCGTGACAAGTACGTGGAGTACCAGCTGGAGGGCGTCCCCAAGCGAAAGAACTTGGGCGTTCGACTCAAGTATCGAGTCATGGCCGCAAAAGTCCTCGGGGGCATCTCGTTGAAAGTGCGTCAGTGGGAGGAGCTGGAAAAGCTCGATTCCCGTGGAAAGTCGTTAGGGTACGACGAGGTCACTTCGATCGATACCTCCCGCTCGGCCGAGCTTTTGGAGAAGGTCCAGCAGGCACTCTTAGCGGCACCGCCTTCTTCTGAACTCGGGCGCTGAGAGCGCCTAGGCAGTCGGCTCGCTGGAAAAACAGGCTGGGGGCTTGCCAAATTGGCTTTCAGGCCCAATTTGAGGGCATGGCCGAAGCGGATTTCGACACGGCAACTCCTGAGTCTTCGCAGCTTCCCGAGCGCCCGAGCGGGCTGGTCCTTCCCGACCAGATCCTGCCACCGAACTTGTTCGTTCTGCCGGTGAATAACACGGTCGTTTTTCCGACCTTGATGTCGCCTTTGGTCGTCAACGTGCCGCGCTTCACTTCGACCGTCGAGGAAGCCATTGGGCGTCAGCGCTGGCTTGGGCTTCTGCTGGTCAAAGAAGGTGAAGTCCGGGACGAGCTGAAGAGCGACGATCTGTACCGTACGGGCGTGATCGTGAAGATCCTGAAGCGCCTGAAATTGCCGGACGGTTCGAGCAACCTTCTCGTTCACAGCATGAAGCGCTTTCATGCGAAGCGTTTCTTGGCTGAAGAGCCGCACCTGGTGGTCGAGGCCGAATACCTGGAAGACCAAGTCGAGAAGTCGACCGAGATGGACGCTTTGTCTCGATCGGTCATTGGCTCGGTCAAAAAGCTCAGCGAAGTGAATCCTTTCTTCACCGACGAGATGCGCGTGGCGATGCTCAATGCGCCCAGCGCCGGTGCCGTGGCCGATCTCGTGGCCTTTGCCCTTTCTTTGACGAAGTCGGAATCGCAGGAATTCCTGGAAACCCTTTCGGTCAAAGCTCGTCACGAGCGGTTGCTGCTGCATTTGCGCCGCGAGCAAGATGTGGCCGATGTGCAGCGCCGCATTCACGATGAAGTGAATACGAAAGTCAGTAAGCTTCAGCGCGAGTTCTTCTTGAAAGAGCAGCTCAAAGCCATCAAGCGCGAACTAGGCCTGGAAGAAGACGGCAAAGAAAAAACTTCGCGCACTTTCCGTGAGCGCATCGAAGCCGCCGGCATGCCCGAGGAAGTGAAGAAGCAGGCGCTGGAAGAAGTCTCAAAATTCGAGACGCTTTCGGAGTCGAGCCCCGAGCACCACGTCACTCGGAACTATTTGGAGACCCTGGTCTCTTTGCCTTGGAGTGTCCTGACCGAAGATAACTTGGACTTAGGACACGCTCGCCAAGTGCTCGAAGAAGAGCACTATGGGCTGGAAAAGGTGAAAGAGCGGATCATCGAGTTCTTGGCGGTCAGAAAGCTCAAAAACGACCGCAAAGGGTCGATCATCTGCTTGTCGGGGCCTCCGGGCGTCGGAAAGACTTCGATCGGAAAATCGATTGCTCGCACTTTGGGTCGAAAGTTTTATCGCTTCAGCTTGGGTGGGATGCGTGACGAGGCCGAGATCAAGGGCCATCGCCGCACCTATGTGGGTGCGATGCCGGGCAAGGTCATCAACGCCATTCGTAGGGCCGGCGCCAAGAACGCCGTGATCATGCTCGATGAAATCGACAAGCTCGGTGCGTCCTTCCAGGGAGATCCGGCTTCGGCGCTTTTGGAAGTCCTCGACCCCGAACAAAACGCCTCGTTCCTGGATCATTACTTGGATGTGCCTTTTGACTTGTCACAGGTGCTTTTTGTAGCCACCGCGAACAACCTTTCCACCATTCCGGGCCCGCTTTTAGACCGGATGGAAGTGATCGAAATCCCTGGTTACACTTTGGAAGAAAAAGAGCAGATCGCTGTCCGTCACGTGGTGCCAAAAGAGCTGTCTCAGCACGGACTGAAGACGCCTCAGCTTCGCTTTGACCGCACTGCACTTCGCCGCATGATGCAGGACTACGCGCGTGAGCCGGGCCTTCGTTCGCTGCAGCAGCAGGTGGCGCGAGTTTGTCGAAAAGTCGCTGCGCGATTTGTCGAAAACCCGAAACAAAAGCCCATTCGAATCGAAGAGAAAGACCTCGCCACTTGGCTTGGGCCGAAGCGCTTCTTCAATGAAATGGCAGAACGCGTGACGAGCCCGGGTGTTGTCACAGGCTTGGCCTGGACTGCCATGGGCGGAGACATTCTCTTCATCGAAGCAACTGACCTGCCGGGGGCAGGAACGTTGAAACTGACCGGGCAGATGGGCGAGGTGATGACCGAGTCCGCTGCGATTGCTTGGACGTTCGTGAAGAAGCGCGCTTTGCGGGATCTGAAGCTCGAGCCGGAATGGTTCAAGCAGAACGATATTCACCTGCATATTCCGGCAGGTGCCATTCCGAAAGACGGTCCTTCGGCCGGAATCACGATGGCGACGGCTTTCTATTCGCTCCTTTCAGGACGAAAAGTGCGCCAGAAGATTGCGATGACGGGCGAGCTTTCTTTGATTGGAAAAGTGCTTCCTGTGGGTGGAATTCAGGAAAAGCTCCTCGCCGCCCGCCGTGCTGGGATCACGACGGTGATTCTTCCGAAGCTCAATGAAAAGGATGTGGCCGAAGTGCCGCGCTACGCACTCGAAGGGATGCGCCTGCATTTCGTTTCGACCTGGGACGAGGTGCTTTCGATCGCGATTGAGCCCAAGCCCGAGGCGCCCAAGCGTGCCCGAGTGAAGGGTGCTGCCAAAGTGATTCGAACGGCCGTCAAAGCGCCCGCCCTGAAGCGCACTTCAAGTAAGCGTGCCTCTTCGACTAAGTCACTTCCCCGCAGGGGCTGAACCAGCGACAGGGCCGACCAGATCGGCAATCTGATCTTCCAGAAGCTTGTAACGTTCTTTCCAGTCGATCACCGAGCCTGCATCGCGGTTCGCTAAGAGCAGGTTCATGACGTGGCCTTCCAGCTTCTCGACCTGGCCTTTGAGAAGAGCATTTTCCTCTCGCATTTTTGACGAGTCGCTTTGGTTTTCCACTTCCAGTACGCGTC
>JACCEB011864382.1_pt1 | contig 18177 bp, 18 predicted proteins | sample 7454761 | NCBI WGS metagenome assembly JACCEB01 (sample SAMN15323454, study PRJNA562643) | freshwater metagenome | isolation source: river surface water | place: USA:Blue River Watershed | collected 2017-08-18 | reverse complement strand
TGAACTCCTTGGACTCCTTGAACACCTTGAGTTCCTTGAGTTCCTTGAGTACCCTGAACTCCTTGAGTTCCTTGAACTCCTTGAACACCTTGAGTTCCTTGGACTCCTTGAGAACCTTGAGTTCCTTGAGTTCCTTGAGTGTGTTGGACTCCCTGAACTCCTTGAACACCTTGGACTCCTTGAGTTCCTTGAGTTCCTTGAGTTCCTTGTGTATGTTGAACTCCTTGGATTCCTTGAGTTCCTTGCACTCCTTGGCGACCTTGAGTACCTTGAGTACCTTGAAGACCTTGAGTACCTTGGCGACCTTGAGTACCTTGGAAATTACTTAATGGTCCTTGAAGACCTTGACGACCTTGAAGACCTTGAAGACCTTGAAGACCTTGAGCTCCTTGAAAATTACTTAATGGTCCCTGAAGTCCTTGAGTACCTTGAGTACCTTGTGTTCCTTGGTGACCTTGTGTTCCTTGTGTTCCTTGAAAATTACTTAATGTTCCTTGAAGTCCTTGAACACCTTGAGTTCCTTGATTTCCAGTTCTGGCGAAATTAATTGTTATTCTTTCATCAGTACTAGGAATTCCACTACCAGTTATATCATCAACCGCTACTTCATAATAATAATAAGTAATATTTCCACCAAAAAAGTCATTTGCGGATCTAGAAGTAACACTTAATACTCTAAAAATGTTTATAGTATTATCATTATCAACTTGTGATGAAATAATTAAGTATCCTTTAAATTGATCAGATGAATCGTCCCAAGTGTTGTACCAAGCAGTTTGATTATTATTAAATTTATCAACATAACTTAAGTAAATTCTACCAACAGTAGAAAGAGAAGTGCTATCATATCTAATATAACCAGAACCAATTATATCAGTAAAAGGACTTACTCCACCAGGATAGATATACGGAACCGTAGATGAACTGAAAAGATAAGGAATACCACTTAATGGTCCAACAACTCCCTGTGTTCCTTGGAAATTACTTAATGTTCCCTGAAGTCCTTGGCGACCTTGTGCTCCTTGAGTTCCTTGGCGACCTTGAGTACCTTGATTTCCTTGAGTTCCTTGAAAATTACTTAATGTTCCTTGAACTCCTTGCCGTCCTTGAGTTCCTTGAAGGCCTTGAAGGCCTTGAAGACCTTGAGATCCTTGAACTCCTTGTCGTCCTTGAGTTCCTTGAGTTCCTTGAGTATGTTGAACTCCTTGAAGACCTTGAGTACCTTGATCTCCCTGAAGACCTTGAGTTCCTTGAGCATTTTGAAGACCTTGAGTACCTTGAGTACCTTGTGTTCCTTGAGTACCTTGTGTTCCTTGTGTTCCTTGAGTATGTTGAACTCCTTGGACTCCTTGAGTTCCTTGAGTTCCTTGAGTTCCTTGAGTTCCTTGAAAATTACTCAATGGTCCCTGAAGTCCTTGAACACCTTGTGTTCCTTGAGCCGCAAGTTCGTCTAATCCATATGTAGATCCATCAGCATCGATAATTTCACTGTCACCATATATTCTTACACCTTTAAAAAAAGTTGCTTTTTCATTAAAATAAGATTCGTTACCAGTTACTGAAATATCCGCCATATTACTTTTCCGTTATAACTGAATTTAAAGATTCTCTAAAATCTTGAGAAGATTGTAATGTATGAAGAGTAACCTCTTCAATTTGATCAATTGGAAGATTCGATTTTATATTTTCTTTTGCAAATTTTGCAGCACCGGAAATTAAAGATCCTGGTCCTCCAGAAAGAGCATCTTTTGCACCAATTGCAATATCTTGAGCAGTTCCAATAACGTTTGGAAATCCTGCCATAAACTTACTACTAATAATATCCCCACCAACATAACTTTTTGCAAAAGCTAATGCACCAAAACTATCTGGAACTAAATTACCCAATAACCCATCTGCCTCGCATTTATTTCCCTTTATCAAAACTCTAGATTTGCCATTAATATTAATATTTCTTCCTGCCTTTAAATCAATATCTTCATCAGCTTCAATAACGATATTTTTTCCTTTTATTTTTACTGCACCATTTCTCATTGCTGTAATAGTAACGTCACCACTCATTCCAGCAATTACAATATCTACACCATCACTAGAATCTTTATTTCCAGCAATAAATTCAATTGTTCTATCATTCCATATTCTATAAGTTCCACATTCAGTTAAACCAGAAAAATTTATATCTTTCTTATCAGTTGTTGCATATAGTGCATAAACATTAGTACCATTTCCACCCATTTGTGGATTATTTGTGTCAATCCTAAATTTAGGACCATAACTGCAGATATCTCTTCGTTCCCAATTTTGCTTTCTTGGCATTTTATGTAATACAATCTTTTACAAACTTGGTCTCTCTTATGGAAGATTCATTTGATCTAATTACTTCTATTGGCAACTTATCTAAAATTGGACTTAAAACAGCACCAATACCAGTTTCAGATTCTATAGTAATTATAGGTAAATCTTCAACAATAATATACTTATTTATTATTAAAGGTGGGGATGATAATGTAATTAAATCCGATACTATGTTTGGTATTACATTATTAACTTCTTGTCCCACTTCTTGCCCCACTTCTTGCCCCACCACCCTTATTACTTCAACTGGACTATCTACACTGACACTAACTATTGAACCATCTTCATCAACAGTAATTGAATATTGATTTCCAAAGTCATCAAAACCTTTATCTGTTGATTGATAACCAGATCCAGATTGTTCTATGTAAACATCTGCAACATAACTTGGTATTTGTGATGGATTCGTTTCAGCAATTTCTTCACCAGTATTAACATTTACGTTTCCAACTGGATAGTTTTCACCTTCAGAAACCATATAAATCTTAGTTACTTCACCATTTTCGTCAATTACAGATCTTGCAACTGCACCATATCCTTGATCACAATTATCAACAATTTCTACAAATGGCGGATACTTATATTTCTTACCTTTTTTCTTGACTTTTATTCCAATAACGCTTGCAGTTGTAACTCCAGATGCATCTGTTACAAATGATCCGAGAATAGCTTCTGCTTCCACTCCCTTTCCAGATCCACCAAATACTTTTACTTTTGGGGCAGAACAACTTGTTTTTTCTAATGTGTAACATCCACCAACTACACTTTTATTTTTTTTATTTTTTGTTTTTTCTGAAAAAATATCCCATCCAGATTTAATATCTTTAACACCACCAACTACATCTGCAATTGCATTTGCAGTATTCATGTTTTTAAGAATACTTGAAAATTTTATTGCATCTTCACCAGCATCAACAATTCCAACTCCAATTGTCCATTCCTCTACATTTCCAAGTGATTTATTTTTATTTTGATTAACATCAAATAATCCACCAATTGATCTTATAGCACTTACTCCACCTCTCAAAAAATCACCAACACTGGAAACACCAAAAGAAACAAATTGTAAAACTTTAGTTACACCGTTTAAAACACCAGATATTCCACTTTGAATTTTACTAATGATATCGTTTAACAAGGATCCAACAAACTGATCACCAACACAACTTCTAAAATATTTTACATTTTTAACAGTATCTGTCAACATGCTTTCAACTGTTTTAAACAAATTATTAACAACAATACCAACTATTTTTGGAATATATGCCTCTAATGCTTTTACTGGAGGTATCATAGCAGTTTGGGCAGCAACTCCTGCTAAGTGTGCAACAGCCGGATTTTGTGTTGCCGCGAAAACTGCAGCATAAACTGCTCTATATAATGCTTCAAGTCCTTGTTGGAGTAGTGGTATTAATTTTAAATAAAGTGAATTAACTGCCTGTCCAACAAAACCATTTGCAATTCCAACAATTTTATCTACGGATCTACTAATTTCTGTTTTTACATTTTGTATTTTATTTGTTACATCATTTACTTTTTGTAATAAATTATTTACTTCTGCACCAATTCCTTTTGCAACGGTATCATTACTTGAGTTACCTATTACAATTTTTTTACCTACACCAGAGAAATAGAATACTTCATCCTTTGCTTTACTTTTTTGATTTAATTTGCTTGAAATTTCTGGAGTTACATCTCTTGGTGATTTTTGAGAATTGCTTTTTTCTTCATTAGATTCTGATTTGTATAACGTTCCATTTGGTGCTGGAATTCTTTTTGTATATCCAGTAAATGGAACAAAGGGAGACTTAAAATTTGTACTTGGTACTTGATCTGTTCTACCAAAACAACCAAGAATAACTGGTATTTGGGCATTATCACCATCCAAGAAAAATCCAAGAACAGTATCTCCAGGTCTTAATTTTGGATTTACCGCATAATTTGCGGCACCACTTCCAGATGTTGAGGGCATAAGAACTTGTGCCCATGGTAATTCATCGTTAGGAAGTTCTGCAGAACTATAAGGATGATATCCTAAAATTCTAACTTTAACTCTATTTCCCCATCCACCGCCATTTGCTTGAGATTTCTGTGCTTCGATAGGTGGGATTTGACCAATCCACCATCTAAAACCATCTCTTCCTATAAAGTTACTTTTAAGTATTGACTCGTCAATCATTTTTTCTGTCCGAAGGTATCTCTGATTAGTTTCATAGAGGTATAAGAACTTTCAGTATCAAAATGGTGACATAATTCCTTTATCATATATAGTCCACTTGTCTCCTGATCAAATTCCTTTTTATCAGAACTACTGATTTTTGGAAAATTGCACTCGATAATATTTCCCGCACTTAAATTTGTATTCAATGGGACAATTAAATTTAATTGCTGAGTAAATAAACTATTATATCTCATCAATGATTGTGACTGATATTTTTGAGGATCAGAATTCTTATCAGTTGATACATTTTGTTCCAATGTTCCAACGTCTAAGATTTGTGTAATCATTCTTGATGGTATATCCCCAAGAGTTTGATCAGATCCATCAGAAACTTTAGGTAATTTTAATCTATCTCCAAGATTTTCAGTTGACTTAACATAATCACTTTGCTTAAAAACTCCTTCCTCTGGTTTTGAAAATTTAAAGTCTAATGGATTAAAGAACATTCTATAACTTGCATAAGTTCCCAATCTCAGCTTTTCAATTAAATTTTGATTACGGTCAATAAAATAATTTAAAATCTTAAAATCATTGTTGATTTTTTGATTTTCTTCAGAATAAGATTGTACTGCTTCACTATAGATATATGTTGCTTTTGGTTTTTCTTTATTCATTTCATCGATGGATCTAAAATTAAATCCATCTTTTGTTTGATAAAATAAGAATCCTGCTGTACCATCTTTCGATTCTGTAGGTACAGATTTAGAAGCCAACCAAGTCAATATAGTAAATGGTTTTCTCATATTTCCAATAAATCCATACTTATTTGAAGTTTTATCAATTTTTCCAATCCTTTTAGATCGTAAAACTTCCTTTAAAATTTTTTCAACCGACCCATCAATACTTAAAGATGTTGGATATTTTCTTGTGACTCTTACAGTTTCATTTGTAATCGCTTCTCTAGGAACTAAATGTAATGTAAAACTTTCTCTCTGTGCCTCCGCAATTACATCAGTTATACTTGAAACATAAAAATAATTCTCAACTTTATTTGCAAAGTCTAATGCAATGTTGGTTTTTGTATTTGGTCTTACTTTGATTGCTATTCTTTCACCACCTCTTAACGGAAGACCATTGTAAAGAGATTGTTTACTGGTATCCTTTTCTGTCGATGCAGAATTTCCAGTATTTACAATTTTTATTTTAGCGGTAACAATTGGAGAAAATATGTCTTCATAGTATTCAAAAGCAACAATAGATGTTCTTAGATCAATTCTTTGTTTTTGATCATTAGATTCTATTAATACTGTATCGTATATGGACTTCTTTGCTGCTTCCATTAGAGATAGTTAAAGTCTAAGAGTAGTTTTTGTTTCATAAACCTATTTAACATATCAAACTCAGTTATTTGTCCAGAAGCACCACCTCCACCATAAGATTTTTGAGAAACTGCCGCTGGTGATGGTTGTGGTGATGATCTGTCGTCAATAAAGAGAAACTGTTGTCCCATTCTTTCTACTTTTACAGCTTCTGCAACTGCCATTTGCTCTTGTAAAGAAAGAGAAGAAATTTGTGGTTGTTGTGATTCTGTAGATGGTGGTGGAGATAAAGAAGTTTCTGATGGAACTTTTGTAAGTTGTGGAGAAACCTGACTTGCTGATGAACCTGCAGCACCATGAGATACTGTAATTCCTCCAGTTCCTATAATTTCTGCCTCTCTTCCATATCCACCACGATAATAAACTTCACCAACAGCAAATGGGAATTTAGTTGCCGATCCTGGTTGAGATGGAAAAGTTTGTTTTGTTTTTGGATTATGCTCTTGAATATCCACTCCTGCACTACTTCTTGCATCATGTGCTCTTTGTTCAGCAGCAATTAAAGATTTTAACTCAGAGTCTGATACATTACTATAAACATTTTTTTTAATATTTCCAAAGTGAACCCACGATCCCCTTGCAAACATTGCTTTCACCGCTTGGAAAGAAACTTCACGGATGTTTGCAAGTTGTGCTGCATTTGGATTTGCATTTTTAGTACCTATATGAAAGTGGGTTGCATATGTAGCGTCTCCTCCAGATCCAGATCCACCCTGAATGAATCCACCAGCACCAGTTTGTGGTATTAAATTCATAGTTCCAGTTGATACTGGTCTTGGTGGTGCTGATGGTGTTTGTGTTGTTGGTGTTGTTGATGTTTGTGATGAATCAGTTTTTATTTGTTTTAAAACAGGTTTTAACTTATTAAAACCGATACTTCCAGTATTTCCAGGTAAAACATATCCACTAGCACTTTTAAAAGCTCCAAATTCTCTTGCTAGTTCTTCACTAAAGGCTTCATCACTTATTTTTCCTTGTTCCCATTCTCCAAGTTTTCTATTTTTTTTCAAATATGCAATTACCATTTTATCTTGATTTTCTGGAGAAAACTTGGCAGTTAGAGGAATTCCTGCCGCTGCTGCATACTTTTCAGGATAAAGCATTTGATATCTACCAATTGCTGCAGATATTCTTCCATCTTTTAATTTTTGTTTTTGAAATTGAATTACTTCTTCAATAGACATGTTCAATATTTGTGGATGGTTTTCACTAGGATACATTGCAGAGTACCCACCACCAGGAGATTCCCCAGAAGAAATTAAGTCCAATAATGGCTTATATTTTCCACCACCTCCTCCACCACCAGGAGAAGGTGCAGGAACTTCGGGGAAACCAGTATCGGGTTGTTGTTCACCAGTAGAAGGAATATCAACTTCACCGGTTGGTTGCAACATCAATTTAAATCCATCTACAATTTGTGTTCCTAATAAATCTATGGTATCAGTTAGTTGTGTAAATGAATTTTGTACTTCATTAGAAGAATCTGTAAAATCTAAGTTGCGAATATTTGTTCCTACTGCTTTCAATACACTACCAAATCCTTGAAGAATTCTCCACATGGTTTGGGGAATAGAGTATATAAGTTCTCCTGCCTTTTTCATTCTTGCAATGAACTCTTGACCCATTGCAATCCATGTGGGAAGATTTTCAATAATCCATCCAGCACCCATATACCCAAGAAAAGATAAAATTCTACTTAATGGTCCTTGACTACTAGATGATGCAACTCTCAATCCTGATTGAAAGTTTGTAGTTACTCTTGATGCTTCTATTTGATCTTCATATTCTCTTCTTTTAGACGCTTCTCTTCTTCTTCTTTCTATTATTTGATTTTTAAAGAACAAGTCACTTCTTACTTTTGTTTTTGTTTCTATAATTTTTTGTATTCTACCGACACTAATATTAGTGCTTGATAGGGAAGAACGAGTAGAAGATATTGATTTTGTAATTAAATTAATACTAGAAGTTTGGGATATAACGTCTGCGGTTGTTGCCATATTATATTACCACATTATAGCAAGAGTAAGAGTATAATGTATAGAAATTATCTGGATTAGATGAACGAATCAAAGGAACATCTGTCAAAGGACCATTAGAAGGAGTTTGATTCATTTGAGCACCTTGTTGTTGAGAAGATCCAGAAGATGCATAAATGACATTTGGTTTTGGTTCTGGTAATTCTCCAACTTGTGGAGTTTGGGTAGGAACACCTTGAATTTGTGCTGGTTGTATTGATGTTGTTTTTTCTGGGATAGTCTCTTCTGCCTTTAAGTTATTGTAACTTTCAAGGAAATTGGTGGGACTTTCTGCTTTAAACATAGAAGAAGCATCAAAACTCAATTCTTTACTTTGCGGTAACATTGCTTGATTTGGTTTTATTTCATTTTCTGATGTTTTTTCTGAAGTAACATTTGCGGAAACAAAAGTGTTATCTGCAGAAAGATTAAATGTATTTGAATAATCTGGAAAGTTTATTTTTGGTTCTTGTACTAATTCTTGTTGGGGAGATGATTTAAATGCTTCTGCTTTTTGTTCTGCAATTGAATCTGCATTTGGCGGTAAAATTAAAGGTTGTGCTGGTTTTACTTCTGATTGAGGTTGTTGAGTATTTGAAGTTTGTGCTGGTTTTACTTCTGATTGAGGTTGTTCTTTACTCAATGATTGGGATGGTTTTACTTCTGATTGAGGTTGTGATTGTTCTTTTCCAAAAAACTTATCATATATTCCTTTACCAAACTCTGCTGATGGATTATAAGCAATTGCGCTTGAGACAAGTCCACTGCCAGGTATGGGTAGTAAAGATCCCGCAGCAAATGCCGCTGTTGATCCAATCATTCCAGTAGTTGCACCTGCAACTGCTCTACCAGGATCTTCACCAGTTGCAATATCAAGACCCGTCATTGCAGATCCAACTAGTAATGGTGCTGCCAATCCTTTTATAAAGTTTCCTGCCCCACTTGTCATACTTTTAATTGCACCACCAAGTCCCCCACCAGAAGGTTTAGGGGCAGAAGGTTTCACACCACCAGGAGGTTTTGTTTGTGGTGGAGCAACTATATTTTTAATAATATTAAAAGGTGCAGCAACAGTTTTACCTAATAATTTTGCAACTTGAGCAGTAATGCCAAATAAAGATCTTGACAAAGCAGAAATGCCAAGTTTTACCGCTAATAATGTACCACCAGCAATGGCAAGATTTTTGATAATATTATTTTTAATTTCACCTAATCTTTCATTATTTCCTTCCCCTTCTTCTTTAATATACTCTATAACTTGATTTGTTAACCATCCACCAAAAAGATAACCAAGAGATTGAAGAACATTTCCAAAAAGATTTTGAACTTTTGGTGCAAGTTCTGCTACAGGAGCAATTATTGCAGATTGTATCTTTCTTTCTATATCACTTTCTTTTCCAATTCTTACTTGCTCTTCCGCAAGTCTTCTTTCACTTTCTTGCTGTGCTCTTAATATTCTTTCTTCATTTGTTGCATCCTGTTGCAACAAAGTAGCAATACTAATTAATCCAGTATTTAACTGATTAATATCTTGCCTTATTCCAAATATTCCACTCTGAACTTCAACTAATGATGCTTGATTTTGTTGAAGTGTCTGAAGATTTTTAATTTCAGTTTCACTAGGTGCAACACTACCTAATAAGTTAGATCCTCTTATCGTTTGTCCAGATACTGATGTACTTCCAGCAATAACTTGCCTAGACTCTTGAGAAAGAGGAGAACCCGTAAGTGGTGTGACTTGCTCAGCCATTATTTGTTCCGTTCTTTAAATTTTCCTCTTCAATATACTGTTGGAGTAAAGAAACGTACACTTCTCTTTCCCAAGGTATCATATTTTCTAAGTCTGTCAAGCTATATTTATGATGCTGAAGAAGAGCAAAATTTATTTTATAATATGACGCAAGACTTTCATGCGCCATCGCTAGGCGAAAAAAGATGTTAATCCCTCAAGTACAATCTTATTTTCTATATCGGTATTTGGATTTGTTACTTTAATTGTATGACTTAACTTTGGCATAGTCTCAAAGAATTTTTCAATCTTTTTAAATTGTTTTGAACTCAATGATTCTAAAAAGTCTGTCAATTCTTTTTTAGTGCAGTCTGATGCTGACCATGATTCTTCTTCATTATAAATCTGTTCAATACATGATGTAATAACTCCAAAAGTATCATCAACACTTATCTGATCATTACGAATAAAATTATTTTTAATAAACTCTTGAATAGATGGATATTTCATCCTAACACTCAAGTTATCATCCAGTAAAATATCACGACTGTGCTCATCATTTACTTCTACTTTAATGTCATCTAAATTGATAGTTACTGGTACTTGAGTTTGTCCATCATCTGGGCAAGTAATCAAAACTTCTGCAGTTTCTCCAACAGATTTTCCTCTAATATTTAAAAATAAGTATTCGATATCAAAAGTTGCTAATGAATCAACCTTAATACCTTTTGTAATAATACAATTACTAATTACATCTTTTACTGCTTCAGTAATTTGCTTTGGATCTTCACTTTCCATTGCAATAATTAAAATCTTTTCTTCTTTAACTAAAAAAGGTCTGTACTTAACCGTCTTTTTTATAGAGGGAATTTCCAACTCATATGTTGGTGTAGAAACTTTTGGTAATGGCATAATAATCAATGACTAGTGAAAATATTTAGACTGCTTTTTGATTTCCAGTTAAAGTGGTGTAAAGTTCTCCTTTTACTATTGCTTCTGTTGGGGTTAAATTTATAGGTCTGAACACAACCCCACCAGTCCCTGCTTGTCCAGGGGACATGGGAACTCTTCTAGGTATTGTTGAATCATTGTTAAATGAAATTCCTTGAAATATAGGTAAACTAAGTGCTCTACCTGCAATATAGCGATCATATTCAAATGTAGCGGCGACTTTTAATATGTCAGATGGTCCATAAGAAACTGGAATACTTGAAATTGAAGCTGGAAATAAACCTCTAAAAGTATATTCAATTTCTCTATTATAATCTCTATCAAATTTTATAATTCTAGTTTGATCGGATTTATAAGTTGAAGGATACTGCATTCTAATAAAGTAATCATTAGATGTTTGATTTGCAGAAGATCCACTTGCAATATAATCCATCCAATGCTCTAATAATTTTAAAGTATTATAACTACTATCTACATAAAACTCTAAAGTTATATTTGTGTATATTCTTGTATGTGCTACTTTTTCTTTTACTCCAATGTAAGGAGATACTTCTGTAGTTGCAAAAGAGGATGTTGGTAACGATGCAGAAAAACATAATAATCCAAAATCACCACCAGTAAAAAATGGAGTGATACCCTTACCCAATAAAAAAGATGAAAGTTCGGATGGCAATCCACCAAACTGAACTTCATAGTGAGAAGTTTGTGCTAAATTTCCGAATAAAGATTTTACACTTGATAAACTCCTAGGAATTGGCACTCTAAATACCTATAATTGATCTTTTATTATAAGTATTTAGATGGCATATAAAGGAAAATATCAACCATCATATCCACAAAAATATAAAGGTGATCCCACAAATATTGTTTATCGTTCATTGTGGGAAAGACGTTTTATGAATTATTGTGATTTAAATGAAAATATTTTAGAGTGGGGAAGTGAAGAGATTGCTCTCCCATATAGATCACCAATAGACGGAAAAATCCATAGATACTTTCCAGATTTTTATATTAAAGTTCGTGAAAATAATGGTAAGATACAAAAATATATTATTGAAGTTAAACCAAAAAAACAAACGATTGAACCAAAAGTTCAAAAGAAAAAGACAAAAGGATACATTTATGAAGTGACTGAATGGGCAAGAAATCAAGCAAAATGGAAAGTTGCTGAAGAATTCTGTGAAGATCGTCAATGGAAATTTAAAATCATTACAGAAGAAGATTTAGGTATCAAGTAATGGCACTTACAGGTTACGAAAGACCAAAACTTGAAGATTATTCATTAAGTGAATTAAAAGAGATTGCAACTCAGTATTACATACCTCATCAATACACAAAAACTGGAGCAACAAGTACAAATTATAGTCGTTTAAATAAGACGCAGTTAATTTATATTATCAAATATGATCCAGATTACCAAAAAAAGAATCCAAAATTAAGATCTGATGGTAAAGGAAATAGACAAAAAACCGATAACAGAATTGCATCAGTCAAAAGAGATTTGATTGGTATTGAGAGTCCTTCAGAATTAATGAACATGATTATTGAAAGAATTCAAGATACTGAAAGAGATCTTCCATCTGCAGGTAAATATTATACCTACATATATTATGCTAAAACACCAAATATTATTTACGATAGATATCCATTGATACTTGCATCTGAACCTATGGACTATGGATTTTTTGGGTTTAATTATCATTGGGGAAAGATAAGAAAATATACTTTTCCAGAAGTTGCAAGTCCTTTTTATGAAGTAACTATGAGTGAATTTAATACCCTTCGTTCTATTCCTTATGCAGATTTTCGCCAAACTTAAAAATAAATAGTTAAAAAAATAAATGGCACAAATACTACGATATCCAAAAGCTAGTATTGGAAAAAATGATGATTTTTTGCAGATTGATGTTGTAGAATATAAACCTCCCGGATTATCTGCAGGTTCTGCGGGATCTTTTGCATTAGGAACAACTGAACAAGCACTTCAGGGAAGTATTCAAACTCCAAAATCATCTATCATATTACCTATGCCACAATCTGTTGCAGATTCAAACTCTGCAAATTGGGGTGAAAACACATTAAACGCTGCTCTTGCTGCCGGTATTGTTGCTGGAAAGGAAACTATTGAAAGTGGAGATTTTGTTGGTGGTGCCATGTCAAAAGGTCAAGAATTGTTTTCTAAGTTTCAAGGAGCATTTACGAGTGGAACAGGACAAAAAACTGCATCATCTGTATTTTCTAAATTAGCAGTTCAAGCACTTACTGGACAAGATGCAAATATAACTGGATTAATATCAAGAGAAACTGGTACAGTAGTTAACCAGAATGTTGAAATGCTATTTCAAGGGGTAAATATTCGAACAGCATTTCAATTTACTTTTGATTTAATTCCAAGATCTCAATCAGAAGCAGAAGAAATAAAGACTATAATTCGAACTTTTAAACAAGAAATGACACCAAGAAAAGGTGCTACTGGATCAACTGGAGGTGGTTTCTTTGTAAAGTCACCAAATGTCTTTAGAATACAATATAGAACTGGATCAAAACCACATCCATTCTTAAATAAATTCAAACCATGTGCATTAACAAACATGAGTGTTAATTATTCTGGATCTGGTCAATATGCAACTTTTAATGATGCAACTCCAGTTCATATGATTTTATCTCTTCAATTTCAAGAACTTTCTCCAATTTATGCAGAAGATTATCAGAACATCAAAGAAGGAGTAGGTTACTAATGACATACTTTAGAGAACTTCCAAACGTTCAGTATCAATCATTTCTTTCTGATAAACAATCATCACAAGATTATCTTCTTGTGAAAAATATTTTTAGAAGGGCAAAAATTAGAGATGACTTACAAAATGTATTTACAGTTTTCAACAAATATCAAATTGTTGATGGTACAAGACCTGAACTAGTTGCTGAAGAAATTTATGGAAGTGTCGAATATGATTGGGTGGTAATTATAAGTGCAGGAATTACTAATTTAAGAGATCAGTGGCCTTTATCAAATAAAGACTTGTATCGATATTGTGAAAGAATTTATGGAAATGATTTAAATTCCATACATCACTACGAAACAACTGAAGTAAAAGATAATAATGGAAGATTAATACTCTCTGCTGGTCAAATTGTAAATTCAAATTTTACAATACCAAATCCTATAGCACCATTAAGTACTTTAAATCCAGTGATTGGAATTAGTAATTATGAATATGAAACAATACAGAATAATAAAAAAAGTTTAATATATCTTTTAAAGCCACAATATCTTCAAACTATCCTTAAAGATATGAGAAGGGAATTATTTTACGATGAGTCTTCTCAATATATTGATCAACAAACTATTAAAACTGAAAACACTTATAATACATTACCATAAAAGTTTCAGATTTTTATCAAACATTATCACATATCGGTGCTTGCGGGAGCGTTCTTTCCACTCTCCTGCAGCACCTTTAACTTTGCCCCTAGAGTGTTTAGTTCCGTCTGCATAGTAGAAATCTTTCTTTGGGTCTGTAAGTCCACAATATTTAAAGTTACAAGCGCGATAGATTGTACCAGAATGGAAATCACTATCAGCGTAAGAGATGATTGCTTTAACCTCTGTATCCTTCCGTAACTGTCTAATCGCTCTTGAAACAAACCAAGAAGTAATATTATATTCGCCATATTGTGTATTTGGGTGAATGCAGAGTCGTGAAAGTTCAAAAAGTCCCTGTTGTTCATTTCTTTCAAGTCCAAATGCTCCTTTTGCAATTTCAGGTACAGGAAGTCCAGTAAAAATTACTGTTCCAAGTAATTGACCTATATTTAATGGAGAAAAATCATTTTTCTTAAACAAACCGTAATTATAACCACTTTTGAAAGTCTTAGAAAAATCTTTAAGATAATGATAAGTCAGTAGAAGGTCTTCTGCCTGTTTTTTTGGGATTCGATCAATGTAAAAATCAGATTTCATAAAAAAGGGGAGACCTTTGCCTCCCCCATATTATATCAGATAATCAGTCCTTCGTCAATTTTTTGCCCTTATTCCAGGGAATTCTTCCTTTACAAGATTCACTTATTTTTTTTCTAACTTCAGGTCTTCTGGATGGATTCTCATCGCCAACTAATTTTCCTCTTGCTCTTAAACCTTTTTCTATATCAGACTGCCTTCTTTTTTCAGTCATAGTTTTTGGAGTTCCTCTATTTGCCTCTGCTATTTTTCTTTTATGAGATTCTGATAAAGGTTTTCCAAGTCTTCCTTTCCTTCTATTTTGAATATCTTGCTCCGTCATTATTTTACCAGAACATCCATCACCACCATTAGTTTTATTGTGAAGAATTCCAGTTCTCAAATCTTTTCTACCAAAAATAAAAATCATATAGATTTCGTGATTAAATGCCTGTTCTTCTGTAAGATTTTTCTTTAAAAATAAAATCCTATCTTTTGATGGTGGGTAAAAACCACTATGCTTTAAAAAAGCTCTTCTACCCTTTCCCTTACCTATGTAATAGGGAGTTCCATCTTCACGCAAATATGCGTAAGTGTAGTATTTCATCTGCTTCTAAATTAAGGTCGCAATAGTATTTATAATAAAATAGGGTGGATTTCTCCACCCTTCTCTAAAAGTGCGACCTTATTAGAGCATCACTATTTAGACATCAATCATCTGATGCTAATTTTGCGAAGTACGAAAGTGCATCATCATCTTCATCATCTTCAACCGCAGCAGCACGACGGGTGGGTTTCAGATTGTTGAGTTCAGATCGGAGATCATCATCAAGTTCTTTTGTAGAACCACGGTAATTATCTTCCTCTTCAACTTCTTCATCGATACGAGTGTTCTTAGATCCAAGAACAGAACTAAGACGCTTCTTTAGTTCTTCATAAGTCTTAAACTCATTGGGAGACATAAAATCTGCAAGAGAGTATTGCTTCTTCCAGATTGCTTCAAGTGCATCATCATCATTCAGAAGAGCACCCTGAGAAGCAAATTCGCTAGAATCATAGTTACGATAACCAGCAACGTTCTTTGCCTTCAGTTTAAAGTTAGCACCTTGCCAGAAGTCAAAAGGATCAATCGGAGATTCATCTTCAAATTCAGGTTGCATCGCTTCGGTGATCTTATCAAAGATCTTTTTACCATATTTGAAGAGGAACACTTTACCCTCGTTCTCAGGGTTAGCGGGATCCTTCACCACATAGATGTTGGATACATAGGTCAGTTTACGCTTCTGCTTGCGAGCAACTTCTTTACCAGCGTCAGTACCGTTGTTCCACAGACCAGAGTTGTGCTCACAAACAGGACACTTTTGATTGATACTGGTCAGACAGTTATCGATTAACCAACCTCCAGGACCCTGGAATGCGTGAGAATAAATCTTCACGAAAGGAAGATCTTCTCCATCGGGAGCAGGAAGGAATCGGATTACTGCATATCCATTCCCACTTTTATCACAGTCTAACTTCCATACACGTTCGTCGGAAGAACTGCCAGAACTATTCATTTTTTCTACTTCTTTCACCAGTTTTTCGGTGAGAGAACCAAGTTTAGATTGCTTTTTAAGATCGGCAAATGCCATTTAGATACCTCGGATAGTTTGGATTCGGGGGATTACTCGGATAGTATAACAGGATTCGGAGGATCAGTCAAGGTACTTCTTGAGGGATTCGATCGTTTTTGTCATACTAGTGAATAAAACTTGCATATCAGTTTCTGGTGAAAATCCCATAATTGCAACTGATTTGCGTAGATTCTCTTTCATTTCAACCGCTTGTGGGTCGTCTGAGAGAGATAACCTAGTATACATCACTCTCTGCTTTTCTAGCAAGAGGGACAGTTTTTCAATGTGTTCCAGTTTGGTCTCACGGTCCATCATGCCGAAAGTAAGAATACTTCCGTAAATACTTTCCTGTAACTGATTGATTTCTTTCAGTTCGTCTTGAATAATATCAGAATCAAAAAAGTTACTCATTGATGATTTCCCGTAAAATGCGTTTAAACTGGAATATGTCAGTATTTAGAAAAGGTGAATATTTAGAAATTTTTAAAGAAACACACTCCCATACAGGGTCCAGAAGTTTCTTATCAAAATCTTTTGAGAAATGGAATATTTTTTCGTAGATTGTTAAAGTTTCTAGCGACAACTGCCCGCCTAGAAACTTTTTGAGAACTGGTGGATGTCCTTTGGAACAATTCAAAGCATCCTCTAATTTGATCTCCGAGAACAATTCGTTGCTTTGTTCTTTGAATAAGTAAGTCAAACTCTGTTGTCTCCGCATCCAATCTGCGTAAGTTCTTTCGCCAGAATTGATAATCTCCCCAATCCATAAGTTACCAGGTGTGTCCGCTGCTACAAAGTTTGATACTAAAAAGTCTACGACTTCTTTATCATTATACTTGCGACTTGTCTTTTCGAACCAGTATTTATCGCGTCTTTTATTGAACGAAGTTATACTAGCACGAGTCTTCGCACCGTATTTAAAGAAGTCGTATTTTGGATTTGTGAAATGATTTTTAAGTGACAAATAATGTTGATAAGTTTCAAAGGGTGTCACGATCATAAAGGCAATTTTGCTCTCGAAGTTTTTTTCATAAAGTTAAGACGTGTTGCGTCCCACTTTAATCGTTCTTTAAGTGGTTTTGAAATAAGTTTAGTAACTGATTCTACTTCAAGACTATTAATTTCACAATAGTGTACAATTGCATCAATATAATTAAAATTTTCAGTTGCAACTATATTCTCAATTTCTAATGCAAATTTAGAAGGAGTGAGAAACTTATTTTGTATTGCTTGTTCTAATTCTTTATTTTGTTCCATATGATTCCAATTTATCTCTAACAAACTCTCTAATGTATTTGGTGAGTAGTTTGATGTACTTTGATTTGTCTCTTTCTTCATAAACGATGCATTCTCCATTTTCGCAGGCCATAATAATTACAAGTTTTTTGACGGGAATTCCTGTTAGTTCATAGAACATACAGGCATAAGCAACACATTGAACAAAATAATGCTCAATCCATTCCCGTGGTTTTGGTTTTTTAGATGTTTTAAAGTCGATTATTGCTAATTCGCCATCAAACTCTGCAATACAATCTACTGTTCCCGCTACTCCAAGAACTTTGCTGTATAGGGAACCTTCAAGAGTATAGATATTATTTATACGGTTTAAATCTGGTTTAGCAATTTTAAATAAAAATTGCGACAAAGGTTGAACTTCTGGAAGTTCTTCATTTTTAAGATGATGTTCGGTAAGAGTATGCATATCAGTTCCACGACTTGTTGCCTGTCGTGTAATCTTATCTGCTTCTTCTTCACCTACTTTTTTACGCCAGTTGGCAAAAAAATTACGATTCTTATGACTTGTTACTGATGTAATAGAAACAAGTCTAAGTAATTCTTCGGCATCGGGAACTTTATAATACCGAACACCATCTATAGTTTCCCTCTCAAGTTGAGGAAGATTCACATCAACATGTTTGAACATTAAAATCCTGCTTCCATTTTTGCAATAATGTATTCTTTAACAAGTCCAGAACGGACAATATCATCTACACCAAATTCAATTATATCAATTGATGGCATTTTACGTAAAAT
>JACCEB010020400.1_pt1 | contig 18204 bp, 16 predicted proteins | sample 7454761 | NCBI WGS metagenome assembly JACCEB01 (sample SAMN15323454, study PRJNA562643) | freshwater metagenome | isolation source: river surface water | place: USA:Blue River Watershed | collected 2017-08-18 | reverse complement strand
GTCCATGACTTTGCGGTCAAACTGCAATTGTGAAGAGAACAAAGTGCCTAAGCGATGGAACATGTAGTTACCAGCCAGACTGAAAAACAAGGTGGCGGTAATCAACACTGCCGCTGTCGGCAATTCAACAGATCGGGCTAATTGCCCTTCTTCGCGCGCTTTGCTTAAGCGTTGCGCCGTCGGTTCTTCGGTCCGTTCTGATGAGTCATCAGCCATGGCTTAGCCTCCCAGCAGCATGCCACGCATCTGCCCGAATGTTTGAACCCACCACCAACTCATCCGGTTGACTATGCTGGGGATGGCCAACCAGACAACCACGAAACCCGAGAGCAATATCGCCGGCAAGCCCACAGAAAAAATATTCAAACTGGGGGCGGACCGGGTGATGAAGCCGACACCGATATTGACGAACAACAAAGTGATGACAACAGGCAATGAAATCAGCAATGCAGCCACAAACATCATGGCTCCCCATGCGGTCATCTTGCCGAGCAAGTCAGGGGTCATCAATGCCTTGCCAATCGGAAACAAGGTGAATGACTCCAACAACAAACCAAACACGATCAAATGTCCGCCGATAGATAAAAAGACCAACGTGCCCAAAATATTGAAAAACTGTGAAACCACAGGCACGCTGCCCATGGTCGGGTCTACCATAGTAGCCATAGACAATCCCATAGAACCCGACACCGCTTGGCCTGCAATGACAATAGCGGCAGTGGCCAATTGCATGATCATGCCCATGGCAAAACCGATGAACAATTGGTTGAAAATTTCTTTCAATCCATCTGCTGTGGCCGGATCAATGCGCGGCACTTCAAGTTGCATGGATAAAAAGATGGTGAGCACCATGCCTATGGCCACACGTATGCGCAGGTTTACCGCTCGGATAGAAAAAATAGACGAGAAGGCCAAAAACGCAGAAATGCGCAGCATAGGCCACAACAAGGCATAAAACCTGTCGAGCAAGTTGAGCATTTCTATGTTCATGCGTTAACCGAACAAGCCGGGAATGCGTCCATACAACACCTTGGTGTAGTCCACCAAAGTATTGATCATCCAACCGCCAAACACTGCAGCAGTCAAACCCAGTGAAAGCAACTTGGGAATAAAACTCAGCGTTTGTTCATTGATGGACGTCGCAGCTTGAAAGACACCGACGATCAGTCCCACCAGCAAGCCAACGGCCAACATAGGGGCTGACACAAGCATCGTCATCCATAGGGCTTGACGCCCCAGATCTACCACCATGGCTGTATCCATCGCATCACCTCACTTGAAAATAAAACTCGACGCCAATGAACCCATGATCAGGGTCCAGCCATCGACAAGCACAAACAGCATCAATTTGAAAGGCATAGAAATGATCATGGGGGACAACATCATCATGCCCATAGACATCAAAACACTGGCCACAATCAAATCGATCACCACAAACGGTATGTAAATCATGAAGCCGATCATGAATGCGCTTTTCAACTCTGAAGTTAAAAATGCCGGCACCAGCGTGGTGAACGGCACTTCGGCGGCACTGGCGACTTCTTTGCGCTGAGCGATTTGCATGAACATGGCGATGTCATCTTCTCTGGTCTGCAAAGTCAAAAATTGACGCACAGGCACTTCGGCTTTGGCCAGCGCTTTCTCAAATGGCAAGGTGCCATTCATGTAGGGAGCCACCGCATTGGCATACACATCGTCGAAAACCGGCGTCATGATGAAAAAGGTGAGAAACAAAGCCAGCCCTACCAACACGGTATTTGGTGGCGTTTGACCGGTTCCCAAAGCCTGGCGAAGTATGGACAAGACAATGATGACCCTGACAAACGATGTCATCATCAACAGCAATGACGGCAGCAAAGTCAAAACAGTCATCAACCCCAGTAACTGCAAAGTCAGGCTGTATTGCTGACCGCCTTTGCCTGAGTTGACCGTCACCATGGGCAAACCTTGCGCCAAAGCCATATCAGGCAACCAAAGCATGCATAGTGCCAACAAAGGCAGTATGAAATATTTAATTCTCATCGTTTGTACCTGGTTCTACGGGCGAAGAAGAATCTGCATGCCAAGCATGCAGGGTTTGAATGTCATTGTTGTTGACGGACAAAAGCAGTCTTTGCTGATCTACTTGCACCAACAACAGTTTGTGCCGCAGGCCCATAGGGTAGGCCTCTAAAATTTGTATACGACGCTGAGTCGCAGGGAGTAAAAAGCCCTTGTTGCGACGCGACAGCCACCAAAGAGCCGCCGCCAACAGCAACAAGACGAATGTCATACTGAGAGAGTACTGAGCCCAGTCGTGGTTTGGCATGGATGGCATTATCTATCGTGTGAGACTCAAAAATGAAATTAATTGATAAAAGATTAAAAACTCTTGCCTTCGCCCTGACTCTGGTGTGCCAGAGCCCGGCTTGGGCCAGTGACTGGATCAACATTGGCATGTCAGACAGCGCGGTCTACGGCATAGACCGATCCTCGATAGAAAAAGACGGCCACAAAAGACGAGTTTGGTCCAAACTCGATTACCGTCAACCGCAAAAAACCAGTCTAGGAAAACCTTATTTATCCAGTCGCATGTTGATGGAAATTGATTGTCAGCAAAGATTAGGTCGCAGCCGTTCGTTAGCCATTTACAGCGGCGCAAATCTCAGCGGTGAAATGTTGACCAGTGAAGGCGTCATCGCAGACTGGCAACCCGTGCCACCTACTTCGCCGGTTTCCACCATCATGCGCCATGTCTGTGAAATCTGATATCGACAATCGAACCAGACTGGCCACCTGGATCAAAGACATCGCCAATGCCGGTGGCACCGGCGGCCTGAATTGGCATGTGCATGCCGCGCGCTCATTGCAGCGTTGGATGCCCACCAGAGAGTTGATTGCGTCGTTTTTATCGGGTATTCAAACGGATCATTCACATCTCTTATTAATCGGCGGCAGCGCCGGGTGGATGCTGCCTACACCTTGGTTGGCGCGTTTTAAAAAAATCGATGCCTACGACATCGATCCGCTGGTTCCACTTTTGTTCGGCTTGCGGCATGGGCGTGAACTCAAAGCGCTAGGTGTTGAAGTGAATTACCACCGGGCAGATGCCATCGCCGGTTTACCCGGTCTGCTCATGCAACATCCGCAAGCGTGCATCTGGTTTGACAATGTGTTGGGTCAGGTCGGTGTACGGCTAGGGGACGAAGACATTGCTGAGCGACAGTTGAATCAACTCAAGACCTTGTTGAAAGGCCGCGCCTGGGGGAGTCTGCATGACATGTATTCAGGCAGCATCGATGCCACCATGCCATTGCCTGCTTACGGTGCTGTTGAATGGGTGCGGGTAGATGACAAGCCCGAAGAATCATCAGAGGTCAAACTTGAGCAACAACTATTCACGCATCAGGATGCCGCACAACAATTGTTACTGCGCTTGAACGCACAAGGTGTTTGGCATGACCACGCAACCCGAACTGTGTTTGCACCCGGCACAGTGACCACCATGATTCCATGGGCGTTCAAACCCAATTATTGGCATTGGTTGCAAGCGGCTTGGGTCAAGTCTTGAGGTTGTAGAGCGTCAAGCCCAAACTGTCCATTTCTTTTTGGTCGCGTTTGCGCTCCCAGGTTTGCACAGCTTGCAAATCCTTTTCTTGCATGGCTTCCATTTTCATGCGCTGATGCGTGGCCTGCAGCAATACCGATTTGGCTTGCTCCTGTTCGCGCAGCGCAACCTTCAAATCATCATCCACACGGTTCACCAAGTTTTGAAGTTGCAATAAAAATTGGCGACTGTTTGTGGCTTGCGACATGGTTTGCAATTGCGATTGAGAGGCTATGGCGCGTTTTTTGTAATCTTCCAGCAAGTCATTCATGCGTTGACGGCTTTGCTGCAACTCCAAAACTTTATTGCGCGCTCTGCCCGCCGCTGTTTGAGCGGTTTCTTCTTCGTCTTTGGCTTTCTTGGTCAACACAGACCAGCAACTACGGGGCTTCATTTATCAATGGCTTTCAATTTTGATTGAGCAATTCACGCAATTGCTGGCGTGTGGTGTCGTAGTCTTGACTGATGTGCATGTCTTGGCGCAAAAAGTTCACGATGCGGTCATTCAATTTGATGGCTTCATCGAGTTCCGGGTTGGAACCATGCTCATACGCACCAACTTGCACCAAGTCAACGTTTTGCTGATAAATGGACCAGAGACGGCGTAATTTGTTGGCTGATTTCAAATCTTCGTTACTCAACAAAGACTGCATCAAACGTGAAATAGAACCCGTCAAATCAATCGCCGGGTAGTGTGCTGAATCAGCCAGTTTGCGTGACAACATGACTTGTCCGTCTAAAGATGCGCGTGCAATGTCAACAATGGGGTCGGCCGCGTCGTCGCCTTCAGCCAACACCGTGTAAATAGCTGTGATCGAACCGTGGCCGTGTCTACCGACACCGCCGCGCTCGATCAAATTAGGCAATAGACCAAACACAGAAGGTGGATAGCCTTTGGCTGTAGGCGGCTCACCAATGGCCAAACCAATTTCTCGCTGCGCGTGCGCCACACGGGTCAAGCTGTCGCACAACATCAGCACATCTTTGCCCTGGTCTCGGAAATACTCTGCAATCACATGGGTCAAATGCGTGGCTTTCAAACGCAAAACCGGAGACACGTTGGCAGGTGCGGCAATCACCACAGATTTGGCCAAGCCCTCTTCGCCCAAGGATTCTTGAATGAAAGCCTGTACTTCACGGCCGCGCTCACCGATGAGTCCGATCACCACCACATCGGCTTTGGTGAAACGCGTCAACATACCGAGCAACACACTTTTACCGACACCTGAACCTGCAATCAAACCTAAGCGCTGACCACGTCCAAGTGTTAAGACACCGTTGATGGCTTTGACACCAACGTCCAAAATTTTATTGATCGGTCCGCGCTCCATGGGATTGATGGGGCGGCCCAACAAGCTAAGCAATTCTTTGCACGCAGGTGCAGGCTTGCCGTCTAAGGGCTGGCAGCGTCCGTCAATCACACGGCCTAATAACTCAGGGCCGAGACTGACCAATGACGAATTGCTGATCACGCGCACCATGTCGCCAGGGCCCACGCCTGTGGGTTCGGTGAAAGGCATCAAAAACAAAATTTTGTCGTTAAAGCCAACCACTTCGGCTTCCACACGGTGGCCGTGACGACCCACCACTTCACAACATGCACCCAAGGGCGCCATCACGCCGCGCGCTTCCAAAGTCATGCCAACCAAGCGCACCAAGGTTCCACTGCGCTGAGGCTGTGGCGTGCGCAAACTGGGCAGCACTGAATCGATATCGTCGGCGAAATCCATCATGGCTTAAGGTGTGATTTTGATCATGGAGCGAATCGCGTTGGCCACGCGGTTTTGTTCCTGTTCGGTGACATAACGCACCACCATGAGCTTGTCTTCGTAGCTGTTGCCAGCCAGAAGTTCTGCGGGAATGGCCGGTTTCTTTTTTTCTTTCTTCATGCTTTGGCGCATTTTTTCCAAGGACGTGTCTTCTTCATCTTCATCGTCCATGTCCTCACCTGCTTCAGCGGCGTCTTGAGCCAGCTTGGCCAGTCGCTCGGCTTCAAGTGCAGCCATCTCGGTTCGACGTGCCATTTCTTCTTCATGCCCTTTGACCAATTCGGCCAACCTGACATTTTCAGCATCAAGTGCAGCTTGCTCTTCTTGCGTCAAAGGCACAGGCTCAACTTCAATAATGACTTCTTGGATTGCAGCTGTTGCCGCGTCATCTTTGGATGGCGGCTCTAACTGAAGCACCGGTTTTTTGGCGTAAAAACCTGTGAATTGTTCTTTGAATGCGGAATTCACAGCCAACTGCGCCATCTCTTCAAGCTCCAAAGTATTGGGTTCGCGTCTGACCATAGACATGAGCATAGGGCGGACCACAAACACAATGAAAGCCAGGCACATGATGGTGCGCAATGCGATGTTGAAAAAATCAAGCATGCTCATCCTCTTCGGGTGGTTCATCAAAAGTCACACGCTGGGTGACGTCTTCAACCTGGCCATCGCGTTGCGCCAACGGTTGACGGAAGAATGCTGACTGCTCGCGCCACAGCTCTGGTTGATTCAACAAGCGATTGGCCATGGCTTGCAAACGATGCTCTATCAAATCTTCAATTTGACTGTCATTGACCAGCAACCGGACACTGCCGGGTTGAAGGCTGGGGACAGACTGCAATTGCATTTGTTTGATCACTTCTGCGCCCATGTCTTCCAGACGCGCCTTGTCCTGCGGATTCAATTCAACCGTGATGGAAGGTTGTCCGTGTAAATCGATTTCATCCATGCAACGTTGCACCAAGCGCTCAATCACTTGGCCCGACAAAGTCAACTCTGCCAACACCAGTTGCTCACTGATATGCAATGCCAAGCGCTTGACAGGTTCATACAGTTCTTGAGGATTGCTGCTGAATGCATTCAATTTATCGTTGAGTTTTTGCAGCAAATCTAATTGCTCTTGCAAGACCGATCCCAATTCATTTTTTTGATTTTCCAAAGCGGCTTCAAGTGAAGTGGCGGCTTCGGCTTGCGCCTGGGCTATGCCTTGCTGTATGCCCTCGGTCAAACCTTTTTTGAATCCTTCATCATGGCCTTGAATATGCGCAGACTGCGAACCGTCTGCATGCCCCGAGGCATAAGCCTCTTCACGTGCAGCAGCCAATGCAGCCGGATCCAGCACAGGCGAATCATCGCCTAGTGGCAATTCATCCAAGGCGTCGCTGTCCTGACTTTTCCACATGCATTGCGGGCCAAACACCACCCGCTCAAGCTGTTGTTGTTCTTCGCGTTCTGCCTGACGTTGACGAAGCGCCTGTAACGCCTCATTGGTCTGTGTGTTCTCAACGTATTGCGATCCGGCTTGTTCGTCTTGAACAACCGTTTCATGCTCACCCGTCATTTCTGACGGCATTTCAGCAGCATGTGTCTTGGCCTGAGTTTGCGAATCTTTCTTGAATCCTGTGGGTTTGCCAAAGGTCTCCAGCTTGAAGCCTGTGTCCTCGTCCAACACCTTGGCTGCCTCGGGCGTGGCCAATTGCCGGAATTTCACCAGCGCGTAATCCAATTTGGGCACGCTGTCCCAGTCAAATTCACCGAAACCTTTGATCGGTCGCGTGGATGAATTTAACCAAGTGTCATCCAGCCAATGCCGGGGTGACGGTTTAAGAGGATCCGGATTAAACAAAATCTGCTCCGCCCAAGATCAATTCGCCGGTATCGGACAGCTTGCGGGCAAGACGCATGATTTTCTTTTGTGCGTCTTCGACATCTGCGACACGCACCGGTCCGCGTGCATCCATGTCGTCTTTGAACATACCGCGTGCACGTTCTGACATGTTGTCGAGGAAACGCGCCAGCACTTCTTCGGGCGCACCTTTCAAGGCCACCATCAATTGATCGGGTTCGACATTGCGCATCAACACCTGAATACCCTTGTTGTCCACAGTCACCAGGTTGTCGAAGGTGAACATCTGATCCTGAATTTTCATCATCAGGTCGGCGTCGAGTTCTTCCAAACCGTCCATGACAGAACGTTCCAAATCGGTTTTGGTTTTGTTCATGATGTCTGCAGCTGCTTTGATGCCACCGAAGCTCGAAGACTTGGAAGACGAACTCTTGGCAAACTGCTGCTTCATGATTTGTTCCAACTCAGCCATGGCTGACGGTTGAACTGTATCCATCGCAGCGACACGTTGAATCACTTCGGGGCGCACTTCAGGTGGCAGGTACACCAACACGTCAGCAGCCACACTGGTTTCTAATATGGACAAAATGATCGCAATCACTTGCGGGTGTTCGGTGCGGATCATCTCTGCAATTGAGCGCGGATCCATCCAGGCCAGAATATCCAAGCCCTTGGTTCCTTGTCCGGGCATGATGCGGTTCAAGACCGAGTTCGCTTTGTCTTCACCCAGCGCCAGTCGCATGACACGGTCCACATAGTCTGAGCCGCCGAGACCGACACTGTTTTGCTTTTTCAACATGTCGACAAATTGATCCAGCACCACATTGACCGCGCCTTGCGACAAGGAGGAGGCCTGCACCATGGCAGCGCCTAACGCCTGTACCTCTTTGGGGCTGAGGTATTTCACAATTTCTGCAGCCTGTTCTTCGCCCAGCAGCAGCATCAAGACAGCAGCTCGCTGCGTGGAGGTCATTGCCTCCATCTCTGCGCGCAGCTCCGGGGTCCATTGGATAGTATCGTCAGCCATTTAAATTCCTTGGTAGCTTTTATTCGTCATCAAGATTGAATCATGTTGCGCATGACACTGGCCACTCGACCGGAGTTGTCAGACACAATCATTCGGATCAATGCGACTTTGTCATCATAAGAGTTGGCGTTGTTCAGCAAGTCTGCAGGGATGCTGGCTTTCTTGGGCTTGAGTTTGCCCATGCGAGCCTTCAAGTCTTCCAGCGATTCGCCTTCTTCCAACTCGACTTCTTCGCCACCGGCTTCGGCTTGCAATTCCAGGGCAGCCATGCGCTCGGCTTCTCTGGCGGCTTCTTCTTCGGCCATGCGGGCTGCTTCTGCCGCTGCGGCTTCTTCGGCCAGTTCGGACTCTTTGGCGAGTGCTTCTGCTGCCAGGCGTTCTGCTTCTGCTTGCGCCTCTGCTTCTTTGCGTGCTTTTTCCTCGGCCTCTTCTGTCGCGGCGCGTTCTGCCCCCACCCGGGCCGCAGCTTCTGCTTCGGCTGTCGCAATACGTTCGCTGCGAATTTTTTCTGCGGTTGCCGCTTCTGCAGCTGCTGCAGCCATGGCGGCAGCGGCGATTGCAGCGGGATCAACTTCAGGCTTGATGAGTTTCTTGATCATCGGGTGAACCACAGCCATGAGGAACAGCAAGAACAACAAAGCGATCACGCCGCTGTTGGCCAATGAAGCCAGGGCTTCGTCTTTGTACCAAGGCACGGCATTGGGATCGACTGGTGGCTCAAAGCGGGTAGCAACCACAGTCACCACGTCACCGCGTTTGTCACTGAAACCCACCGCGCCGCGAACCAATTGGTTCAAGCGGTCAAGCTCTTCTTGCGTGTAGGGAATGGTGGTGGGAGGCGGTGAACCATCGGCCGGCTTTTCAACCTTCATGCCGGGAGGAATCGGACGCTCATTGATCAACACGCCAACGCCCAACTTGGAAATATTGCCCATGGCGCTCTTGGTGTGTCGCACAGCGCGGTCGAGTTCATAGTTTTTCGTGCTGCGGGCCACCACTTGAACACCTTTTTCGCTGACACCTTTGTTAGGGTCAGCGGGCGTGGCATCTGTCGCTGATGGATTGATAGGCGGATTCGGCGGTGTGTTGGTCAACGAACCGGGAATGCCAATCGCGTCTTTGAATGTGTTGCGGTCTTCCACATACAACTCAGAGCGGGTCTTAGGACCTTTGTCGCGCTGGTCGAAGTCTTCAGTCGTGATTTCTTCTTGTGTGAAATCGAGTTGCAATGTGACTTGTGCCGTCACGTTTTCAGCGCCCACAATGGGTGCGAGCAATTGCATCAAGCGCGTGCGGTACAAATCTTCCATTTGTTGCTTTTGTTGCAACTCAGCGCCTGTGAGGCCCAGCGGCTGCTGACCCAACATATCGTTCATGAATGAACCAAAGTTGTCCACCACAGAGACGTTTTCTGGCGCCAGATAAGGCACGCTGGATGCAACCAAAGAAATAATGGCTTGCACGTTGGCAGATGACACTTCCTTGCCGGGTGCACGTGTGATGATGACGGAGGCTTTGGTAGGCACGCGGTCACGCACAAACACACTTTGCTTGGGCGCAGCCAAATGCACACGGGCGTTGCGAATACCTGCGATTTGCGAAATGGTTTTCGCCAGTTCCTGCTCCATGGCGTTGTTGTAGCGAACCTGTTCCATGAACTGACTCGTGGTCATGGCAGGCATGTCTTTCAAGGTGTCCATGCCTTGCACTTCAGTGCGCGGTAAACCTTTGGAAGACAGCAACATGCGTGCTTCCTGGTACTTGTCGGCAGGCACCATGATTTGACCGGTGTTGTTGTCAATCTCCGGCTTGAAATTGGCAGTCTTCAATGTTTCTATCGCCAATTGCTTGTCAGCCTCGGGCAACATCATGGTCAACGCACGCATTGGCGGCGTTTTCATCGACATAGAAGCCAAGCCGAATGCGGCCACCACCATCATGATGACGACGATGGGAAGCACTTTGCGCACAGAGGGTTGACGCACCAAATCGCGAATCATGCCCATGGGGTCTGTCAGCGCGGAGCTGGTGATGGAACGCGCCAGATCGCCGCTGCGCACAGGTGTGCCGCCGGCGACCATCGCGCCACTGCGTGCAGCATTGTCTGCATCAGTGGTCAGCGCGTTGTTACTGGTTCCAATTGGGGAGTTGAGTGTTGCACTTGCGGTAGCCATGGTGTTCTCTCAGGTTAGACCGGCATGTTCATGATTTCTTCATACGCCCTCATCACTTTGTTGCGCACCTGTAAGGTCGCTTCAAAGGCCAGGGAGGATTTCTGCATACCCAGGACCACATCGGTCAGGGGTACGTCTTCGCCACGTTGATAGGCTTCTTGCAAGTTGCTGGACTTGACTTGCGTTTCGTTGACCTTGTCGAGCAGGTTTTTCACTGATTCAGTGAAATTCGGCAACTCCGTTTTCGGTGCCTGAATATCTTGAACCTGCGGCGGCTTGATATTGATTTGATCGATACCACCGGCGGCCTTTTGTTGGTAGGCGCGAATGGTATCCATCATGGAGTTGATGCTGTTACCTGAAATACCGTCAATCATGGCTCGTACTCCTGATTCAAGCTGCTATGGCCAAATCCATGCCACGCTCGCGCAATTGGGCGAGTTTGTAGCGCAGAGTTCGTGGACTGATACCCAGTTTTTTGGCTGCCTCTACGCGACTGTCAGTGGCTTGAATGGCTGCCAATATGACTTGGTGTTCGCTGGCTTTGACGGCAGACATCAAGTCTTCCGGTTCTGCAACCCTCATGTCGTCTGATGATTGCGGACTCATGAAACTGTCTGCAGAAGCGGTGGCAGGCTCGGCGATATGAATAGCTTGCGCTGGGGTCACCTGCGTCATCTGTTCAATATAGAGCGGCTGCGTTTCATCAAACATCAAATGCGCAGGTGTCACCACGCGGCCACGGCAAAGCACGACCGCGCGCTGGATCACGTTTTCAAGTTCACGCACATTGCCAGGCCAAGGGTATTGCTGCAACATCAATTGCGCTTCAACGCTTAAGCTCAAAGGCACACTGTCCTTGGCCAAGCGGTTCAAGGCTTGCATGGCCAAAGGAAGTATGTCCCCCGGGCGTTCGCACAAAGGCTGAATGCGCAAACGGAAAGTGCTGATACGGAAATACAAATCTTCGCGGAACTCACGCGCTTCGATGGCTTGGCGCAAATCTTTGTTGGTGGCGGCAATGACGCGGACATCTAAATCGATAGAGGCTTCACCACCTAAACGGTTGAGTTTTTTCTCTTGCAACACGCGCAGCAATTTGGCCTGCAAGTGGATAGGCATTTCGCCGATCTCATCTAAAAAGACGGTGCCGCCTTGGGCTTGCTCAAACAAACCTTTGTGGTCTTTGTGGGCGCCGGTGAACGCGCCCTTTTCATGACCAAACAACATGTCTTCAATCAAATGCTCAGGCAATGCAGAACAGTTCAAAGCCACAAACGGGCCTTTGGCGCGCATTGAAGATTCGTGCAGCACACGAGCCAACACTTCTTTACCCGCACCGGTCGGGCCTACCAGCAAGGCTGTGACTTCAGTTTGTGCGACTCGCTGGGCCAAAGCCAGCAAATGCTGACTGACCGGGTCGACAAAGACAAAACTCTTAGGTTGTGTGCTGTCCGTCAACTGCATACCTTGCGTGGCGGCTTGCCAGGCGTTGACTGACCATTCATCGGTCGGCAGCACATGCAATGCGCCATGACGCATAGCATCCACAGTGACTTCCATGCGGCGTCTTTCTACGCGGCAGATCACGGGGACATTGAAACCGAGTTGACCAATCAGCGTCTGCACTTCGCGCAGCAAATCAGCACTGTCGCCCAGACGAACAATCATCACATGTGCGCGGCGCAGAGCCAGGGTCAAGTCACCCAAGGTGGAAATTGCGTGCAATGCCAGACCGGCCTCACCCAACTGGGCACGCTGCTCATCATCAAGCGGGCTGAACGGATCCAGCCAGACAGCTTGCAGTATGTTTTGAGTCGAAGTGTTCACATTGATCAACCAGTTAATAAGGTCTGATCAATAAGCAATGGCTGTGCCAACTACTTTAATGAGTACTTAAAAATTAAATTAAGACGGTATATTTTGATTAAATAACACTATAAAAATACACAAGTCGGCATTTCGACAGCCAAGCACTCAGGCCTTCCACAGGTAGCGTGAGTTTCTTTTGACGGTTTTGGCCGGTGTCACCATCACAGGTTGAACCTGTTGAACCGTTTTATCCATGAAGCCGCGACAGTGATTGCCATCGGCTCTGAAGACCTCAAAAGAAGGAATCATCCGGCTTTTAAATCCCATCATTTTGCATTGATAGGGGTTGCGCGGATCCCAGCTGATGGCGAAATACCGGCACTGCCAGCAATCCGGCGCTTTGCCCGGACCGTCATTGGGATTGAACTGAGATGACATGAATATTCAGTGGTTCAGATGTGTCGCGTGATTAACCGCCCAGCAATTTCAACACAGACTGCTGGCTGGTGTTGGCCTGGGCCAATACCGCTGTGCCAGCTTGCTGCATGATCTGGTTTTTAGCCAGCTCAGTGGACGCAGAAGCGTAATCAGCATCTTCAATCTGACTGCGTGAAGCGGACAAATTCATAGACACGTTCGACAAATTGCTGATCACATGGTCAAGACGGTTCATCACCGCACCCATGGTCGCACGGGTTGCGTTCACCTGTTCCATGGCCGCGTCAAGCTTGGACAAAACCGCACTCGCGCCTTCACGTGTATTGATTCGAACCGTGCGTTGTTCAATATTCAAATCAACGTCGCCTGTGATCTCGCCGGTGATCGGGCCGCCTTTACCGAAGTCGGCCAAGTCGATGGTGATCAGTTGATTGGCTGATGCGCCAACCTGGAATGCCAGTCGTCCGACTTTAGGTGGGTCCATGTCTGAGCTTGACCGGCCGCCGTAGGTTCCTTCATGGAAACCCAGCGATGAGAAATTGCTGTTTGGGCCGAAACCATCTGCGCCTGATGTCACTGAGAAAGGTTTGCCGTTGGCTCTGAGCAAAGTTTCCAGATCAGATGGGGGTGCACCGATAGGCATTGGCAGACCGGGCATTTGCGGTGCAGTGGCAATCATTCTGACGGTGCCGTACAAAGTACGCGCCGTGGTGCTGTCGGCATCGGCATCAAGAATGCCGGTGACCTGGTTGCTGCCAAAGCTGTTGGCAGTGACTTCAGCAATTGACAAAGTGGTGTCAGATGAATTGGTACTGGCGCCATGGATTTCGAACGGTGAACCTGCCACTGTTGATGTGATGGTCAACACACCATCCGTTTGAGCCACGGTGATGTTCTTCAATGTACCTGCGGTGATGGCGTCGCTGATGGCTGTGGCCAAAGCCGTGCCCAAGCTTTCCGCTGTCACATCGCCTGAAGCTTCTGATGTGATGGTCACGCCGTTGATCACCACGGAGGCCACATCGGTCGCGGCGAACGTGCCGTCTAGCGTGATTTGGCTGACCTGTGCGACTGTGTCGCCATTGTCCAAACCGAAGTTGGCAGCAGACAAATTTTCGACATTGGAATCAAACCATACGGCCATGTTGCGACCGTCAGATGTCAAAGTCACGCCGTTGCCGTTGTCCACGGCTGTCACGCCATGCTGACCTGCGCGCTCGTTGATAGCGTCAACGACTTTGGTGCGGCGGGCCGTACCTGTTTCGTCTTGTACAAACAGTACTTCGATTTCAGTACCGTTGACAAACAATGAGTGGTAAGTGGGGTCCCCTAATACGGGCAAGCTGGTGCTGGTGACACTGCCTTTGGCTTGTGCGCCGTTGGCCATGGCGCGCACACCCGTGATAGGTGTTTGTGCATTGATAGCCGCTGCAATCGCAGTGGCACTGGAGCTCGGGTCACTGCTGGTCGGCCCGGTCGGTGAATCAGGGTCATCCGCAGAAGTCGACGGGCGAATTTTCACGCCGTTGATCATCAAATCGTCCATGCCCAAAGGTTTGAAATCCGCTTTGGCGCTTTCAACTTCGGTAGAAGTCGTCAAAGTGCCATCCGTCGAGCTTTTAGAGATTGTCAAGGTATAGCTGGTGCCAGGCTTGTCAGCTGTCAGCAATATTTCGCCGGTGGTGCGTCCTGCTTTGGCAGTCACTGCCAAATCAGTGTTGGCATTGATCAAACTGACCAAACCATCTCTGGCATCTTGCGGTGCAGTAGACGTGGCGGTGTACGTAAAGCTTGTGCCATTGATCACTGTAGAGAAAGTATCGCCAACAGCAACTGTGCCGGCGATGACCACACTGTCAACTTGAGCAATAGCAGGTGACACGATATCGCGCACGCTGGTGTTGGTCACAGCCTGATTGCGTGTGAAATTACCTGATATCAAACCGGCACGTGTGATGTCGCCGGTTGAATCCGAAGTCAACACCACAGGTGTCGGGATTTTGGATTCCAGCGAAATCGTGCTGGACTGAACGCCATGGCGCACACCAATGCGTGAGCCGAAATCATCTGCGTTGGCTGATGTTTCAAATGACACTTCAATATTGCGGCCGTCCGCAGCCACCAGCGTGATGCCTTTGGTGTCTGATCCGGTGTCTATCGCTTTGACACCTGTCTTGTCGCTGATCAAATTGATCGCTTTGACAGTGTTCATGCGGGTTTCGCGGGTATTGTTGAGTGAGGTGGTGATGTTGGCACTGGCAAAACCATTGATGAACACCACACCTTTGAGCACTGACGTACCTGACATGGCCTTGCCGGTCATCACGTTTTGGTTGACCTTGGCAAACACACCGGTACCTTCAGTGGCGGTGTAATGTTCAGCCATGACATCCACAATGCCTGTGAGGCTGGTAGAACCGGTGGCAATCACGGTGCTGGCCACATTGCCCTCAGAAGCAGCGTAAGTGACCGTCAGAGCTGAGTTACCAGGGGTATAGGAAACAGAGCGGCCTGTGGAGTCAGCAAACAAGGCGCTGGCTTTCAATGCGGCTGCAATTTTGGCTGTGGCTTTGGCAGAGGTATTGTCTAAAGCATCCAATGTGATGCTGACGCCGCCGACGGTCAAGGTGCCCGCTGAAGGTACACCGCTGAAGGTCAGCATTTGTTCTTCGCCACGGGTGATCCCGGTGGTGACTGCCATGCGATTGATAGCTGCTGCTTTTGCGATCGCACTGCCGGCTGCATTGTTTGCAGGTGAGACTGTGTCGTCGGTTGCATAAGAAGCACCGATTTCGATGCCGTTGATTTGCAAGTCTCCGGCGCGCAAGGCTGGAATGCTGCCTGACACATCCACTTCCAGTGACATTTCACGGGTGTCGATGTCTGTCAGTGCAGTAGCGTCTGAATTTTTGAAGACGTACACCAAGTCATCTGAAATCACCGATGAGTTGGAACCGTCTGCTTTGTAAAAACTGATGGATGCTTCTGGTGCACCCTGGGTAACCACCACCGCGGGGGCATTGCCTGAACCACTGACTTCAAGATCAGTGACGTTGGTGTCTGTGCTTGTGCTGGTGACCGTAATAGTGGTGGTGCTGGAATTTGCGTCGTATTCGCTTGTGTAGCCGTTGAATGTACCGCTCCATGTGCCGGCGACGCCATTGGGGTCTTCGCCTGCAGTGGCGGTATCTGACAAATTACCAAAGGCCTCAGCCACTTCATCTGCCGTCAAAGCGGTTGTTGCGGTCAATGTCAATCCAGCGACAGTCACACTTTGTCCGGCCGTCAGGTCAGCAAACGTGACGACTGCAGTTTCAGTCACCGCTGTGGCGTTCAACACGCCAGTCATACTGACTGTTTCACCTTTGTTGGTCAAGAAAGAGGCAGTGACATTACCGGATGCGTCAGTACTCATGCTGAGCGCACCGCTCTTCAAAAATCTGCCGTTGTTCTTAAATGATTCTTTGGAAACCGTGATGGCATCCTGTGTAGTCTCAACAGTCACCCCCAAATTACCGACCGCGCCTAAGTTGTAGTCTGTCGCGCTGACATCGCCTTCGGCTGCGGCATATTGAATGGTAATCACACTACCGGAGACACTGACGCTGCGACCAGAGCTGCTGTCGAACGCACTGTCGTTGCTCAATGTGCTTTGAATGGCTTGCGCAATGGCTGTGTCTGAGGCCACATCATCTGATGTCAAAGTCACGCTCACACCACCGACGGTGATGGTGCCTGCACTGACGGTGCCTGATGATGCAATGGTCAAAGTTTGCACTTCACCTGCTTGGCTTCCACCGATGGAATGCGAAGTGGTGGGATCAATCATCACGGAGCCAAATTGGTTTTCAGATGTCACTTTAAACAGCGGCATTTCACCCACTCTTTCACCAGCTGATCCGTTCAGTACGGGGAAACCGTTCCATTCAGTGGTGTCAGCAATACGCACAATCTCTTGCTTGAGTTGTTGAAACTCAAGGTCCAAGTAACTGCGTTGCTCGTTGGCGTTGGTGTCGTTGACTGCCTGGATCGCCAATTCGCGCATACGAACCATCATGTCGGTGATTTCGTTGGTCGCGCCCTCAGCGGTCTGTATCAAAGAGATGGCATCCCCCGCATTACGAACCGCCATGTTCAGGCTTCGTATTTGATGCGTCATGCGAGTAGCGATAGCCATACCTGCTGCATCGTCCCGTGCGGAATTGATCCGTTTACCGGTTGACAACTGCTGCATGGCTACTGCGGTACTTCTCTCGCCCAGCTTCAATGCCGCTTGCGAAAACAGTGCTTTGACGTTTGTGTTGATGACTGCCATTTACTTCTCCAGACCCATCAGGTCATTGATATTTACAACCCTACCAAGCAACCTTTGTGCCAGATTAAATTGACTGCTTAAAATGCAAAATCTTTTGCCGGTTTTTGAGGATTTACCGCCTGTTAAACAAGCAGCGGCAAACTCTGTCAGACCGGGGGCAAGGTATTGCCGGGTTGCCATAGATACTTTCTTACTGAATTTGCAGGCTTTCGCCCACCAGATCGGCAAAGTCTTCCAATGCAAGACTTTCTGCAATCAATTCAAGTTGCTCGGGGTAGGCTTTGAGGCCTTCGCGTGCCACTTGCAATGCGCGGGCTGGATCAAGATTGCATCTCAATGCCCGAACCATCATGACGTAGGTGAAGGCTTGTGTATGAATCCCTTGTATTTGCATCAATTGATCCAAAAGCTCAACGGCTGATGACCAGTTTTGTTGCATCAATGCCAGCAAACCATTGATGGCCAACATGTCTTCGCTCTGAGGATGAATGCTCATGCCTGCGTCGCCCAGTGCATATGCCAAATCAGTTTGTTCTGTCGCCACCAAAGTCTGAATTGCTTCGCGGATTTCGGACGGAGAAAAACGCTTGATGTGTTCTGTGTGCAGCAAACCGCCGACGGCGGCTTGGTTCATGAGTTCTTGAATGAGTGTCATGGGGATTTCCTTTGGTTGGAGGGAAAGAATCGATAAAAAAAGTGGTGGATGAAATACTGTGTTTAAACAGGTTCAAACTCGGGGTTTAAATGGGTTTTGATGAGTCCGCGAATTTGTTCGACTGTCAAAAATTCGGGGTTTGAGCCGGACTCGTAGGCAAATCCCGGTTGAACCGGCATGGCCTTCAAGGCTTTCAAATACGCAGGCATCTTGTTTTGCATGCCGGCACCCAGAATGGCGTAATAGCCGCCCAGGTCAATGGTGCTTGGACTGTCACTGCTGGTGATCATTTCCTCGTGCAGTTTTTCGCCGGGGCGGATACCGACAATTTCTTTTTTGCAATTCGGGCCAATGGCTTCGGCCACGTCACCGATGCGGTAAGAAGGAATCTTGGGTACCAAAATTTCTCCGCCCAAGGCATGTTCCAAGGCCCACAAGACCATTTCCACGCCTTCATCCAAAGGAATGTTGAAACGTGTCATGCCGTTATCTGTGATGGGCAACACGCCGCTTTTGGCTTTGTTCATGAAAAACGGAATGACCGAGCCGCGCGAGCCCATGACATTGCCATAGCGCACCACT
>JACCEB011606493.1_pt1 | contig 18221 bp, 13 predicted proteins | sample 7454761 | NCBI WGS metagenome assembly JACCEB01 (sample SAMN15323454, study PRJNA562643) | freshwater metagenome | isolation source: river surface water | place: USA:Blue River Watershed | collected 2017-08-18 | reverse complement strand
GTCTCCGCCGCTTTAAACGAACCCTTGACCATGACCCCAATCGTCGAACAGAGCCTCGTGTTCTCCGGTGAATACCGGCACGCGCTTGATCCGAAAAAACGGATCACGATTCCCGCGTCGTGGCGTCGGAACGAGGCCGGAGGCGATGAGTTGTTTTTGATGGAAGGCCAAGCGGGAAGTTTCCTGAAGGCGATGCCTCCCGAGAGGTTTGGTCAGGTGGCAAAAGCACTTTCTGAACAGCCGGACATTCCAGCTCGCGACCGCGCGGTGTTCCTTCGGCACTTTTATTCGAAGGCCGTTCGCGGGGTGATCGACAAGGCGGGTCGGTTGGTGCTGCCGGAGGCGATGGTCCGGAAATTGGGCCTCGAGGGTGATGTGGTGCTGGTTGGGGCGCATGACACTTTTGAAGTGTGGAGTCCGACCGCGTGGCAATCGGCGTGTGAGCAGGAGGCTTCAACGGTTTCGAGGATTGCGGACCTTCTTGGGTTATGAGCTTTGCAACGCACACCGTGGAAGTGGAGGTAGAGGTGCGACGGGAGGACTCCGTGGAGAAGCGCTTGGTCCTTCGCGAGCGCGCAGAGTGCGGAATGTGGCAGGGGGTGACGCCTGCGGCGGCTGCGTTGCTGCGGGAGCAGGACTCAAAGCCTGTGGGGGCTGCGTTTCCGTTGTCACTGCCTCACGGCGTTTCGAATCGTGTGGTTTCTGATTTGGCGCCATCGAAGCAAGTCGCGGCGGTGGCGGTTCGGGGGGCTAGGCGCCGAGGGAGCTTGGTTTTGGGGCGCTCCGCACACAGCGGATTTGTGGTTTCGAGCAGTCGGCGTGAAAAGTTGGGTGATCGAGAAGAACCCATTCGAAGTGGTGTGAAAAATCACGTGATTGCTGAATGCAGCACGCTTGAGCGGTTTGCGGTTGAGTATCACAAGCCGGTTTTGCCGCGGGAGGTTGGACTGAGTCTGGCTCCTGGGGAGGGGCGTTGGTTTTTGGATATGACTTTGGGGGGGGGCGGACACACCGAAATGCTGCTTGAGGGTGGGGGCTCGGTGGTTGGGATGGACCAAGACCTTGATGCTTTAACGCACGCGAGCGTCCGGCTCGCTCGATATGGGCGAAGGTTCCGCGCAATCCATGGATCGTTTGCCGCCGCGGTTGAGTTGATTGAGTCCGCACGTCAATCCGATCAAAATGCGGATCTGCCAGAGCGGTTTGACGGCGTATTGATGGACCTCGGTGTTTCGTCGCATCAGTTGGATTCGGCGGAACGTGGTTTCTCGTTTATGAGGGAGGGGCCGTTGGATATGCGGATGGATGCGAGTGCGGGGATGGATGCAGCCGCTGTGGTGAATACGTACGCTGAGTCTGAGTTGGTTCGTATTTTTCGGGAGTTTGGGGAGGAGCCATCGGCGCGACGGATTGCGCGGATGATTTTGGATCGGCGCAGCGCGAGGCCGTTCGGGAGCACGATTCAGCTTGCCGCAGCCATTGAGGAGGTTGTTCCCCGCCGGGGACGGGTTCATCCGGCGACGCGTGTTTTTCAGGCGCTGCGCATGGAGGTAAATCGGGAGATTGAGGTATTGGGGCGCGGGTTAGAGGCTGCGCGCGCCTTGCTTGCGCCGAGAGGAACGCTTGCGGTGATTTCCTTCCACTCGCTGGAAGATCGATTGGTGAAGCGGTTTATGCGCAATGGCAGCACGCCAGAAATTGACCGTCCGGAGTGGCCTGCGCCTCGTCCCAATCCGGACTATGTCTTTGCCAAGGGCGGTGGCCGGCACCAAGAGGCGCAGCCGGATGAGGTTGCATGGAATCCCCGGAGTCGCAGCGCGAAACTGCGCTGCGTTGTCAAACGTGAGGGCAATCAACGGGAGCAATAATTTTTTCAAACACTTAACCCAACCCACCCCGCATGTTGTCGAATCGAACAAAAGCTGCCATTTACGTTAAGCCGGCCCAGATAACCGCTTGCCTCGCATTGATGACGGCGGTCGCTGTGATGAGTGTGTATTACGTGAGCTCAAGGAATCGGGTGCATCTCGCGGGGGCACGCATCAAGGTTTTGGAGAATAAAATCCGCGAAGTGGAGTTTCAGGACGAGGCAGTGCGTTCGCGGATTGCGAGGTTGACTTCGCATGAGGCCTTGCGGCGTCGCCAGAGCGCGGGGGCTCCAGCGTTCGCGAGCTTGGTTCCCATCTCGGAACAGGCGGTAGTTCGCATTAATGCGACGGCGCCGAGCGAGAAGGAGACAGTGGCATCGGTTCAGTGAGTTCGAGCCGCCGTGTCTAGGGCCAATCCCACGCATCTGATTTGACGAACGCTGGCTATGACCATACCGGGAACAAATCGGGCTTTTGTTCTGATTGCGGCATTTGCTTTGGCATTTTCTGCGGTGTCATGGCGACTGATTTATATCCAGGTTGAGCAGCACGAGAAGTGGGCGGGAAAAGCTGCGGAGAAGCATGCGTACAAGCGGACTATTCCCGCTCGCCGGGGGATGATTCTCGATCGGAACGGTGTGGTTTTGGCTCAGAATGAACCGATTAAGACGGTGATTGTAGATGGCACGTTGGTTCGGGACAACCAGCGGGAGCGCCTTGGGGAGATTCTGTCGAGGCATTTAGCGATGTCTAATGATCAGGTCATGGAGAAGCTCGGGCGACGCACAAAGGCGCCCGAGGGAGGGGATCGGCCATCGCCGTACATCGTGATTAAGAAAGAGGTCTCTGAGAAAGATGCGGCAGCGATTCGGGAAGAGGTGATGGCTGCGTCGATTCGTGGCATTTCATTCGAACAAGACTACTTACGTGTGTACCCGAACGGGGACATGGCCTGTCACTTGATTGGGTTCGTGAATCGGCAGGGGCAGGGCATGGATGGGATTGAGCGGCAATTTGAGGGGTTTCTGCGCGGCTTTGACGGGGTTCGGTATTCCAAGAAAGACCGTCAGGGACGTGAGTTGCTGATGTTCAGAAATATGGAGCGTCCGCCTCGGGATGGCGCGACGGTTCGGCTCACGATGGATCTGAACATTCAGGACATTGTGGAGGACGAGTTGAATGCGGCCGTGAAGCAGTATCGTCCGCGGACAGCGATTGCGGTGGTGATGCGGCCGGACACAGGGGAGGTGCTGGCGTTGGCGAATCGTCCGCATTTCAACTTAAACCAGCGGGATGGGGTAGAGATGGAAAACAAGCGAAATCGGGCCATCATGGATATGGTGGAGCCTGGTTCGACTTTCAAGTTGGTGACAGCGGCAGCGGCTTTGAACAAGGGGTTGGTGACGCCTGAAAGCTACATTTTCTGTCATCATGGAGCGTTTCCCTTTGGTGGAGCCGTTTTGCATGATCACCACGGATACGGGGACTTAACGGTGAAAGATATCATCGTGAAATCCAGTAACATCGGTACGGCAAAGCTTGGATTGAAGGTCGGGGAGCAGGGTCTTTATGAGTATGTGCGCCGATTTGGTTTTGGAGCGCCGAGTGGGATTGCACTTCCCGGTGAAGCGAAGGGGATTGTTCATCCGCCGGACCATTGGTCAAAAATTTCAATCACCCGTATTCCGATGGGGCATGAGGTGGGGGCGACGCCGCTTCAGGTGATTAATGCGTTGTCCACGGTAGCGAATGGGGGACGGATGATGACGCCCCAAATCGTGATGGATGTTACGGGGGAGGGGAGCGAGGTGCTTTCGAAGTCAGAGCCTTTGGTGGTGCGGGACGTTGTTCCTAAGTCAGTTTGCAGCAAGTTAACCACGGCGTTGACGGAGGTGGTGAGCAAGATTGGGACGGCAGAGAAAGCTCACATACCGGGGTTTCAGGTGGCGGGAAAGACGGGGACGGCTCAGCGACCGGGCAAGGGCGGTTACGAGAAGGGGAAGTACGTTGTTTCGTTCGCCGGATTTTTTCCCGCGCAGAATCCTGAGTTGGCCATCTTGGTTTTGCTGGATGATGCGAAGGTTGCGTCGAACTTGAACTATGGCGGACAGGTTGCGGCCCCTATTTTTTCGCGGATAGGGGCTCGTGTGGCGACTTATCTCGGGTTGGAGCCCCAGCCGGAATTCATGAAGGTACTTAATCCTCTCAAGCCGCTGGCATCAGCGGGCAACCCTGCGTCTGTCGCCTCCTTGGCGGCGTCTTCAACGGAGGGGAGGAGGCCGTGAAGTTAGGTCAGTTAATGTCGGTACTCGGGGTTGACGGCTCTGATGAGCGGGCGGTGTCGCGAGTCACCTGCGATTCGCGCGAGGTTTCAGCCGGTTCAGTTTTTGTGGCGCTGGGAGGAACGAAAACGCAAGGCGCGCTATTTGCGGGAGATGCGGTGAAGCGTGGGGCATTGGCGGTGATTTGTGACCCTGCGGATCGAGACATTGTGAGCGATGCGGTGGAGGGGCGGGGACGGGAGGTGAAGGTGATTTGCCATGATTCGCCACGTCGCGCCTACGCAAGGTTGGTTCGTGAGTTTACGGGCGATCCTTCGTCGAAGCTGGATGTGATTGGGGTGACGGGGACGAATGGCAAGACAACGACCGCTTGGGTCATCAAGCATCTTTGTGACAGCGTGTTGAAGCGGTGTGGGTTGGTTGGGACGATTGGTTACGACACTGGCGCGGGTGTGTTGCCGGCGGACCGAACGACGCCGGATGTCGCGCGTGCATTGGGGCTTTTAGCGCAGATGCGTGACAACGGTTGCCGCGCTGCGTCGATGGAGGTGAGTTCCCATGCGATTCATCAGGATCGGGTGGAGGGGATTAAGTTTACGGTCGGGGTGTTCACGAACTTGACGCAGGATCATCTGGATTATCACGGGAGCATGGGGGCGTATTTTGACGCCAAAGCCTCATGGTTTTTGGATGAGACGCGATTCAGTCGGCCTCGTGTTTCCGTGGTGAACATGGGGGATCCTTACGGGCAAAAGTTGGCTGAGATGCTTCGAGCGGCGGGGCGCAAGGTGGTGACATACGGGGGTTCATATGACTCCGATTACTATGCGGGGATTCCTCAGTTGAGGATGAATGGGACGCAGTTTGAGCTTTCGGCGGAGAAGAAGAAGTTTTTGGTTCGGACGCCCTTTCTTGGGCAGTTCAACGTGGAAAATGTGGTGGCAGCGATTGCGGCAGTTCGCGCGGTTGGGGTGGGGATTCGTGAATCCCTTGATGCTTTGCAGACGGTGCCACCTGTGCCGGGGCGGATGGAGCAGGTGGGCGCTCAGGGAGGATTTCGCGTGATTGTGGATTATGCTCACACGCCGGACGCGCTCCGGAAGGCGTTGATCACCCTGCGTGCGCTGCAACCGAAGCGAATCATTACGGTATTCGGCTGCGGCGGAAATCGGGATGCGCTGAAAAGGCCTCAGATGGGGGCTGTTGCGGAGGAGTTTTCCGACTTGGTTGCGGTGACTTCCGATAACCCTCGAGATGAGGATCCTGCAGAGATTGCGAAGCAGGTGATGGCGGGCATGCGCGGGGGACCTGACCGGATTCTTGTGGAGATTGACCGTCGCAAAGCGATTGAGATGGCACTGCGAAATGCTCGCCGTGACGACATTGTTTTGATTGCGGGCAAGGGGCATGAGAGCACGCAGGAAGTTGCGGGGCGGCTTACGGATTTCAGTGATGGCGTTGCGGTTCGTACGATTTTGGCAGATCTCGGCGGCGATTTACGGCGGGGACCGAGAGGGGAGGGGGTGTCGCGATGAGGACTGTCTCGATGTTGGAGGCGGCGGCGTGGATGGGTGCGGAGGTGAAAGGTGATGCTCCTGAGTTCAGCGGGTCCGTATTTAGCGATTCGAGGAAACCGGTTCGTGGCGGCCTGTTTGTTGCCTTAAAGGGTGAGCGATTTGACGGGCATGCCTACGTCGAGGAGGTTTTGCAACAGGGCGCATCTGGTGCGGTTGTGTCGAAAGCTTGGGCGTCTGTTTCGAGGGTAGGCGTGCTGACTGGAAAAGCTTTGTTGGTTGTTGACGACCCGTTGGAGGGTTTGCAGCAAATGGCGGCGTCGTACCGGAGAGGGTTTGAAATTCCGGTGATTGGCATCACGGGTTCTAACGGGAAAACGAGCACGAAGGAGTTTGCCGTTGCGGCGCTTGGGGGCGGTGACGTGCTGGGGACCGAGGGTAACCTGAACAACCATATCGGGGTGCCGCTGACGTTGATGCGGCTAGATGCATCGCATCGGGGAGCAGTTGTGGAGATGGGGATGAATCATGCAGGCGAGTTGGCGCCTTTGGTGGAGATGGCCCGGCCGACATGCGGGATCGTGACGTGTGTGGGCGTGGCGCACATCGAACATTTGGGGAGTCGGGAAGCGATTGCGGCGGAGAAGGTGGTGGTTGCCGAGGGGGTTCCCGCGGGAGGGACGGCGGTTCTCAATGCCGAGGATGATTTTTTTGCTTGGATGCGTGAGCGATTGGAGGCGACGGGGCGCAAGGTGATTGGCGTGGGAGTAGGCGGGGATGTCGATTTTGTGGAGTGCGGTGAAACTTCCATTGGGTCCCGATTTCAGTTGAAAGCGGGCCACCGAGCAGGTGGATGGGAGGTGGATGTGGAGATTCGGGTGCCGGGACGCCACATGGCTTTGAATGCTGCGCTGGGTTTGACTGGTGCGGTTGTGTGTGGAGCTGTGCCGCAGGAGGCGGCGGCACGGGTTGCAGGGGTGGAGGCCGCGAAAGGAAGATTGCGTTGCGTTAAAGTTGGCGGCGTTGAGGTGTTAGACGATTCGTACAACGCAAACCCTGATTCGATGGCGGCGGCGTTACGCGTGCTTGCGGGACGGAGTCACGGCCGAAAAATCGCAGTGCTGGGTCGGATGGGGGAGCTGGGTGTGCATGCTCAAGCGGGGCATGTCCGTGTGGGGCGCGAGGCAGGGGAGTGCGGCGTGGCCTGGGTAGTGGCGGTGGGTGGCGAGGAGGCTGGATGGATTGCATCGGCGGCGAGGGATGCGGGAGTGGCGAGGGTTGATCATTTTCCCAACACAACCATCGCAGCGGATGCGCTGCGAGGGGAACTGCGTCCGGGCGACACGCTCTTGGTGAAGGGTAGTCGCTCGGCGCACATGGAGGCCGTGATTGCGGGGTTAGAATCATGATGTACTTCCTGCACGAGTTGTCCGACGGCAGCAGCGTGGAGTGGATGAAGGCGTTCAACGTTTTTCAGTACATCTCTTTTCGTGCTGTCGCAGCGGCGTTTACGTCGTTTGTCCTTTCGCTCGTTTTGGGGCCGTGGGTGATTCGCAAGCTGATTTCTCTCAAAATCGGGCAACCTGTTCGGACGGCTGAGGAAGTGAACAAACTGTTCGAGTTGCACGGGAAGAAAGCGGGCACGCCCACGATGGGGGGCGTTTTGATTCACGGAACGGTCATCCTCAGCTCGTTGATTTGGGCGCGTCCCGACAACTCTGCAGTTTGGCTGATTATCGCGGTCATTATTGCCTGCGGGCTGCTCGGGTTTTGGGATGATTACCTCAAGGTTGCGAAAAAGAATGCGGCGGGGATATCCGAACGCGCCAAACTCACCGGACAGGGATTGGTGGCGATTATGGTTACCGCGTACTTTCTTTTGAATCCGGCAACGGAGATTCAATCGCGAGCCCTGTATGTTCCCTTCCTGAAGGAACCTCTCATTCAGAATATGGGTTGGTTTGCTGCGGTTTTCTTCGCGATGGTGATCGTCGGGACATCCAATGCTGTGAATCTCACGGACGGTCTGGATGGATTAGCTTCCGGCTGTACGGCGACGACAGCGTTTGCTTACGCGGTGTTCACCTATGCGGCGGGAAACGTGAAAATCGCGAGCTATCTGCAGATTCCCTATTTTTCGTTTGTTGGCGAGATTTCGATTATTTGCATGGCCATGGTGGGGGCGTCGGTAGGGTTCCTTTGGTTTAACGCTCATCCGGCCCGTGTGTTCATGGGAGACACGGGGTCTCTCGCGATTGGAGGCTTTTTGGGGGCGGTGGCGATTTGCTGTAAGCAAGAGCTGTTGCTGGTGTTGGTCGGAGGCGTGTTTGTTGTCGAGGCGACATCGGTCTTAATCCAGAGAACTTGGTTCAAGATCACCAAGCGGATTCACGGTGAAGGGCGCCGCGTTTTCATGATGTCGCCCATTCATCATCACTTCGAACTCAAGGGATGGCCCGAGAACACCGTCATCGTGCGGTTTTGGATTGTTTCCTTCCTCTGTTCGCTCCTTGGCCTCGCGACGCTAAAACTGCGATGAGTCTCGAAATGTCACAGCAAAGGGTGGGCGATCGGTTGCCGAAGGGTGGCCGAGTCTTGGTCTTGGGCGCGGGCGAGAGCGGAATCAGCGCGGCTCGGCTTCTTCACAGCGAAGGGCACGATGTGACATTGGCCGACTTTCAGCTCCACCCTGCGCACACAAATGAGGGGCTGCGCGAGATTGCATCGTGTGGGGTCCGAGTGGTGTTCGGAGCGGACTGCATACGTCCCGACGATGTAGCGAGTTTTGCATATGGAGTAGTGAGTCCGGGCGTGGACTCCACCGTTGGCCCTGTTCGATTGTTAGTTGCGGAAGGGTTGGCCTTGGTGAGTGAAATCGAGTTGGCGTGGCTTCGGGCGAAGCGGCCTTGCGTTGCCGTCACGGGGACAAATGGGAAAACGACGACGACGCAGATTATCGAGCTGATGCTGAATGCGTGTGGTAAGCGCACTCGTGCTTCTGGAAATATTGGACCGTCGTTTAGTCGCCAGATTTTGAGTGGAGAGCCGCTAGACTACGACACCTTGGAGGTGTCGTCCTTTCAGTTGGAGACCATTCATCGATTCCATCCTAAGGGCGTGGTTTGGACCAACTTTGCTGAGGACCACCTCGATCGGTATCCCGACATGGCGGCTTATCGGAAAGCGAAGTTGCGGATTTTCGAGAATCAGACCGAGGAGGATTTTGCGGTAGTGAATCTTCGGGATGCACTGCCCGAATTGCGGAGTGAGAAGATCACGTTTAGTGCGTACGTCGGAGGCGGGGATTTTGATTTGAGAGATGGTGCGATTCGTTATCGCGGAGAAAAACTGCTGGAAGCGTCCCGCATTCGGCTGAGAGGAGCGCATAACATTGAAAACATGATGGCGGCCTTGGGAGTTGGGTTGGGTTTGGGTTTGGATTTGTCGGCCTGCGCTGAAGCGATTGCCACGTACTGTCCGCAGCCTCATCGATGCGAACTAGTTGCGACGGTGAATGACGTGGAATACGTGAACGACTCGAAAGCGACAAATCTTGATTCAGTTGAGAAGGCTTTGCTGTCGGAGGTTCGTCCAGTTGTTTTGATTGCGGGCGGCAAGGACAAGGGGTTTGGGTTTGGTCCACTTACGGGTCTCGTTGCTGCCCGCTGTCGTGCGGCGGTGCTGATTGGGGAGATGGCGGCGCGGATTCGCGAAGCGTGGGCACCGAGCGTGGATTGTCACCTCGCAGGGTCGTTGCCGGAGGCTGTGTCGCTGGCTTCACGGCTGTCCTCTCCGGGAGATGTTGTTCTTCTGAGCCCTGGGACGTCGTCCTTCGACATGTTCAAAAATTACGCACAACGCGGAGAAGTCTTCCGCGAGGAAGTTCGCAGGCTGGGTGAGCTTGCGTCTGCCGAACAACAGGACTGTCAACCACTGTGAAACGTATGATGAAAATGCCTAAGCTGCCCAAGCTGACCAAACGACTTCAAGTGACGGCGCGAACCTTGTCTGAGACGGGCAGTCCGGATTTTGCGCCGGCCCAGCCGACTGCGAGGTTGGGGAGCGCTTTTGTTTTAGCTTTCTCCTGCCACATCCTGCTGATTGCGGGGATGTTCTCATTTCACAAGATCCGTGCGGGACGCGTTCCAGCAGAGGCGATTGCCTCGGTGAAAGCAGAGAAGTCCTCTGGGGAGAAATCTTCCGAAAAGATTTTGTCTCCAAGCGGGGCTGAGGCACCAAAGGTGGGAGTGCAGGGTTCCTCTGGCGAGGCGGCGGCAGCAGCAGCCCGTGCCGCTCTTGCAGTGGGAGTTGGGGGCGCGGCAGTTGCGGCGGTGGGGAACGGTGTGGCGCAACCCGCGGCTGTGGCGCCGAAGACAGGAGTTGTCTCGAGCGCGGGAACTCCAGTCACTGCGAAGGTGGAAACGCCTGCGAAGTCCGAGACGGCTGAAGTGAAAGCGTCTTCTCGAACCTACGTGGTGAAGGCGGGAGACAATCCGGTGCGGATTGCAAAAACGCTGGGTGTGAAGCTCGAGGATTTGCAGGCGCTGAATGGCATCGATGATCCGAAGAAGCTGAAAGTGGGGCAGACATTGAAGGTGCCAGAGGCCGTAAAGGTGGATCGTCCGGCGGTATCGCAGACACCTGCGGCATCCGCCAGTACGAGCAAGACAGCGAGTGCGCCGAGCAAGAACTCATCGGGCTCGACGAAGTCTGCAAAGTCATCGTTAGCGGCTTCGAAGAACGGGACCAAGGGGACGAGCGCTGCGAGTAAAAAGTGAAATTCTTTTGAGGTCCAATCATGGAACGGAGAAGCGCCATCATCTTGATCATTGCGGCATTTGCGCTGGCGGTCTTCGGCGTGATCATGCTGGAGAGCACGGCGCAGTTTGCGCCGGAAGCGCACGGGCATGGTGAGCGGTTCATCCGGCAGCAGGTGGCGGTGTTTCTCCTTGGGATTGGGGTTGCGTGGGTGGTGTCACGTGTGCCGTATCAGTGGTGGCTGAACAACTGTCTGTGGATTGGAATTCTCGCCTGTGTCTTGTTGGGCCTTTGTTTCATGCCCGGCATTGGAGCAAAAATCAACGGGGCTCGGCGCTGGATTCACCTTGGGTTTGTCACTCCACAACCCTCTGAGTTCGGTAAGTTTGCGGCTATTTGCGGCGTGGTCTACTACCTTTCCTTGAAGGATGATTATGCGCAGGGATTTTTTTCGGGGTTCATTAAAACCTACGGGTACATCTCGCCTATTTTGGGGCTCATCGTTTGCGAGGTTGATATCGGGACGACGGCGCTGATTTGTGCAACAACGGCGGCGATTCTTGTGTGCGCTGGGGCGCGCTGGTTGCATGTGGTTTTCATCGGGTTGTCGGGGGCTGTCGCGATTGGTGCGATGCTTCTCTTGGTTCCTGAGCGCATGGACCGGATGCTGGCATTTCTGCAGCCTGAGAAGTTTGAAAAAGACGCCTATCAAGCTCAGCAAGGGTTGATTGCGATGGGGTCAGGGGGAATCAATGGCGTGGGCCTTGGGAATGGGCTTCAGAAGATGTCGTATCTTCCGTACGCGCACACTGACTTCATTTTCCCGGTCGTTGGTGAGGAGTGCGGGCTGATTGGAACGCTCGGAGTGGTTCTATTCTTCTTCATTTTGGTTTGTGCGGGGTTGGCTATTTCCATCCGTGCGCGGGATCGAGCGGGTTACCTGCTAGGGGTGGGGATGACCTGTTTGATTGGGATTCAGGCGCTGGTGAATCTTGGAGTTACCACTGAGCTTCTTCCGAACAAGGGAATGCCGCTTCCATTTATCTCCTATGGAAGCAGTAACTTATTGATGATGAGCGTTTTTATCGGGGTGCTTTTGTCGATTAATCGGCATGGATTCACGCGCCGGGAAGAGCGTGAAGCTTGGAGCATGTATCTTCGTCGCCGGAGCATTCGGTCACCCCGTAGTTTCTCGAAATCATGAGCCGCACTGCGCCAAAAATCGTCATCGCGGCGGGTGGAACAGGCGGGCATTTGTTTCCGGGGTTGGCTGTTGGCGAAGTGCTCGTGCGCGAGGGGTGCGAGGTTTTGGTACTGACATCTGAGAAGGCGATTGATCGGGTGGCGACGGAGGGCCGACATGAGTTTCGGATTGAGCGCTTACCGGCAACGGGAATGCCGCGGTTGTTTTCGGTGGGGATGATTCTCTTTTGCTTTCGGTTGCTCATGGCGTTGTGGTCGTGTGTGGCGCTGTACCGCCGATTTCGTCCTGAGGTGGTATTGGCCATGGGAGGGTTCACGTCGACGGCACCCGTGATCGCTGCTTGGCTGTGCGGGATTCCTGCGGTGGTGCACGAATCCAACGCGGTGCCGGGCAAAGCGAATCGCTTGAATGCGCGCTTTTGCGCGCGGGTTCTCGTTGGATTTGAGGAGGCACGCGAGCGGTTTGGTGCATCCGTCCGAGATAAACTGGATGTGGTTGGAACGCCCGTTCGCGCAACATTTTCAACAGCGATTGAGCGAGAGAAGGCGTGCGGATTGTTTGGTCTGAATCCGGCGTTACCGGTTGTTTTGGTGATGGGGGGAAGTCAGGGGGCTCAGGGGCTTAATCGTGCTGTTGCCGCTGCGCTGTCGAGGATTGGACATGGGGAACAGCGTGTGCAGTTTCTGCATCTCACGGGGCCTGATGATGAGGTTTTGATGCGGTCCCTGTACGCGACGGAGGGAATTTCAGCGAAGGTAATTCCGTTTTGTCGGCAGATGGAAGCAGCTTACGGAGCGTGTGACGTGGTGGTGATGCGTTCTGGGGCGGCGAGTTTGACGGAGTTGGCATGGTTTGGATTGCCCTCGGTATTGATCCCGCTTCCGAGCGCCGCGGATGATCATCAAACGGTGAATGCCCGCGTTTTTGAACGAGCTGGCGCCGCAGTTTTGCTACCGCAGAGTGAGTTGACGGACGGGGTGAAGTTGGCGGGGACACTGAGCCTTATCTTGAATGGTGAGGCGGTACGCGGTCAGATGTCGGCCAAGGCTGCGGGCCTCGCGGTTCGGGATTCGGCGGAGCGGGTGGCGGCGGTGGTCATGGGATTTCAACCGAAGGGGAGGGCGTCGGTATGACGTTGGCAGCGGTGCGAGCGTTTGGGGATTCGTTGCTTGGCGGGGCGTCCCGCATTCACCTGATTGGGGTGGCGGGGTCAGGCATGAGTGGAATCGCGGGGTTGTTGATTGCGTTGGGCCACGAGGTGTCGGGTTCCGATAAAGTGGAGAACATGGAGGTTCGACGTTTGGTGGACTTGGGCTTGCGTTTTCGGAGACCAGCGGACGGCTCGGGCGTGGAGGATGCGGAGGTGGTCATCTTCTCATCGGCGATTCGAGACAGTCATCCCGATGTGATGGTGGCGAAGCGGCGTGGTATTCCGATGTATCGCCGTGCGGAGGCGCTCGCTGCGCTCATCGGCGCGAGGCGAGGGGTGGTGGTTTCAGGAATGCATGGGAAGACGACCACTTCGTCCCTGCTCAGCCATGTTTTGCGGCATGCTGGGGTGAGGCCGTCGCATTATGTGGGGGCTGAGATACCGATTTTGGGGACGAACTCGCACTGGGACAGCGAAGGAGACTACTTTGTAGCGGAGGGTGATGAGAGCGACGGGACCCTGGCGCTTTATTCGCCGGAGCACGCGATTGTTTTGAATATTGAGGAGGAGCATCTCGATCATTACGCGAACCTTGCGGAGATTGAGGAGGTATACGGCCGGCTTGTGGCGCAGACGCGGGGAAATGTGGTGTATTGCGGAGATGATGGGAACGCTGCGCGCGTGTGCGCTGCGCATCCGGGCGCCATATCGTATGGGGAGAGTGAGGAGGCGGTTTACCGTTTTGACGCCCTTCACCTCAAAGATTTCCAGAGTCACTTCCGGATTTTGAAACGGGGTGAGCCGATGGGGGCGGTGGTTTTGAACATTCCCGGACGGCACAATGTGTTGAATGCGTTGGCCGTGATTGCGGTGGCAGACATTGTCGGTGTTCCATTTGACCGCATTTCAGCGGCGTTGGAGAGTTTTCGAGGGGCGCGTCGTCGATTTGAAATTCGGCATCGGTCCGAGCGTGTGATGGTGGTGGACGATTACGGTCACCATCCGACGGAGATTCGTGCGACGCTCACTGCGGCTGCGAACACGGGGCGAATGCGGGTGCTTGCCCTCTTTCAGCCGCATCGCTTTACGCGAACGGCTGCGTTGGCGGAAGAGTTTGGTGAAGCATTTTTCCCTGCTGAGAAGGTTTGGATTTCAGAGATTTATGCGGCGAGTGAGCTTCCGATGGAGGGGGTTTCGGGAGGGTTGATAGCGGACGCGGCTGAGCGAGTGGGTCACGAGGGGGTCCGGTATGTCGCAGATCGTTGGGAAGCGATGCGAGAGTTGGGGCGCGAAATCCGCGCGGGAGATTGTGTGGTGGTGATGGGGGCGGGCAACATTTCAGAGCAGGCGAGTGCGTTGGCTCGGGACGTTGCGATATTGGAACGATTGCAGTCTGTGATGGGGGTGGGAGTGGTTCGGTTGTATGAGCCCATGAGCAAGCACACGACGCTTCGAGTGGGTGGACCGGCGCAGTGGTGGGTGGAGCCGGAGACGGAGGAGGGATTTGCAGAAGTGGTGAAGCTTTGTCGCACTGACCGGATACCACTGACGGTGGTTGGGCGCGGCTCGAACTTGTTGATTCGCGACGGGGGAATTCGTGGGGTGGTGGTGAGTTTGGCCCGCGGGGAATTTCGGCGAGTTGAGGTGGGGGGAGGGTTTATGGTTGCGGGAGCTGGTGTGAAGCAGAAAGAGTTGGCGCATGCAGCTCGGGATGCGGGAGTTGGAGGATTTGAATGGTTTGGGGGGATTCCCGGGAATGTTGGGGGGGCGGTCCGCATGAATGCGGGGGCGATGGGCGGAGAAACATTCCGCCAAGTTGTGTCCGTGCGTTATGTTGACGAGGCGGGCGAGTTTCACACGGTGACGCCGGAGCAGATTGAAGTTGGCTACCGCAGCGTGCCGTTTTTTCGGGATCGCTATGTTGTATCGGTGACGTTTGCGGCGGTGAAAGGGAACCGCGAGGAGATTGTCCGTAAACTGGAGGAGTCGATGGCGAAGCGGCGTTCGACACAGCCGCGTGAATCAAGCGCGGGGTGTTTTTTCAAAAATCCTGTGTCGATTCCGGCCGGCCGGTTGATTGACGAACTGGGTTTGAAAGGGATGGCGGTTGGGGACGCGCGCGTGTCGGATGTGCACGGGAATTTTTTGGTGAACGCCGGCCATGCTCGTGCGACGGATTTCTTGAAGTTGATTGAAGGGATTCGAGAGGTGGCTCGACGCGAGCGGGGAGTGGAGTTGGAGACGGAGGTCCAGATTTTCGGCGAACCTCTACACGGAACAGAATGATTTGATGTGATGAACGATACGAATGAATCACTTAAGGGAGAACGAATCGCGGTTTTAATGGGCGGTCCTGGATCAGAGCGTTTGGTTTCGATGGCCTCGGGAAAGGGTGTGGTGGAGGCTTTGAGATCGCTCGGTGCGGACGCTTATGCCGTGGATGTACAGGGTGACGGATTTGAGCTGAAAGAGGGGACGGCCTTTGCATTTAACGTCATCCATGGAACGTACGGGGAAGACGGTGGTGTGCAGGCTGAGCTTGAGCGGCGTGGCGTGCGCTACACTGGAGAAGGGGTTGATGGGAGTAGAACCGCCATCGATAAGATTCGTTCGAAGGAGTGTTTTGTTCGACATGGGGTTCCGACTCCGGGATTCGAGGTGATTGCCGCTGGGGCGCGTCCTTCGATGGGGTTGCCGCTCGTGCTGAAGGCTCCGAAAGAAGGGTCGAGTGTGGGGGTGTACATCGTTCGCGAAGCGAGTGAGTTGGAAGCGGCGTTGGTGGAGGTCGCGAAATATTCGCAGACGGTATTGGTGGAGCGTTTCGTTGAGGGGCGCGAGCTGACGGTTGGCATTCTTGGCGACGAAGCTTTGCCGGTGATTGAGATTCGAGCGCGGAAGGATTTTTACAACTTCGAGAACAAGTACCCGTTTCTCAATCCAAAGGCTGCGGGTGCGGATCACCTTTGTCCTGCGCCACTGAGTCCAGAATGCGAGGTGCGGGTGAAGGAGATCGCAGTGAAGGCGCACCGCGCGTTGGGTTTGCGAGTATATTCCCGCGTGGATTTGCTTTTAACAGAGGACGGTTCGGCTTACGTTTTAGAGGTCAATACGATTCCGGGGATGACGCCTTCGAGTTTACTGCCCGAGGCTGCGGCAGAGGTGGGAATCAGCTACGCCCAGCTGTGTCGGACCGTGATTGATCTTTCCCTTTCTAGAAAACCTTAGTGATTTTAATAACCCAATGAGCCTTAACACGTTTCGGAACCAGCGGGTCAAGCTGCGATTCTCACGCGCCTACGGCAACTCGTCACCGTTGGCGGTTCCTGTGGAGCGTCAGCGAGAGGGGATCAAGTTAACGCGCCGAGGTGTCTTCCTGTGTTTTAAAGTGATTTTCGCTTTGGCACTGCTCGCGGGGTTAGGTCTTGGCGGGCAATATGTTTGTAAGCACCACATTTGGGGCGGAGATCGGTTTACGGTGAAAGAGATACGTGTGTCAACGGATGGAGAACTGACGCGGCCCGAGATTCTTGCGAAGGCAGGTTTGCAGGAGGGGGTGCGGATTTTCGACGTGAACCTTTCCGAGGCGAGGAAGGGGCTTGAGGAGGTCAGTCAGATTGAAACGATTGAGGTGGAGCGCTTTTTGCCATCGACGCTGGTGGTTCGATTGACCGAGCGCAAGCCGGTGGCTTGGATTTTAGAGGGGGCGGAAACGGACCCAGGAGCGGCATCACGAGCTTATGTGGTGGACGCCAAGGGATGGGTGATGCCGCAACGCAAAGTTTCCATGCAGCTTCGCTACTTGCCGGTTATCAACGGGGCGCATGACCTTTTTGACAACCTGACTCCGGGGCAGCGTGCGGGAGGGTACGAAATTCAGTCGGCGATACGGTTGCTGACGGCGAGCGAGTCTATCGCGCGCTTCCGGCCGCGAGTGATTGATTTGTCCAAAGGGTTTTGCATGGAGGTCACGGATTTGACGCGGACGAAGTACACATTCGGGTTTGATCGATTGGACGATCAGTTGAGTAAGATGCAGCAGGTCATGACGCACACTGAGCATTCGGGGCGAGAGGTATCCTCTGTGAACTTGATGTATGCGAAACAGATTCCGGTGGTGTTTGGTGGGTTAGTTCAGGCTTCAAAGGTGGAGGAGAAGGCGGATCGTTCTGCGAAAGGTGCTGCTGCAGCGAGTTCGGGTGGGGGAGAGCAAGTGGTGGCGGTGTCTCGCGGCGTGTCGGCCGTTAAAACGGCGGTTTCAACGGGAGGAGCTTCTCCTGCGGTGTCCGGCGGAAAAGCTTCGCTGCCCTCGAATCCGTTGGCGGCTGTCGGTGGCAATTGGGGTGGGGTTGCGGGAGGTTCGGTTCAGAAGGTGACGGGATCTTCCTCGGCGCAGGCGAAGCCGGTTGCTTCGACAGCGACAGGGGCGGCTACAACTACAGTGAAGCGGGTTGCGGCAGAGCCAGTGGTTCAGCGGTCGGTGATGAAGACGGTGAGTCCCGGAACTGCGCGGACCACGGTGCAACCGGCATCCGCTCCGAAAACGGTGATTCCCAAGGCGACGGCTGTGAGTGGGGCGGTGAAGCGGTTGGACGCGACCAGTGTGCCGGCGACTCCGAAAGCAGGCTCACCTTCGGGAGGCGGTGTTTTGCAGGCGCCGGCTGATAGCATTCGCAAACTGTTCAATAAAAATGGCTAAAGACAAAATTGTTGTCGGGCTGGAGATTGGCACGAGGAAGGTCGTGGCGGTGGTTGGAGAGGTTTCCGCGGAAAACGGGACAATGAATGTGATTGGCGTTGGCCGTGTGCCTTCCTGTGGGGTCCGGAAGGGGGAGATTGTGGATTTTACCAATGCGGCCCGTTGCGTTCGGGATGCTTTGTTACAAGCTGAGGAGAACACGGGAGTGGGAATCGGGAGCGTAATTCTGTCGATTTCGGGAGGTCACATTGGATCGCAAGTCATCAAGGGGATGCGGCATTTGGAGGATGGGGTGGTGAATCCGGAGGATCTTCTATTGGTTGAGCAGGCGGCACATGATTCGGCGAGTTTTCCTCAGGGTGAAACTCCGATTGCCCTGCTACCAAGGGCTTTGCGGATTGATGGGAATACTGAGACGCTCGACCCCGTGGGCTTGATGGCCAATAGTCTCGAAGGGGAATACCACGTGATCACGGCCAATGAGATGCGGATGGGAAACTCAAGCCGCGTATTGGACAGTCTCGAGATCATGGTGGATGCGATGACGTTCGGGGGATTGGCCTCGATGCAGGTGGTGATGGATGACGAACAGCGTTCGGCGGGAGGACTGGTGGTGGACTTGGGAGGGGGCACGATGGATTACGTCGCATACTGCCATGGTTGGATTGGAGCGTCCGGATGTATCCCAGTGGCGGGTGATCACATTACGAACGACATTTCGATGGGGTTCAAAATTCCCATGCACACGG
>JACCEB010426350.1_pt1 | contig 18232 bp, 15 predicted proteins | sample 7454761 | NCBI WGS metagenome assembly JACCEB01 (sample SAMN15323454, study PRJNA562643) | freshwater metagenome | isolation source: river surface water | place: USA:Blue River Watershed | collected 2017-08-18 | reverse complement strand
GGGGAACGTAAGTGCAAGGATGGGTCCGGGGCTCTCCGGCCGCAGCCATGGGCGGGCGAGGGCAGTGCGCAGCGTGATGGCGGCCCGCTGCAGTGCGGCGCGGCGGGCCGCTCCTTCGGAGGAGCGCACGATGCGCACCGCGGTGGTGGCCGCGGCCAGCTGTGGCGGCGAGAGAGCGGCGCTGCCCGCGTGTGCCGGGGAGTAATGGCGAAGGTAGCGGGCGAGCTCCACTGAGCCCGTGGCGACAAAGCCACCATTGCTGGCAAAGGTCCGCGCGAGGCTGCCGACGACGACATCCGGGAGATCCTCCGCACCTTGCAGCCCGAGTTCACCGCGGCCACCTGGACCGGTGCAACCGAGGTCCTGGCCGACATCCACCACGAGCGTCGCGGCGAAGTCGCGAGTCAGTCGGCGCAGCGCGAGCAAGTCGGGCGTGGCGCCATCATGCGGAAACAGCGCCGGAGTGGCGACGACGATCAGCGCGCGCGGGCGCTTCGCGCGCAGTCGGCTCAGCCGCTGCGCCAGATGATTCAGGTCAGTGTGTCGAAACGGATGCAGCGCCGCCCCGGCGGCCCGCGCTCCCTCGCGCATCGCTCCGCCGGCGTGGGCGTCGAGGAGGACCACGTCGTCGCGACCCACCAGCGCGCGCAGCGCGCCGTAGCCGGCGGCCCAGCCGCTCGGCATCGCGGTGACCTCCGTCAGCCCCGTCAACTCCGCCAACCCGGCGCACAGCGGTTCGACCAGCACATGAAGCCCCGCCGCCGCGGCCGGTCCGGCGCTGTGCGGACCGAAGCGACGCAGGGCCCCCGCCGCCGCCTCCCGCACCTCCCGGTGGCTGCACAGCCCCAGATGATCGCACGAGGTGAAGTTCAACCCCTCCCGAATCCGTCCATCCGCCTCCTGCACTTCCATCCACGCATCCACCCCGCTCGTCAGCCGCACCTCCCCCGGCGCCAGGCCGGACGCTCCCCTTGCCTGCATCCACGCCGCCAGCCCCGACACACGGCTGGGCAGAGAGACTCCAGAGCCCGGGGAGAGCACCGGCGGACGACGGTGAAGCGGATCGGGGACGGTAGGCATGGTAGAGGAAGTCGCGGGCGCGCCGTGCGTTGTGCCGTTGCCACCCACGCGGCCAGGACACGGACGGACCGCTCCCGGTGACCCCAGCTTAGCGCACCCAACCCTTCGCTGTCCCGGGACGAAGCGGCATGCCAGCGGGAAGATTTCCCTGCCGCTTTCCAATATTCCCGGCCTACGCCGCGCCGATTCTGGTAAAATTCCGCCCAGATCATGGCTGTATCGACCCCTTTCTCCTCCGCTTCCTCGGCTCGGATTGTGCTCGTGGAAGATCACACGCTGGTCCGGCAGCTGATGGCTGCGATGGTCCGGGACGACCTTCACCTGAATCTCGTCGCGGATTGCCGGACGGTCAGTGACGGTGCGGTCGCGTGCCTGCGTGAGAAGCCGGATCTGGTGGTCGTGGACTGGATGCTGCCGGACGGCCGCGGCTTCGACTTGGTGCGCATGGTGGGTCCGGAGCTGCCGCGGACGCGCTGGCTCTGCGTCTCGGGCAACGAGCAGGAGCATCTCGTGCGCGAGGCCATCTCGCTTGGGGTGCACGGGTTCGTGCTCAAGCGCTCGGACCTCGCGACTCTGCGTCAGGCGGTGATTGAGGTGGCGCGCGGACAAACGTTCTATTGCCCGGACAGCTCCCGGCTTTTGGTCGAGAGCCTGCGCAGCGAAGCAAACGCGGTGGCGGGGAACCTGACGGACCGGGAGCGCGAGGTGTTGCGGAGCTTCGCGCGGGGCGAGAACATCAAGGCGATCGCGGCTCGTCTCGGGGTCAGCACCAAGACGGTCCATAATGCGCTCGCCCGCGTGCGGGATAAACTGGGCGAGTACGAGCCCGCCGGGCTCGTCCGCTCCGCGATCAAGCACGGCTACGTCGAGGAGCCTTGAGGGACCGGCCCGGGTCACTCCCGCGTTGACCGGGGGGAGGCGCCGCCTAGGGTGGCCCCTCTCCGACGGATGAACCGGGTGCACATCAAGACCTACGGGTGCCAGATGAACGAGCGCGACAGCGAGGCCGTCGCCTCGATGCTTCGCGCCCGGGGATATCGGATCGTCCCTTCCGAGGAGGAGTGCGACATCTTGCTGCTGAACACGTGCTCGGTCCGCGACGCCGCGGAACAGAAGGCGATCGGCAAGGCGGGCTACGTGTCCGCCCGCAAGCGCCGCCAACCGGATTTCGTTCTCGGGATCCTCGGCTGCATGGCCCAGAACCGCGGCGCCTCGCTCTTGGAGCAGCTCCCGGATGTGGACTTGATCATCGGGACGCAGAAGTTCCATCAGGTCCCGGGTTATCTCGACAATCTGCGCGCCGCCCGCTCGGCCGGCCTGCCGGTCGGGGAGACGATCGTCGACATCGCTGAGGAGGCCGGTTCGCAGAATGCCATCAAGGACCACCTTGTCCCGGAGGATTCCGCCGCTCCGCGCCAGGTGAGCGCCTTTGTCTCGATCCAGCAGGGCTGCAACATGGACTGCGCCTTCTGCATCGTGCCGAAGACGCGCGGCGACGAACGCTCGCGGCCGATGGATGACATCGTGCGGGAATGCACCGAACTGGCCGAGCGCGGGGTGCGTGAGATCACGCTCCTCGGGCAGATCGTCACCAGCTACGGCCGCCGGGACTATGCGCACACCGGGGGGATCACGCCCTTCGTCCAGTTGCTCGAGCGCGTGCATGCGATCGAGGGCATCGCCCGGATCCGGTTCACGTCGCCTCACCCGCGAGGCTTCAAGGATGACTTGGTGCAGGCCTACGCGCGCCTGCCCAAGCTCTGTGGCTACGTCCATCTGCCCATGCAGAGTGGGAGCGACCGGATCCTGCGGGCGATGAACCGGCCCTACACACGGGAGCGCTACCGCGAGATCGTGGCGTCCCTGCGGGCGGTGCGGTCCGACATGTATTTCTCGACCGACGTGATCGTGGGCTTCCCTGGCGAGACCGAGGAAGATTTCGCGCAGACGCGCGAGCTCTTCGCGGACTGCAACTACGACATGGCGTACATCTTCAAGTACTCCGTGCGCTCGGGGACGCCGGCGGCGGACATGGGCGACCAGGTGCCCGACGAGGTGAAGGAGGCACGGAATCAGGAGCTCCTCGAAATCCTCCGGCAGAACTCACTCCGCCGGAATGCCGCCCTGCTCGGCACGGTCGAGGAGGTCCTGGTCGAGGGGCCGGACAAGACCGGTAAGCTTTTCACGGGCCGCACCGCCGGCAATCGTGTCGCGATCTTCGCCGCGGATCCGCGCCTGGTCGGCGAGCTCGTGCCGCTGCGGATCGAGCGTGCCTCGGTCAGCACGCTCTATGGCGAGTTGGTGCTGGCCGGCGTACCGGCGTAATTCCCCGAATCCGTCGCCTCGCCCTGCCTCTTCGCTGTCCTTCCTCCATGAGCCTCACCCTCGCGACGCTGCTGCCCGGAGTCTTCCTCTTCCTCCTCGGAGCGCTGCTCTTCTCGCGCAGCTCGCTGGTGGTGTCCGCTTGCAAGGCGATGCCGCGCTCCCGTGGGGCCACGGTGGTGTTCTTCGGCGGGGCGACGGTCTGGTTCCTGACCCGCATCTGGACCCTTTCGATGGCGGACTTCGGCGAGTATCGTACGGCGCTACTGATCTTTTTCGCCCTCCTGGCGGTGCTGGCGTTTTCGCAGGTACCGGACTTTCTTGCCGTGCGGGGGCTCGCTGCGCTGATGCTGCTCGCGGCGACACCGTTGCTCGATGCGGCGTTCATGGAGTATCACCATCCCCAGCGCCTCTTCATGGTGTCGGCGGTGTACGTGGGGATCGCGCTCGCGATTTATCTGGGTGCGGTACCGTTCCGCTTGCGGGACTTCATCGAGTGGCTGTTTGCGACCGGGGAGCGTCCGCGGGTGATCGGGGCGGCCCTCGCCGTCTATGGCATCGTCCTGAGCGTGGTGGCTTTCACGTACTGAAGGGCTGCTCGCGCCGCCGTTTCATGAATCGCGCTCCTTCCACTCCCACGCCTGCTTCCGGGTCCGCCGCGATGGTTGCTCCGGTGCTGTTGGTGCTCGCCGGTCCGGCGGGTTCGGGCAAGACGACGCTCTGCGAGCGGGCGGTGCGTGAGTTGCCGGGATTCTCGCGGGTTGTGACCACGACGACGCGTCCGCCCCGGCCGGGCGAGGTGAACGGGGTGCACTACCATTTCCTGAGTCCGGCGCAGTTCGATGAGCGCGTGGCGGCGGGTGCGTTCCTGGAATGGGCGTGGGTCCACCAGCAGAATCGTTACGGCACGCTCGCCTCCTCGGTGATGGAGCCCCTCGCGGCGGGCCGCAGCTTGATCATCAACGTCGACGTGCAGGGCGTGGGCAACTTCCGGCGCGCGGCGGCGGCCGACCCGCTGTTGCGGCGCCATTTGGCCACGGTGTTCATCAATGTGCCGTTGGCGGAGCTGCGGCAGCGGATGATTGATCGCGGGCAGGATAGCGCGGCCGAGATCGAGCGTCGCCTTGGCACCGCGCAGCGGGAGTTGGCGGAGGCGGCGTCCTTTGATTACCGCATCGAGAGCCGCAGCCGCGACGAGGACTTCGCCGCCTTGGTCGACGTGTGGCGCGCGGTCTGCGCCCGCGTGGCGTTGTCGGCCTGACCGTTCGCGCCGGGGTCGTGGCCTTGGCGTCGGTGTTCAGCCGAGCCGGGCGACGTCGATGTTCAGCGCGCGCGCAGCGGCGGCGCGATCCCCGCCGTGGGCTTGGAGGACCCGTTCGATGTACTGCTTTTCCTGCAGGGCGAGGTACGTCGAAAGCGGGGCCCAGCGCGGGACATCGCGCAGGCGCGGCGGCAGTTGCTCGGCGGTGATCAGCCGGGTGTCCGTCGTGGTGGCGATGCCCGTAATGACCTGCTGCATCTCGGTCAGATTACCCGGCCACGAGTAGGCCTGCAGCACCTCCATGGCCTCCTGGGTGAAGGCGATTGCCGCCGGTTCGAACTGGGAGTTCGTGGCCGCCTGGGTGAAGTGCCGGACGAAGTCGGGGATGTCCTCCGGCCGCTCGCGCAGCGCCGGCAGGGCGATGGGCAGCGACGCGACCCGGTAGAACAGCTCGTCGTGGAACGTGCCCTCGTCGACGCGCTTCTCCAGATCGACGGCGCTGGTGCACATCAGACGGAACCCGTGTGCGGTGTTGCGCAGCACGGCGACCAGATCCTTCTGCAGGGAAAGCGGCAACGCATGCAGATCTTTGAGGAGGAGGGTGCCGCCGCGGGCCGAGGCGACCCAGTTGCCGCCGAGGCCGTTCTCACCGAGGAGGCCGGCCCGGAAGTTCGCTTCGGAGCTCAGGGAGCAGTCGATGCGAACCAAGGGAGCATCCGTACCCACGCTCGCCTCGTGGAGGATCTCGGCCACGGTGCTTCGTCCGCTGCCGGGCTCTCCCTGCAGCAACACCGGCGTGCGGACCGCCGCGAGCTTGCGCACCTGCTGCAGCAGCCGCATGGCCTTCGCACTCCGGCCCACCAGTCGCTGCTCAAAACCCTGAGCCCGGGCGGCCGGGGCGGTGGTCTGACTCGCCCGCTCGATGCTCTGGCGCCGGAATTCCAAGGCGCGCTTCAAGGTCGCGATCAGTTCGTCGACTCGAAACGGCTTCTGCAGGTAATCGAAGGCCCCGTACTTCAGCGCCAGAATCGCGCTCTCGGTGCTCGCGTAGGCCGTCATGATGATGACGGCGCAGTTCGGATCGTGGACCTTGAGCTGCTTGAGCAGCGTGATGCCGTCGACCGGCTTCATGTCGATGTCCGCGAGCACGACGTCGAACGGTTCCGAGCGGTAGCGGGTGAGCGCCATCTCGCCATCCGTCGCGAAGGCCGTGGCGAAGCCGGTCGGCTGGATGACCGCATCCAGCATCTCGTGAATCGAGAGCAGGTCGTCGACAATCAGGATGGAGGCCATGCGGTAGGGGAAGCCGAGGGGGTGCGCCCGGGAACAGGGACCGCGTTACTGGAGACCGCCGGCGACGACGCCGAGCTGGAAGATCGGCAGGAACATCGCCATCACGATGCCACCCACCACCACGCCGAGAAACACGATCAGCAGGGGTTCGATCAGGGAGGTCAGGGCCGCGACGGTCGCCTCCGATTCAGCATCATAAAAGTCGGCGATCTTGTTCATCATCCCGTCGACGTTGCCGGTCGCCTCGCCCGCCTTGACCATGTGTTTCATCATGGGCGGGAAGAACGAGTTGGACGCCAGAATATCGGAGATCTGACCGCCCTGGCTGACGTGCCGGGCGATTTCCGCGCAGGCGGCCTCGATCTGTGACTTGTTGCTCGCGGACGAGACGATCTCCAAGGAGCGCAGGATCGGCACGCCGGAGCGCACCAGCGTGGCGTAGGTGCGGCAGAAGCGGGAGAGCACGATCTTGTGCATGAGGCCTCCGAAGATGGGTGCGCGCAGGAGGAGGTGGTCCTTGTGCACCCGGCCAGCCGGCGTCGCCACATAACCGCGCAGGGCGAAGACCGCCCCAGTGCCCAAGGCCGCGATCAGCCACCAGTAGCCCACCATGAAATCGCTCAGGTCGATCAGGAACTGCGTCGGTGCCGGCAACTTGGCTCCGAAGTCCGCGAACATCGAGGCGAAGACGGGAATCACGAACATGATCAGCACCGTCACCAACACCACCGCGAGGCCGATGACCGCGATCGGATAGGTGAGGGCCGATTTTACCTTCTTGGTGAGCTTGACGCTGGACTCGAGGTACTGGGCGACCTTGCCCAGGATTTCCGCGAGAGCGCCGGACGCTTCACCCGCCTCCACCATGGACACGAAGAGCTGGTTGAACGAGCGAGGAAACTTGCGCAGGGCCGCGGAGAACGCGGTACCCGAAGAGACATCGAGCCGGACGTCGCGGATGATGATGCTGAATGCTTCGTCATCCGTCTGTTCCTGCAGTGCCTCCAGACACTGGATCAGCGGCAGTCCGGCGATGAGGAGGGAGGCGAGCTGCTGCGTGAAGATGGCCAGCTGCTCTTGCGGAAGGCGATAGATCTTCGACTTCTTTTCCAGCGCCTTCAGTTTGGCGAGGGTTTGGGCCGCCTTCAGGTTTGGACGACCTCCCGGTGACTGCGACCCCAGGGAGGGACGCAGCGACACCGTCGGAGCGGTCGGCGTGGACGTGATGAAGGCCATAGCATGGTAGGACACGGCCCGGTAATTCACCCCACTAACCCGATTTGAGCAAAGACCCGTAAAATTCCGGTCAAAGACCCCCTTGCGCCAATGCGGCCCCGACCGGATACGGGCTGCTCAAGGGCAAGGATCGCGGGGGGGGGCTTTCTGGAGCGGCTGGACGGAATCGAACCGACGATACCTCTTTGGAAGAGAGGAGTTTTACCACTAAACTACAGCCGCGGAATGGCGGAAGTGTTTGCAGCACCCCGGGAAGGTCAAGCTTCGGCGGCGACTCCGTCGTCCGCAGATCCGGCGCGACAGCGGGGCGGGGATCGTCAACGCTCTGCGCGTCTCCGTGAATCTCGTCCTCCTCGAATCCCACGAACTCCGGCAGCCGTTGCCGGCCGATGACCCGCGCGCGGTGCACGTGCTGACGGTGCTGCGGCGGGTGCCGGGCGACACCTTCGATGTCGGGGTGGTGGATGGGCCGCGGGGCAAAGCCACGTTGCGGGCGGTCGATGCCGCGGGTCTGCAACTCGACTTTACGTGGGGGCCACCGCCCGCGCCGCTGCCGCCGCTGACGTTGCTCGTCGGCCTCGCGCGGCCGCAGACGGCGCGCAAGATCCTGCAGGAGGCCACGACGCTGGGCGTGGCGGCGTTGCACTTCGTCCGGACCGAGCGCGCCGAGCCGCAGTACGCCCAGAGCAGTCTGTGGTCCTCCGGGGAATGGCGCGACCATCTCCGCGCGGGAGCCGCGCAGGCGTTCACCACGCAATTGCCGCGCGTGACGTGGGATACCGAGTTGTCGGCTCATTTGGCGGCAGGGTCTCCGGGAGCGCGCCGCCTGGCCCTCGACAACTACGAAGCCACCGCGCCGCTCGGTGCGTGGCGTCTGGGAGCGGGTGAGCCGTGCGTGCTCGCGATTGGACCCGAGCGGGGGTGGGGGCCGCGCGACCGCGACGCGTTGCGCGCGGCGGGTTTTGCGTTGGCCCATCTCGGCCCGCGCGTGCTGCGCAGCGAGACGGCGGTGGTGGCGGCGCTTGCGATCCTGCGCGCGGACTCAGGCTTCGCCTGAGCTTGGCGCGCGCCGGAAGAGAGTCACGCCGGGCTGGCGCGCCCCGGTGCCGCCGATGCGTTTCACGGCGACCCAACGGGGATCCGTGAGCGCGAGTTCTCCCGGCGTCTCGAATACGAGGAGCGGATCCCCGCCGGGTGGGAGCCAGCCCGCCACCGATGCGAAGAGGCGGGGTGCGAGTTCCGCGATCACTTCGTAGGGCGGGTCGATGAAGACCAGATCGGCGGGAGGCGTCCCCGGACGCGGGGTCCACGTCACCGCGTCGGCCGCGATGACTTCGCCGAGGTCGCGCGGCTCGCGGCGGAGGCTGCGGGCCACGGCGGCGAGGTTCTGCCGGATCAATCCCGCGGTGCGGGCGTGGCGCTCGACGAAGACGCCGGACTCTGCGCCCCGGCTGAGGGCCTCAAGACCGTAGGCGCCGCTCCCGGCGAAGAGGTCAACGAATCGGGCCCCGGCGAGGCGTGGCGCGAGGCTGGAAAACAACGCCTGCCGCAAACCGTCCGTCGCCGGCCGCACGGCGTCGCCGGCTGGGACCGACAGCGGGATCCCGCGGGCGGTGCCGCCGCTGATTCTCATGGCGTGCCCCCGGCCGAAAGCGGCGTGAGCGGGGGCGAAAAGCCAATCGTGATACGCATCCGGAAAACCTGCGGCACCGATCGGCAAAGGCAATCCACGGGATGGGCATCCTGCCCTTTCGGGGCCGTCCGGTGCGCCCCGCGGGTCCGGGGCGTTCCCGGGGGACTGCGTGGGCCTCCCGGCGGCCTCGGAGCGGCCTGCGCCCGGCCACTCCGTCCACCGTTCGTGCGTGCAAAACGACCGCTCATCCTTCCGAGCTCGCTTCGGACGGCACGGCGTTGCACGACTGCCCTCGCCCGAAATTCGTGCTCATCCCTCTAGCGTCCGTCGCCCTCCTGCGTACCGTCTTCCCACCATGGTGTCTCCCGTTTTCCGTTCCTCACTCCGCTCCCTTGTCCGTCGCGGTTCCGTTGTCGCGTGCCTTGCCGCCGCCTTCGCTTCCCCGGCTTGGGCGCAGCCCGCTGGGCGTGGCCCGGCCTCGTCGATCAACCTCACCTTTTCCCACTCGGCGGAGTCCGACGCCGACCTGCCTGGTCGCCCGGCCGCCGGGAAGCTTTCCGTCGACGCGTGGAGCGTCTCCGGCAAGACCACGCGCATGCTTCGGCCCGGCGTGTTCGCCTCGGCGGGCGGTACGTGGGAACGCTTTGAGGTCGATGCGACCTCCGCGCTGCCGGTTCCCAAGAAGCTCCAGAGCGCGGCGCTCAACCTCTCCGGCGCGATGGCGCTTGATGGCGACTGGATGGTGTCGCTCACGGTCTCCCCGGGCTTCTACGCGGCGGGTTCGTCGCCGGGCATGGACGGCTTCAACGCGCCCGGTTTGTTGCTGGGCACGCGCAAGATCAGCCCGACTTTCTCAGTCGCGGTGGGCCTGCGGTTCGATGCCTTCTCTGATAATTCGATCCTGCCGATTGCCGGTTTCCGCTGGCAGCCGGCGCCGGAGTGGACCGTATCGCTGGGTGCGCCGCGGACCGAGGTGGTGTACAAGATTCGCGAGGGAGTGGAGCTCTTCGGCGGCGGTTCCATGGAGGGCGGCGGCTTTGCGATCGATGATCCCCAGCTGCGGTCAAGCGGGACGATTTCCCTGCGCGACACCTACGTCGATTACCGGGAGATCCGCGCGGGCGGTGGCGTGCGCTGGGCTCTGGCCGAGACCGTCTCGCTGGAGATTGAGGGCGGATGGGTGGTGGACCGCCGGTTCGATTACTACGAGCGCTCGCTCGAGGTGAAGACCGACGGCGCGTCCTTCTGGCACGTCGGACTGTCGACGCGTTTCTGAGCCGGAGATGCGGAGATGCCGGGACGGCGGGAATTTCTTCGCAGCTTGGCCGTCGGTGCGTTGGTATCGGCCGCGCCCCGGCTCGCCGGCTGTGCGACGCCCGATTCGACTGGCACCATGAACCCGCCCTATCCCCTTTCCGATCATTTTGACGGGCGGGTCTTTCGCAACCCGCGCCAGCACGTGAACCGCGGCTGGGGCGATGTCCTGCGCTGGAAACTCAAGGCGGATCCGGTGCCGTGGCCCGAGTCGGTGCCGGTGATCCCGACGGATCCGCTGCGCGGCCCCTTGGCCGTGACGGCGGTGGGGCACGCCTCGTTCGTGGTGGATCTGGGAGGCACGGTGCTGCTGACTGATCCGGTGTGGAGTGACCGAGTGAGCCCGGTGAGCTGGGCTGGACCGAAGCGCGTGCAGGCCCCGGGCGTTTCCTTCGCGCGGCTGCCGCGGATCGATGCGATCCTGCTCAGTCACGACCACTATGATCACTGCGACCTGCCGACCCTCCAGCGGCTGGCCGCGGGGGGTGTCCGGCGCGTGATCACGCCACTCGCGAACGGCGACCTACTTCGCGATGCGGGCTTCGCGCGTGAGGCGATCGTGGAACTCGATTGGTGGCAGTCGACCGCACTGCCGGGTGGCGTGGAGGTGACGGTGACGCCTGCACAGCACTGGAGCAACCGGGCCACGGGCGTGCGCAACGCTCGGCTCTGGGGCGGGTTCATGGTGCGGTCGGGCGCGCGGTCGTTCTTCTTTGCGGGCGACACCGCGGCGAACGATTCGCTCTTCTCCGAGATTCGCTCGCGGGCAGGGGAGCCGGATCTCGCGGCGATCCCGATCGGCGCGTACGAACCGCGCTGGTTCATGGCGGGCCAGCACTGCAACCCGTCCGAGGCCGTGACGGTGCACCGCCTGCTCGGGGCGCGCCGCAGCGTCGGCATGCACTGGGGCACCTTTCAACTCACGGATGAAGGTCGCGACGAACCCGTGCATGCGTTGGCGCGTGCGCTGTCCGAGAACGGCCTCGAGCCGCACGTGTTCTCCGCCCTCGAAGCGGGGACGGGATTGATCGCCTAGACTCGGCGGGCGCGCGGGTAGCGCGCGCTACGCGACGAGGACGTCGGCGACGAGCGGTTGCGGGGCCGGAGCGGTGTCGCCGAGCGTGATCGCGGCCAGCAGGCGCTCCTTGGCTTCGCGAAGCGCGATCGCGTCGTTCGCGTGCACGATGCACAGCGCGTCGCCGGCGCGAACCCGCTCACCCGGCTGGACCAGTGCGGAAATCCCCACCGCTGGATCGACGGCGTCACTGGCCCGGGCGCGGCCGGCACCGAGACGCAACGCGGCGAGGGCGACCTCCATCGCGTCGACGTCCACGACCACACCGGCCCGCGGGGCGGACAGGGCCTCTTGGAATCGGGCCTGCGGGAGCCGACTCGGGTCGTCGACCGTGCCCGGATCGCCGCCCTGCGCGGCGACGATGGCGCGGAAGCGCGCCAGCGCGGAGCCGTCGGCGATCGCCGCCTCCAGCTTCGTTCGCGCGACGGTGAGATCATCCGCCACCCCGCCGAGCACGAGCATGTGTTCGCCCAGGCGCAGCGTGACCTCCATGAGATCGGCCGGGCCCTGGCCGCGGAGGCCGGCAATCGCCTCGGCCACCTCGACGGAATTGCCCACCGCGCGCCCGAGCGGCACGTCCATCGCGGTGAGCAGTGCACGGACCTGCTTGCCGCCGGCGCGGCCGACGCGGACGAGCGCCTCGGCCAGACGCCGCGCGTCGTCGCGCGTCTTCATGAAGGCCCCGCGCCCGAACTTCACGTCGAGCACCAGCGCATCGATGCCCTCCGCGAGCTTCTTGGACAGGATCGACGAGCAGATCAGCGGAATGCACTCCACGGTCGCGGTGACATCGCGCAGCGAATAAAGCACGCGATCCGCCGGCGCGAGGTCGCGGGTCTGGCCGATGAGCGCGCAGCCGAGGTCGCGCACGAGGTCGTGGTAGCGCGCGAGGGAAAGGTCGGTGCGGAAGCCCGGGATCGCCTCGAGCTTGTCGAGCGTCCCGCCGGAGTGACCGAGGCCGCGGCCGCTGATCATCGGTACGGGCACGCCGCAGGCGGCGACGAGGGGGGCGAGGAGGAGGGAGACCTTGTCGCCGACGCCACCGGTGGAGTGCTTGTCGACCTTGATGCCCGGGATGTCGGAGAGATCGGCGACGGTGCCCGAGCGCATCATCGCGTCCGTCAACTCGGCCGTTTCCTCCGGCGTCATCCCGCGGAGGAAGATGGCCATGAGCAGAGCCGACAGTTGGTAATCGGCCCACGACTGGTCGACGGCGCCGCGGACGAACGCGTCGATCTCCGCGCGGGTGAGCCGGTGACCGTCGCGCTTGCGGGCGATGATGTGCTGGGGAAACAGGGACGGGGCGCTCATCCGGGCTTCATGCAGACCCGGCTGGCCCGCGGTCTCAAGTCCGGAAGAGCACGCTCTCCTGCTTGAACAGCCGGGTCGCGACGGCCAGCGCGATCGCGGCGTAGACGCAGGACGACCCGAAGATCACGGCGAGGTGGACGGGGTTGAAGGTGCCCGAGACCAGTTCTTTCGAGACCAGCGAGACATTGAGGATCGGGATGAGGCAGAGACGCAGGTTGAGCTCGATGCCCGGAAGCATGGCGGCGACGGCCGGCATGATGACGACCATGATCATCGGCCCGGCGTAGCTCTGGGCTTCCTTGTAGGTGCGGGCGAAGATCGAGACCGCGAGCAGGACGGCGGCGAACAGGATCGCCACCGGCACGACCATCCCGAGCGAGACGAGGAAGCCAAGGGGGTTGATCTGCGGCATCACGCCTGCGGCCGCGCTGGCGCCGGCGGTTGTGGCCGCTCCCTTCACCATGCCGCCGATCAGCCAGCCGGACAAAGGAAGCGTGATCATCGTCGAGAGTCCGGCAAACACGACCGTGCTGAGCGCCGAGGTCAGCACGACGAAGAACTTCCCGTAGACGATGGCGGATCGCGGAACCGGGCTGGCGAGCAGGGTCTCGAGCGTACCGCGCTCTTTTTCGCCGGCGGTCAGGTCCATCGCCGGGTACATCGCACCCGTGAAGCAGAGCAGCACGATCACGTAGGGGATGATGCCTCCGAACATCGCGCCGCCGACCTTCTCGGGCGGAGCAACGTTCTGGCGGTTGATGTCGTAGGGCCGGGCCAACGCCGGGGGCAGTCCGCGGGCGGACAGCGTGGCTTGCACCGCCTTCTCCCGGTAATCGCGGAAGAAGCGGTCGAGCTCGCTCGCCGCGATGCCCGACTTCAGGTCGCCGTCGTAGTGGTAGATGCGCACGTCGGAACGCCGGCTCTCCGTCACCGCCACGTCGAAGTCGTCGGCCAGTTCCACCGCCGCGCGGAGAGTCTTTCCGGAGATCGCCGCGCGGTAACCGGGATCCGGCGGCACGATCCTGAGCTTGGGATTCGCCGCCAGCGCGGCCTTCACCGCTGGAGACTGGGCGGCGCCGAGGATCATCACCGACGAAGCCTCGGCCTTCGCCTGGGTCACCAGCTTCACCGTCACGACGGCGAACCCCAGCATCAGCAGCGGGATCGCGACGGTTGGGATCACGAACATCGAGATGAGGGTGCGGCGGTCGCGCAGGGCCTCCCGCAGTTCCTTGGTGTACACCGTCAGGGTGTGGCGGACGAACGGGCTCATGCGGCTTCCTCCTTCTCAGCGCCGGTGAGGGTGACGAACACATCCTCGAGATCCGCCTTCCCCGCACGGTCCCGCAGCTCGGCCACGGTGCCCTCCGCGAGCAGGCGGCCGCCGTGGATGATGCCGACTCGATCGCAGAGGCGCTCCACCTCGGGCATCACGTGGGTTGAGTAGATGACGGTCTTGCCGCGGTCGCGGCAGTCGCGGACGAAGCGCAGGATCGCGCGTGCCGCCATCACGTCGAGGCCGAGCGTGGGTTCATCGAGGATGATGACCGACGGGTCGTGGATGAGGGTGCGTGCGATCGAGGTCTTCTGCTTCATGCCGGTCGAGAACGTCCCGACCCGCCGGTCGAGAAAGTCGGTCATGCCCAGCCCACGAGCCAGGGTGTCCGTGCGGGCGGCGATGGCGGCCGCGTCCATGCCCTGCAGGGCGCCGAAGTATGCGAGCGTCTCGCGCGCGGTCAGGCGGGCGTAGAGTGCGGTCGAAGCGGCGAGGAAGCCCACGTGCGCACGCACGGCGTCGGGAGCGTCGGTCACCGAGTATCCGGCGACCGTGGCGGAGCCGCTGGTCGGGCGCAGGAGCGTGGCGAGGAGGCGCATGACGGTGGTCTTGCCCGCGCCGTTCGCGCCCAGGAGTCCGTAGATCTGCCCGGGCTGACAGGAGAAGGAGACGGCGTCGACGGCCCGGATCTGCCCGCGTTTTCGGTCTTTGAAGACCTTGGTCAGCGAGTGGACGGAGATCATCTTGAGATTCCAGATACACACGTCGCCTACCGAGTCGAGTCGCGAGCGCTGCGGCCCCCTTGAGATCCGGCCGCCACGAGGCACGCGGGTGCGGAGCCGAGAAGGAGTTGGCCGCGGCCCGCCGAACCCGGCTTGCCGTGCGCCGGGAGCCGAGCAGTCGAGGGGTCGCTCGGCTCACCTCATTCCGCGGCGCCTAGTTCTGCAGGGCCAGACGACGGCCGGTTCACGCTTCCCGCCGTGCCGGGATTCGGTCAGACTGTCCGGCATGAAACCGGACGTCGTCGTCGTGGGAAGCTATGTTCAGGATCTGACGTGGGATTGCGCGGCGTTTCCGCGGCCCGGGGAGACGGTGATCGGCACGTTCCGGACCGGCCCCGGCGGCAAGGGGTCGAACCAGGCGGTGGCGGCGGGTCGGGCGGGGGCGCGGACGCTGTTCATCGGTGCGGTCGGGTGCGATGCGTTCGCCGGCGAGGCGAAGCGGTATTACGAGGACAACGGGATCGCGGCGCGCTGGGTGGAAAAGCGCAACCGGGCCACTGGGACCGCGGCGATCCTCGTCTCCGAATCCGGCCAGAATGAAATCATCGTCGCGCTCGGAGCGAACGCGGCGCTGGCGTGCGCGGACCTCGATCGCAAGGCCATCGCGGGCGCGAAGCTCCTGGTCGTGCAACTCGAGTCGAACCTCGCCACCACCGCCGCGGCGTTGTGCCTCGCGCAGAAGGCGGGGGTGACGACCTTGCTCAACCCGGCGCCGATGCGGCGCGACTTCGATGTACGCATGCTGCGGCACGTCGACATCCTTGTGCCGAACGAGACGGAGTTCGCGGCCTTGGTGAACCGCCTGCGGGTCGATGGACGGACCGACTTTTCCGAGACGGAGCTCACGGCGCTCACGCCGGCTGAAATCCATCGGCTTTGCCGCGGACTCGGCGTGGAGACGGTGATCGTGACCCTCGGGCACCGCGGTTGCCTCGTGTCGCAGCCCGGCGGGGTGGCAATGGTCCCCGCGCACCGCGTGGAGGTCGTGGACACCACCGGAGCGGGCGACGCCTTCGTGGGCGGTTTCGCGGCGGGCTGGGTGCGTAGCGGTGGCGACGTCGCGGCCGCGGCGGCGCATGGCAATGCCGTGGCGGCGCTGTCCGTCACGAAGCCCGGCACCGCGCCTTCGATGCCCTGGGCCCGCGAGGTCGCCGCGTTCCTCAAGACGACCGCGTCGGGACAACCCAGCGGCGGCGCGAAGCGGACCCGCGGTTCTCGGAAGACCGGCGGTTCCCGGAAGATCGGCGATGCACGGACGCGTGGCGTCGCGAAATAAACGCTCGCTGCGAGTGAGCCTCGGGTCGCGCCGCGGGCTGGGCGCCGCTTACGCCGGCGGTGGCGAGTGCTGGCGCGTCAGCGTGCGCGGGTGGCTGGGCTCGCGTGGGCGGGTGAGCGTGCACCCACGCGCTGGCGGGCCGCCTAGGCGCCGACCGGGTGCCAGGTCGTCTTGAATTCGACGAGGTCGCGGATCATCGGCAATCCCTGCGCCGAGTCGGCGAACCAGTCGCGCGGCGCCTCGGCGGCGAGCAATCGCACGCGCCGGATGGAGTCGGCGGAGCCGCGTTCGAGGGCCGTGCGTTCCTCGGCCGTGGCGACGCCGGAGAGTGCGCGCAGGTGGGCGTGAGAGGCGAAGGTGGGCAGCAACTCGCGACGCAGGCCGGTGAGCAGGTTGACCACGCCCCCGGGCAGATCGCTCGTGGCGAGCATTTCGCCGAGGACGATCGCGGGGTAGGGCTGCGGCTCGGAGGCGAGGGCGACCACCGTGTTGCCCGTGACGATCGCCGGGGCGATCAGGGAGACGAGGGCGAGCAGCGGCCGTTCGGCCGGCGCGATGACGCCGATCACGCCCATGGGCTCGCTCGTGGTGAAGTTGAAGAACGGCCCGGCGACCGCGTTGACGCTGCCGAGGGCCTGCTCGCACTTGTCGGCCCAGCCTGCGTAGTGGATGAGTCGGTCGACGCTGGCGGCGACCTCGCGGGCGGCGGCGCGGTTGCCGGCGGGAGCGAGGGCTTGGGAGAGCTCGCTGGTGCGGGCCTCGATCATCTCGGCGAGCCGGTAGAGGATTTGCCCGCGGTTAGAGGCGGTGCGGCGGGCCCAGCCCGGACCGGCCTTGGCGGGGGCCTCGACGGCGTTGCGCAGATCTTTGCGCGTGCACTGCGGCACGTGGCCGATGAGGCGGCCGCGCGCGTCGCGGAGCGGGAACGTGCGGCCGCTCTCGGAGCGGATGAAGGCGCCGCCGACGTAAACCTTGGGAGTCTTGGTGATGGGAAGACGAGGCATGGCGGGGCCTTTCAGGAGAGCGTGACGTAGTCGGCGAGACCGTGGCGGCCGCCCTCGCGACCGAAGCCGGATTCCTTGTAGCCGCCGAACGGTGAGGCCGGATCGAATTTGTTGTACGTGTTCGCCCAGACGACTCCGGCCTTGAGCTCGGTGCTCAGCTTCAGGATCCGCGAACCCTTGTCGGTCCAGACGCCGGCGCTCAGTCCGTAGGCGGTGTTGTTCGCCTTCTCGATCGCCTCGTCGACCGTGCGGAACGTGAGGATCGAGAGCACCGGTCCGAAGATTTCCTCGCGGGCGATGCGGTGGCTTGGCTGCACCCCGGTGAAGAGGGTCGGCGGAAAATAGAATCCCTTCCGCGGCAGGACGCAGGGTGGCTGGTAGAGCGTGGCGCCTTCGCGCGCGCCGGCGGCGACCAACCGCTTGATGCGGGCGAGTTGTTCGCCGGAGTTGATCGCACCGACATCGGTATTCTTGTCCAGCGGATCGCCGACGCGCAGCGAGCGCAGGCGCAGCTTCAGCCGCGCGATTACTTCGTCGGCCACGCCCTCCTGCACGAGCAGGCGGGAGCCGGCGCAGCAGACGTGGCCCTGGTTGAAGAAGATGCCGTTGATCACGCCCTCGATTGCTTGGTCGAGCGGGGCGTCATCGAAGACGATGTTCGCGGCCTTGCCGCCCAGTTCGAGCGTCAGTCGTTTTCCGGTCCCGGCGGTGGCGCGCATGATCTGGCGGCCGACCTCGGTGGAGCCGGTGAACGCGATCTTGGCGGCCTGCGGGTGGGCGACAACGGCGGCCCCGGTGGCGCCGGCGCCGGTGACGATGTTGACCACGCCCGGAGGAAGCTCGGCCTCTTGGAGAATTTCCGCGAACTTCAGGGCGGTGAGGGACGTCGTTTCGGCCGGCTTGAGGACCACGGTGTTGCCGGTGGCGAGGGCGGGGGCGAGCTTCCACGCCAGCATCAGCAGCGGGAAGTTCCACGGGATCACCTGCCCGACCACCCCAAGCGGCTGCACACTGCGCGCGCCCGGGAAGGCGTAGGTCAGCTTGTCGGCCCAGCCGGCGTGGTAGAAGAAGTGGGCGGCCGCCATCGGCACGTCGAAGTCACGCGACTCCCGGATCGGTTTCCCGCCATCGAGTGTTTCGGCCACCGCGAATTCACGGGCGCGATCCTGGAGCAGCCGGGCGAGCCGGAAGAGATACTTGCCGCGCTCCGCGCCCGGCAGGCGCGACCAGCGCGGGAAGGCGCGGGCGGCGGCGGCGTAGGCATCGGCGACGTCCGACTCGTCGGCCAACGCCACCTCGGCGAGTGGTTTCTCGTTGGCGGGATTGATCGACGTGAACCGCGCGCCGCGGCGGGCCGGGACGAATTGCC
>JACCEB010468615.1_pt1 | contig 18239 bp, 11 predicted proteins | sample 7454761 | NCBI WGS metagenome assembly JACCEB01 (sample SAMN15323454, study PRJNA562643) | freshwater metagenome | isolation source: river surface water | place: USA:Blue River Watershed | collected 2017-08-18 | reverse complement strand
GGTTTCAGTTCTTTTTCACAAGTTGTTTACCCTGGAACTCCAACAATAGGAACAGCTGAAATTGTATTTGATTATTCAAGCTCCAAATGTAACTTAGACGATTTACCGGATGTGCCAGCAAGGGCATTTCGAGATGCAAATGGAAAAATTAATTTAATTGCCTCACATTATACAAATTGGAGAATGATTGGTAATAGTTTTACTACTTTAATAAAAGATTGTAATTCTATCATGAGTTCTGATGAAGATTCTGACCCTGCTAAATTCAATAATAAAGAATGGATTAATGCTACATATACAACAGATGGAAAAACCATTCATGCATTGATTCATAATGAATATGTCCCATGTGGAAATTGGAATAATTGCTGGTATAATAGTATTACTTATGCAACTTCTTTAGATAGTGGAAGAACATATTCACATATTAGTGCGCCTAGTCATTTAGTTGCAGCTTCTCCATACCAATCTCCTTATCCTTCAACCCATAGTCCTTTTGGAATATTTGGAGGATCCAACATTATTGAAAAAGATGGTTACTATTATAAATTGGTTTAAATAGAGGCTTATCAAGAGCAAGAATATGGAGTGGGGGTTTTAAGAACAAATGACATAAGTGATCCTAAGAGTTGGAGAGGATGGGATGGAGAAGGTTTTAATGTTGTTTTTGTGAATCCATATATTGAAACAGGTTATAATGTTTCGGATAAATTATTAGCTCCTGTATCTAGAAATCGAATTGGTAAAATGTGCGCGAGTTTAACATACAATACGTATTTTGAAAAATTTATGGTTGTAGATTATACTGTAGGTGAAATTAACGGACAACTTAAATATGGTTTTTATTATTCCTTATCTGATGATTTAATTAATTGGTCGACAAAACGAATTATATATCAATTTAATAGTTCAACTTGGTCTGCTGGAGGAAATAATTACCCTTCAATAATTGATCACGATGATCAAACTAGAAATTTTGAAAGACCAGATGAAACAGTATACTCATATTTCACTAAATGGAATAGTGGTTTAGATAGGGATTTAATGAGAATTCCTGTAACGTTTAAAAAGGAAGTTGTAACAAAATTTACTGTAAATAGCACAAATAATGGAGGGGATGCAACACCTGGCGATGGGATTTGTAGAACAACAGGTAATGTTTGTACTTTAAGAGCTGCTATAGAGGAAGCTAACGCCAGACCTCCTTATAATGGTTATGATACAATACCAATTACAATTCAATTTGGTATATCAGGAAGTGGGGTAAAAACTATAAAACCTAACAGTTATTTACCAGAAGTATTTTTTCCATTAACTATTGATGGATTTAGTCAAACTGGAGGAATAGCTAATACGAATGATTTTGATAAAGGATTAAATTGTGTTGTTACCGTAGAATTAAATGCAGAAGATGGAGGTGCGCACGCTTTAGCATTTCATTGCGGAAAAAATACCATTAAAGGAATGTCTATTTATAATGGAAATATAGATTTTTTGTATGAGGAAGGTTATTCAAAAAGCGAAGGTAATAATACTATTGAAGGATGTTATATTGGTATAGGTTCCGATGGATTAACCCCATATTTTGGAGCAATAAATATAAATAATCAAAATAATAATTTAATTGGAGGTAGGAATAATGCTTCTAGAAATTTAATTGCAGGTGGAATTAGTATTAAAAACAGTAAAAATAATATAATAAAGAATAATTATATTGGGTCGGATTTCACAGGAATGAATTCGTCTGGAGCAAATCAACATGGTATTTTCTTAGATGATTCAACAGAATTTACCATAATAGGAGGAACAGAAATGATGGATAAAAACCTGATTTCGGGTAATAATCGTGGAATATTTTTATCCGGAGCAAACTGTAAAAACAACGAAATTTATGCTAATTACATTGGAATTGCTGTTGACGGTTTATCAGCATTAGGAAATAATGGAGCAGGAATTTTCCTAGAAAACTTTACTAACTTTAATATTATAGGTAAACCAGAATTCGGAAATATTATAACTGATAATTCTAATGATGAAGCAGGAATTTGGATTGATGAATCATCAAACAATACTATTCATTCTAATTTTATAGGTACTAATGCTTCAAAAGCTGAGAGATTAGGTAATGGAGCTATTGGGAATATTTCGGCAGGAATTATATTAACCGGAAATGGAAGTAAGGATAATAAAATTGGTGGATTAACCGAAAATGAGGGAAATATAATTGCTTATAATAGTGGGCATGGAATAGCATTTTTTAGCGATGCTGGAGAAGGAAATTCTATTTTTTCTAATTTAATATTTGAAAATGAAGGAATGGCAATTGATTTAGGTGGAGACAATTATATAAATCCTAACGACGATTTGGATATTGATTTGGGACCTAATAGAAATCAAAATTTCCCTGATTTAATAAGCGCTCATACCAATTCATCACAAATTCAAATTGAAGGAACTTTAAGAAGTATACCTAATACCACTTTTTATATCCAATATTTTATATCATCAAATTGTGATGAAAATGAAAATGGAGAAGGTAAAATTTATTTAGGATTGGATTATGTTACAACTAATAGTTTAGGTATAGGTAATATAAATTCAAATCTCAAAAAAAATGTAGAACCGGGGAATCAAATTTCTGCTTTGGCAACTGATGCAAGCAATAATACTTCGGAATTTTCTACTTGTGTTGTCGTGGATTTATTAACCAGTTCTAGTTATATACAATCGGAACAAGTTAAGGTTTACCCTACTTTTACTTCAGATTTTGTGCATGTTATTACTAATGAAGATTGTACTTATACTATTTTGGATCAAAATGGTAAAATCGTGAAACAAGAAAATGCTATTAACTCAAAAAAAACAATTGATATTCAGCATCTTAGCTCAGGGGTTTATTATTTAAAAATTAATGGTAAAAACAATTTAACATGTAAAAAAATTATTAAGTTATAATAAGGCAAGTGTTATCATAAAATATAAACTTAAATAAATATTTAAACCAATATCAAGATTTAAATTTAAACTGATTTTGAACAATTTTATTGGTGAATAAAGTAGTTTTAGTACACTCTAAATTTAGCTTATTTTTTAGTTTAGAGAAAAGCGGGATACCTTCACCAAGTAAAATAGGGATAAGTGTTATAGTTATTTCGTTGATTAAATTTTGGTTTAAAAAGCTTTGTATTGTTTTTCCGCCATCAATGTATAAATTTTGATATCCAGAGGCATTAATTTGAGCAATAATTTCGGTTAAATCTCCGTTTACCAATTTAGCTTTATCTTTAAATTTTTCGGGAATGTTTTGTAAACTGTTACTAAGTACAAATACAGGAACAGCATAAGGCCAATCTATATTAAACCCACAAACGGTTTCAAAAGTATTTTTACCCATCACAATAGCATCAATACCTTTCATAAAGTTGTTGTATCCCATATCTAAGTTATCAGGATTTGGGATATTGTGTAACCAATCTATTCCACCATTTTTATCGGCAATAAATCCATCTACACTTGTAGCGATAAATACTTTATTCATTTTTAATATGAATTTTAGACTTTTAAGTTTAATAAATCGAATTGATTATTAAAAATAGATTTTATACAGGTTTAGTTTAGGGTTAAAAACTTCTCTTAATAATCCTAAAACTATTAAGAGAAGGTGAGCAAGTTAGGGATAGTTGATATTTTTGAATAAAACTATATAAAGCTTTTAGTTAATCATTGATTACTTTTTTAATGCCGTTTTTAAATAATACACCATTTATTTTATGAGTAGTTTAAAAATTGGTGTAAGTTTTAAGCAACACAATGATACAAATTAAAAAATTACAAAAAAATTGTTAGTTTTTGAATTACGCTTTGTTTAAACTGTTAAAACGATTGTTTTTAAAGGGATTTATCCCAAAACAACAAGTTTAAAAATATTTATTGTTTCAATTTAACAATAAGATTGTTGTTTAGTTTTAAATTTTTGAATATAAATAAGTTAACCTAAATTTTCTTTACGAAACTCTTTTGGGCTTTTACCTGTTTCGGACTTAAATAAACGATTGAAATGTGGTATATCGTTATAACCACATTTGTATGCAATTTCTGATATGGTTAAGTTTGTTTCTTGTAATGCTTTTTTTACTTGCTCTATTCTTATAATTTTTAAATACGATTTAAAACTTTCGTTCATCTCGTTTGTAAAAATTTCTCTAATTTCTTTAGCACTTAATTTTGTTGCTTTTTGTAAATCGTAAAAACTTAAATCTGGATTACTGTAATTTTCTGCCATAAAATTTTTAATTAACATAATCTTTTCACCGCCAGATTTATTAGATTGAATATCTATAGGATTTACAAATATTATTTTTTTACTATTTGTAAGATAAATATGTATGAATGCAACAATAAATACAAAAATTACATAAATTGATAAAACTAGATAAACATAATCGTTGTCATAAAAAAACTCTACATTATCAATTGTAATTGTATCTTTGGTTCCGGGTTCTAAAGCAATGCAACTACCAATGGATAAGTATCGTAAATCTTTTACTTTATTTAAGTCTATACTTTCTTTTTCTATCCCATGATATCTTAACCACCAAGCCGATAGTTCGAATTCTGTAAGAGGTATGTTGTAAACCCCAGCCTCTTTGTAATCAACAATTTTTGTTAAACTAATCTCGGGGTAATCTTTACTTAAATTTTTATATAAATCATTTTTAAATCTTAATGTTATTGGAATTTGCTGTGCTTTATTTGCTTCTAAATAAATTGATAGTGTGTTGTAAGGAGAAATATTTACCATGTTATTTTCATATTTCTCGTCTCTAAAATAAAATGCTCCAAAGGGTTCTTCTCTTTCTTTCGTTAAAGTGTATTCAAATACAATTTTTTTATTAACAATATCAAATTTAGTTTGAGTAAAATTGCTATCCATCTCTTCATGGAATGTTCCTAATTCATAAACTGATAAATTATTTACTGGAAAAATTTTAAAAGAATTGAATTTTAAAAAAAACAAGGAGGTTGTTGCTCCGGTTAAAAGCAATAAAAAGTAAATGAAAAGTAATTTTTTACTTTTTTTAGACTTAAACATTTAATAGCGGTTAAGGAGATGCAATTTACAAATTTAATATTGTTTAAACAATTAGAAGTGTTAAATTGTTTCAATATTGTAAAAATTAATTTTTTTAGAGGTTTATAACTGTACCTTTATACTTTTTTAAGTATTTGTTTAAAGTATAACAGGCTATTTTGTATATTTGTTAGCTTAATTTTTGGCTATGATAAGATTTGGTTTGATTTTGTTAGCTTTATCGATTGTTTTTTCGTGTGCTAACACTAAAAAAGATAAAAAAGTAGCTCAACAATATTATTATCAAATCCAAACTGATTTGGGGAATATTACATTGGATTTGTATCCCCAAACTCCTTTACATAAGGCTAATTTTGATAAATTGGTTTCCGAAAAATATTACGATAGTACTTTGTTTCATAGAGTAATTAATAATTTTATGATTCAAGGTGGTGATCCGCAATCTAAAAATGCAACTCCCAATCAAAATTTAGGAAATGGCGGGCCAAATTATACTATTCCTGGCGAATTTGTGGATACTTTACATCATTTTAAAGGTGCTTTAGCTGCGGCGCGCCAAGGGGATCAAGTAAATCCCTCTAGAGCATCCAGTGGGAGTCAGTTTTATATCGTACACGGACAAAAAGTTACGGATGAAATGTTGAATCGTGTGGAGGTTATGGTAAATACAGATAGAGTTCAAAAAATTGCCGAAAAATTATTTAACGATTCTGCAAATATCAATATTAAAAACAAACTTACTCTTTTTAGAAACACCAATCAAAAGGATTCTTTCGATTTTTATGTTCAAGTAATTACACAAATGGCGGAAAAAAAATTGGGGAACAATCGTTTTAAATATTCGCCACAAGCTAGAGCAAAATATTTACAAGTAGGAGGAAGCCCACAGCTAGATGGATCGTACACTGTTTTTGGTTATGTAAAAGAAGGTTTACAAGTTGTAGATAGTATTGCTGTACAAAAAATTGGAAGAAATGATAGGCCCGAAAAGGATATCAGAATGACGATTACAAAAATTAAAAAATAATAATTTATTATGTTGGAGTCCACTCAAAAAGTATTAGCCGAAATTGAGCAATTTAGTGTTGAAAATGCGCAAGATTTGGAACAATTTAGAATAAAATTTTTAGGTACTAAAAATATTTTAAAGGATTTATTTGCACAAATGAAGGATATTCCTGCAGAAAGTCGAAAGGAATTTGGTTTGCAAGTAAATCATTTAAAACAAAAAGCTCAAGAAAAATTTGATTCTTTTAATTTTGGAGGAAGTACCAACAGCGATTTTTCTAATTTAGATTTAACTCGTCCGGGTTATGCTTTGCCTTTAGGTTCACGTCATCCTATTTCCTTAGTTACCGAAGAAATCATTTCGATATTTAAACGTATAGGTTTTAATGTATCTGAAGGGCCTGAAATTGAAGACGATTGGCATAATTTTACAGCCTTAAATTTACCTATGGAACACCCTGCAAGAGATATGCAAGATACTTTTTTTATCGAGCAAAATCCCGATTGGCTGTTGCGTACTCATACTTCATCGGTACAAGTTAGGGTGATGGAAAACAATAAACCGCCTATTCGTACCATTACACCAGGTAGAGTTTACCGAAACGAGGCCGTTAGTGCTCGAGCTCATTGTTTTTTTCATCAAATAGAGGGCTTATACATTGATAAAAATGTAAATTTTGCCGATTTAAAACAAACTTTAGATTATTTTGCGAAGGAAATGTTTGGCGAAAAATCTAAAATCCGTATGCGTCCTTCTTACTTTCCTTTTACCGAACCAAGCGCAGAGGTAGATGTTTCCTGTTCATTGTGTAATGGCAAAGGTTGTAACGTTTGTAAACACACCAATTGGCTAGAAATTTTAGGTTGCGGAATGGTTGATCCTAACGTTTTACGCAATTGTGGAATAGATCCTAACGAATATAGCGGATTTGCTTTTGGAATGGGCGTAGAGCGTATCGCACAATTAAAATATGAAGTAAAAGATTTAAGATTATATTCCGAAAACGACGTTAGATTTTTGGAACAATTTAAATAAAACAACTATAAAAAGGCTAATTTCGATTTGAAATTAGCCTTTTTTGTATTTGTTTTTTAAAAATATGCAGTGATATTAGATATAATCCATGTCATTTTATTATCAGGATTACCAATATTACTTAAATAATGATTGTCATCAGCCCAAAACTGCCTAGCTTCTAATCTAAATACTGCGTTTTTATTAATATTATAGTTGAAACATAAACCACCGCTATACGATGAAAAGCCAGGTATTAAATTAGTGGAAACTACTTGAACATTATTAGGATCCTTAAAATACTCTATTCTACCCGATAAGGAATATTTAGAATTAAAAGTGTACTTACCAATTAAATTTGCCTGCCACCATATATTATTTTTTGATGTGTTATCACTGTTAGTTATCTGATTTCCAATATACACACACGAAGTTGCCGACCATTTGTTTTTAGCGTAAATCCAATATAAATCTGAAAAATATCGCATAGTAAAATTAGGATTTAATGTAGACTGTTCGTTACCTATGAAGGTATTCCAGTTTAATAAATTGTATTCGTTAGGACGATATTCCAATTGTGTACCCAAAGATTTTTTAGAATTGTTATCTTGTATTACTTGCCAGCCATTTAATAAATATAAGTAAGCTGTAAATTTTTGATTTAATGGAAGGGTAAATTTAACACCAGATAAGTAATAAGGAACATATTCTGGTGCAAAACTTCTTGTGTACATTAAATGATCCTTACTAATAGCACTTTCGTTTGTATAAGGCGAGCCCAAAATACCAACATCCGCCCAAATATTTTTGTTTTTAAACAGTTTAAAACCAACCGAGGATTCTATTATATTTTTTAATGTACCATTTTCATTTGTATAATTTGCGTTAACATACGTACCAAATCCGGGAATAAATCTAGCTCTAAAATTATCTGTTCGATATCTTAAATCAATAAAAGCTAAATTTACATTTAGTTCATTATTTCTTTGCATGGTAACAAAATATGGGATTTCACTATTTGTTATTTTAGCATTTGTTCCACCAAAATAGGTATCGATATAGCCAGATATTATTAACTTATCTAAAGCAGTACCATTGGTAGTATCTAACAAACCGGTATTACTAACTTGCGCCCAAATGGGGTTAAAATATATTATAAAACCTAGGTAAATTATAATTTTTTTCATTTAAAATAATTTATAAAGCGATATCTTCTTCTTTAGTAAATTGATTACTTTGATTTTTTCGTGCTAAAATAGCTAATCCAAAGGTTAAAACACCTAATCTACCTACAAACATGATAAAAATAATGATTATTTTACCTAGTGAGCTTAAGCTCCCTGTAATTCCTGTGCTTAAACCTACTGTTCCAATGGCGGATGTTGTTTCGAAAATTAAATCTCGTAAATCAAAATTTTCGGTTAATGAGAGTAAAAAAGTAGATAAAAATATAACAGCTGCATACAACATAAAAACAGATGTGGCTACATATAATCTTTCGGCAGGAATACTATTTCCAAAAAAAGTTACTTGATTACTGTTTCTAATTCTACTCCACATTATAGCAATTAACGCAGTTAATGTAGTGGATTTCATCCCTCCACCAGTACCAGATGGAGACGCACCAATGTACATTAAAAAAATTATAACTAATATAACACTTAAAGTTAAGCTACCAATTGGAATGGTGTTAAAACCTACTGTTGTTAAAGCCGACATAGATTGAAAAAAAGAAATCATAAATTTATTATCGGCTAAATTTTGCACACTAGGTTCGAAAAAATAAGTTATTAAGGTACCCACAGCTAATAAAAATAATAGCATACCAAAAATTATTTTAGTTGTAAATGTTATTGCTTTTGTTTTTTTTGTAATTCTATTCCAAATATCAGTTACTACAATAAAACCTAAGGAACCACAAATTGCTAAAAATGATATTATAACATTTAATCCTGTGTTATCTGCAAATTGCTCAAAGCTATCGTTGTACAATCCAAATCCAGCGGTACAAAAAGTAGAAACACTATGAAAAACGCTGCTCCAAATAGCAAAATTATGCTCTACACCCGCATTGGTAAAGGCAATATAAAAAGCTAAAGCGCCAATGGTTTCTATAATTATAGTAAATATAATTACCGATTTTAAAAAATCTTTTATTTCAAATCCTTTAGGTAAAGCAAATTCGGTATTTAAAACTTTTTGATGCCAATGGGTTAGTGGGCTTTTACGAGACAATAAAATAAAGGAAGTAAATGTCATATAGCCAATTCCACCAATTTGTATCAACAACATTATAACCATTTGTCCGGCAATAGTGTAAGAATCGAATAAACTTACCGTAACCAATCCAGTGGTAGAAATTGCCGAGGTTGCCATAAATAAATTATCTAATACCGATACGCTTTGTTTTTGTAAAAATGGTAAGCATAAAATTAGCCATCCTAAAAAGGTATAGCTTAAAAATCCGAACAAAATGTTTTGTTGTGGAGATAAGGAAAGTTGAAACTTTCTAAAATTTTTAATAATATTAAAAACTGATTTTTTTTGAGGTTCCATTTTGATTAATTTAGATTACAAAGTAAAGCAGTATTGTATATTTAAAAAATCAAAAAACTAACCTCAAGTATAAAGATTTTATAAAGATTATGGTATTCGATAACCCACGCTGTTTTCGGTTAAAATATATTTAGGTTCATTAGGATTTTCTTCTATCTTTTTACGTAAAGCTGCTACAAAAACTCGTAAATATTGGGTTTCAGTGTGATGATTGTTTCCCCAAATGGATTTTAAAATATACTGATGTGTTAATACCCTACCTTGATTTTTAGCTAATAAAACCAATAAATTATATTCGGTGGATGTTAATTTTAGTAAATTGTTATTTAAACTAACTGTTCTGGATATTAAATTTATATCTAAGGCATCTATTATTATATTAGATTGGTTATCATTTGTTTCGTTATGCCTAATAGCAGTTCTAATTCGCGCCAACAATTCGCCTGTTCTGAAAGGCTTAGTTAAATAATCATTTGCACCATTATCTAAAGCGTCTATTATACTTTTTTCATTATCTTCTACCGATAAAATAATAATAGCTTTATTAAACCAATTACGCAATTCTTTTAGCACTAAATGTCCGTTTATATCAGGTAAACCAATATCTAATAAAATTAAATCTGGCGAATGATTAGCAGCCAAACTTATTCCTTCTTTTCCATTTTTGGCAGTAATTACTTTGTAATTATTGGTTTCTAGATTGATGGTTAACAGTTTGCATATTTGTACTTCGTCATCAATAATTAAAACTTCTGGTTTATGCATAAGAAGAATAATTTAAGTTCATATTTGATAATTCACAAGGTATTTCAATACTAAACTTTGCACCGCCATTTTGGGGTAAATTATATAAAGTAATATTTCCGTTCATGGCTTTTAAATATCCTTTTACAATGGATAAACCTAAACCAGTTCCTCCTGCCGATGAATTTTTTAAACGGTAAAACTTATCAAAAACAAATTCTATTTCTTCTTCTGGAAATCCATTTCCATTATCGCTTATAACAATTTTACAAATATCATTTTGGAAATTTGCTTCAATTTTAATTATAGAGTTTTCGGGGGTGTAAGTTAGGGCGTTGTGAATAATATTGTGTATGATTTGTTCCAGTAAACCTGCGTCCAATTTACATAATGGAAAAGTGTTGTTTGGCTCAAAAATTATAGCATGGGAAGAAGAGATTTCTTTATTTTGGCGTATAACTTTATAAATCAACTCGTTTATATCACACCAATCATTTTTAACTTGTATAAACCCACTTTCTAATCTACTCATATTTAGCAAATTTTTAACTTGTTGATTTAATCGTAAACCAGCTTTTTCAATTTCGTTATATAATATTTCTAAATTGGTATCCGAAAGTGTTTGGTTTTTGTTTTTAATAGTGTCAACAGCTCCAATTATTGCAGCAATAGGTGTTTTTAATTCGTGCGATAAAGAATTTAAAATAGTATTGTATAATTCAATAGTTTTATTTTTTTCTTCTTGCAATCTTTGTTTACGTTCAAAAACTTTTATTTTATTGGTTAATACAGCATTAATAGAAGCTATTGCAAAAAAAAGTATAAACATTAAGGCATCTTCTGGGTCGTTAATATGAAAAGTTAAAATGGGCGCTATAAAAAAGAAATTCCATGTTAAAGCACTTAAAACAGCTGATAACAAAACTGGGAAAATATCAAATAAAATTGCATTTAAAGATACTTGCAATAAAAAAATTAAAGCTATGCCTTTATAACCAATAAAACCCGAAAGAAAATAACAAAATAAAGTGTTAATTATTTGTATAATTAATACAATAAAATATTGTTTTTTATTGCTATAATATTTGGTATTTAACACGTTAAATTTTCCTTATTTACATAGCTAATTTAGCTAGTTTTTTTTATCTTAAGCTTTAATGTGGAATAAAGTTTATATTTAAGTAACCCCAAGCTAAAAAAGTAGTACAAAAAACAAAGCCCTTTTGTTATGGAAAATCAATCAGTTATGCTATCTAAAGTTATAGCGCGTGCTACACAATGGCAAAACGAAATAGACGAACAAATGAACGAAAGCGAACGAGCTTTCCAGTTTAAAATGTCTAAGTTAATCCAAAATCAAAACGATAAATATTTATTAATTGAGTTGTTAGATAGTGCTTTCCGAAGTAAAAATCCTGTAGTTGTAACTCAACAAATAAAAAAAATAATCGAAAAATACGGTATAGCAACTTTTTTCTCGGATTTTGAAACCCTTTTGGTGCGCTTATTTTTATCCCTAGGACATTATTTTCCTAATGTTGCTATGCACCAAATTATTGATAAAATACAATCGCAAACACAAAACATGATTGTGGATGCAAGTGATAGTAACTTTAAAAACTACCTAAACAAAAACAAAAAAAAGGGATTTAAAAGCAATATCAATTTTTTAGGTGAAGCTATTTTAGGAGAAAACGAAGCTGCAAATCGTTTGTTACAATATAAAAATGCTTTGCAAAATCCTTTGGTAAATTATGTTTCGATTAAAATTAGTACAATTTACTCGCAAATTAATCATTTAGCTTATGCCGAAAGTAAAAAAATTTTGGTGGAACGTTTAAGTGATTTATATGCCACAGCAATACAAAATCCTTTGGAAAGTATCGTAAATGAGGAGGTTGTACATACTCCAAAGTTTATCAATTTGGATATGGAGGAGTTTAAGGATTTACATTTAACTGTTGATGTTTTTAAAGAGGTATTAAGTAAAACCGAGTTTTTTAATTTATCGGCCGGAATTGTTTTGCAAGCTTATTTGCCAAATTCATACAGTTATTTACAAAATCTAACAAAATGGGCTATTCAAAGAGTTCAAAATGGTGGTGCACCTATTAAAATTCGTATTGTAAAAGGGGCAAATATGGAAATGGAAAAGTTGGAAAGTGAAATTAAAAATTGGCCTTTGGCAACTTATCGTAAAAAAATATATACGGATGCAAATTATAAACGTATGTTGGATTTTGCTTTACAAAAACAGCATACTGTGGCAGTAAAAATTGGTGTAGCTTCGCATAATTTGTTCGAGCAAGCTTTTGCTTACGAATTGGCTGTACAAAATGATATTTTGCAAGATTTAACTATCGAAATGTTGGAAGGTATGGCAAATACAACCGCTAAAGTTTTACATCAATATCACCCCAATATTTTGTTGTATACACCAGTAGTACAAAAGGAGCATTTTTTAAGTGCTATTGCTTATTTAGTAAGGCGATTGGATGAAAATACACAAATGGAAAACTTTTTAAGTTATTCTTTTGCACTTAAAACAGATAGCGAACAATGGCAGTTTTTAAGTACTCAATTTACAAACTCATTTCATCAAAAAAATACTTTACAAAGAGAATCATATAGGGACCAAAACCGATTGAATGAAGAATTAAATTGGCCAATTTTAAAAGCGCATGACAATTTTTGGAATATTGCAGATACGGATTGGGTTTTACAAGCTAATCAAACTTGGGCAAATCAAATTGCTCAAAAATGGAAAAATATTTTTTTACCTTCAAAAATTCCTTCATGTGTTGCAAATGAAGATTATTTTGAGGGAGGCTTTTCTTACAAAATTTACGATAAATCTAATCCAGAACGCCAAATTGCTGAGGTAAATTTTGCTGCTTATCCTCAAATTGTGAAGGCTATAGATTTTGCGCAAAACAATTTAGAGTGGACTAAAATATTGGAATCTAAAAAACAGGATATTTTGCATCAAGTTGCCAAAAATTTAGCAAAACGACGTGGTGATTTAATTGGTGTGGCTACTGCCGAAACGGGAAAAACTTTTATCGAAATTGATGCAGAGGTTTCCGAAGCTATTGATTTTGCTAGATTTTATCCATATTCGGTATTAAAACTGCAACAACAAAATGTACATTTTAAAGCAAAAGGTACTGTTTTAGTTATTTCACCTTGGAATTTTCCAATTGCTATCCCGGCAGGAGGTATTTTAGCTGCTTTATCGGCTGGTAATCGTGTAATTTTTAAACCCTCATCAGAGGCTATTTTTTGTGCATGGGAGTTGTGTAAATGTTTTTGGGATGCCGGAGTGCCCAAAAGTGCTTTGCAGTTTATACCTAGCAAGGGTGCAGATGTTAGTAAAGCTTTACACAAAGAAAAAGTGGATGCTATTATTTTTACTGGAAGTACAGATACAGCTTTGGATTTGTATCAAAATTTTCCTGATATCCCTTTATTTGCCGAAACAGGCGGTAAAAATGCAACTATTGTTACGGCTAAAGCAGATAGAGATCAAGCTATAAAAAATGTTTTACAATCGGCTTTTAGCAACAGCGGACAAAAATGCTCGGCGACTTCATTGTTGATTTTGGAGGAAGAGGTTTACAACGATGAGCAATTTAAAATGGCTTTGTTGGATGCGGCTAAAAGTTTAAAGTGGGGCAGTTCGTGGAATTTCGAAAACAAAATGGGACCGTTAATTCAACCAAACAATACTGCTTTATTACAAGCTATGCAAGTTTTGGAAGATGGCGAATCGTGGTTGTTACAACCTGTAAAATCAATTCAAAATGCTTGTTTTGTTTCTCCTAGTATAAAATGGGGTGTTCAACCTAATAGTTTTACCTTTAAAACGGAATTGTTTGGACCTTTACTAGCGGTGGTTTGTGCAAAAAATTTAAAAGATGCAGTTAAAATTGCCAATAGCACACAATATGGTTTAACTGCTGGTTTGGAAAGTTTGGATGAGGATGAAATCGCATATTTTAAACAAAAAATGAATGCGGGGAATTTGTATATCAATAAACCTACAACTGGCGCTGTGGTTTTACGCCAAGCTTTTGGAGGATATAAAAAATCTGCAGTGGGTAAAGGATTAAAAGCAGGCGGTTTAAATTATGTAAGTGCTTTTATGAATATTTCTAATATTGTTGATGAGGATTTGGATTGGACGTTTAGATGGCAGGAAAAATGGTTAGATATTATTCATGAAGAAGCTTTTGATTTGGAAAAATTTAAGCGTTTTGCAAAAAGTATAGATTATTGGTATCATAACTTATTTAAGGTAAAAACGGATTATTTTGGTTTAAAAGGAGAGTACAATTGGGCAGTTTATAAAAAATTTAAACGTGTGGTTTTAAGGTTAAACGGACAGGAAAACTGGGAGGAAATTTTAAAAATGCTGTTAATTCAACAAATTTGTAAACTCAATTTAATTATTAGTGTTCCCGAAAATTGCTCTGCACAATGGCTTAAAAAACTAGAATATTACACTAAATTATTTGCTTTGGAATTACGCATGGAAACGCCCGAAAATGTATTAGAATACGTTTCCTACAAACACCGTTTACGTTACCTATCTCTTCAATATACCGAGGATTTGGTTAAAAATTACGCTCTTCAAAATGGAGTTTATATAGCTAATGAACCTATCTTGAATTTAGGAAGAATGGAGTTATTGAACTATTTTAAGGAGCAATCCATAAGCCATAGTTATCATCGTTACGGTAATTTAATGGGGAAATAAAAGTAAAAAAAAGATTTGAAAATCGTATAGAACTAAAAAATAATTTACCTTTGGAAATAGGTATTTTAAGTTTTTAATAATGCAAAAAAAAATAACCATAGCTATTGATGGTTTTTCCTCTTGTGGAAAAAGTACTTTGGCTAAACAATTGGCTAAAAAACTAGATTATATTTATGTGGATACAGGGGCGATGTTTAGAGCTGTGGCTTTGTATTGTTTAAACAATGGTTTAGTAAATGAAAGCGCCGAGGAGGTTTATAAAATTAAGGATTTTGTGGATGATATGAAAATTGGCTTTGTGTACAATGCCGAAAAAAAATCGTCGGAAATTACCCTAGACGGAAAAAATATCGAAAATGAAATTCGAAATTTAACTATTGGTAAAATTGTTACCAAAATTTCGGGTATAAAAGAGGTTCGCGCTAAATTGGCTAAAATCCAAATTGAAATTGGGAAAAATAAAGGTGTAGTAATGGATGGAAGGGATATTGGAACTGTAATTTTTCCTGATGCTGAATTAAAATTGTTTATGACAGCCGATACAGAAGTGCGAATTAAACGCCGATATAACGAGTTGATTGCCAAAGGGCAAAAAGTTACTTTAAACGAGGTGCGTGAAAATTTACAATTACGCGACCACGACGATACACACCGAAAAGAAAGTCCGCTAAAACGTGCTGAGGATGCTATTGTTTTAGACAATACTAATTTGACTATAAACGATCAATTAATCATGATCGAGGCCCTAGCCAAACAACGTATTGCTGATAACAATCATTAAAATTTAATTACTCCTGGGGATAAAGCAGGTGCTATTGTTATAGTTCCAGTGGCTGTAGCTGATCCACACCCACCTGTTGGTGTAATAGTATAATTAAATGTTCCGCTTTGTGTTGCTGTTCCACTAATAGTAATTGTATTTGATGAATAATTTGCAGTAACTCCAGTTGGTAGTCCACTGGAAGAAGCTATACCTGTAACATTCGTTGTTGAATGTGTAATATTAGTTATAACAGAATTATAACATTCGGATGGTGAGCTAGATGCCGCACCTACTATCATAAGATTTTCTACTGTAGCTGTAATTGCCGTTCTTGATCCTGTAGTACACCCATTAATTGTTGCATCTACATAATAAGTTGTTGTAGATGACAAGCTAGGAGTAGTAAAAGATGTACCTGTTCCTAACGAAGGACCACCAGATGAAGCAGCGTACCAATTTATTGTTCCAGCACTAGCACTTGCTCCTAAAGCTAATGTGCCTGTTCCACATCTTGAATTTGGAGTTGATCCTGTTATAGTTGGAATCGCTGTAACTGTAATAGTACCAGTAGCATTAACACTACCGCAACCACCTGTTAAAGGGATACTGTAACTAAAAGTTCCTGCAACAGTAGGAGTTCCGCTAATAGTAATAGTATTTCCAGACCAAGTTGCAGATACACCAGCAGGTAAACCATTAGCTCCTGAAACACCCGAATTGGAAATACCCGAAGCTCCAGTTGTTGTATGTGTAATGTTAGTTAATGCAGTATTTATACATAATGTTGGAGTACTAGATGCTGCTCCAGCTGTATTCGCTGCTGTAACCGTAATAGTACCAGTAGCATTAACACTACCGCAACCACCTGTTAAAGGGATACTGTAACTAAAAGTTCCTGAAGCAGTAGGGGTTCCACTGATAGTAATAGTATTACCAGACCAGGTTGCAGATACACCAGCAGGTAAACCATTAGCTCCTGAAACACCCGAATTGGAAATACCCGTAGCTCCAGTTGTTGTATGTGTAATGTTAGTTAATGCAGTATTTATACATAATGTTGGAGTACTAGATGCTGCTCCAGCTGTATTCGCTGCTGTAACCGTAATAGTACCAGTAGCATTAACACTACCACAACCACCTGTTAAAGGGATACTGTAACTAAAAGTTCCTGAAGCAGTAGGGGTTCCACTGATAGTAATAGTATTACCAGACCAAGTTGCAGATACGCCTGCAGGTAATCCATTAGCTCCTGAAACACCCGAATTGGAAATACCTGTAGCATTAGTTGTTGTATGAGTAATATTAGTTAAAGCAGTATTTATACATAATGTTGGAGAGCTAGATGCTGCACTTGCTGTATTTAAACTATTAACAGTTACTGTAGCACTTCCTTGTGTTCCCCAACATCCTTGAGCAGATTGAGCTCTGAAATAATATGTTCCACTACTACTAATGGATTGAGAAGTTGAAGCTGTTCCAGTTGATGTTCCATTACTGGTTGTATTTTGCCAATAAATTGTTCCAGAAGAGCCATTTGAAGCACTTAAAGTTGTAGAAGATCCTGAACATAACGTTCCTCCTCCAGTAACTGTTACAGTAGTTGGTAATGCATTTACGGTAACAGTTGCACTACCTTGTGTGCTCCAACATCCTTGAGCAGATTGAGCTCTGAAATAATATGTTCCAGCACTACTAACGGATTGAGATGTTGAAGGTGTTGCAGTTGATGTTCCGTTACTGGTTGTATTTTGCCAATAGATTGTTCCAGAAGATCCATTTGAGGCTGTTAATGTTAAAGAAGATCCCGAACATACTGCCCCTCCTCCTGATACACTAACTGTTGTAGGTAAAGCATTTACTGTGATAGTTTTAGTAGCAGTAACAGATGAACAACCTCCAGTTGCAGTTAATGTTAGCGTAATAGATCCTGATTCACTTGCGCCAGCTGTATATGTTGCAGTACTCGGATTATTCGCATTTGACCAAGTTCCAGAACCTCCCGACCATGTACCTGCAGTTGCGCCACCACCAATCGAACCTCCCATTGCAGTTGATGTTCCACCTGAACAAATTGCAGATAGTGCAGAGCCAGCATTTGCTGTTCCAGCTGCACAACAGGTTCCTAAATAAGTCCAATATGTATTACTTGTAGCAGTTGTTGGTGCTTCTGTTCCTCCTGTATAATTCCAAAACTGAAAATTTTTAGCTTCGTAAACAAAATTATTTCTTTGAACACGAGTGGGTGTTCCCCATGCTGAACCTTGACAAAGAAAAGCCCCAGTTGTTGAATTATGCCATACAG
>JACCEB010535378.1_pt1 | contig 18247 bp, 15 predicted proteins | sample 7454761 | NCBI WGS metagenome assembly JACCEB01 (sample SAMN15323454, study PRJNA562643) | freshwater metagenome | isolation source: river surface water | place: USA:Blue River Watershed | collected 2017-08-18 | reverse complement strand
AATTCAAGAGGTAATTGCACATTCTCTTGAGCGGTCAAGTGATCAATCAACTGAAACGACTGAAAGACAAAACCCACATGATGCGCCCTGATCTCGGCGCGCTTATCCTCATTAGCCCCTGAAATATCTTGACCCATCAGTAGGACGTTTCCAGAGCTTGGGGTATCAAGACCTGCCAAGAGACCTAAAAGCGTGCTTTTACCCGAACCACTGGCCCCCACAATGGCCAAGCTTTCAGACTCACTCACTGAAAAGTTGATATCGTGCAAAATAGTCAGCGGACCATCCACGGTGTCGACCGTTTTTGCTAAATGCGATACTTCTAGAACAGTTTTGAGTGAGGTGGCCTGCATAGGAGAGCTTGGATTTGAATGAAATGAAATCGTTTCAGTGGATGTTTCGTCAGATGAACCACATGGTAATGGTCTTTGCTCTATTGTGCATGGGTTTAATCAATAGCCCCACACTCTATGCGCAATCTTCCAAAGTTTTGATTTTAGGCGATAGCCTTTCGGCTGAGTACGGTTTGCCACGAGGGACTGGTTGGGTCAAACTGCTGGAAACGCGTCTGCAAAAAGATCACCCTCATTGGCAAGTCGTCAATGCCAGCATCAGTGGTGAAACCACCGCTGGTGGCGCGGCCCGTCTCAATTTATTGTTAAAAACTCACCAACCCAAAATCGTTGTGATTGAATTGGGGGCCAACGATGCGTTAAGAGGTCTTCAACTGTCTTCCACAGAACAAAACTTGAAGAAGATGATCGAGTCATCCAAGCAATCAGGCGCTCAAGTCTTGTTGCTCGGCATGCGGATTCCTCCGAACTATGGTCAGGATTACACCCAAAAGTTCTTTTCTTTATTTGGTCAATTGGCTCAAAGTGAGCAAGTGGAGTTACTGCCATTTTTCTTAGAACGGGTCGCCACTCGCATGGATTTGTTTCAAGCCGATCGCATTCATCCCAATGTGAAGGCGCAAAGTATTCTTTTGGAAAATGTGTGGCCAAAATTAAGGCCTCTATTAAAACCTTAGACCTGAACGCACTCAATCGGCAGCTGAATCAAAAATTCAGCACCGCCTAATGAAGACTGCTGGTAACTAATACGACCTTGATGTCTGTCAATGATGTGCTTGCAGAGCCACAAGCCCAAACCCATGCCCTGCTTCTTATGTGTTTTCATCAAATCAAAAATACCAGGACGAAGCGACTCAGGAATTCCAGGGCCATTGTCAGAAACTATCAATACAACAAAATTACCAACAACCCTTGTCTGAATCTGAATTTCTTTATTTTGAAGCCCCGAACTTGAAAGAGCCTCGACCGCGTTGTTAACCAAGTTGATAATGACCTGGCTGATTTCATTGCGATTGAGAGGAATGGCTTGAATGACATTCAAATCAAACTTCAATTGAATATTCAGATCTCGGGCCTGCGGCAAGATGATGGGCTTCACTTGCTCAATGAGCTCATCTAAATGAACATGCGTGGTTTTAATCTCATCTTGCCTAAAGATATCTCGCAAGGTAGAAACAATATTGGCAATGCGGTGATTGTCTAGCTGAATATGTTCAATCACTTCTTTGAGGTCTTTTAGATCAGCCTTGCCTTCATTTAATTTTTTATGAATAAATTCTGTATTTAAGCGAATCGCAGCCACGGGTTGATTGAGCTCATGGGCTATGGATGCTGAGAGAGCCCCGGTGGCAGCAGTTTTATTGGCAATCATCAAGGATGTAATCAGTTCTTCACGCTCTCTCAATAGTTTTTTAATAACTTCATTTTCATCCAAAGCAGAATCCCGAGAGATGGCCATTTTCTCCGTCCAATAACCTCCCATGGCTACATAAGCCAAGGTATTGGCCACCATCTGAGCGATGGTCACAAATATTAAGAGTTGAGGTAACTGGTCAACTCTTTGGATGGCAGAAACCTGAAGAGCCAAAATAACTGCTCGACCTATGCACAGCAATAATTCAATGCCTGTGGCAATTTGCATATAGGTCAATTGCGAAGATGGATGCTTCCTTTTATAAATTTGTAATTCATACAACTGTGAAGTGAACATCACAAAAGCAATGCCCATCATGTAAAACGTTCTTAGCTCAAAAGTACCGTACTGTCGCAAGAGTTCAAAAATAATAAAAAATGGAATAACGGAAATTTTGGAAACAAAATCTAAACGTTTTGAAATCGGCTGATTCAAATATTTACAAAATAACCATTGCGCCAAAGCAGCCATGTAAAAAAGCGTGTTGGCAATCGTGAAATTAAATTCTGGACGCCCCACATCCTTGACAGATAAAACACCATACCCAAAAGCAAATAGTGCCGCCACATTGGTGACCAATGAAATCATCCAGTACGAACTGGGTTTAAAGTGGTTGCTGGTTTGATATTTATGCAACAAAGCTAGGGACAAGCCCAATTGAATCGTGCCAAAAATAAAGAAATAAAGTGCGATGAGTGGTCTTAGCATTGAGGTAATGGGAGCGTTAACAATCCAAAAAAAAGCCCTGTTTCACAGGGCTGATTTTATTTCACTGAATTGATTTGTTTTACCCCGGCACGCTGTTTGACGCTTTCAAAATAAGTAGCCGCTTCTGACTGGGTAGACAAATCAGCCACCTGTCGCGCTTGATTGGCTCTTAATTTTGCATCAACCTGAGAGGGTTGTTGAATCTTAGTGACTCGATAAATGACCAATCCACCATCATTACCACTGGCACTGACCACTGCAGGCAATTGTTGAGCATTGACGCTCATCACGGCATCCATGGCATTGGCTGTCAAATCCGTCGGCTTGTTTCTAGAAACCCATTTAGCTCCAGCAAAACCAGTCGCTTCATTGGGGTTCTTTTGTAATGCTTGTAACTTGTCTTGACCCGTTTTAACGGCCAAGTCTTGTGCCATGCGCAAGCTGACCTGATTTTTGACTTCAGCCATCACTGCATTGAGTGGCAATGCCGCTTGCGGAGAATGCGCGGTCACACGCGCTGAAACAATTTTTCCAGGAGCTAATTCAAGGGCTTCAATGTTGCGACGATTTTTAATCGCATCATCACTAAAAATAGCGGCCAAGAGTTTGGGTTGATTCAAAGGATGGTCTGCGCCAGCGCCCCTTAAACCACCGCGCGTGACATTTTTAGCGCTTTGAATTGAGAGTTTCAAACGATCGGCTACGGGCTTTAAGCTGTCAGGCTGTTCGTAGGCCATATTGGCAAATAAATCCGCTTTTTCTGAAAAAGCATTGATGTCTGCTTTGGCATCCGCAGTCAACATAACAAATTCCACATCAACTTGCTCGGGTGATTGATAGGCATTGATGTTGCCTTGATAAAAAGACTCAAGATCTTGTTGTGATGGACTGACTTTGGACAAGAAATCCTTGGGTGAGAAACGCAAAGCTTGTACTTCTCTTTCGGTTTCATAAGCAATCGACACTTGCTCAGCCACTTTTCTTGAGCCGATGCCCGTAGCCACCACGGCAGTCAAAGCATGACGAGTCATCAACTCATAGCGACGTCCGTTTTCAAACTGATCCACGGTTAATTTGTTGCTGGCCAACAATTGTTTATAGCGCTCAGCATCAAATTTTCCATTTTGATACAAGGCTTTGATTTCTGGGACTTGGGTCAAATCTCGCGCTAAGGCTTCTGGGCTGATCGCTAATTTGAGTGCTTTGACTTCATAAGCCAATAAACGTTGCTGCACAATTTCACTCAAGACTGCTTGCTTGAACGGCACGCTGTTCACAAAAGCTGCATCCACTCGACCTTGTTGCTGTTGCAAACGATCCGCACGCAATTTGACCGCATTGTCTAACTCTTGACGCGTGATGGGAACCCCATCCACTTTGACCAGATTGGTATCTTTGCCAATGTCTTGCATATAACTCTCAACGCCTAAGAAAACAAACGAAGGCAGAATGAGCAAGAGCAAGAGCCCCATCAATATTTTTTGGTACTTGCGTATGGATTCAAGCATGGATTTTTAGTTTTGACGTAGAAAAAGTCAGAAAGGAATCTGTGGTGGGTGCTGAGAGGGTCGAACTCCCGACATTCGCCTTGTAAGGGCGACGCTCTACCAACTGAGCTAAGCACCCACAGAGAAGACGAGAGTATACAGTACCTTCATCCCCACTGCAAATTTTTCGAACTTTCAAAAGAAGAGATCCCCTCATCCAATGGTATGTTTGATGAGGGGGTTTTTCTCAGTGCTTGAGGACATCCCCAGAGCCTGCCACAGCCGATTTACTGGCTTCAGCCGCTTTGGCGATTTCTTCAGGCGTGAGTTCAGGCAAAGCTTCTGGCAATTTTTCTAAAGCCAACTCCAAGACCTTATCAATCCAACGAACTGGAACAATCTCGATGGCGTTTTTAACGTTATCAGGAATGTCGGTCAGATCTTTGATATTTTCTTCTGGAATCAATGCCAATTTAATGCCACCTCGATGCGCTGCCAAGAGCTTCTCTTTCAAGCCTCCAATCGGCAAGACTTCTCCGCGCAAGGTGATCTCACCCGTCATCGCCACATCGGCTCTAACTGGAATACCCGTCAAGACTGAAACCAAAGCCGTGGTAATGGCAATACCTGCTGATGGACCGTCTTTGGGTGTGGCGCCTTCAGGGAAGTGAATGTGAATGTCTTTCTTTTCAAAAGCTTCTTCCGTGATGCCCAATTTGCGCCCACGTGAACGCACCACCGAGCGAGCTGCTTCCACAGACTCTTTCATCACATCGCCCAATGAACCCGTGCGTATGGTGTTGCCCTTACCAGGCATGACAGCTGCTTCAATCGTCAACAAATCCCCACCGACTTCAGTCCAAGCCAAACCAGTGACTTGACCGACTTGGTTTTGCTTCGCAGCTAGACCATAGTCATAACGTCGCACGGATAAGAATTTGTCCAAATTAGAACTGTCGACTTTAATGGGAGCCGCTTCTTTTTTGAGCAACAAGAGTTTGACCACCTTGCGGCAGATCTTGCTGATCTCACGCTCAAGTGCACGCACGCCTGCTTCGCGGGTGTAGTAACGAATGATGTCACGTATTGCTGATTCATCGACAGCAATCTCACCTGCCTTCAAGCCATTGCCTTTGATTTGCTTAGGCAATAAATAGCTGGTCGCAATGTGAGTTTTTTCATCTTCGGTGTAACCCGCCAAACGAATCACTTCCATACGATCGAGCAATGGGCCTGGAATATTGAGTGAGTTTGATGTGGCGACAAACATCACATCAGACAAATCGTAATCCACCTCCACATAGTGATCTTGGAATGTATGGTTTTGTTCTGGGTCAAGCACCTCGAGCATGGCGCTGGCCGGATCGCCACGGAAATCCATGCCCATCTTGTCAATTTCATCAAGCAAGAACAATGGATTGCGCACACCCACCTTAGTTAGGCTCGACAAAATCTTGCCGGGCATCGATCCAATGTAGGTACGGCGGTGACCACGAATCTCAGATTCGTCACGCACCCCACCCAAAGCCATGCGCACAAACTTGCGGTTGGTGGCACGTGCAATTGATTGACCCAAAGATGTTTTACCCACACCTGGAGGACCCACCAAACAAAGAATCGGTGCTTTGACTTTTTCAACACGCTGTTGCACAGCGAGGTATTCCAAAATGCGTTCTTTGACTTTGTCTAAACCATAGTGGTCTTCATTCAAGACACGTTCAGCATTGGTCAAATCATTGTTGACCTTGCTCTTTTTCTTCCAAGGCAAGTTCACCAGAGTTTCAATGTAGTTACGAATCACAGAAGCTTCAGCTGACATTGGAGACATCAACTTCAACTTCTTCATTTCTGACTCAGCTTTTTTCAAAGCTTCCTTAGGCATCTTGGCTGCTTTGATGCGTTTTTCGAGTTCCTCAATGTCCGCACCCTCTTCGCCTTCGCCCAATTCTTTTTGAATGGCTTTGACTTGTTCGTTCAAATAGTACTCACGCTGACTCTTTTCCATTTGACGTTTGACACGTCCACGGATGCGTTTTTCGACTTGAAGAATGTCAATTTCACTTTCAAGGTGGGCCAAGATGGCTTCTAGTCGTTCCACCACGGTGGCTAACTCAAGCAATCTTTGTTTTTGGTCCAGCTTAATTGGTAAATGCGAGCAAATGGTGTCCGCCAAACGACCGGCATCATAATGCCTTGCAAAGTGGCCAAGATTTCTTGAGGAATCTTTTTATTGAGTTTGACGTATTGATCAAACTGAGACACCACGGCTCGACGCAAAGCTTCAATTTCTGGAACTTCTGTGCTGGCGATTGCTTGAGGGGTCGCTTCACAGATGAAATATTCCGAGCTGTCTTCTATATTGCTCACATCAGCACGTTGCGTGCCCTCCACCAATACCTTGACAGTGCCATCAGGTAATTTAAGCATTTGCAAAATCTTGGCAATACAACCCACTGTGTACAAATCTTCCACAGCAGGTTCATCCTTGGCCGCGGCTTTTTGCGCCACGAGCAGGACACTTTTGCCAGTTTCCATGGCAGCTTCTAGAGCTTTAATCGATTTTGGGCGACCCACAAACAATGGAATGACCATGTGCGGGAACACCACCACATCTCTTAGCGGCAACAATGGCAGCTGGATGGGTTCAGAAGGAAGTAACAAGTCACCAGGCATGGTTTATCTCCAAAATGTGTTTGTATTTTCCTACAGAGTAAGAATACATGGAATTTGGGTCTGTTTTGGTGAAAAACAAGGGTAAAAACTAAGAAAAATGCTAATAAATGTGATTTTTGGGTCCTTTTATCCAATTTTTACCTTAAGGAAAGGATATTTATGAACGCCAAAAATGAAAAACTCCCTATTTAGGGGGTTTTCAATCAATCAATACCCTTTAATACTACATTTAGTTCAATTAGAGACTTAAGAAGCAGCCTTCTCAGACGCTTCTTGATAGAGCATCAAAGGCTTGCCATCACCGTTAATAGTGCTCTCGTCGATCACCACTCTTTGAACGTTTTCTAGACTAGGCAAGTCATACATCACGTCCATTAAGGCATGCTCAATGATGGACCTCAAACCACGAGCCCCAGTCTTACGAGCAATGGCTTTTTTAGCAATTGCACTCAAGGCATTTGGACGGATCTCTAATTCGACCCCTTCCATATCAAGCAAAGCTTGATATTGTTTGACCAGAGCGTTGTTGGGTTCTGTGAGAATCTGGACCAAAGCAGCTTCGTCTAGCTGAGCCAAGGTGGCCACCACCGGTAAACGGCCAATGAGCTCCGGAATCAAACCGAACTTGATGAGGTCTTCTGTCTGAACTTCTTTGAGTAATTCAGAGATGGATCGATCATCTTTGCCGCGAACCTGCGCTCCAAAACCAATGCCTGCGGTCACCGTGCGCTGTTGAATCACTTTTTCTAAACCGTCAAAAGCACCACCGCAGATAAATAGAATATTGGTGGTATCCACTTGCAAGAAGTCTTGGTTGGGATGCTTGCGACCTCCTTGAGGTGGCACAGAAGCCATGGTGCCTTCAACCAACTTCAAGAGAGCCTGCTGTACGCCCTCACCAGATACGTCACGCGTAATGGATGGGTTATCTGATTTACGAGAAATCTTATCGATCTCATCAATGTAGACAATGCCCTTTTGTGCTTTTTCAACGTTGTAGTCACAAGCTTGTAAGAGCTTTTGAATGATGTTCTCAACGTCTTCACCGACATAACCCGCTTCAGTAAGTGTGGTTGCATCGGCAATCACAAATGGCACATCCAATAATCTGGCCAATGTTTGGGCCAACAATGTTTTTCCTGAACCCGTGGGTCCAATCAAAAGAATGTTACTTTTGGCTAGCTCAACACCCTTATGAATCGTTTTCTTATTTTTTGCTGCACCCGTGGTTTCGATGTGCTTCAAACGTTTGTAGTGGTTATAAACCGCCACCGCCAACTGTTTTTTGGCATGATCTTGACCAATCACATACTGATCAAGACTCGCACGGATTTCGTGGGGCGTTGGCAAACCTTCACGCGGGTCTGCCTCTGGCGCCTGACTGATTTCTTCGGTGATGATATCGGTGCATAAATCAATGCACTCATCACAAATAAAGACATTGGGACCAGCAATCAGCTTTTTGACTTCATGCTGACTTTTGCCACAGAAAGAGCAATACAGAGGCTTCTCAGTTGAATGGGTTGTGTCGCTCATAAAGCCTCCCTAGTTGCCTAGTTTTTCTATTTAGCGCTTTTCGATTACCTGGTCAATCAAGCCATATTCCTTGGCTTGATCCGCGGACATGAAATTATCGCGATCGGTATCTTTAGCAATCGTTTCAATGGTTTGACCCGTGCGATCAGACAAAACTTTATTCAAACGTTCACGCAAATAAAGAATCTCGCGCGCTTGAATCTCGATATCCGACGCTTGACCACGGGCACCGCCCAATGGTTGATGAATCATCACGCGTGAATTAGGCAAGGAGAAACGCTTGCCTTTGGTACCCGCTGCTAATAAGAAGGCGCCCATGCTAGCCGCCATACCCATGCACAAGGTGCTGACATCCGGCTTGATGAATTGCATGGTGTCGTAAATGGCCAAGCCAGCAGACACAGAACCCCCTGGAGAGTTGATGTACAAAGAGATGTCTTTTTCTGGATTTTCACTCTCCAAGAAAAGTAACTGAGCAATCACCAAATTGGCGGTTTGATCATTCACTTCACCCACCAAGAAAACCACACGCTCTTTGAGTAAGCGTGAATAAATGTCATAAGCACGCTCACCACGACCCGAGGTTTCTACAACCATCGGCACCAAACCCAATGCTTGTGTGTCTAATGCGCCAGTATTGGCAGAATTGTGCGGGTTGTTCATATTCTTATTGTCTCCAAGGTCAGCCGATCAACTAGTTTGATCTTTGCGATTACATCTTACTCAGTTCTTCAAAGCTTACTGCTTTTTCAGACACTTTGGCTAGACCTGTGACATAGGCAACCACATTGTTCTCTAATACTAAAGCTTCAATGTCTGCCAAACGTTTTGGATCGCTATAGTACCAACGCATGACTTCTTTAGGGTCCTCATAGCTTGCGGATTGCTCTTCAATCTCTGCTTTGATTTGTTCAGGCTTGGCTTCCAATGATTGTTGTTTAACCAACTCATTCAAAATCAAACCCAACTTCACACGCTGCTCAGCTTGAGAAGAGAAAAGCTCCGCAGGAATCGGAGCATCTTTGGCATTGGGCACACCACGAGCTGCTAAGTCTTGACGAGCATTCGCAATCAAGCGCTCTTGCTCTTGCGCTACCAAACCTTTGGGCACAGCCATTTCGCAAGCCTTGGTCAAAGATTCCATCACTTGGCCCTTCAACAAAGTTTGCGTGCGACGCGCCACTTCACGTGTAAGGTTAGTGCGAATTTCTTCGCGCATTTTGGCCACACCTTCAGCCACGCCCAAGGATTTAGCAAAATCATCATTCACTTCTGGCAAATGAGGCCACTCTACTTTCTTCATCGTGATCGTAAAGTCAGCTGTTTTACCCGCCACATCCTTGCCGTGATAATCCGCTGGGAAAGCCAATGGGAAAGTCTTAGACTCACCGGCCTTCAAGCCCAAAGCAGCGGCTTCAAATTCTGGCAACATGCGACCTTCGCCCAACACAAAAGCAAAGTTCTCTGCTTTACCACCAGCAAATTCCACGCCATCAATCTTGCCCACGAAATCAACCGTGACTTGGTCACCTGTTTGGGCAGCTGCATTGGCGCCACCGTCACCATGCTCACCAGCTTCACCACGCACATGGTAGTGAACACGTTGCTTACGAAGAATTTCTAATGTTTTATCAATTTCTGTGTCATTCACATCTGTGGTGTGACGCGTGATTTCAACTTTGGACAAGTCACCGATTGTGACTTCTGGGAATACTTCAAACTTGGCGTCATACACAATTGGATCAGCGCTCATATCGCTCTTAGGCTCAAGACTTGGCTGACCAGCAATTTTTAAACCTTCTTTTTTGCTGATGTCAAAAAACAATTGAGAGGCATGGTCAAACTGAACTTCAAAATCCACCTGCATGCCGTATTGGGCTTCCACCATTTTCATGGGTACTTTGCCAGGACGAAAGCCAGCCATCTTCACTGTTTTGGATAGCTTTTGTAAGCGCGCAGCGCGAGCTTTTTCAGTATCCGCTTTTGGAAAGCTAAGAGTAATTTTACGGTCTAAATTGCCGAGGTTTTCAATCGTTACAGACATGCTGGTATCCCGTTTAAGCTAATAAAAATTGGGGCTAGAACAATCAACCCAAACTGGGTTGCTCCGCCGCCAAAGGTGAAACATCACAAAGCCCTCTATTCTACATGATGGTTTACCAAAAATGCCGTCCAATCCACCACTTCCCTCTGAAGAGACTCAAGCACTACTACCCATTGGGTGGATTGGAATAATCTTTCAATCTCGCTAAACTGCCAGTCTTACTTTATTCAATCAGTAGAGGGTTTCTAAATGAAAATGTTGCAAGAATTCCGTGCTTTTGCGGTTCGCGGCAATGTGATTGATTTGGCCGTGGGCGTGATCATCGGTGGTGCTTTTGGCAAGATTGTTGATTCAGTAGTTGGTGATGTGATCATGCCTTTGATTGCCTGGCTGATTGGCGGAAAACTAGATTTTTCCAATTTATTCATAGTCTTAGGAAAAGTTCCTGAGAATGTACCGATGACTTTAGATGCCCTAAGAAAAGCCGGTGTGCCGCTTTTTGCCTACGGCAACTTTCTAACCATCACCCTGAATTTTGTTTTATTGGCTTTCATCATTTTCCAAATGGTCAAAATCATTAATCGCATTAAACTTCAGGACGAAACAGATACACCCCCACCCCCAGTACCTGAAGATATTCAGTTACTCCGTGAAATCAGAGATAGTTTAAAAAAATAAGGACATTGAAATGATTACCACCCCATCAGGTTTGCAGTACGAAGACACCGTTATTGGCTCGGGCGAAGAAGCTAAAAAAGGCCAATATGTGTCAGTTCATTACACCGGTTGGTTATATGAAAACGGTCAAGCGGGCCAAAAATTTGATTCCAGCAAAGATCGCAATGATCCATTTGAGTTCCCATTGGGTGGCGGCATGGTGATTAAAGGTTGGGATGAAGGTGTCCAAGGAATGAAGATTGGTGGCACACGTCGCCTGATCATCCCCGCTGACCTAGGCTACGGAGCTTATGGCGCTGGCGGAGTGATTCCACCCAATGCAACCTTGCTATTTGAAGTGGAGTTGTTGGGTGTTTAACTTTTGGGTTTAGCCTAAATTAAAGAAAAGCACCATTAAAAAGCCCCGATTCATCGGGGCTTTTTAACTTCTAGCAGATGCTTGAATCTAGATTTTTTGAATGAGAGCTACTGCCTGAACCGCAATACCCTCACCTCTTCCAAGATGACCTAACTGTTCATTGGTCTTGGCTTTGACATTCACATGATCTGATGAAATACCCAAATCGCTGGCGATGTTTTTAACCATCTCTGGAATATGTGGTGCCATCTTCGGTGACTGACAAATGATGGTGGCGTCGACGTTACCCACTTGATAACCGGCCGCTTGAACCAAAGCCAAGGCGGCGCGCAACAGCACCCGACTATCTGCGCCCTTGTACCGTTCATCTGTGTCGGGAAAGTGGCGACCGATATCGCCTAAAGCTGCAGCGCCCAGGAGGGCATCAGTGATGGCGTGTAGGAGTGCATCCGCATCTGAGTGTCCCAATAGACCTTTGTCATGAGGAATCTTGACGCCACCCAAAATCAAATCGCGACCCGCTACCAAAGCATGAATGTCATACCCTTGACCGATTCGGAATGGATTACTACTCATCTTGATTCTTTCTAGTCCCTGTTGCTCGTCAATAATTGACTCATTAAAGCCCAATCAGCGGGATATGTCACCTTTAAATTACGCCATTCCCCTTGAACCAATAAAGGTTCACATCCAGCTCGCTCCATGGCACTGGCTTCATCCGTGATGTCTAAATTTTGTTTTAGTGAAGTTTCTAATGCTTCGGTTAAAGCTTTTAATCTGAACATTTGAGGGGTTTGCGCCAACCACAAACCCTCTCTAGGGAGAGTTTTACCAATACAGTGGGGATTTTGCGCAGAAATCATTTTGAGTGTGTCTGCCATGGGCATGGCCAAAATACCCCCGGCCACAAAACCATGATCAATGACCGCATCAATCAAGCGACGAGCGGCCTCAACTGTTAAGCCTGGTCTGGCAGCATCATGAACCAAAATCCAATCGTCTTCATCAACGCCAGCTGCAGCCATGGCTTTGAGCGTATTACATACAGTTTGGGCTCGAGTGGCACCCCCAGTTGAACTGAAACGAAATCTTGCATCTTGGGGCCATTGATTAGAGATGGCTGACAGCTCTTGGGCATCTTGTGAAATACCTACCCAAACCGATTGAATCTCAGGCATGGATAAAAATGTTTGAATGGCGTGTAACGCCATGGGCTGACCAGCTAAAAGCTCAAATTGCTTCGGGCGACTCAAGCCCATTCTTGAACCCGTCCCTGCGCAAGGCATCAAAACATGCAAAGCAGGGCTTGAGTTTTTAGAGGTTTGAGCTGAATTCATGCCTCAATTCTATAATGGCTCGCTTATGCAGAAGTTATCGGCCGATTCCTTGGCCCAATTAAGTCAGGTGACTTGGTCACCCCCCCTACCCGAACCTCGGGCTGGGCAGCGCTTTACCTTCGGCCCCATCCAAGGATCATCTGACTCGGCGATCATCGCAGAGCAAGCCTTGCGTCACCGTTCCGCTTTTTCAGTGATGATCATCATCTGTGCCAGCGCACTGGATGCAGCACGCTTGCAAGAAGAAATTCCGGTATTCGCCCCTCAACTCAAAGTTCGTTTATTGCCAGATTGGGAAATCCTGCCTTACGACGCTTTTTCTCCCCACCAAGATTTGGTGTCTGAACGTTTAGCCACTTTGCATGAATTACTCATGGGCAGCTGCGACATTGTCTTGATGCCCGTGACCACGGCCTTGCAAAAATTAGGTCCACCCAGTTTCTTGGCCGCACACACTTTCTTTTTTAAAAAGGGAGATGCTCTCGATGAAATGGCCTTGCGCGCGCAACTGCAACAAGCTGGCTACGATCCAGTCAGTGCCGTGGTTCGCCCAGGTGAATACAGCCTTCGAGGGGGCTTGATTGATTTGTTTCCGATGGGCTCAGCGCTGCCCTACCGAATTGATTTATTTGGCAATGAAATTGATCAAATTCGTTCCTTTGACCCAGACACTCAGCGTAGCTTATTCCCAGTCCAAGAAGTTCGCCTACTGCCCGGCCATGAATTTCCACTGGACGAAGAGTCGCGCACAGCTTTTCGGGGTCGCTGGCGCGAGGTGTTTGATGGCGACCCCAGCCGTTGCAGCATCTACAAAGACATCGGCTTAGGCATTCCAAGTGCTGGCATTGAATCTTATTTGCCTCTATTTTTTGAGAATACGACCACTGTTTTTGATTATGTGCCTTTAAGTAAAGGGCCTGTTTGGTTGGGACTTCATGGTGATCTTGAGGCACCCATCCAAGGATTTTGGCAAGACACGCAGCAACGCTATCAGTTTTTAAGTCATGACTCTTCACGACCCGTTCTAGAACCCAAACAACTGTATTTACAAAACGATGAGTTTTTCAGCCTACTCAAGCCCCATGCCCGCTTCAGTTTGCAAAAAGAAATCATTCAAAATCATGAGCCAGTCTTTTGGCCAATACCGGATATTGGCATCAATCGCAAAGATGCTGACCCAATCAGCAAACTAAAGCATTTGATCGCGAACACGCCCTTTAGAGTATTGATCAGTGCCGACAGTCCAGGCCGTCGCGAAACGATTCGACAACTTCTTGAAGAGCATCAACTCAAACCACAAATTTTGGAATCATTCCAAGAGTTCTTAGTCTCTGATGCGAAGCTGTGCTTAACTCACAGCGCGATTCATGATGGCTTTGTCGCCAGTCATGCACAAATCATTGTCGTCACCGAATCCGAATTATTCGCTGCCAGCGCAAGAACTCGTCGCAAAGGAAAAGACAAAGAAGCCAGCAACGTAGACACGCTGGTCAAAGATTTATCCGAACTGAAAGTGGGCGACCCCGTGGTCCATGCTGAGCATGGCATTGGTCGCTATCAAGGTCTCATTCTGCTTGATGTGGGTAATGGCGAAGAAGAGTTTTTGCATTTGATGTATGCCCATGCGGCGACCTTGTATGTACCCGTGGCCCAATTACAACTTATCAGTCGTTACGCAGGATCCGACCCAGAATCAGCTCCTTTGCATCAACTGGGTTCCGGTCAATGGGAAAAAGCCAAACGCAAAGCTGCGCAACAAATCAGAGATACCGCGGCTGAGCTTCTGAATTTATATGCACAAAGAGCTCTGCGCAAAGGTCATGCTTTTGAGTTTTCTGCACATGACTATGAAGCTTTTGCAGAAAGCTTTGGCTTTGAAGAAACCGCCGATCAAAAAGCTGCGATTGCCGCTGTGATTGCAGACATGACCAGTGGTAAACCGATGGATCGCTTGGTCTGTGGTGATGTGGGCTTCGGTAAAACAGAGGTGGCGCTGCGTGCCAGCTTTTTAGCCGTCATGGGTGGTAAACAAGTCGCCATCATGGCGCCAACCACCCTATTGGCCGAACAACATGCAGAGACTTGGAAAGACCGATTTGCCGATTGGCCCGTCAAAATTGTAGAGCTCTCTCGCTTTAAAACCGCCAAGGAAATTTCAGCAGCACTGGAATCCATGGCCAAAGGCGAGGCTGATATTGTCATCGGTACCCACAAACTATTTTCAAGTGATGTGAAATTCCCCCGTTTAGGCTTGGTCATCATCGATGAGGAACATCGTTTTGGTGTGCGCCAAAAAGAAGCTTTGAAATCACTGCGCGCTGAGGTAGACGTGCTGACCTTGACCGCCACTCCCATTCCGCGCACATTGGGCATGGCCTTAGAGGGCCTTCGAGATTTTTCTGTGATTGCCACAGCCCCACAAAAACGTTTGGCGATTAAGACTTTTGTGCGCCGCGAAAGCGACGGCATAATTCGCGAGGCTGTGTTGCGTGAAATCAAACGGGGTGGGCAGGTTTACTTTTTACACAATGAAGTCGATACGATCGAAAATCGCAAGCAGTCTTTGGAAAAGCTCTTGCCAGAAGCACGCATTGCTGTGGCTCATGGCCAAATGCATGAACGCGATCTAGAGCGCGTGATGCGTGACTTTGTGACGCAACGAGCCAATCTGCTCTTATGTACCACCATTATTGAGACAGGCATTGACGTTCCAACAGCCAATACCATCATCATGCACCGAGCCGATAAATTTGGCTTGGCTCAGCTACACCAATTGCGTGGACGCGTGGGTCGATCTCATCATCAAGCCTATGCCTATTTAACGGTTCCTGATCCTGAAGCTCTGACCAAACAAGCCAAACTTCGCCTGGATGCGATTCAAGCGATGGAAGAATTGGGCTCAGGCTTTTATTTGGCGATGCACGACTTAGAGATTCGAGGGGCTGGTGAAGTCTTGGGCGATAAACAATCCGGAGATATTTCTGAAATTGGTTTTCAGCTCTATACCGAAATGCTCAACAAGGCCGTGAAATCACTCAAGAGTGGTAAAGAGCCTGACTTGATGGCCCCCATGGAAGTCATCAGCGACATCAGTTTGGGGGTCCCCGCTTTACTAACCCATGACTATTGTCCTGATGTTCATGAGCGCTTGTCTTTGTATAAGCGCTTATCCAGTGTTGAGACTCATGAAAAGCTACTCGAAATACGGGAGGAATTGATTGATCGTTTTGGCGAATTACCCGAACCCGCTCAATCTTTATTTGAAACCCATCGCTTGCGTTTAAACATGTCTTCTTTGGGGATTAAAAAGATTGATGCCAATCCGGTCCAAATCACCATTCAGTTCATCCCCAATCCACCCATTGATCCGATCAAGATCATTCAACTGGTTCAAACCAATAAACGCATACAACTCAATGGCCAAGACAAGCTCAAGATTCTGCCAGCGGATAAAGAGGCGTTTATCAGCTTGGCTGCCCGCCTAGAAGCCATTAGACTATTGCTTAAACATTTGGGCGATACTGTGACCCATTAAGAATATTGAAAATTCAATCATGCAAATTGCTTTATTTCATCCTACGGCGCTCAATAAAACATTGATTCGAGAAATTCAACAATCTCATTCAGTTCAATCGATTCGTTTGGCCTCACCCAAAACCGCCGTTCTGCAACTCAAAGATCTTTTGAATGCAGAACAACGTGTTCATCTCAGAAACTTAGGGACACTGCATCAGACAGACATAGGATTTTTGCCCAAACATTTTGATATTTCTGGCATCAAGGTCTTGGCCATGGATATGGATTCCACTTTGATCAATATTGAATGTATTGATGAAATTGCAGATGCGGTTGGAAAAAAGAAAGAAGTATCAGAAATCACTGAAGCCGCCATGCGAGGTGAAATCAAAGATTTCAGCGAGAGCTTACGTCGTCGCGTGGCTTTACTCAAAGGGGTGCCTGCTGTGGCATTGGAACAGGTGTTTACAGAGCGCTTGCGTCTAAATCCTGGTGCAAAAGAGTTGATTGCAGGCGCACACGCAAAAGGCATCCATACTTTGTTGGTCTCAGGTGGCTTTACTTTCTTTACCCAAAAACTTCAGGCGCAATTGAACTTATCAGAAACTCACGCCAATCAACTCGAAATCGTTGATGGGTCATTAACCGGTCAGGTCTTGGGTCATATTGTCGATGGCGCAGCTAAAGCAGCCTACGTAGAAGCACGATGCTTGGCTCTAGGTAAAAACAAACACGCAGCAATCACCATGGGCGATGGCTCCAATGACTTACCGATGATGCACGGTGCCGGTTTATCGATTGCCTATCGAGCAAAACCGATTGTGAAAGAAAAAGCCGATGTGGCTTTTGATCACGTGGGACTGGATGCTTGGCTAGATCTTTTAAATCAATAAAAAAACCGCTCTACTGAGCGGTTTTTGTTGAGCTGAGTTTGAGTTGATTACAAGCGCTCAAACACCACGGCAATACCTTGACCACCACCGATACACATCGTGACCAAGGCATACTTGCCACCCGTGCGGTGAAGTTCATAAATTGCTTTGGTTGCAATGAATGCACCTGAACATCCCACTGGGTGTCCCAAAGCAATTGCGCCACCGTTTGGATTGGTTTTGCTCATATCCAAACCCAAACCTTTAGAAACAGCAATCGCTTGAGCAGCAAACGCTTCGTTGGACTCAACCACATCCATCTTGTCAATCGTTAAACCAGCACGTTGTAAAGCTAACTTAGAGGCTGGAATCGGGCCTTCACCCATGATGTCATTGGGCACACCTGCTAAAGCATAAGACACCAAACGAGCCATTGGCTTTTGACCTGCTTTTGCAGCCGCATCGGCTGAAGCCAAAACAAAGAATGCTGCGCCGTCATTGATACCTGAAGCATTACCCGCTGTAACCGTGCCATCCTTTTTGAACGCCGGCTTCATCTTGCCAAGACTTTCCATGGTGGTATTGGCCTTGACGTGCTCATCTGTGTCAAATACCACGTCGCCTTTGCGAGTCTGCATCGTGATTGGAGTAATTTGAGATTTGAAGCGCCCATCAGCAATCGCTGCAGCTGCACGACGATGAGACTCAACCGCCAAAGCGTCTTGCTCTTCACGAGTAATGTTCCATTTAGCGGCTAGATTCTCCGCAGTGATACCCATGTGACCTGCACCAAATGGATCAGTCAAAGTGGCTACCATCATGTCAATCATTTTGGTATCACCCATACGTGCACCTGTTCTCATCGCAGGTGCACCGTAGATACCACGTGACATAACTTCCACGCCACCACCCACACCATACTCACAATCACCCAACATGATGGCTTGTGATGTGGTCACAATACCTTGCAGACCAGAACTACACAAACGATTGACCGCCATGGCCACTGAATCCATCGGTAAACCGGCTTGGATTGCAGCGACACGAGCCACATAAGGAAAACGTGATTCTGTAGGAATACAGTTACCCACAGTCACATAATTAATTTGTTTTGGGTCAACACCAGAACGGTTCACCGCTTCTTTCATGACCGTACCAGCTAATTCAGCGGGCTCCATGCTGCTCAATGAACCACCAAAACCACCAATTGCAGAACGAACTGCACTTAGAACGACTACATCACGTGCCATCTGGAACTCCCTTGAATACTT
>JACCEB010010766.1_pt1 | contig 18259 bp, 15 predicted proteins | sample 7454761 | NCBI WGS metagenome assembly JACCEB01 (sample SAMN15323454, study PRJNA562643) | freshwater metagenome | isolation source: river surface water | place: USA:Blue River Watershed | collected 2017-08-18 | reverse complement strand
CCTCTTTCAAAATGATCTGGAATATCTCTACCACGTGTTTTATAAGATAAAGCAGTCATAGGATGAGTAAGTATATTCCAAACTTTAGATCCAGTAGATTGTTCGTCTTCTGGTCTTGTAGCTCTTATATATCCTTGCTTATCTAACTGTCTCTGAATAGCAGCTGCTTTTGCTTCATCAGCACTTTTTTTAGCACTCTGCTGAATCTGCTGTTTTGTAGCAGTTTGAACTGTACTTTTTTTTGTACCAGAAGCTACATTCATAGTTGGTCCTTCTAAAATAGAAGATTGCTGAGATGGGTATGCTGTTAACTCAGCCTTAGGCATAACTATCTTACCTCTTTGAGCTTTAGGTAATTCAGAAGCAACTTTCTTTTTATTCTCTTCTTGCCTCTGCAACATATAAATTAATAACTTGTCTGTCATTATCTTGGAGAGCTTTGTATTTTTTGATTAGAAATCTTAAATAATAACTTGACATCATTACTTACATGTTTCTTTAAGAATACTCTATTTACATTATGTCTAAACTTTTTACGTTCAGTTACAGACTTCTTGTAATTTACGTAAGCCGGATTAATACTAAATTCATAACCATTAGCTTTAGTATCAAACATAGGAGGATGTATTGTACCTGGTACGTCAAATTCTCCACGGTTTCTTGTGATATCAAAAAACTGATTAAATCTATATTTATTTTCTTCTTTAGCAAATAAGATCTTAATATAGTCACTATTAACTATAGGATAACTTAAAGCTAAAAATGGATTACCTTTAGGTTTAACTTCTAATTGAAGAAGACCAGAAATTTGTTCTGAGTTATAAATAATAGCCTGATCAAAATTCTCATCTAAGATATGAAATTTATCTTTACCATCATTAGAATATTTATAAGCTTCAAGCAAATACTCTATACTCTTAAGACTATTAACTTGTTGACCTGTAGCTGAAACAAACTCTACTTCAAACGGGTAATCTATATTATAGAAATTACAGAATTCATCTGTTCTAATATTATGCTTCCAAATAGTATTCTTATTAACAGACATAAAGTGAGCCTTACCTGGTAACATAAATGTAGGTTCCCAGTCATGGAAACTTAACCAACTCTTAGCCTTAGGATCATAAGATATAGTCCAGCTAGCATCTTCAAAGTATTCTTTATCTGTTAACTGTATTTCAGTCTTTACATTATTAGATGATATATAGAAGCGTCCATTATTATCATATACATAATCACTACGTTTAGCTTTAAAGTCTTTCTTAGTAATATAGATAATCTCATTAGTATTATCATAAATCACTTGAACCCCTACGCCTTTTACAGGATTATCATGCAAAGGATAATTAGGATATGTCTTAAGTAATTCAGAAGGTAAGTATTTAGCAAACCACCATTTCATACCATTTTTAGAAATCTCTTCTAAACTACCTGAATAGTTAAATACCTTACCTTGGTTTTGAGATACCCAAGTTACACCATAAGGTGTAGATACTGATGAAAACTTACTTTGGTTAGATCCATATTCATATGAATCATCTGTATTAACTAAGTTCTGAAGTGCTTGATTAAATAATCCTCCATCACCTACGGTAAGCTTCGTACCTATATCTGTCTGCACTGTATCAACTCCTACAAATTGCATAGGGCTCATATAGTTCATCATGAACAATGCACCTGTTTTATTTATAGGTTTAATAGCAGTAACCTTAGACTGGAATGATTTATAGTTATTAGGTAAGAATATTCTCCAGTTATCTTTCTTAAGCTCTGATTCTTGAGGTAAAGAATAGATTACTCTATTAGGTCTATATGTGTAACAAGTCTCAGCTACCTTAGGATCGTAATCTCTAGGTAGTATATTACCCCAAGAAATATAGTTAGAGTATAATTTAGATACACTTAAAGAATAATCATACTTGTAGTAGTTACCATCCTTAATAAAGTCAGCTCTAAATAATGCTTTATAATCGGTAAATCTATGAGGATCATAGTGACGTTTGTTAGGTACATCTTCCCAGTCTCTATTAGCAGTATTAACTTCAGATTCACAGAAAAAGTCTTTTACGCCATTAAAGAATAAATAGAAGTATCCTTTCTTTACATAAAATAAGTCACTCTCTCTTTCATCAAGATGTCTATTATTACTAGCAGCATTAAATAATCTAAATGTAGTTCTAGCACTGTCTACCCAAAATCTTGGATAAGCTACATTACCGTAATTTCTATAATCAATTTCAGTTTCATCTGGCTCACCCATTAACCAAGAGTTAAAGAAAAAGAAAGGATTCTTTTCTGTAAATCTGTTAATATAAACATCCCCACCAAATAAAACATCTGTTTTATATTTAGCCTTAGTTCCTGCAACTACTGCACCAATACATGTAGAAACAGGTAACTGTTTAATATTTTCAAGTTGACCATACTGAGATGGTATAGCCACTTTAAGTGATCCATAAAAAGCAGATACTGAAGATGTTACTGGAACATCCATTTTACCACCTTTCTCACCTATTCTAAATCTAGAAGTATCTTGTGTAGTTGGATCAGAAATTTCTTGACCTAATTTAATAGCTACATAGTTACTTCTATATAGATTATTAATTTGATAGTTAGCATCAAATCCTTGAATATCAGGACTCACATATACGGCATTCTCAATCTTTCTTCTTCTATTACCAGTATATACTTCTTTAAAATTATTAAAGTATGCATGACTATCATATTGAAGAGCAAATTGTCTTCTTGGTACAAGAGCATACATAATTCTAAATAACTGCTCACCTGTAGTTTGAGCTTCAATATAAGTCATTGCAATTGCTACAGCAGCATTGTAAATTCCAATAGCTGTATTGTATGCAACAATTACAGGGTTAGGTACAGATACTGTAGCACTACCACCTGTTCCTAAAAAGCTTCCACCACCACCAAAAGTAAGAGCATGGTTGGTAATCTTTTGAAGAGTAAGCTTTTTAGTATATGGTAATTCATTTGTTCCTTGTAAAGCAATATTACTATCATTAGCAATAGCCCCTAAGTAGTTTCCTAAAGAAGCAATTGTACCTACAATGCTAGCTAAACTAGAACTAAAGTTAGTAAGTAATTTAAATTTAGGATGCTTGTACGGAACAGAAAATACTCCTTCAGCTGTACCATAAATTTCTGTTTCAATCTTAGCTTCGTTAAATCCTAAGAATGGTCTTGAAAAAGTAGTATCTGGACTATGAAAAGAAAAATGATCTTTCTTATAACCAGTTAAAGGATATCCTAAGTTAATATCAGCACTACCTTTTTCAAATATATTTCTGTCAGAAGTTAAAAGAGAGTCAGCTCTTAAATCATTATAAGGATAGTTTTGATATAATCCTTTTATAGAACTATTACCTGGAACATTATACTCTCTCATATTAGAGAACATTCCTTTAGCTACAATAGATTTTTGACCTTCTCTAGATCCACGAAGAATTTCGTAACCTACTACTTCTGGTATGTCATTACCGTAGTTATCTACAGGATGAGTAATGTTCTCAAACTGCACACCTAATATCACAATATTAGATCCATTATCTACTACATGGTTAAGAGCAGGATGTACGGTTACATCAGGAAACTTATGATGTCTAATTTGAGCTCCACATAATGGACCCCAAAGTTCTGGCTTATCAGCTGGATATATTTCAGTTGATTCCCAATATCCCATTAATCCTTTTGCTATAACAACACCACCATCACCTAAAGGTGTATTAGATAATCCAGTTACGCTAGCTGTATTTTTTACTTGCCAGTTTAATCTAGAAACACCATCTCTTGTCTCAAATGCATCTTGACCTATTGCAGTTTCTAAATCTTTTGGATCAGCCACTCTACCAGGAATATGAAAAGATGCAGTACGTTCTCCTGTATTATAAATCCAACGAATAAAGAATGCGTATTGTTCATCTCTCATGTAGGTAGTATTATTACCACCTTTTCTATAATAATCTTCTGGGTACTTTACAGCAACCCAAGATGTTTTAATTTTATTAGCCTGAAGCTGATAGTTAAACTGAAACTTAGAATATGTACCAACTCTTAACAAATAATTGTTTACAGTGTACATTGCATCAGTTCTTTCTATAGGCTCAGATCTTAATGGAATTTGACTAATAGGAATACTAATAGCATCTGGTTGAATCTGATCAATATAAATAGTCTTTTGAGTAGTATAGTAAATACCCAATTTTTTAGCCGTTGTTTGACCATTAACTGTAGACAATATAACTAACTCAAACTCATCAAAATCAGTATCAATATTAGTTATACTTAACTCAAGAGAGCCATTTAAATTTTCATGAGAAAATAAAGATTGAACATCTGAGAATCCAATATAATCACAAATTTTGTTTTGGTTAATTGTATAAGCCATTACCACTTGATAAGAACCATTTGGTAATGTGCCAGCAACCTTCCCTTTTTGTAAAGATAAACAAGGATGTGTTAAGAATGGAACAAGTCTAAGTCTTTCAGTATCAAGCTGATCTGTATATTTTTTAAGTATACAGTTACTACCAACATCAGTTAAAAACTGATCAGTAATATCTGTTAAACTATAAATTGTCAAATCATTATCATCATAGAAACTACAGTCACAAGTACTATCAGTCTTCTGAACTACTTTAATAGTTGAGTCAAGTTTTCCATTAGGAAACTGAATTTCGTTAGCTTCCTTAGCTGACATACAAGTTCTATACTCACTCTTACGACCATCTAATAACTGTTGAGTTACTGTTGTGTTATAACAAGGAAGAGGTTTACACGGTTCTTGTTTTACAGATACAGATGTTTTATCCCAAGTAGCAAATTGATAAGTTTGATTTGCAGGAACTCTAACTACTTTAAGTGCACCATTTGTATCTTTATAACTAACCACAGTTACACCAGTACCATCCCCACATGCACCAGCTACTAATTTATAATGTCTTGATATAGTATCTCCTGCTCTCTCTGGAACAAACATGTATGGTGGATTATCAATATCCATAACCCTACTTGGGTTAATACCATCATCCCAGTATATTAATCTTTCACAGTCATATCTTTTACGATATGCTCCTGTAATTAAGTTTGCTCTATTAAAATTTAAACCTGGATCATTAACTACTTTTCTATAAGAACATTCTGACTCATCAAAAATTCCTATCTCAGAGTTAACATCATCAGTTGTAAAAATAGCCCACTGATCATCATTAAGATGAATAGAACCAATAAGTGTATAAGGAAGTTGAGCACATAACATATTAGCCGGCTCATTACCAAGAACACCAACTTGCCCATCATGAGAGTTATTGACAGCATTTCTAGCATGTGTCCACAATCCTTCCCCTACGAAAGTCTCGTTATAGTCTTTAACCATACCTTTACTAAACGTATTGGTAACGGCTCCTGGATTCTGTTGTGTGTTATCTGCCATGAGTTATAACAAGATTCTTCTTATGTAAAAATTTATAAATAACACCAGTCACATGACCGGCTAACCAAGCTTGAGCTTCTTCTTCTACTATTCCTCTATCTTCAGTGACTCTTACTACAGCATGGTATATTTCATGAGCTATTGTATTATGAGATAAAAACTTGTTACCTAACAAAAGATAATATTTATCTATATCCAACATAATTACAGCTCCCTCAGCCTCATCTCCAAAGTCTTCTTTTAACTTATACTTCTTATAAAGCTTTTCAGCTTCTTCAGCTACACTATCTACAATTACAACAACAAGTTCACAACTATATGTAGGTATTTTTATAGTAGTAGTTATTTTCATAAAAGCTAGAATTGTTGTCCAGACTTAAACATATCATAGTATTTATTATACTGAGCTCTACGATTCATTTCCCATAACTTCTTCATCTCTGAGAAGTTTGGAGTATTAACAATAGTAAGTGCATAGTTTCTAGCAGCTCTTAATCTGGTTTCAATTAATTGCATCTTTTGAGAAACTTCCTCACCTGACATAAATAAATTTTCTAGAATACGTTGTTTTAATGCATACTCGTAATACTCGTTAATCATAGGATGATCTAATACAAGTAAATTACCTTCATCATCTTCTAATGCTCCTTCATAAGAAAGATATATTTTACCCTCTTGTAAGTTAGTATAAATATATCCATTTTTTATTTCTCCATTATTGGGACATGGTCTATCACCATGTAACTCATCATTTTGTAAATACTTACCCCCACCTAAATGAATTCTTTCAAAATGATCATACACTCTAGTTTCTGACTTAATCTTTTGTACTAATACTAAACTTCCTGAGTCATCACCATGTACATCCACAGCTACAGAATAAAGATCATCACAACCACATTCATTAGAATTACCATGACATTTTCTACATACAGATGATACACATATAGATTCTCTCTGATCTCCTTGAATAGCCGGGGTACTAATTTTATATCTACCAATTAACATTGCATAATTTACCACATAAAAATCATCAGGTAGTTTAGCTCTTCTTTTTTCAACATCTAAAATAACTTCCTTTGTTTTATGGATACGTAAACCAAGATCATAGGTAACTCTTTGAGCAACCTTAATAAGTTCTCCAGGTTCAATCATACCTTCATTACTGTAAACTTTAAAGTCTACAGATACCTCATCTAAGAGTTCATCAAAGGTTCTATATTTTAATTCTGTATTCATTTCTTAATTATTGAAAACAAACGGATGCGTTGTTAACTACTTTCTTAATTGGTACTATAACACCATTATCTGTTCTGATAAGTTTTAATGTAGTAAATACACCACTACCATCTACAGGTAATGTACTAATATCTACAGCAGGAGTTTGACCAGCAAACCATGCAGTTAATTCACCAAGGCTATTAATAAACACATGTCTATTATTACCATGGTCAATAAGAATATACTTTTTATAAGCTTTTGCCATTTTATCTTAAAGGATTTTGTTTATCAGCAGAAGTATCTGATGGTAATTGGTACATAGAAATAAGATCTTTTAATACTGATGCTTCCATTTCTCCATGAAGATAGTCAGGTACATTAAACTGTAATTCTGTTCTTGTAACACAAGAATCATCAGCACAAGTGTACAAACTAATATCATCTTCAAAAATACCTTCTATACGTATACCATCCCAATCAAGATTAGGAAAATACATATAATCATCTAGAAACCAGTAGTATTTGGTTTTGTTATATTTAAAGTTCTTGCTCTTACTTAAAGCTAAATAAGTTGTAGGAAGAATAGGCTGCAACTCTTCAGAACCATCCAAAGAAGCTACAGTACGTACAAGAGGACCATAGTATCCTTGTAAAAATACAGGTAATTTTCTTTTAGTTCTTTTAATAGTACAATCAGTACTAAGACCTGTACATCTAGCTTGTACCTTATCTACCTCTTCAAGTTCAACGTAATCCATGGTTTGCATAACTCCAGAGAAAGACATAAGTTTATTCTTACTGTCCTCACGTTTCATTAACCATTTAGAATGCTTAAGTATAAAACTATATATAAGACGGTCAGTAAGCATAGAGTCTTGCCTCACCGCTTTTACTTGACTACGAATTCTTGAGATAATATCTCCTACTGTGTTCTTTGACATATTAATTAGTCTAAATTAAACTCATCATAATTTTTAAGTAGATCTATAGTTTCAATCTTTTTAAAATCTTTATACTTTTCCTTTCTAAATATCCTACTCACTCTTACTAGATTATCTACAATAACATACTTCTTCCATTCTTTAGGATAGGTTTTAGCCACTGTTCTTTTAAAATCTCTTAGTGCAGCAAACCCCCACATGTCATTATATTTAAATCTATACTTAGTTTCAAAGTTGGTATAAAAGATCTTAGCAATATACTGATCTGATTCCCAATTCTGATTCTGTACAGTCATTCCAAAATGCTCTGACTTTTTAAAGTCTACATTTTTCTTTTTAGATCTAGGACAAGTACCAATAAAAATATACCCAAGCTGTTCAGGTAATTCTATACCATCTCGTTCATTGACTGCCGTTTCCCAAATCTTACCATTAAAAGTTTTAATTACTTCCTTAAATTGATCAGGAGTAATAGAAGCATATTTAGGATTTTCCTCAATAAACTTATTATAAAACTCTGTGTTTGTTAAGTTTAGCTTTTTAGGTCTATATCTAGGAGCGTTTAAGTCTGGCTTTTGGTATGTTTTCACTATAGTTCTACATTAATAATTTACGAAAAATCTATGAAGTTTCCTAGTTAAACTTTTAATGTTTAAGCATTAAATGTAAACTCAGATATTTTGCCTCTAGTAAGGTTATGGATTTCCATAACGGCTTGACGTTTAGATCCTGTAAATTTATTATGATAATGCCAGTAGTCTGACTTAGATAGGGAAGGAAGATGTTTAATTGAGAAGCCATGAACTTCATTATCTGTTACAAATTCAGTTACTTTCTTAGTATGAAAGTGTCCAGTATAACAAGTTCTATATTTAGTTAATCCCCATTGAACAGGGAACTCTGTAGCATAAACTAAAGGAGTCATTTTCTTAGTAACGTCCCCATGCTCAAATGCAAAGAAGTTATCACCCCAGGTAATAACTTTTCTTTCTTCATAAGTAGCATTAAATTGAATAGATATATCTTTAGTAAAACACTTAGATAAAGCATGCACTAAGTGATAAGAGGATAAACGGTCATGGTTACCAGGTAAGTAAACCACTTCTAATTCTTTACAGAATTGTTTAATAAAGTTAACTGACCAGAACATTGCATCAAAAGCCTCATTGTAGGCATCCTGAGCTCTAAGGTCAGAGTCTACAGGTGTTCCCTTAGTAGTTAACCCAGAAAAAGTATCCATGTTTAAAAGGTCTCCCCCTATAACATAAATGATCTTTTCTAAATTGTGAGCAGAATATGATTTAGTTACTAAGTATGTAATAGATTCTTTAAAGTCATCTACTATAGATAAGTTACCTTCTTTACCAAAGTGGAGATCCTGTATAGACAGAACCCCCACTGTAGGTTCAGAAAACTTGTCATTTATAAATACCTTAGCAACGGGTGTATATTTGGGAGTAAAGTTCTTGATAGTCTCACTTAAAAAATCCTGAGGTTCAAGTTTCTTTTGAGTAACCATGGCTGAAATAAGCCAATAGTCTTTCTGTTGTTTATTCCAATAGGAACTAAGTTTCCATTTATCTGTATCTATCTTTAAGATACGGATAATTTCTTCTGGGCTTTTAGGTTCAGCAAAAGCTATACCTTTAATCTCAGCTGTACCTTCTTCTAGGTTTTCTTTCCACTCTACAACCTTTTCTTTTTGCTGATTAATACTGTCAACTAATTGATCTTCAAGGTCTGATATATATTGATTTTTGATAGTATTATCATCTATCAATTCTAACATACGTTGACCTACAATATTAACCAGACTACTGTCTAACTCATCTTGTAAGATATCTTTAACCGATAAAATTTGTTTCTTAATTTCTTGGTATTTTTGAAGAGAAATACCTAATTTAGCAGCACAGACTTCATCCGTTTTCTTCCAACGGAGAGACCCATACACTTGGTTGATTAAATTCATAAGTAGAGTTTAGTATATGGTGTATAAAGTTAGAGTAAGTTTTTTGTTTATAACTTTTATTATACACATAATATCCACATTGGTTTAAAAATATAGCCCCACCATAGAAATGGCAGGGCTTTGTTTGTCAGGTGGAAACCAACAAAACCACTGACTTTTTTATTATTTTAATAAGCTAACGACGGATCTCTATATACATGTATAGTATATATTGTACCATTAAAAGTATATGTAACAGGTTGATTTACCGCACCTCCACTACTATTAAATACTTCTACACCATTTGTAGAGTAATCAAATGTAGATGTAGCACTAAATCTAAGATTTGTATTACGCATACCGTACCAGTTAACACCTGTAGTACCCTGACTAACTGAAGATTCATTAGCTGGAAAATCTAATCCACTAATAATAACTTCTTGAGCTGTATTACCATTACCACCAGATACACCAGTACCTGTTATAGAATATCCTATTCTCATATAAAATGGTAAAAGATTACCAGCAGTTAATTGCATGCCTCCTGCAGAATTAGATAGATACCAACGAACTGTAGCATAAGGAGCTGTGTTATATTCTACTGCATTAAGATAAACTGTTCTTGTAGGTAATGCACTACCTCCTCCTGTATATGTTAGATTACAAGTGAGAGATCCATTTACTAATGTAGTAGGATTACCAGAAGCAAAAGATATATTACTAATTCTATCATCAGATCCAGATGCTTGAATATATGATGTAGATGTAGAACTACCAGATGGAATAGTAAGACTAACATTAGATGATGTACTACCTATAGGACTAGCACAATCTCCTGTCTCTATTGTCTGAGTAAGATTTACAGTTAATGCTGTAGATGTATTTACAAGAACTCCACCTTCGGTAGTAAGTTTAATTCTATAGCCAGGTTTAGGACAACTTGTTGTATTACCAGATGCTCCAATTTCATAACTTACAGATGGGTCTTCATAAAGTACAACTCTATAAGGACATGCTGGAGTACTTGGTGTACCGCCACCTCCACCACCTGCAATAACTATTGGACCAAAAGATCTTGGAGTTCCATAATTAGCCCCACACTTTGCTTCTATTGTTCCAGAATAACTACTAAGATTTAAATCAGTAAGTACTAAAGGAAATGCTGTAGTAAACACCGTACTAACATTAGTAGGACTACTTGTTGGCCAATATTTAACTCGGTACTCAGTTACAAATTGATAACCGTTTCCAGTTGGAGGTGTAAAATTTATGGTTAAACTATATGGCATCTATTATGTATTAGACATTGAAAATGAAGATACTCCACTACCATTGCTACAATTAACTTCTGTAAGAATCCATGTATAATTTCCTACAGGAATATTAGCAGACGCTACTGTAGAAGGGGTATTACTAGTAGTTACAGGAGATGATACAGTAGCTACTATATTTTGTCCTTGTTTAATAGTAAGAGTAGCTCCTGGTCTTGATCCAGTACCACTATAGTAAACAGTAGTTACTTTAGCTTTGTATCCTGTAGAATTAACTACAAGAACTCCACTAGCAGGATTACTACAACTAGCACTAGGAGTACCTCCAGTAATTGAGTAAGGAACAATTTCAACAAGATTTACATTAAATGCAACAGGAGTACTTAAAACTCCACCACCACAAGCAGCTTGAATTGTTCCATCATATACACCAGCAGGAACATTATTAAAAACAGCAGGACTTGCTGTAACAGTTTTTCCATCACCATCGTTAGGTCTTCCAACAGGCCAGTATTTAACTACATAGCCTCCAATTGGAGCAGGTGTTGTACCAGTAAAAGTTATAGTTAATGTTGCCATTTATTACGCAATTACATCTAAACGTGATACTCCTGTCATAGGGCTAATACTACCTTCATAAGCTGAAACAGTAATAGCAGTTCCCCCTACAGTTACAGAAGTAGATTGGTTTGTACTACAAGACGTATACGTATATGTAGTACCATTTGTACCTAATGAATATAAGAAACAAGTTTTAATAGAACCAGATACAGCAAAGTAACTAGTTTTACCATAGTTACCATCACCGCAGTTTGCCTGTATAGTTCCTTCAATATTATAACAAGCTGGAACATTTGGAATAAGAATAGGATTGTTAAGTATTCCCACTACAGTATTCCATTCAGTATTTCCTACAGCTCTCCATTGAACATTATAACCATTAGCTGGTTCTATTTCAGGAGGAGCAAAGCTTAAACTTAATACTCTATATTTATCACATTCAGGTAACATATATTAGTTTTAACAAGTTGTTGTAGTAGCTGAAATACTACCACTACCAGATACAATAGCTGGTGTATTTAACAAAGCACAAATTGTTTGAGGACTAGTTGTATCAGTAACAGTAATTGAAGTGATTACTCCAAGTTTACTTAAATATTCAACAGTAGCTTTCTTTTGTACAGCAGTTACAGTGATTACATGATTTCTTGCTGGTGGATTAGCTCCTAATAATACAACATTCAAAGCTGCTAATGCAGTCTTTAAACGCATGCCATTAGTAATACCTAAAGTAGGTAAATTAGGACCAGTGTATTTTAAACACTCACTATATAACAAATCTTCACAAGGTTCACTAGACGGAGGACAATCAGGCAATCCTACTGCATTCGTAGGACTACAATCTGCACAACCGTCATTACAGTTAGTTAGTGGAAGAGGAGTATCATTACAACCGTGACAAGCCATAGTATAATTATTTTAAATATTAAGCTAATGTTGCTGTTACACCTGTTACAGTAGGACAAGGAACAGTAATAGTTTCAGTATAAGTTTTGTTACAAGAAACACCATCTTTGATTACACAACCATCTACTGTAATAGTATATGGTGAAGAGAAATTCAAACCTGATGAAGCAAGAGCAAATGTTACACCTGATGTATTACTTACTGCACTTGATAACACTACACGTCCTGTATAAGTTTTACCAGCATTATCTTTAATTGTAACAGTAGCACCTGCTCCATCACAATCTGTAAATCCTGAAGGAATTGTAGTATAAGTATCAAATCTTAAAGTAACATTCTGACGATTATTATCAGCATAAGCAGCAAACTTAAGAATAAAGCCAGAACATGCACCTCCACCAGAACCTGATGTAAGAACATCTTTCATAGCAGATCTCATATCACAAACTGTCAACCATAAGTTATGGAAAGAATCAGCAAGAGTGGTTACAGTAGGTTTCCATCCTGGAATGTTTCCTAAAGTACCATTTTGAGAAAATGCTGTAGCTTGAGCTAAACCCGCACACTGCTGAGCAGCTGCAGCTGTAATAGCTGTAGTTGTTCCTAAAGTTCCTCTAAGAACACAAAACTGATCTTCTAAAGTATCTAGTGCTTGGTTAAGAGTTTTAGCTGCAGTATCAGATCCGTAAATACAGTTAGGAACAATTGTAGGAAGTAAGTCTGCAGTCTTGTTTTCAAGAACTACAATTCTATTCTCATGACCAGTAATTTGACTAGTATGAGTATTTACTAAAGTGTTAAGAGCACAAACCTTAGTAGCCATTGTGCTACTAAATGTAGTGTGAGGAACCACAGTAACATTCTGACCCTGAGCATTTACATACTGTAAACATGCAGGTAATGTCAAATTAGGTTCTATGTAGTCACTAGTACCATTCTGCAAATCAATAATGATTTGCTCTAAATCACATGTCTTTGTGATAATAAGATCTAATACGGCTGATAGGGTTTTTACTGGCTCTGGGCAAGTTTGACAAGCTTGCACTACGCATGCTAAGTCAAGATCAGAAAGATCTAGCTGAGCTTGCAAATCACATAGTTCTACAGCAAGTTTGTAGACTACATCTGATACGGTATCACCGTTGCAAAGGTTGATACATGACAGGCTCGGACCCTGCCATATTACGCAGTTAGAAGAAACTGGAGCACAACCCTTATCAGCAGTATTGGATTTAGTAGGTAACATAAGTAGTTATATATCAATGAGTTATTAACAATCAACAACGTTAGCTTCTCCAAATAATTCTTGAAGTTTAGCTTTTAATTTACCGTATCCAAAAGCAAAGATGTCAACACCTTCTGCTCCTGACATATCAGGCACAGTCTTAGTAACAGTTTCTTCTACATCCTGCTCTTGCATTTCTGTACGGGTTCTAGTAACAGTTGTAGAATTTCCATCAGCATCTGGAGTACCCGGTACTTCTTCTTCAATCTGTACTGGAACCATACGTGTAACTGTAACAGTTTCAGTAACTTCTTTAGTCATAGCTACATACAAATTCTCACCAATTTGCTGGTTACGAGCTGGTCCAGTACTAGACATATTAGGTCCAGGGTATGTTCCACTAACAACTACATCATCTTGAGATTGATATAGTTCAATTCTAAAGTTAGCAGATCCGTATTTAGAGATCTGATAATCAGCAATTCTTACATAAGCTTCAGAAGTGATTCCACGATCTGTTCCAATTTGGCTTGTAATCTTTAATGCCATATAATATTAAGTTTAAAGTTTAGATAGTCTACAATATAATATACGGAAAAACAGCTATAAAAACAAAAAACCACCCAGATTTCTCTAGATGGTTTTAAGTACGTATTATAGGGGCTCGGTTGCTCTCTAGTCCTTAACTCATAGGAACTACCTTAGCTTCTTCTACCTTTACAAGTTTGAAGAAAGTACTGTAGTTTTCAGAAGTTTCAACATTAGCAAAATCTGCTAATTTGATAGTATTATACTCTAATTCTTTATCAGTCTGTAAAAGCTCATTGAACTCTTTTTCAAACTGCTGAAAGTCTGGGTTTAACACTTTTTTAGGAGAAGACTTACCTTCAGCATCTGGGGTAGTATATACCACATTTCCTTCAGCATCCACCTCATCAATTACCATAGGGATAGAGATACCACCTTTGTCGTCCTCTTTACCATACTTCTTGATCAAGTCATTTTTAAGTTCTTCCACTGCAGCCTTTTCAGCTGCTACTTTCTTACCTAGGTCAGATAACCAGTACTTAGTTACTAAAGGTAACTTTTCTTGTAATAAACCAGAGCTAGTTTTTTCACCAGTTTGTTGGTTGGTTAAACCATTGAGTTCAGCTTCTAGATTGTAGAACTCATAAAGTTTTAATGTAATTTTTTCCATAAATGGGTTTTAAAAGATTAATCAATACAAAGTTATATAGATTAATCAATAAGTATGCCAATGACATATTAACAGATGGGGATAACTTAAAAATATAATGGTGTATTACCAAAAAGAAGTGTATTGTCAATGTTAGCATAAATATATATTGAACCAGGTATAAAAGAACTAACTATTGAATAACTATACTGATTATTCAAAGATGATCCAGATGTTGGATAAGATCCTATCTGGGTAGTTGTTGCCGGAGAATATTGATAGTAAAGGTTAGCTACTTTAAAATATAAAGTATGACCTTGATATACAGATATATTTGCAAGAAGTGACCCACCTGTTGTTAACGATCCACTACTCATAGACATGTTACTAGTACTATTCATAGTAGGATCATCTACAGCATAAAAAAGCTTCCAGGTAGCTCCATCATTTCTATTTTTCTTACCATAGACAGAAACATTAACAATACTAGCAGTAACTAAATCAGCTTTAGTAACTATCTGATTAGAAGATTTGTCAGCAAAACTACTTATAGATAAGTTTAAGTTTGTAATATAACTACTAGCTACACTTTTTGTAATAAGTCTATCACTGCTAGGTAAAGAACTATTAAGAATAAAAATACCGTTATCTACAGCATCCTGTAAATTATTATAAGTTACTCCCTGATTACTTGATAAACTTGCCCAACTCATTATATATTATTTTTAAGACAATCTTCTAATTCTTTTACTTTTCTTTCCAAAGCTGCTATTTTAAGAGTATGTACATCAGAATAGTTTACAGTTAAATCATCTAATGTACCGCCAACTAAATCTTCTGATAAAGATTTAACTTGTTGAGCTGAGTAACCATATCTGATAATACTGTTTCCTTTTCTTGTAAACTTAATAACATCAAGTCCTTCAAGAGTTAAATCAGGATTAGTTTCAATAACATTTTTATATCTTATATCTGAAGATTCAAAGAATGCGTTAGCTGTAAGATTTCCTGATGTATCTAAACGCATATATCTAGTTGTTGTATCAGTAGCATACCAACTAAATCCATTAGATTTCATAGATAAACCTTCGTTAGCCTTATCTACAATTTCAGGATAACCATCAACAACAAATGTTCCATTCCCATTAAATCTATATTTAGTTACACGTATACTATTACTATTAATAAATACAGCTTCTGTATTAGAAGCTACAAGTACTAATTCACCAGAAGGTCTAAAGTTACCTATCAACGCGTTATAACCATTTGTAGGATAAAGTCTAATACCCGCTGTATTACTTGCACCATTTGCAGTAATGTGCATATAAGGCTCTGTACTATTCATAGACAAAGGAACATTCCCAGCTCCTCCATTAATACCTAAATCACCTGTTAATGTTCCCCCAGCTAGTGGAAGTTTAGTAGCATCAGTAGCACTACCAGCAGTTGTAGCATAGTTTACAGAAAAATTTGCTGGGTTCCATACATAGACATCTTCACCATTGTTACTACCCCATAGCCATGTAGGTTGACCTGCTTGTCCAGCCCAATAAAACGTCATTGATTTATTTGCACTTCCATTAGCAAGATAATTTCTTACATAAAATCCAATCTCAGCATATGTAGTTCTAAGTGAATCAGTAGCATACTTTACATGTAAAGCAGATGGTTCTTTATATCCAACACTTCCACCATTTAATCCAGAATCATAAGCATATCTTCCATTTGTAGCAGTTCCGGCAGAATCCGCATATCCTACATGAACATCAGCATGAGCGGTATCTCCATTATATCCATATAATCTCCATAAAGTACCTGTCCAATATGTTTGAACAGAATAATCTGAATCATCATCTCTTCTATAAAGTCTTGTAACACCTCTTGAGTTTCTTGAATCAGAGTTTAAAGAAGAGTTGTAAGTAGTAGTTACTTGAGCAGCATTTGATACATTTCCAAGACCAACTGCAGTAGAGTTTAATGTTTGCCAACTCTTATCTCCTCTCCAGTATTGTGCAGTTGTACCAGCTGTAATAGGAGCTTCATAGTTTGTAGATACAGAAATTACACCTGAAGTAATAGTTACACCAGATCCAATCTTCACCCCACCTAGTACAGAACCTGTAGCCGTCGGTAACGAATACGTATTAGCTCCTGATATAACACCATTAGTAATTGTAATTGTAGTACCATCCACTTTAACTCCACCCAATACCGATGTACTAGCTATAGGTAAACTATATGTAGTAATATCAGATATCAATGCTAAAGTACCACTTGCATTAGGTAGTATAATGCTTCTAGCCGAACTAGCTACAGATGTTATAGTTGAATAACTACTAGCATTAGTTACAACAAAATTCACTCCGCTAAATGTTGTGGCACTTACTGAACTAGAAAAATATGCACTACCATTATCTTGTAATGCAAAAATATTATTTTCTGCACTATTCTTAAATAAATATCCGTATGAGCTATAGTTATTAAATTGATAAAAATTAGTATCAACATATATCAATCCTTTACTACTACCATTGATTGCAAAATTCAATTGATTTGTAAAACCTGTACCTGAATTTATTGTAAAGACAGATGCACCTGATGCTTTTACAATAGACAGATTGTCACTCAATGTGCCACCAGTTAAAGGTAGGTAAGCACCAAGATCTGAGGTCAATGCAACTGTACCACTTGCAGCTGGGAATGTATAAGTTCTTGGTGTAAGTTGCGGAAATAATAATTGATGTGCATAACTAGTAGTAGTTCCATTAACTGTTACACCTAATGCTATTGTCAATCCATTTGCATTGCCATTTAAAGTAGTTGATCCAGCAGTAAATGATGTTGAACCTGTTGCTAAAACAACCCCTTTCTCGGCTGTTAATGGATTGCTATATGACTTTGTTCCACTTATTGTTTGATTAGTTGCTAAAGTTACATAAGCACTCAAATCGGTTGTTAATGCTAGTGTACCACTTGCATCAGGAAAAGCTATAGTATAATTGTTTGTTGTTGAAGCTATTAGTGAAATATCAAGAGTTTTAGTACCACCAGTTTGCTTTTGAGTAAATACTATACTATCCATATCATAAGTCATTCTCCTACCTGAATTTTCAATATTCAAATAGTTGCTGCCTTTATTTCCTACCATTAAAATATATGCACCACTATTACCTGATCCTAATGTCAAATTATTTGTGCCTAAATACACATTGCCATAAAAATTATTATTAGTACCATCCCATCTATATTTAATATTGCCTTGCCCATCAGATAAAATAATATTATTACTAAGATTAGAACTTAATCCTGTTATATGATTCCCAATAATAGTATTATAACTTCCTGTAGTAATCCCATTATCTTGTGTATTGCCACCAGTTAAAGCACTAATTATAATATTATCACTACCAGTAGTTAGATTAAGCCCAGCTAAATATCCAATAGCAATATTATAATTTCCAGTTGTTGCAGCGGCTATTGCACCATGCCCTAAAGCTGTATTACTACTTCCTGTTTGAATGCTTTGTAATGCACTTCTGCCAATACCAGTATTATAATAT
>JACCEB010921839.1_pt1 | contig 18266 bp, 1 predicted proteins | sample 7454761 | NCBI WGS metagenome assembly JACCEB01 (sample SAMN15323454, study PRJNA562643) | freshwater metagenome | isolation source: river surface water | place: USA:Blue River Watershed | collected 2017-08-18 | reverse complement strand
GCAGAGGATGCAGCGTTCGTCGTCGAGCGTGACGCGGGGCCCGAGGCGGGTCTTCTTCGGCTTGGCGTTCTTCTCGTCGACGTAACGCGAGTAGCCGCGGCCGTATTCGGCCGAGAATTCCTGCAGCTTGCACTCGCCGGCCTGGTCGCAGATCGGGCAGTCGAGCGGGTGGTTGAGGAGGAGCATCTCCGTCACGCCTTCGCGGCAGGCCTTGACGCCGGGCGACTCGAGGCGGACGTGCAGGCCGGGGGTGACGTTGGTGGCGCAGGCGATGGCCGGCTTGGGCTGCCAGCCGATCTTCGGCTTGCCGTTCTCCATCACCAGCTCGTTGGTGGCGCGGTCGCGCATCGGCGAACCGAGCTCGACCAGGCACATACGGCAATTGCCGGCGACCGGGAGCTTGGGGTGGTAGCAATAGTGGGGGACTTCCTTCCCGATCTTGCCTAGGGCGTCGACCAGATTGGCGCCCGCGGGGACTTGGTGTTCGACGCCATCGACATTGATGGTGACCAAAGAAGGTTTGTTGTCCGTGACCATGGGTCTGGAAAGTTAACCGCAAGTTAGGTGACCCCCCACCTCCCGCAAGGGGAAAGGCGGGAAAGACGGGAAAAATGGCTCCTATTAGGGGTAGGTTGGCCGGAGTTCCGGAGGACACGAGTACCACAGGGATGGATTGGGCAGGGACGGGATGACATCCCGTCCGCTTGCATCGGGTAGGGTTGAGCGCCCCGCTCGACCGTGCGACTGACCAAGGGTGGTCAGCCCTGCCAGACCGCCGGACGGCGACTAAGGCAGGGAGTGCACGATGAATCGTGCACTCCCTGCCTAGACTCCGGCGGATGCGATGACATCGTCTCCCGACCTGAATTAACCCAATAAGCATGATTAACATAAAATCTGACCAATCTGACCATTCACAATAGCGGTGGATTTATCAGATTATATGGGAATAGTTATGCCTATAAATCATCATGCGGGTCGCTAAATTCGTTAAAAAAGCCGTCTTTCAGCATCTTGCTGACGGTATCGAGGCCCAGATCCGGCAGGAGGGTTGGAAGGGGTTGTTGCCGTCGGGAAGAGACTTAGCGAACCAGCATAAGGTCAGTCTTCCGACCGTCCAGAAGGCCATCTCCCTCTTGTTGGAGCGCCAGGTTCTGGTCAGCCGCGGGGGCAAGCGACGCCTCGAAATCGCCCCCGGGGTCTCCGGTTCCGCCCGGGTTGCCGGTCGTCATGAAGTCCTCGTGCTTTCGACCCAACCGCTGATTTCTTACGATGGATCGATCTCCATGGGGGTCATGCAGCTTGGCGAGAGGCTCAAGGCCAGCGGCGACGGTTTCCGGTTCGTCGACCTGAGCCACTTGACTGGCCCGGAGCGACGCAAGGCCGCGCACGCCGAGATGGTGAAGTCGCGACCCACGCACGTCATCCTCATGTCGCCGGATGCGTCGCTCTTCGCCGGGGTCTCGCGGCATCCGGCGAAGATCGCCTCGATGTTCAGCGCCCTGCGTTCCAAGCGGATCACCAGCTTGGGCGTCCGCTACGGCTACTTGGTCGACATCGCGCTGAAGCAACTGATGCCCTTGGGCCATCGTCACTTTCTGATGCCTTTCTTCGCGCGCAAGACCAAGCTCCGCGAGTCGATGGCTTCGATCGCGCGCATCGCCAAGGAGCAGGGCGTGCGCATCGAGGTGAAGCTGACCGCGCAGCCGCTCACGACGGAGAACATGGCCCGGTTCCTCGGTCCGGGATTGGCGCGCGGCGCGACCGCGGTCATCTTTCCGCAGTGGACGGACTTCATGCCGGCCATCGCCTATTTCGCCAAGCGAGGGCTGGAGTTTCCGCGCGATCTTTCCGTCGTGGCGCTCATCGGCAACGCGACCACCCGCGTCTATGTGCCGCCCGTCGCCTGCTGTCTCAGCTCGCCGGACAGCATCGCGCAGCAGGTCGAGATCTGGGTGCGCTCCGAGAAGGTCGAAGACGACGCTTATATCTCGGTATATCAGCGCACCTGGGAGTCCGGTGGTTCGATCGGCCCGGTGCCGAGTAAAGCGTAAGGATCGGCGGTTGACGGTAAGCAGTCGGCGGCTGGGAGAGGCAACGTTCAAGGGGGGACCGGGAACCGGATAGGATGCTGCGGGCTTGATGAATGCCCCAGCTAATCATCCGGCCTCCGGTTTCCCTTTGAGCGCGGCCTCTCTGCCTTGGGTAGGGTTGAGCGCCCTCGCTCAACCGTGGCTGACCAAGGGTGGTCAGCCCTACCTCGATGCAAGAGACAGGCCGAGACCTGGGACCCGAAAGTTTTCAGCTCCCCACCTAATGATCCGGTTTTCGGTCTCCCCTTGAGAGGGGCGTCCCTACCCAAGATGCAGCTGGGACCGCAGGTGGTGAGGTCCTAGCCTCTCAGAAGCGACGGCGATAGCCGATCTGGAATCCTTCGGTCTTCGTGTCGCCGGCCTGCTCGAGCGAGAGGGTCAGGTAATACGAACTGGCCCGATCCGGCTGGTAGATGAACGACGGGGCGACGCGCAGGCCGTTGCCCGGGCCGACCCTTCCTTCCGTCAGGAAGCGGTCGTCGCCGCCGAAGCCCGCGTCGAACTCGGCGGTCTTGCTGCCGAGTTCCGCGAAGACTTCCAGCTCGACCATGAACTTGAAGGCCGAGGCGACGCCGGCCGTGCTCCAGCCGAAGCTGGTGCCAAGCGTGGCACGGGTGGAGTCATAGGAGTAGTCCCGGACGTCCAAGGCGGCGAGGTCTCCGGACTCGGCGAAGGAGTCGCCTTCGACGTGCACGAAGTCCAGGCCGACGTGCGGTGACAGGCTGAACCCATGCTGGAAGCGGTAGTCGGCGCCGAGGCGGGCGAAGCCGCCGAACGAGTGCGCGGTCGGCGAAGCCCGCTCGGCGCCCAGGAACGTGGAGCGGACCGTGTCGCTGTCGGATCTCGCGATCGTGGCGCCGACGTTCAGGTAAGGCGTGCCCTGCTTCGCGTCGAAGGTCGACGCGGCGAAGACCGTGGCGTGCATGGTGTCGCCTTCGATCATGCCGCCGGTGGCGAAGGTGCCGCGGTTCCTGTCTTGTCCGAGGGCGAAGCCGATGACGGAGGTGCGGGAGATGTTCTTCATCAGTCCGCCCATCACTCCGTCGGCCCGGTTCCCGTAGTCGGCGGCATCGGCACCCGTCCCGCCGCGGAATTCCGAAGAAGTCACCAGGACGAAGCCTTCGGTGTAGCTCGAGAAGCAGTTGCAGCAAGGGCAGAACCCGCGCGCGTCCGGGTGATGGCCGACGAGTTCGCGGTTGAGCGAGGCGGCCGCGGAGCGCTGGGACATGGCCAGCGTTCCCGGGATGGCGGCGAAGGAGGCCGGTTCGAGGCCGCGCATCGCGGACTCCAGCATCGGGTCGGCCATCGTCATCAGCTGCGCGACAAGGGGGTCGAGCGTCCCGGGCACGTAGGCCGAGCCGCCGAGCTCGAGCGGCTGGCCGGAGAGCGTGAGGGCCTTGTTCTGCACGTAGCCGGTCAGGCCCGCGCCGACGGTCGGCTTGACGTAGCCGTCTGCGCCGCGGACCAGATAGACGGCGTATTCATTGGGACGATGGACGAGGCCGTCGGCGTTCCGGATCTGGCCGTCGTAGGCCGAGGGGGTCGCGCCCGGGTCGATAGCGGCCGGGGCTACCACAAGGTACCTGGCTTCGGGGTCAAGGTTGACGACCGACCATGGCGTCGGGTTGGTGAAATAGGAGGAGACGAGCGTCGGATCGGTGGCCGGCGTGCCGACGCCCTTGAAGAGCACGAAACGGCGGCCGTAGTCGGGCATTTCTCCCGTAGGTTCGTAGCGGGCGATGGCGATCTCGCCGATGCCGGTCGGATTCAGGTTCGCCTTCCCGGTGAATTCGACGGTGTCGTTGTAGTAGCCGCCGATCTGCGGGAGCTTGGAGATCTCGAAGGTCGCCCGGCCGGTGAGGTTGAGGTCGGCGAGCGTCAGGAAGCCGGGCGCGTTGCCCGGCGCCAGGATGCCGTAGCTGAGCAACTGAGGCACGGCCGTGAGCCAAAGCACGTTGGACTCGAAGGACATCGCCCAGAGGTCGGTTTCGCTGACGCCACCGTCCGAATCCGTGAAGCCCGCCAGGTCGTAGGCGAAGAGGTCGGCCAGAGGCGAGCCGCCGGTGATGAGGCTGCCGACCTGGGCGAACGCGAAACGATTCACCTTCATCGTATCGAAGTTGTTCGCGTCGCCCGGCGTCAGGTCGGTCGGGTCGGCCAGGGAGATGATGCGGACGAGGATCGGGTTGGCGGCGGAGGCGCCGCTGAGGTCGAGGGCTCCCGTGACGACGAGGGTGTCGTAAGCCGTACCGGCGGCGAGGAGCGACGCCGGGCGGCTGGTACCGGCGGCGGCGGCGTCCGTGATTTCCCACTCGATGACCGAGCCGCCGGCCAGCGCCAGGCTCGCATGGGTGAGCGTGCCGGGAGAATTGCCCGGAGCGAGGATGGCGCCGGAATCCAGCGTCGTCGCGCCGAGGATGCCCGAGCCTTGGAGTCGCCCGGCGTTGAGCTCGACCGTGTTGCCCAGGTTGGCGTTAGCCAGGAGCTTGCCGGCGTTGACCGTCACCGCGCTGCTGCCGAGGGCTCCGTCCTGGGTCAGGTTGAGTGTTCCGGCGTCGAGGGTCGTGGTGCCGGTGAAAGCGGACGTGCCGGCGAGCGTCAGCACGCCCGAGCCCGTCTTGATCAGCGCGCCGGATCCGTCGATCGACCCGGCGAGCGTGCGGTTCGAGCCGTCACCTGTGGTCAGGGAGCCGTTGTTCAGGAGGATCGTGCCGTCGTTCGTCAACACGGTGAGCGTCTCGGCGCCGTTGAGCTTGAGCGTGGCGCCGGCGGCGACCATGACGCTGTCCGCGCCGCCGAGGGTCGCGGAGGCGCCGGTGGCGAGGGTGCCGGCGTTGACGACCACGGCGCCGGTGATGCTGCCGGTTCCGGAAAGGTTCAGCACGGCGGAGCCTTCCTTGGTCAGGCCGGCGGCGTTGACGGCGCCGGCGAGCGTGATGTCGGCGGCCGTGGTGAGGGTGCGGGCCGTCCCGAGGTCGACCGTGCCGGAAAGGGTCAGGGCGCCGGCATTCGTCGCGTCGCCGAGGGTGACGTCGCCGGTCACCGTGACGGCGTTGGCCAGGCTCATGCCAGCCGAGCTGGCGGCGGCGAAGACGCCGGCGTTGAGCGTCACCGCGGCGGCGCCGAGGGCGGTCGCGTGGCCGACCATCAGCGTGCCTGCGTTGACAGTCGTGCCGCCCGCGTAGGTGTTGGCGCCGTCGATGACGAGGGTGCCGGCGCCGTCCTTGATGAGGACGCCGCTGCCGGTGACCTGGCCGCCGAGCGTCGAGGTCCCCGTGGTGATGTCGGCGGTCAGCCTGGCGTCGATCTGCAGCGTGCCCTGGTTGTCGATCGTGCCGAGCGTCTCATCGCCGCCTAGCTGGACGGTGGCGCCCGTCGCGATCGTGACGCCGGCGGTGGAAGAGAGGACGTTGTTCCCGGTGGTGGCGAGGGTGCCGGCGGTGACCTCGGTCGTCCCGGTGAAGGTGTTGTTGGCGCCGCTGAGGGTGAGGGTGCCCGTGCCCGATTTCGTCAGGCCGCCGGTCCCGGTGATGTCGCCCGCGAAGATCGCGTCGGCGACGGTGGTCACTTCACGGATCATCGCGCCGAGGTCGACGGCGCCGGTGAAGTTGAGCGTGCCGGTATGGCCGACGTCGCCGATCGTGACGTCGCCGCCCAGGGTGACGGCGCTCGAGACCGTGCGGTCCGCGGAGCTTTCACTGGTGAAGGTGGCCGGGCCCGCCACGACGAGTCCGCCCGTGGCGACCGCGGCGTCGTCGCCGAGGCGGACCGTGCCGCCGGAGACCGTATTCGTGCCGCCGGTCGCGCTGTTCGCGCCGGTGACCGTGACGACCCCGCCGGTCACGGAGGTGGTGTCGAGCGAGAAGGTGGTGACGACGCCGCCGGAGATCGTCGAGTTCAGGTTGCCGGCGACGTTCACGACGCCGCCGCTGATGCCGCCGGTGATGAGGGCGTCGGCAGCGAAGTTCGTGGTGCCCGCGCCGGACAGGCCGGCGAGCGTGATGCGACCCGTGAGGGCGGTGAAGTTCAGGGTGCCTTCGTTGGTCACGACGCCTACCGTCAGGCCGGCGGCGGACAAGCTGCCGGTACCGTTTGCGGCGATGCCTAGGGTGGCGGTGTTGTTGACGTCGACGGCATCGAGGGTGCCCGCGGCCCCGATTGAGACCGCCGAGGTGCCGCCCAAGGCGCCGGCGGCGGCGGTGAGGGTGCCGGCGGAAACCGTGGTCGTACCGGTATAGGTGTTGGCTCCGGTGAGACTCAGGCCACCCACGCCGGTCTTAATGAGGCCGCCTGTTCCGCTGATGATGCCGGCGGTGCTGCCTTCGGAGGCCGAGAGCGTCGTGCCGGCGAGGGCGAGGTCTCCTCCGGTGAGGCGGCTGACGGTGGCGGTGGTGCCGTTGAAGGAGAGGGTGCCGCCGGAGATCGTGTCCGCGACGACGTCGCCGCCGACGGTGACGGTGCCGGCGGAAATATCGGACGAGAGGTTGCCGGTCACGTTGACCGTGCCTCCGCTGATGGCTCCGCCGAGGGTCGCATGGCTGGCGAAGGTCGTGGTGCCGGCGCCGCCGAGCGAGGCGAGGGTGATGGTGCCAGTCGCGCCCGTGAAGCTGACCGTACCGGCGTTGGTGACCGCGCCGAGGTTCAGGTCGGTACCGTGAATCGTAGCGTTGGCAGCGGCGGCGACGCCCAGGGTGGCCGTGGAGTTGTAATCGACCGCCGCGAGAGCCGAGTTGCCGTTGACCAGGATCGCGGACGTCGAGCCCAGCGAGCCGCCGGCCGCCGTGAGGGTGCCGGCGTCGACGGTGATGGAACCGGTGAAAGCGTTGGCTCCGGATAGCGACAGGGTGGCGTCACCGGCCTTGGTGAGGTCGGCCGACCCAGAGACAACGCCCGCGAGCGTCGTATCCGCGTTGGTGGTCACCGTGCGGGCGACGGAGCCGAGTTCGGCCGCCCCGCCGAAGGTCAGCGCGCCGTTGTTGGCCGTGGTCTCGCCGAAGGTCGCGTCGGCCGCGAGGGAGATGCCGTTCGTGAAGGTTCGCGCCGAGGCGCCGACGGCGGCGAGCGTGCCGCCTGCGAAGGTCACCGTGCCCGTACCGAGCGCGTTGTCCGCGGCAGCGAGGACAAGGCCGGCATTCAGGGTGGCGCCTCCGCCGAAGGTATTGGCTCCGGAGAGCGTAAGCGTCCCGACGCCGGCCTTGATGAGCGACCCGTTCGCGCCCGAGAGCGTGCCGGAGAAGGTGCCGTCATCGACCGTGAGCGCCGTGGCGCCGAGGGCGACATCGCCACCGTCGAGGGTGCCGATCGACGCCGTCGCTCCGGCGAGGCTGACCGTGCCCGCGCTGAGGGTGCCGATGGTGGCGATGCCGCTGACGGTGGTGGCGCCGCCGCTGATGGTCGTCGCGGCCAGGCTGCCCGCGGAGATCGTGCCCCCGGAGATGTCAGAGGTAAGCAGGCCCGCTACCGAGACGATGCCTTGGGAGAGTCCGTAGGCGGAGATGGTCGCGTCGTTGGAGAAGGTGGCCGAACCCCCGCTGCTCAGGGAGGCGAGCGTGATGAGGCCGGTAGTGCCCGTGAAGCTGAGCGAGCCGGCGTTATGGATGTCGCCGAGCGACAGGTCGGTGCCGGATATCGTGACGGTGGCCGCCCCGGCGATGCCAAGGTTCGCCGAAGCGTTATAATCGACCGCGTTCAGGATGCCGTCGCCGTTGACGGCGATGGACGTGGTTCCGCCGAGCGAGCCGGCGGAAGCCACGAGCGAACCGGCGTCGACGGTGGTCACGCCCGTGAAGGTGTTGGCACCAGAGAGCGTCAGCGTGCCCGTGCCTGCCTTGGTTAGGCCCGCCGCGCCCGATACGACGCCGTCGAAGGCGACAGCGGAAGCGACGGTGAGCGTGCGGGTCGTCGCGCCGAGGTCGATCAGGCCGGCGAAGGCGAGCGCTCCGTTGTTCGTGGCGTCGCCGAGCGTGGCGTCGCCGCCGAGCGTGACGGCGTTGGCGAAGGCGCGGGCGGTGGTGTCGGCGGAGGACAGCATGCCGCCGTCCAGGGCGAGCGTGCCGGTTCCGAAAGCGGAATCGTCTCCCGCGCGGACGGTGCCCGCGGACAGGGTGAAGCCGCCGCCGAAGGTATTGGCGCCGGTGAGCGTCAGCGTGCCGCCGGTGGTCTTCGTGGCGCCGCCGCCGGCGAGGGTCGCATCGGCCGTACCGGCCTCGAAGGCGAAGGAGGTGGCCGTGAGCGTCCCGCCGGTGACGGTGCCGCCGGTCTGCGTGAACGCGCCGACCGTTTCGGCGAGCGTGCCGAGGTCGAACGTGCCGCCATTGACCGCCAGGGCGCCGGTGTCCGCCAGGTGGTCGCCCGGTCCGGAGAGCAGGAGCGTGCCGGCGTTGATGGTGGTGCCGCCCGTGTGGGTGGTCAGCGAGGACAACGTCACCGTGCCGGCGCCGGCCTTGACGAGCGAGCCTGCTCCGCCGAGCGCGCCGCCCAGGGTGTAGGACGTCGTCCCGGTGGTCAGGACACCGCCGAGGGTGATCGTGCCCGCGTTGGCGATGCCTTCGAGGGCTTCGTCGCCGCCGAGCGCGAGCGTGGCGCCGGCGGAGATGCTGACGGAAGCGGTCGCCGTCAGGATCGAGCTGCCGACCGTGGTCAGGGTGCCCGCCGTCACGGCGGTGGCCCCGGCGTAGGTGTTGACGCCGGACAGAGTGAGGGTGCCGGCGCCGGCCTTGGTCAGGCTGCCGTGCGAGACGACGCCCGCGAGGGTGACGTCGGAAGCCGTCGTGAGCGTGCGATCGCCGCCGCCGAGGTCGAAGGAGCCGCCGAAGGTCAGCACGCCGTTGAGGGTGGCGTCGCCAAGGGTGACATCGTTGTTCGCGACGACGGCGTTGGCGAACGAACGGTCCGTGCCGTCGTCACTGGAGACCGTGCCGCCGTTGAGGGTGAGCGTACCGGCGCCGAAAGCGCTGTCGCCGCCGGCGCGGAGGGCGCCGGCGTTCAGGGTCAGGCCACCGGAGAAACTGTTGGCGCCGCCCAGGGTGAGGGCGCCGGCGCCGTCCTTGATCAGGTTGCCGTTCGAGACCGTGCCGGCGAAGGAGACGTCCGCGACGGTCGTGACCGTGCGGGTGGCCCCGCCAAGGTCGGTTGCTCCCGTGAAGGTGAGCGCGGCGTCGTCCGCGACGCTCCCGAACGTGAAGTCGCCGCCGAAACGGACCGCGTTGCCGAAGGTGAGGGCCGCCGAGCCGATGCCGGTGAGGTTGCCTCCCACGAGGCGGAGCTGGCCGCTCGGGCCAAAGGCGGCGTTGTCGCCGACGCGCAGCACGCCCGCGTTGATGGAGGTGTATCCCGTATAAGTATTGGCGCCAGCCATCGTCACGGTGCCCGCCGTGGTCTTCAGCACGTTGGCGGCGCCGTCGATGACGGTGTCGGCCGTGCCGGCCTGAAGCTCATAATTGGCGCTCGTGAGCGTGCCGTTGATGATGCTGCCGCCGGCGAGGGTGATCGTGCCGACCGTGTCGTCGAATCCGTTGAGGTCAAGGATGCCGCCCGCATTGACCGTGACGTTGCTTTCGTCGTCGAGCAGGTCGGCGCCTGCGTAGATGATCTTGCCCGCGTTGACGATCGTGGCGCCCTTGTAGGTGAAGACCCCCGAGGCTGAGAGCGTCAGGCTGCCGGCGCCGTCCTTGACGAGGCTGCCGAGTCCCGAGACGGCGCCCCCGAGGACGTAGTCGGTCGCGCCGGTCGTCAGCGTGGTCGTGGCGAGCGCCAAGGTGATCGTGCCGGCGTTGCTAAGGGTGTTCAGCGTCTCATCGCCGCCCAGCGCGAGCGTCGCCCCGGATGCGATGGACACGCCCGAGGTGTTCGCCAGGCGCGCGTCGCCGACGGTGCGGAGCGTGCCGGCGTCGACGGACGTGGAGCCTGCGTAGGTGTTGGCGCCCGACAGGGTGAGGGCGCCGGCGCCGGCCTTCACGAGATTCCCGTTGGTGACCGAGTGGGCGAAGGTGACGTCAGAGAGGACGGTGATGACCGGCGAGGCGGCGTTCAGGTCAACGCCGCCAGTGAAGGTGAGCGCGCCGTTGTCGACTTCATGGCCGAGCGTCACGCCGGCGTTCAGGTCGACGTCGTTAGCGAAGGTGCGCGCCGTGGTTCCGTCCGCCGAGACGCCTCCGCCGTTGACGGTCAGGACGCCCGTGCCGAAGGCGGCGTCGCCGCCGGCGCGGATCCGACCAGCGTCCAGCGTCAGGCCGCCGTCGAAAGTGTTGGCGCCGCTCAGCAGGACGGTGTCTGCCGTGGTCTTGAGCACCGAGACGCCTCCGCCCGCGATATCGGCCAGGAAGGAGCCCGACCGTAGTTCGTAGCTGCTGGCGACCAGGTTGCCATCGGTGACCGTACCGCTTTCGAGGACGAACGCGCCGACCGTCTCGGTGTGGCCGCCGAGGTCGAAGGTGCCGCCGGCGACGGTGAGCGCGCCCGTGTCGACCAGACGTTCGGAAGCGCCGAGCAGCAGCGTGCCCGCGGCGACCGTCGTGCCGCCGGTGTGGGCGGTGGCGAGAGCCAAGGTCAGCGTGCCGGCGCCGGCCTTGTTGAGGGAGCCGGTGCCGTTCAGCACTCCGCCAAGGGTGTAATCGGTGGCGCCGGTGGTGAGCACGCCGCCGATCGTGACCGTGCCGCTGTTGGCCAGGGCATCGATGGTCTCGTCGCCGCCGAGGGAAAGGGTCGTGCCGGAAGCGATGGTGACGCCGGAGCTGGCGCTGAGACGGTTGCTGCCGACGGTGACGAGCGAACCGCCGCTGAGCGTCACCGCGCCGGAGAAGGTGCTCCCGCCGGCAAGGGTCAGCGTGCCGGCACCCTCCTTCGTCAGGACGCCTGACCCCGTGAACTCGCCGGTAAAGGTCGTATCGGCGGCGGTCGTCAGCGTGCGCGCCGATGAGCCGAGCGCCAGTGCTCCGAAGGACAGTGCGCCGAGGTTGCCGGAAGCGCCGAAGGTCAGGTCGCCGCCGAGGACGACCGAGTTGGCGAAGGTGCGGGCCGTGGCGCCGACGGCGGAGATCACTCCGGCGTTGAGGGTGACCGTACCGGTGCCGAAGGCGGCATCCGTGTCGGCGAAGACCGTGCCGGCATCGAGCGTGAAGCCGCCCGCGAAGGTGTTGGCATCGGAGAGAGTCAGCGTCCCGGCGCCGGCCTTGGTTAGGCCGGCCGTACCCGAGACGACGCCATCCAGGGTGACGCCGGAGGCGATGGTCAGCGTGCGGGTGGCGACCCCGAGGTCGATCAGGCCGGCGAAGGCGAGGCTACCGTGGTTCGAGGCGTCGCCGAGCGTGACGTCGCCGCCGATGGTCACGGCGTTGGCGAAGCTACGGGCGTTGGTGTCGGTAGAGGACAGGATGCCGCCGACCAGCGTCAGCGTGCCGGTTCCGAATGCGTCATCGTCGCCCGCGCGGAGCGTGCCCGCGGACAGGGTCGTCCCGCCGCCATGGCTGTTGGCGCCGTTCAGCGCGAGGGTCCCGGCCGAGGCCTTGATCAGCGAACCGTCGGCGCCGGAGATCGTGCCACCGAACGTGCCGGCGTCGACCGAGAGGGCCGTGGTGCCGAGGGTGATCGCGCCGCCGTCGAGGGTGCTGACCGACGCGGTGGCGCCATTCAGGTTGGCGGTACCGGACGTGAGCGTCGTGATCGTCGCGATGCCGCCGACGGTGAGCGTGCCGCCGGAGAACGACGTCACGTCGGCGGCGCCCGTGACGGAAGCGTCACCACCGGTGACAGCGGAAGCGGAGAGGGCTCCGGCGGAGACGGTTCCGTTCGAAAGGTCGGCCGTCAGGAGGCCGACGACGCTGATGTCGCCGCTCGAGACGCCGCCCAAGATCGTCGCGGCGCTCCCGAAACGGGTGGAGCCGACGCCCGAGAGGGACGTCAGGGTGATCGTCCCGGTATTCGCCGAGAAGTTGAGGCTATTGTCGGTAGTGTTGGCGTTGGTGACCGCGCCGGTGATCGTCAATTCCGTCCCGGAGATCGTCGCGGCTCCCAGGCTGCCGACATCGAGGGTGGCCGCGGCGTTGTAATTGACCGACGTGAGGGAGCCGCCGTTCACCACGATGCCAGAAGTGTCGGCCAGCGAGCCGGCCGAGGTGACGAGCGAGCCGGCGTTGACGGTCGTGGTGCCGCCGAAGGTGTTGGCGCCGGAAAGCGTCAGGATGCCGGCGCCGGATTTCACGAGCGAACCGTTGGCGCCGGCGATGGTGCCTGCGCTGGTGCCGGCGGAGACCGTCAGTTCGGTCGTGCCTAGGTTGATCGAGCCGCCGTCCAGCGTGGTGACCGTGGCGACCGCGCCGTTGAGGTTGGCCGTGCCGGCGGTCAGGGTCGTGATCGCGGCCGTGTCGTCGACGGTGAGCGTGCCGAGGTTGAAGGAAGCGACGGTCGCGGCACCGCTCACCGTCGTGGCGCCGCCGGTGATCGAGGAGGAGTTGAGCGCGCCGGTCGTGACCGTGCCGCCCGAGATCGCGGAGGTCAGCAGGCCGGCCACGACGACCGTGCCGCCGGAAATGCCACCGGTGGTGGCCGCATCGCTGGCGAAGGAGGTGTGGCCGCCGCCGCCGAGCGCGCCGATGGTGGTCGTGCCCGTCACGCTTGTGAACTCCAAGGCGCCGACGGTGGTGTTGGCGTTGGTGACCGCCCCGAGGAAAAGGTCAGTGGCGGAGAACGTGGCGAAGCCCGTGCCGTCGAGCGCCAGAGTCGCGGTGGAATTGGCGTCGACCGCGGTGAGGGTGGCGCCGTTGACGGCGATGCCGGAGGTGCCGCCGAGGGCCCCCGCATCCGTGACGAGCGTCCCGGCGGAGACGTTAGTGGCGCCGGAGTAGGTATTCGTGCCCGAGAGGGTGACGGTGTCGGCGGTCGTCTTGTTAAGAGCGGCCGTACCAGCAAGGTGGGCCGAGATCGTGCCAGCCTGGAGTGCGAAGGTGCTGGCCGAATTGACCGTCAGGGTGCCGTTGGCGATCGTGCCGCCGGTGAGCGTGACCGTGGCGACCGTGTCGGCGAAGCCGCCCAGGTCGAAGGTTCCGCCGTTGACCGTGACCGCGCCGGCGTCGGCAAGACGATTGCTGGCGCCCAGCAGGAGCGCGCCGGCGTTGACGGTGGTGCCGCCGACGTAACTGAAGGTGCCCGTCGCGGAAAGGGTGAGGATGCCGGCGCCGGCCTTGAGCAGCGCGCCTGCGCCCGAGATTGTTCCGCCGAGGACGTTGTCGGTCGCGCCGGTGGTGAGGGCGGAGCCGGCGTTGACGAGGGAGATCGTGCCGGCGTTCGTCAGGGTGTCGATCGTCTCCGTGCCGCCGAGCTGGAGAGTCGCGCCGGAAAGCACCGTCACGCCGGAAGTCGTCGCCAGACGCGCGTTGCCGACGGTGGCCAGCGTGCCGGCGTTGACGGCCGTCGCGCCCGAGAAGGCGTTGGCGCCGGAAAGGGTGAGGGTGGCAGGGCCTTCCTTGATCAGCCCACCGTTGGAGACTTCGCCGGCGAAGGTGACCGCCGAGGCCGTGGTGAAGGCGCGGTCGATGCCGCCGAGGTCGATGCCGGCGGTGAAAGTGAGTTCGCCGGTGTTCACGGCATCGCCCAGGGTGACGTCGCCGGCGAGGGCGAGCGCGTTGGCGAGCGTGTAAGCCGTCGTGCTGCTGCTCGACAGCCTGCCCGAGGTGAGGACCAGGGTGCCCGTGCCGAGGGCGGAGTTATTGCCGATTTGCAGGACGCCACCGTTGAGGTTCAGTCCGCCCGAGAAGGTGTTGGCGCCTGACAGCGTGACCGTGCCTCCGGTGGTCTTCACCGCGGCGATTCCCGTGCCGCCGAGGATGGCCGATGCCGTCCCGGCCTGCAGGTCGTAGCTGCTGCCCGTCAGCACGCCGGTGGTGCCCGTCACCGCTCCGCCGGTCAGCTGGACCAGGCCGACCGAGTCGGAGAAGGTCGCGACGTCGAGCGTGCCGCCCGTGGCGACGACCACGAACCCCGAGTCATCCAGCGTATTGTTCGCCCCGAAACGGACCGTGCCCGCGGTGATGGTCGTGCCGCCGACATAGGTGTTGCCGTTCGTGAAGGTCAGGACGCCGGAGCCTGTCTTCAGCAGCTGACCGTTCGAGACGACGCCCGAGAAGGTGACCGCGGAGTCGATCTGGGCCGTCCGGTCGGAGCCTCCGAGGTCCAGGTCGCCCATGAACGTCAGGGCGCCGTTCCTTACGGCGTCGCCCAGGACGATGTCGCCGGTGATCGAGAGCGCGTTGGCGAACGTCCGGGCCGTCGTGCTGTCGCTGGACAGGACACCGCCCGTGATGGTCAGCGTGCCCGTGCCGAAGGCCGAGTTGCTGGCGGCGTAAAGGTTGCCGGAGTTGAGGGTGAAGCCGCCCGTGTAGGTGTTGGTCGCCGCGCTGCCGATGGTCAGGGAGGCCGTCCCGTCCTTGACGATCGAGCCGGTGCCGTTGGTCAGGCCGGCGAGGGTCATCGCGACGTTGTTCGAACCGAGGGTCAGGACGACGCCGACGCCGTCGAGCATCAGCGTGCCGTTGTTGGCGATCGTGTTCAGGGTCTCGCTGCCTTGCAGCTTGATGGTCGCGCCAGAGGAGATGCTGATGCCAGAAGTGTTCGCCAGGATTCCCGAACCAGAGGTCACGAGGATGCCCGCGGTGACGGTCGTCGCGCCGACATAGTCGTTAAGGGCTGACAGCGTCAACGTGCCCGCGCCGCCCTTGGTCAGCGCGCCGTTCGAGATGATGCCGGTCATCACCACGTCGGAATCCGTGGTCAGCGTGCGGACGGTCGCGCCGAGGTCGGCCGCGCCGTCGAAGGTCAGCACGCCGGTGTAGGTCGCGCTGCCCAAGGTCACGTTACCCCCGATGCTGAGCGCGTTGGCGACCGTGCGGGCCCCGCCGCCGGCGACGGTCGCGTTGCTCGCGAGGGTGCCGCCGTTGAGGGCTACGCCGTTGGCGCCGAGGGCGGTGTTCGAGCCGATGAGCACCGTGCCCGCGGTCAGCGTGAAACCGCCGGTGAAAGTGTTGTCGCCCGTCAGGGTGACGGAGTCGCCGGTGGTCTTGGTCGCCGCCGCGCTGCCGGCGAGGCCGACGGCCGCCGAGCCTGCCCGGAGGTCGAAGGAATCGGTCGTATTGACCGTGAGCACCCCTGCGCCCGTGATGGCGCCGCCCGACAAGGTGAGTTTGCCGATGGTATCCGTGAAGGCGCCGACGCTGAAGGTGCCGCCCGCGACCGTGACCGCTCCGCCGAGCTGGTCGTCGGCGGCGTAGGCAAGGGTGCCGGCGCTGACGGTGGTCAGGCCGGCATACGAGAAGGTGCCGGCGGCATCGAGGGTGACGGCGCCGGCGCCGGCCTTCGTCAGGTTGCCCGCGCCGCTGACGGTGCCGGCCAACGTGAGCGTATTGGCGCCGGTGGTGAGGGTGACGCCCGCGCCGTCGAGCACTATGGTGCTGGTGGCCGTCGTCGTGAGGGCGTTGATGGTCTCGTTGCCGCCGAGCTGGAGGGTGGCACCGCCGGCGACCGTCACGCCTGAGGTGTTGGCCAGACGGCCGGCGGCGGTGGTGACAAGCGTGCCGGCCGAGACGGTCGTCGCGCCGGTGTAGGTGTTGGCGCCGCCGAGAGTCAGCGTGCCGAGGCCCTGCTTATCGAAGCCGCCGAGGGCGCCGCCGATGATGCCGTTGAAGGTGACCGCGGAGTCGACGGTCAGCGTGCGGACCGCGGTGCCGAGGCCGACCGCGCCGGAGAAGGTGAGGGCGCCGTTGTCGGTGGCCCCGCCGAGGGCGATGTTGCCCGAGACCGTGAGGGCGTTGGCCAGCGTACGCGCGGTGATGCCGTCCGATGAGAAGGTTCCGCCGGCGAGGATGACCGTGCCGGTGCCGAAGGCCGTGGCGCTGCCCGCGCGGAGGACGCCTGCGTTCAGGGTCGTGCCGCCCGAGTACGAGTTGGCGCCGGTGAGGGTGAGGATGCCGGTACCGGACTTCACCAGGGAGCCGGTGCCGGCGAGGACGCCCCCGATCGTGCCATCGAAGTTGTCGGTGCCGGTCGTGAGCACGCCGTTCGTCGTGATCGTGCCGCTGTTCGAGATCGTATTGAGCGTCTCGTTGCCGCCCAAGGTAAGGAAGGCTCCCGAGGCGACCGTCACCGAGGCGCTCGAAGTCAGGATCGCGTTGCCCGTGGTCGTCAGCGTGCCGGCCGAGACCGTGGTCGTCCCCGTGAAGTCATTGGCACCGGAAAGGGCGACCGATCCGCCGGTGGTCTTGGTCAGGTCACCCGAGCCGGAGAGCTTGGCCGAGACCGTGCCGGCCTGGAAAGCGTAGGCAGAGCCGGTCAGCGTGCCGTTGGAGATCGTGCCGGAGGTCAGCGAGACGTTGCCGACGGTGTCGGCGAAGCCGCCGAGGTTGAACGTGCCGCCGTTGACCGTGAGGTCGCTGCTGTCCGCGATGACGTTGTTCGCGCCGAGCTGCAGGATGCCGGCGGAGAAGGTCGTCGTCCCCGTGTAGGTGTTGGCGCCGGAAAGGATGACGGTCCCGCCGCCCGTCTTGGTGAGGCCGACCGAAGCCGTGGCCCCCGCAAGGATGGCCGTGACCGAGCCGGCCTGGACGTCGTAGGTGGCGGAACTGGTCAGCACGCCGCCGGTGCCGGTGATGGAACCAGAGGTGAGCTGGACGGAGGCGACGGTGTCGCTGAAGGTGCCGATCGCGAAGGTGCCGCCGCTGACGACGACCGCGCCGACCAGCTGATCGTCGGCGGCGTAGGCGAGCGAGCCGTTCGAGATCGTGGTCGCGCCTGTGTAATTGAAGAGACCCGCTGCATCCAAGGTCAGCGTGCCCGTGCTGTTCTTGGTGAGGTTACCCGTGCCCGTCACCACACCCTTGAGCGAGGTGACGCCGGAACTCAGCGACAGCACGACACCGACGCCGTTCAGGTTGATCGTGCTGCCCGTCGTGGGGCCTACCGTATTGACCGTCGTGAGCGAGTTGAGCGTCTCGTTGGCGCCGAGGGAGAGGGTCGTGCCGGCGGCGACCGTGACGCCGGAGGTCGTCGTGAAGCGACCGGCCGTGGTCGTCGCCAGGGTACCTTCGCTGACGGTGGTGGCGCCGGTGAAAGTGTTGGCCGAGGCGCCGCCGAGGGTGAGTGTGCCGGCGCCGAGCTTCGTGATGCCGCCGTTGGCGCCCGAGATCACGCCATTCATCGTCACGTTGACGCCGGAACTGACCGTGAGGGAGCGGACCGTCGTGCCGAGGCCGACCGTGCCGTTGAGCGTCAGGTTGCCGGCGTTGACGCCGTCGCCCAAGGCGAGGTTGCCGGCGATGGTCGTGTTGTTCGCCAGCGTATAGGCCGTGGCGGAAGCGCTCGACAACGTTCCGCCGTTGAGGGTGAGGGCGCCCGTGCCGAAGGCGCTGTTATTGCCGGCGTAGAGCGTGGCGCCGGCCGCGAGGGTCGTGCCCCCGGTGTAAGTGTTGACGCCGGAGAGCCTGAGGGAGCCGGCGTTGACCGTGACGGAACCGCCCGTGCTCGTGCCGACGGTGCCGCCTAACACCAGTGCGCCGGTACCGGCCTTCGTGATGCCCAGGCCCGTGCCGCTGACCGCACCGTTGAGCGTGAGCGTGCTACCGTTCACCGTGATCGTCCGGCTGGCGCCGCCGAGGTTGATCGCTCCGTTGTTCTGGGTGAGGTTGGCCGTGCCCGTGAACACCAGATTGGCGCCGAAGGTGATCGCGTTGGTGATCGTGGCGTCGACGGAGGCGTCCAGGATGCCGCCGGTGAGTCCGAGGGTGCCGGCGGTGGAGCCGCTGCCGCCGAAGGCGAAGGTCGCCGAACCCGCGACGAGCGTGCCCGCGGAAAGGGTCGTGTTGCCGGTGTAGGTGTTGACGCCCGCGAGCTCAAGGGTGCCGGCGCCGGCCTTGGTGATGCCGAACGTGGCGCCACCGATGACGCCGCCGAGGGAGAGCCTGCTGCCGCCGACCGTGATCGTGCGCGACGCGCCGAGCGTGATCGCGCCGGTGGTCTGCGTCAGGTTAGCCGAGCCGGTGAAAGTGAAGTCCGTGCCGAGCGTGATCGCGTTGGTGATCGTCGCGTTGACGGAAGCATCCACTGAGCCGGCGTTGATCGTGAAGGTCCCGGCCGTGCCGCCGCTGCCGCCGAGGGCGTGCGTGGCGGAGGCGAGGACGAGCGGACCCTGGG
>JACCEB010273496.1_pt1 | contig 18279 bp, 7 predicted proteins | sample 7454761 | NCBI WGS metagenome assembly JACCEB01 (sample SAMN15323454, study PRJNA562643) | freshwater metagenome | isolation source: river surface water | place: USA:Blue River Watershed | collected 2017-08-18 | reverse complement strand
TCGGCGGCACCGCCATCAACGGCGGCAGCGTCCGCACAAGCAGCTACCAGACCTACAGCAATGCGGTCACGATCGGTGCCGATACGACCCTGACCGGCAATGGCATCACGCTCGGTTCGACGGTCAATGGCGCGCACGCGCTGACCATCGCCGACAGCGGTGCGACGGTTGCGAACGGGGCCATCGGTGGCAGCACGGCGCTGACCAGCCTGAGCATCAATTCGACCAGTGGCACGAGGATCAATGGCGGCAGCGTCAGCACCACCGGTAGCCAAACCTATGGCAATGCCGTCACGCTGGGTGTGAATACGACGCTGACGGGCGACGACATCAGCCTGGGTTCGACCGTCAACAGCGTCGCCGGTAGCCATGTGGCATTGACGATTGCAGACAGTGGTGCAACCACCTTCACCGGCGCTGTCGGTAATAGTGCAGCGCTGAGCAGCCTGGAGGTCAGCTCGACGAACGGCACGGCGATCAATGGCAGTATCTTAAGCACGACCGGCCCCCAGACCCTGAACAACGCTGTCACGCTGGGTGCGAACACGATGCTGAATGGCAGCGCCATCACGCTGGCTTCGACCGTCAACGGCGCTTACTCGCTGACCATCATCGACGGTGCTGCGACGACGATCAATGGCGCTGTCGGCGGCAACACTGCGCTGTCCAGTCTCGTGGCCATTGCCAATAGCGGCATTACCCTGGGCGGCGGCGCCATTTCGACGAGCGGCATCCAGAACTTCGGCAGCGCCATCAGCCTCACCGCAGACACCACGCTGTCCGGTAGCGGCATCACGCTGGGCTCGATGGTCAACGGCGCGCATGCGCTGGCGATTGTCGACCTGGGCGCAACCACCATCAATGGCGCGATCGGCGCCGGCACCGCACTGACTGACGTAGCCATCAGCTCGACGAGCGGTACCGCGATCAATGGCGGTGCGGTCACCACGACTGGCGGCCAGACCTATAGCAATGCCTTGACGCTGGGTGCGAACACCACGCTCACTGGTAATAACATCACGCTGGGTTCGACGGTCAATGGCGCGCATGCGCTGACCATCGCTGACAGCGGCGCGACGGTCATCAACAGCGCCATTGGCGGCAGCAACGCACTGACCAGCATCACCGTCGGCTCTGCCAGCGGCACCGCGATCAACGGCGGCGCAGTCACCACCACCGGTAGCCAGACCTACAGCAACGCGATCACGCTGGGTGCGAACACGACCCTGACCGGCCATGGCATCACGCTGGGTTCGACGGTCAATGGCGCGAAATCGCTGACCATCGCTGACAGCGGCATCACGTATGTCAATGGCGTGATTGGCGGCAGCACAGCGCTGAACAGCCTGAGCATCGATTCGGCCAATGGCATCCGCATCAATGGTGGCGCCATCACCACCAGCGGCGACCAGTCCTTCGATGATGCGGTCACGCTGGGCGCGAACACGACACTCAATGGCCATGCGATCAGCTTCGCGTCGACGATCGACAGCGCGAGCAATGGCCAGGCGACCTTGTCCATAGGTGGCAACGGTGCGGTCAGCTTCGGCGACGCGGTTGGCGCTGCCGGTGGCGCCAGCGGCAGCGGCAAGCTTGGCAGCCTGTCCATCACTTCCAGCGGTGGTGTCGCGATCGATGGCGGCTCGGTCGCCACGACCGGCAACCAGACGTATGCCAGCGCCGTCACGCTCGGCGCCGATACGACGCTGTCGGGCAGCGGCATCACGCTGGGTTCGACCGTCGATGGCGCGACCGGTAGCCAGGTGGCACTGACGATCGCTGACCTCGGCGCCACGACTATCCAGGCGGCCATTGGCAGCAATACTGCACTGACCAGCCTGACCGTCGGCTCGGCCAACGCCACCACGATCAATGGCGGCACGGTCGAGACGACCGGCAGCCAGACCTGGAGCAATGCGGTCACGCTGGGTGCGGACACCACGCTGACCGGCAATGGCATCACTCTGGGTTCGACCGTCAATGGCGCGCACGCTCTGACGATCGCTGACAGCGGCGCGACGGTGATCGAAGGCGCTATAGGCAGCAGCACGGCGCTCGACAGCGTGAGCATCCAATCGGCCAATGGCACCACGATCAATGGCGGCGCCGTCACGACCACCGGCAGCCAGACCTGGAGCAATGCCGTCACGCTGGGTGCCGACACCCGCTTTGCGGGTGACACGATCAGCTTCCAGGCAAGCATCGACGGTGCGCATGCACTGGCTATTGAGGATGCCGGCACCACGACACTGGCCGGTGCAGTGGGCGCGGGTACGGCGGTGGCATCGATGAGCGTCGACGCCAATGCGCTGCACTTCTCGGCCATCAAGGCTGACGGCAATGTCGATCTCGTCAGCGCGACTGCCCTGCAGTTGAATGACCTGGACGTGGGCGGCGCATTGACGGTTACGACTGGCAGCAGCGGTGCGGGCGGCGTGACGCAGGCAGCAAACACCACGCTGATCGTCAATGGCAATGCGGTCTTCGTGGCCGACACGGCGCAGCAGCAGGATGCGGCGCTGGGCAATGCCACCAACGATTTCAGGGGCACGCTGGCCTTCCGCGACGCCAATAACGGCAGCTGGCGTGATGTAACAGCCGCCGATACGGCAGGCGACCTGGTGGTGGCCGATGCTGCGGCAACGGGTGCAGTGACCCTGTCTTCGCCGGGCGCCGTCAGCCTGCAGGGAGCCGTGAATGCCGACCAGCTGGATATCAGCTCGGGTGCGGCCGTCAGCCAGCTCGGCGCGCTGCAGGTCGCCAACGGCGTGACCATCACTGCGCAGTCCACGGTGGCGCTCGGCAGCTCGACGCAAGCAGGTTCGCTGTCCATCACGGCCAACGGCAATGTGACGCAGGCCGGTCCGTTGACGGTGACCGGCGCAACGACCATCGCCGCCGGCACCGGCGCGGTGACGCTGGCTGATGCGGCCAATGATTTCGGAAGCACGCTGACACTTACCGCGGCGAGCGCGAGCATCGTCGACAGCACTGGCGGCCTCATGCTGGGCAATGTGACGACCACCGTCGGCGGCCTCGCGGTCCAGAGCGACGGCGGCGCCATCACGCAGGCAGCCAATGCAGCCATCGTCACGGCAGCTGACAGCGTCTTCACCGCCAGCCAGAATGGCCCGGCCAGTGCCGCGGCCGACATCGTGCTGGCCAACGCGAACAACAATTTCAGCGGCGCGCTGGCCGTGACGGGTGCGGCAGTGCAGGTGACGGATGTCGATGCACTGAATCTGGTGGTCAACAACGTGGCCGGCAACCTCGGCGTGGTCGCAGGTGGCGCCACCAGCATCACTGCTGGTACCTACCAGAGCCAGGCGGGCGGCGCCGTGGCCGGCACGATGAGTGTCGATGTGGCGCAAGCCAACCTGAGCATGGGCGGGCTGAGCGTCACCCAGGCGACGACCATCGATACCCACGGCGGCGATATCACGCAAACTGCGCCGCTCGCTTTCGCTGATGCGGTCACGCTGAATAGCGGCGCCGGCGCGATCACGCTCACTCAGGCGAACAACAGCTTCGATGGCACGGTCGCCATCAACGCTGGTGCGGCAACGCTGGTCAGCAGCAGCTCCCTGAGCATGGGCGCGACCACCGTCAGCGGCAATCTGGCCCTGACGTCGACCGCGACCGCCGCTGGTAGCGGCATCACCCAGACGGCAGCGATGAGCGTGACGGGCACGTCCAGCTTCACTGCAGCCAGCGGCAGCGTGACGCTGACCAATGCGAACAATGACTTTACCGGCGCCGTGTCACTGGCAGCGAATGCAGCCACCGTGGAAGACAAGAACGCCCTGGTGCTGGGCAATCTCGCGATTGCGAACACGCTGGACGTCACCAGCCATGGTGATCTGACGCTGGGTGCCGGCACCGTCGGTACGACGACAGCGAACGGCAGCACGGGCGTGCTGACGGTGAACACCAACAACGGCAACCTGACACAGCAGGCAGGCGGCATCACCGTGGCCGGCACCACGGCACTGCAGGCCGGTACCGGTAATGTGTCGCTGGCGGATGCCAACAATAGCTTCAGCGGCAACGTCGACGCCACCGCTGCCTGGATCGAATTGAAGGCTGCCAGCGCGCTTACCATCGGTACCTTGCTCGCCGATGACGTCAAGATCAGCAGCGATGCGCTGCTGACGCTGGGCTCGGTGACGACGACGCGCGATATCGAGGCCAGCGCTGTCGCCGGCATCGTGCAGGTAGCCGCGCTCGACATCGGCGGCAAGGCTTCGTTCACGTCGACCACGGGCGACGTCGTGCTGACGGATTCCGGCAACCAGTTCATCGGTCCGGTCGCGCTGGCTGCCAACAAGATCGATGTGCTGAGCGCTTCGCCGCTGGTGCTGGGCGATGTGAACGCGCTGTCCGACATGACCTTGAAGACCCTGGGTACGGCCATCACGCAGGTGCCGGATGCGCAGCTGGTCGCGAAGGGCTCAACAACGCTCGACAGCACGGACCCGGTATCGGGCGCCTCGGGTGCCATCATGCTGGCCAACAGGACGAACGACTTCGTCGGTGCCGTGGAAGCCCGCGGCGGCGCGATCACGCTGCGCGATGGCGTGGGCGACATGACCCTCGGTAACATCAATGCGACCGGCATGTTCGATGCGAGGGCCACCGGCGGTCCGATCAAGCTCAAGCCGGGCACGCTGCTGTTTGCCGCCGGCGGCATCATCCTGGTACCGGATCCGCGTCCGGCCGGCATCGATTATCCGAAGGCACCAATGGAAAGCCTGGCCTCGGCGCGCGGCAACGCAGGCTCGGCGTCGACCTCGTCGGCATCGACGTCGTCGGCCGGCGCGCGCGGCGCCACCGTGTTGCTGGCCACCGACCAGAGCAGCAGCAGTGACGGCGGCAAGTCGATGATCAAGGTCAGTGAAGTACCGTTGTCGCAATCGACGCGTAACGTGATCCCGGTCGGCAAGGCGATCGCGCTCGATGCATCGGCCAAGGGCAACGTGATCCAGAGCGCATCGTTCGAAGTGGTGGATGGCTTCGCATCGGGTAACACGACGATCGAAGTGGCGCCGGCCGCCAGTGTGCCCGCAAAGGTCGACAACAGCGCCGGCAAGGTCACGCTGTCCGGCGAAGCCTCGGCCGCCGACTATGACAAGCTGATCCAGAGCATCAAGCTGCGCGTGGGTGATGACGTGCCGCCGAATGCCGTCTTCCGTATCCGCATCACGCTGACGGACCAGAGCGGCAAGACCGAATCGAAGACCGTGACGCTGCAGTTGAATCAGGCGGATAAGGTATCGCGCGCTCCCTGATGCCGGTACGCGCCAGCGCAGTGTTCAGGCTGGTCAGCGATGATGGCAGCGTGATAGCAGCGTGGTGGCAGCGCTTGGCGATGGTGGTGCAGGGTGGGGCAGTGCTTGCCTGCCACGACGGCTTGGTCGTGGCAGAGGGGGACAGGACGCGTGGAGGCTGCGGGCGTGGGAATGCGGCGCTTAATCAAAGAACGCCGAGTAGCGTAACGCGATCTCGCTGTCGAGCCGGAAGCCGTTGTCGATCGACACGTCACGCGAGTATCGCAAGTGCACCTGCTGCTTGCCGGCGTCAAGCAGCATCATGCCGGCGTTGACCCGCGTGTTGTTCGGCGCGCCGGTGTAAGCTGCGCCGTTCAGTTGTGTTGCGCCGCCGCCGTTCAGGATGGCGCTGCCATACACCTGGAAGGCAGGCGTGATCCGGTAGCGCAGGATGCCAGTGACTGCATAAGTCACGTCTTGCGACAGCCGCTTGTTGTTCAGGAATTCGCTGTTGTCGCCATAGAAGACGATTTCAGGCGCGAGGTCGATCACCCATTTATCGCTGAGTGATTTCATCCAGCCCGCCGACAACACATAGCGGTAACGGTTCTCGCCGTAATTGAGCGCCTTGGTCTTGTCGTAGGTGCCGGTCGGCAGGACGGCCGATGCACTGACCATGGCGTATTCGCGATTCTCGCGGTCGATGTGGAACCAGACTGCAGAGCCGAGGCGCAGGTCGCCGTAGCCCGCGGTGCCGCTGCCCAGCGTGGGCCGCAGCGTCGCATTCGGCGTGCCTTCGCCCCAGGTCAGGACGGCCAGCGGGCCGAAGGTGTACTGCCCGTTGTCACCAAAAGAAAAGTGTTTGCCCAGGCGCAGCGCGTACAGGTTGGCGCTGATTTCACCAGCCGCTGTCCTGTTGCCGTTTTTATACGGTCCGCTGGTTTCCTGGTGGAGCGCGTAGATGGCCACATTCTTCTTGCCGTCCGGCAGGGCAATGTGGTCGGTCGGATAGATGTCGTTCATGGCTGCCACCGACAGGGTCGGCAGGCTGGCCAGAGCCAGACATAGCGCGCGCTGCAACGTCGCCATTGGGGAGTCCTGATGAATGTTTTTTGTAACTTTCCTATAGTGTAACCGAGCTCGCGTAACGGCAGTCGGTTATCCTTTCTGCATCACCTTTTCGCGGGCGCCATACCCGCTTGCCCTGCCTGCAGATGCCTGACATTTCCGTCATCAAGCGCGTGTCGACTGCGCTTCGACACTGGACACGCAAATGGTCATTGCGACTCGCCGTCGTTCTGGCGATGTTCGCGCTCGCGCTGGGCTGGCTGCTGTTTGTCGGCATCACGCTCGATGGCGACCCGTGGCGCGGCAGCGTGGCGCGGCTGGCGACGCAACAGCTGGGGCGTGAACTCAAGCTCGATGGTGACGTGAAGCTGTTGGTCAGTCTGAAGCCGGCGCTATTGGTGCGCAATGCGAGGTTGTTGCAGCCGCGCGGCTTCGAGAACGCCGGCGAAGATTTTGCAGATGTCGGCGAATTGCAGGTCAAGCTCGACCTGTGGCCCTTGCTGCACGGGCAGCTGCGCGCCGACACGCTGTCGGCCAATGACGTAAGCCTGGCGCTGGTACAGCGCGAAGATGGCAGTAACAACTGGACCTTTGCTGCAGCAACACCCGACTCGGAGCGCGACCCGGTAAAGGACAAGACTGCCGACAAGTCATCGCAAATGGCGAATGACGATACTGGCTTCAGCGCCAGCGATGCGGCAGCGATCGACATACGCAGGCTCGCCTTGAAGAACATTCGCGTCAGTTATCGCGGTGAGGATGGCAAGCCCATGCGGGCGACGCTCGATACGCTCGAGGCCTCGGCGCCGGCTGGCGGCAAGCTGGCGCTGCGCGCCAATGGCAAGGTCGAGCAGCGCCTGCCTTATGCGCTGCAGGTCGATGGTGGCAGCTGGAGCGATTTCGCCGCCGGCCGCCCGGGCTGGCCACTGGCGCTGACGGTGGACTTCGCCGGCGGCCGCCTGTCGGTACAGGGCACGCTGCGCGAGTCTGACAGCCAGCTGCGCTTCGGCCTGGGTGCGCCCGACCTCGCGGCCTTCGGCAAGCTGCTCGGTGTGCCGCTGCCGAATGCCGGCACGGCCGGTGTGTCAGGCGCGCTGCGCCTGCGGCCAGGCCGCATCGAACTGTCCGACCTGTCGGGCATCCTCGGCAAGTCGGTGCTCGGCGGTAGCGTGGGCATCGACACCCGCGGCGACAGGCCGCAATTGCGCGGTGACTTGCGCTTTGCGACGCTGGATCTCCGGCCCTTCCTCGGACAGGACAGCGAACAGGATCCGCCGACCGACTGGCAGGCGCTTTACAAGAGCCTCTCTGATGCGAAGGTCGATCTGCAGGCGATGAATGAAGCCGACGCCGAGTTGAGCCTGTCGGTCGCGCAGTGGCTGAGCCTGCCGGGGCGCATCGATAACGCGTCGCTGAAACTGACGCTGGCCGGCGGCCGGCTGAACGTGCCAATCGATGCCGTGGTCGAGGGCGTGCCGCTGTCAGGAAAAATACAAGCGGATGCCAGCGTCGACACGCCGTCGTTGCGCATCGATTTCCGGGCGCAGGACGCCGAGGTCGGCGGACTGGCCCACTTGCTGACCGGCTTGCCCGGCATCGAGGGCCGTCTGGGCCGCTTGCAGATGTCGATCGCGGCACGCGGCAAGCAGGGGCGCGAACTGATGCGCTCGCTGGCCATCGATACCGAACTGACGGACAGCCGCCTCAGCTATGGCAGTGGCGGCAGCGGCAGTGGCAGTGGCAGCAATGGTGGCGGCAATAGCAGCAGCACCGACAAGACGGCCAAGCGCGTCGGCTTCACGCTCGACTCCCTGAAGATGCGGGTTGCCGGGGACAAGCCCTTGTCGGGCGCGCTCAAGGGCACGCTGCTGGGCAAGCCTTTGCAAGCGCGGCTGGAGGGCGAATCGCTGATTTCTGCTCTCGACAAAGGCGCATCGCCGGTGACGCTGACGCTGCAATCAGGGAATGTGGCCGGGCGCTTTGCGGGCGTGATCGACGGCATCAGGCAAAGTGCCGATTTCAGTTTCAGCCTCGGCGCCGGCAAGGCCGGCGATGTGGCGGCCTGGCTGGGCTTGCGGCCGGATTCGAAGCTGCCGATCGCGCTGGCCGGCAGGCTGCACGGCACGCCGCAAAAATGGTCGCTGTCGCAACTGGTGCTGCAGGTCGGCGACAGCAGTGCGTATTCCGACATCGACCAGGTACAGAAGGCGGACAAGTCCCATCTGTCGGTACTGATTGATATCGCCAGCGTCAACCTGACCCAGCTCGATGCATTGTTCGACACGTCACCGGAGAAAAAACCGGCCGATACCAGGGGCAAGCGCCAGGCAATGCTTGATATTCCCATCCTGCCGAGCAAGCTGGTGCTCGATGATGCCGACCTGCGGGTACGCGCACGCGATGTGCGTGGTACGCAGTTGGTGCTGGGCGAGATGGGATTCGACGGCCGCGTGCGCGATGGCTACATGCAGAGTTCGCCCTTCTTTGCGAACGTGTCCGGCTCGCGCTATGAAGGCGCGGTGATGCTCGACCTGCGTTCGGCTGAACCGCATGCGCAGCTGTGGGTATCGGCAGCCGGTGTCGATGTCGGCCTGCTGGCGCGGCAGCTGAAGCTGGCGAAGAACATCGACGCCAGCCTCGACCGCATTGCCTTGTATCTGGATACGCGCTCCAGCCACCTGTCGTCGCTGATGGCGAATGCGAAGCTGCAGGGCGAGGCCGTCGGTGGCAAGTTAGCCTTGCGCGACCCGAACACCGGCATGCAGCTGCGCGCTGCGCTCGAGCGACTGACCTTGTCCGCCGCGCCCGGGGAACGCATCACGTTGCAGATAGCAGGCAGCATTGACGACCAGCCGGTGCAGGCCACGCTGAAGAGCGCGACAGCAAAGGAACTGGCCGATCCCTCGCGACGCGTGCCATTCGACCTGCAGCTGGAAGCGGCAGGCACGAAGCTGCAGTTGTCGGGCACCATGGACCGCGATATCGATGCGCGCGACGTCGAACTGGCGCTGGAGCTGCACGGCGAAAAATTCAACCGGCTGGACAAGCTGCTGCGGGTATCGCTGCCGCCATGGGGACCGTGGTCGGTCGCGGGGCGCTTCCGGATGTCGAACCGCGGCTACGCGGTGGACGACATGCTGCTGAAGGTTGGCAGCAGTTCGCTGAAAGGGCGCGGGCGCATGGATACCTCCAGCGGCCGGGCGAAGCTTGATATCGCACTCGCCGCACCGCTGATCCAGCTGGATGACTTCAAGCTCGATGGCTGGTCGGCACTGGGCGACGAGCCGGGCAAGGACAAGAAAGCAGACAAGTCGGCGAAAGAAAGCGCAAAGGACAAAGCCAAAGAGAACGCCAAAGAGAACGCAAAGGACAACGCAAAGGACAACGCAAAGGACAACGCAAAGGACAACGCAAAAGGCAAGGATGGCGCCGCTGATACCGAGGCGCTGCGCAAGAAGGCCGTCGAGACCAGTGACCAGGTGCAGGCGCTGTTGAGTCCGGAGGCGCTGAAGAAGGCTGATGCGACGCTGTCCGTACAGGTCGATCAGGTGCTGTCAGGGAAGGACAGGCTGGGGCAGGGCAAGCTGTCTGCGAAGCTGGCCGATGGCCGCGCCGAGATCGGGCCGGTGCTGGTCGAGATGCCGGGCGGTCAGGCGAAGCTGGCGCTGTCCTACGAGCCGCGCGACAAGGAAGTATTGGCCGACCTGAAGGTCGACGTCGACAACTTCAACTATGGCGTGCTGGGCCGGCGCCTGAAGCCCGACAGCGACCTCGATGGCCGTTTCTCGCTGAAGATGGATGTGGCATCGCGCGCACCTCGGCTGTCGCAGATGCTCGCTCATGGCAATGGCCGCATCGAGTTTGCAGTGTGGCCCAAGGACTTGCGCGCCGGCGTGTTCGACCTGTGGGCGGTGAATTTGCTGGTGGCGCTGCTGCCGACGGTGGACCCGAAGAATGAATCGACCGTGAATTGTGCGGTGGGGCGCTTTGCGCTCGCCGAAGGCAAGCTGGCGCAGAAGCAGTTGGTGATCGACACCAGTCGCATGCGCGTGACGGGTACGACGGCCATCGATTTCGGCAGCGAAAAGGTGCACATGCGGCTGCAGCCGCAAGCCAAGGCGGCGCAGTTCCTGAGTCTGGCCACGCCGATCGAGGTGAGCGGCAGCTTTACCGATTATCACATCGGGCCCAATCCGGGCGACGTGGTCGAAACGGCGATCCGCCTGGCAACGTCGATTATCTGGGTGCCGATCAAACGGCTGTTCTCGGAAAAGGTACCGGCCGATGGGCGCGATGTCTGCGTGACGACGCTGCAGTAGGCGATGGCAGCCGCGGGACCGCGGCCTGCGACGGGATGGTGAATGAAAGTGTCGTGGCGCGCGCCATGGCGTCCCGGCACGGGCCGGGCCACGGTCTTGCTTGTTTGATGTTCCGGACTAGCCGGCGATGCGCAGCGGTGTGGCGGCGGCCAGCGTTGCGCGCGCGATCCAATCTTCGTCGCGGTGCTCGCGCACCATCGCCTCGAAGGCGCGTGCCGACAGCGCGCGGCTGTACACCCAGCCTTGTATTTCGTCGCAGCCGAGCGCGCCAAGGATGGCCAGTTGCGTGCTGGTCTCGACGCCTTCTGCGATCACGCGCAGCCCGAGATTGTGCGCCAGTTGCACCAGGGTCTTCACGATCACTTCGCCATCCGTGGAGCCGCCTTCTTCGCCGAGGTCGCGCACGAACTCGCGGTCTACCTTCAGGCAGGACAGCGGCAATTTCTTCAGGTAGGCAAAGCTCGAATAACCGGTGCCGAAATCGTCGAGCGCCACATGCACGCCGCGCAGGTGCAGGCCATGCAGAGTCTCGAGCGTGAGCTCGATGTTGGTCATCATCAGGCTTTCGGTCAGCTCCAGTTCCAGACAATCGGGCGGCAAGCCGGACTCTGCCAGCGCCTGGTCCACCAGCGTAATGAGCTCCATCCCGTTCAGCTGGCGCAGCGACAGGTTGACTGCGATGCGCAAGCGGCCCAGTCCGGCCTTGTGCCAGTCCGCGCACTGCCTGCAGGCTTCGCTAAGGGCCCATGCGCCGATGCGATTGATGAGTGTGCTTTCCTCGGCCAGCGGAATGAAACGATCCGGGCCAAGAAGGCCGAGCTCAGGATGCTGCCAGCGCATCAGCGCTTCAGCGCCCATGAGCTTGCCGTCACGCAGGCTGATCTGCGGCTGGTAGTGCAGCACCAGTTCGCGCGCTTCCAGCGCTGGCGCCAGCGTGCTCTCGATCAGCGCGCGCTCCTGCACGCGTGCATGGATCTCGGTGTTGTAGAACTGATAGAGGTTGCGGCCGGTTTCCTTGGCGCGGTACATCGCGGCGTCGGCGCGTTCGATCAGCATCGAAGGCTGGTCGCCGTCGTTCGGGAAGGCGGCGATGCCGACGCTGGACGTGATGGTGAGCGAAAAGCCCTCGAAGGGCAGCGGCTCGCAGATAGCGGCCATGATGCGGTCGATGGACTGCGCGCTCAGTTCGTTGTGCGCATCGCCTTGCAGCACGAGGATGAATTCATCGCCACCATAGCGGCCGATCAGGTCTTCGCGGCGCAGTACGTCGCGCAGGCGAGAGCTGAGCGAGACCAGCAGTCGATCGCCGACGGAATGTCCATAGCGGTCGTTGACGTACTTGAAGCGATCCAGGTCGATGAAGGCAACCCAGACCGGGAAACCATGGCGCTTCGCATGCGACAGGATGTCTTCCAGGCGTTCCAGCAGCGCCTTGCGATTGTGGACACCCGTCAGAGCATCATGCGCCGCCTGCCAGGCCAGCAGCTCCTTGCTTTCGCGCAGCGCATCCAGCGCCTGCTGGCGCTCCTGGGCTTCGAGGAAAAGCTCCAGGCTTTTTTCTTCCAGCAGCGCTTCGGCCTGCTTGCGTGCACTGGTCTCGCGCGCCAGCCGGCGCTTCAGAATGTCATCCGACGCGGACATCCTCGCTCCGTGTCAGCGTGAAGCGGGTATGGGCGCCTTGTTCATCGCCGGGCAGGTCGGTGCGGCTTACCGTGACTGCTTGGCCGAAGTGGGCGATGCAGCCCTCGATCAGGCCTTCGGCGAAATCAGCCAGACCGCGGCTGGAACTGTAGTCGAAATGCATGCCACCTTCGGGCAACTCCTCGAAAGTGAATGACGGCAGCTCGGCGTCGTAGTACAGCTTCTTCACTTCGACGTGGATATTGCCGTCCAGCTGCTGCAGCAGCTCGAACGCGCTCTGGTAGTTGCTGACATATTGCGGATGGATGACCGTGAAGCGCTTGAACAGGTGGCGGCCGAAATGATTCAGCAGCGCCGGCACCGGCTGCCCGGTCTCTTTCGACAGGTTCACGACCAGCGACACCATTTCCGTATGCGGGTAGGTGCCGACGGAGGTGTAGGCGCCGTCAGTCGACAAGTCGGATGCCGAAATGATGGCGTCGGCGACCTCGAACGAAAATTCGTTCTCGACCATGTCGATGAATTCGCGGAAGACGATGCCTTTCATTGGGCGCAATCCTTGTTGTTATTGAAATGTGGCAACTTGGTATGCAGTTTATATCCGATGGCCGTCATGGAGGCAAGCGGGCCGGCGCCGGCAGGGTGCGTAGTCAGGTGGGGCGCGGCGATCGACGGCGAAAACCGTTGGGCCGCAGGGGGAAACTGCCTGCCTGAGCAGGCGCCCTCGCAGCCGCCTTCGCAGGCGGCCGCGTGTGGGCCGGTCGGCGCTCCCGGGGGCGCGCTCAGTTGCGGTAAGGCGCCACCGGCAGCACCGGGGCGGTGGCAAAGTTCTTCGGTACTTCGCCCGTCAGGGTGTTGAGGAAGGCGACCAGGTGCTTGACGTCATCATTGCTCAACTGGCGTCCCAGCTGCAGGCGCGCCATGATGCGCACGGCGTCGTCGAGGGTGTCGACGCTGCCGTCGTGGAAGTAGGGCGGGGTCATCGCCACGTTGCGCAGCTGCGGCACCTTGAAGATGAACTTGTCTTCTTCTTTTTTCGTGTCGTGCCAGCGGCCCATGTCACGGCCCTTCAGCTCGGGCATCTCGACGCTGCCGGTGGCCTTCCAGTAGTCCTCGGTGAGGCCGAACTTCTGGTAGGACTGGCCGCCGACGGTGGAGCCGTTGTGGCAGCCGGCGCAGCCATAGCTCATGAACTTTTCGAGGCCGACCTTGGCCTCGGCACTGATGGCCTTGGTGTCGCCCTTCAGGTAGCGGTCGAACGGCGCCGGGGTCAGCAGGGTGCGCTCGAAGGAGCCGATCGCCTTCGACCAGTTCTCGGCGTTGACCGGGTCTTTCTCGTTCGGGAAGGCTTGCTCGAAATACTTTTCATAGCCCAGCACCTTCAGGCGGCCCTCGGCTTCTTCGAAAGTCTTGTTGCCATAGGCGAGGGGGCTGATCAGCGCCTTCAGCGCCTGTTCCTCGACGGTCTGGCGGTTGCCGCCATAGTGTTGCGCGATCAGCAGGGGGGTGTTGAAGACGGTGTTGGCATTGCGCGGCAGCTTCTGTCCGTGTACGCCGATCGACAGCGCGCGCGAATCGGCACCATGGAAGGACGGGCTGTGGCAGGCCGCGCAGCTGGTGCTGCCATCGACGGAGACACGGGTCTCGAAGAACAGCATTTTGCCCAGTTCGGCGCGCTCTTTCGAATGCGGGTAGTCGTCGACGCGCGCATGTTCGGGTAGCGGGATGAACAGGGTTTTTGCGCGGTCGAGCAGGCTCTGCTCGGTGTCGGCTGCGGTGACGACGGTGGCGAGGCCGGCCAGCCCGAGGGCGGCAATGCCGGCGGCCGCAATCAGCGCGCGGCGGGCGGAAGGATGGAGCTTCATGATCTAGTCCCGTGATTTTGTTGCGACCAGGAGCCGCAGCTTGTTGTTAGTGGTGAGGCTTGTTTCCGCGATTGTGCGCGAAATCCGGCAGGGCTGCACGGCGCGCCGGCACCCGGCCGCGACACCGCTGCGGCGTCAAACCCGCTCAGAATCGATGGAAAATCCCCGAATGCCAATGGCCACCGCCGGAGCGCCGCTCGTAGCCCAGTTGCAGGTAGAGCACGGTGTTCCGGGACAGGAAGTGTTCGTAGCCGCCGCCGATTTCCTCGATCGGCTGCCAGGCGCCGAATTTGTTGAAAACCTGTTCGCTGCGCACCAGCACGAGCTTGTATTCGCCGCCGGTTACGGGGATGCGTGCCGTGCCTATCCAGCCCCAGGGGCTGGCATTCGGGCGAGTAAAGGTCGGGTCGGTGTCGGCGGCGGCCATGTCGCGCGTGGAATACAGCACCTGGGTCGCGAGTTTGGCCCAGCCCATGTCCTTGAATGCGCCGGCGACGTAGTTGCGGGCGCGCGGCCCGAACGGGTAATAGCCATTCGATTGCACATGCCGGCCCGGCATGTCGACGCCGGCATGCAGGCCCCAGTTATTGCGGTCCAGCGTCACGACAAGCTTGAGCGCATTGCTGTCGGAAGCTTGCTGACGGGCGGCGAACTGCATCGTGGCCTGAATGCCGTCGACCACAGGGCTGGCCCAGGTCAGGGAATTGGGAATGCGAAACAGGCCGATGCTGGCCATCTGCGCGAGCAGGATCTTGTCCTGCACCAGGCCGTCATTGACGAAGGGGTCGACCCGGCTGGCGATGCCATTGATCAGGTCGCGCGTACGGCCGTAGCGCAGGCTGCCAAAGCTGCCGTAGACGCCCAGCGTCGCATGGCGGTCGAAATAGAAGCTGTGCAGCGCATCCAGCGTGCCTTCTATCCTTGCCTCGAGCTTCGTGCCGCCGCCCAGGTCTTCGTAGTCCTCGAAGCCCAGTCGCGACGTGTAGTTTTGCCGCAGGCCGGTGCCGTTGCCGGCATACCAATTGTGGCGCAGGTCATTGTCGGACGCGGGGATGGAGCGGCCGAAGCCGCCGACCAGGCCCTCGTCGAGGACGCCGTAGATCCTGGGCTGCGCCAGGGTGGACGCAGGCAGCCACGCCGCGATCGCCGACAGCAGCAATCCGGGCAGAATTTTTTTCATCGCTTGTTTGAGTTTTTTTGTGTGCGGCGCCGCACATCTAATGATTTTGCGTATTGTTAACATAACACGCAGCCTCTAGACTCCGGTTCAAAAATACAAAACACATACCGGGGGAACCGCCAAAAGCGGGACCATCACACCATGAGACACCACCGACCCGCGCTGTCGGCTTCGGAGGCCTATCCAGCCACACAGGCTGATGCTGCCGCATCGTTCGTTTTCCTTGCACCACCCCATCTCATCATGAAAACCTTCAAGAATTTCGCCGTCGCGCTCGGCCTGTCGGCTGCTGCGCTCGTCCAGGCCGCTCCAGCGCCCGCCCAACCCGACTGGCAAGGCGACTTGCGCCCTCTGTCCTCGGCTGAATGGAGCCGCGAGCGAGCCGCGCACCTGCTGGAGCGTGCCGGCTTCGGCGGTACCCCGGCCGAGGTGGACAAGCTGGCGGCGATGTCGCCGTCCGACGCGGTGCGCTCGCTGGTTCGCTACCAGCGCATCAAGGATCAGATGCCGGCGTTCGATGAATCGGGCGCCTTCGACCCGGGCCTCGATCCGTTCGCACCGTCGCGCCCCTCGGCGACCGACCTCGGCAAGGCCACCGGCGAATCGCTGGGCGTGAAGGCCAAGCCGGAAGGCAACCGCAAGCTGCAGCAGGTCGCCGACCGCTACCTGTACTGGCTGCGTGCATCGAAGCTGGAAACCCAGCGCATCGCTTACTGGTGGGCCAACCGCATGCTGGTGTCGCCGCGTCCGCTCGAAGAGAAGATGACGCTGTTCTGGCACGGCCACTTCGCCACCGGCGAAGAGAAGGTGCATGACTATCGCAAGATGCTGAAGCAGAACATGCTGCTGCGCGCGAAAGCCACCGGCAACTTCCGCGACCTGCTGATCTCGGTCGCGCAGGATCCGGCGATGCTGTCTTACCTCGACGCCGCCGTGAACGTGAAGGGTGCGCCGAACGAGAACTTCGCGCGCGAGATCATGGAACTGTTCTCCATGGGCGTGGGCAACTACAGTGAGCAGGACATCCGCGAAGCAGCACGCGCCTTCACCGGCTGGAATTACAAGGGCCTGCAGTTCGTGATCGATCCGTCGCGCCATGACGCCGGTTCCAAGACCGTTCTCGGCCAGACCGGCAGTTTCGATGGTGTGCAGGTGATCGACATCATCCTGTCCAAGCCGGTGACGTCCGAGTACATCGCATCCAAGCTGTACAAGTACTTCGTGCGCGAAGAAGTGACGCCGGAGATGCGCGTCAAGCTGGGCAAGCTGCTGCGCGATGCCAAGTTTGAAGTCGCGCCTTTCCTCGAGATCGTGTTCCTGTCGAAGGACTTCTACAGCGACGCATCGGTCGGCACCCGCATCAAGCCGCCGGTCGAGCTGGTGATCTCCACCTATCGCAAGATGGGCCTGAAGGAAGTGCCGGGTATCCCCGACTTCAATGACCTGACCGAATCGATGGGCCAGAAGCTGCTGTTCCCGCCCAACGTCGCCGGCTGGGCCAGCGGCAAGGCATGGATCACCCCGGGCCTGCTGCTGGTACGTGGCAACTTCATCTATGACACCGCCTATCCGCAGATCGATTTCGTGCCGAACGACCGCGTGCCGGATGACCGTTACGGCATCGTCCCGGTGGCCGACAAGCTGGCCATGGGCAAGGACGTGACCACCGCGACCAAGCCGGATGGCAAGGACGTGACTTCGATGTCGATGCAGAGCGACCGCGACGAAGACTTCAACACCCGCCTGGCCAGCTACCACGCATGGCGCAAGGCGATCGAGAAGGTCAAGCCGATTCCGCGTGCTCCGGCCCGCCTGGACCTGTCGCAAATCGTGCGTGACGCCGGCTGCACCACCGCCCGCCAGGCGGTGGATCACCTGGTGCTGCGCTTCCTGACCGTGCCGGTCGATGCGGCCCGCCGTGAAAAGATCGCGCAACTGCTGGCCTCCGACCTCGGCACCACCGACCTCAAGCACGCCGATTCCTACATGGAAGAGGGACTGCGCAATGCGCTGCACGTGATCCTGTCGCTGCCAGGCTACCAGCTGGGCTGATCACAGGGACACCGAGGACACCGAACAGGAACAGTGCCCACAAGGGACTACGGACAAGAAGCGAAACATGACCATGAAACACGAACACACCAACTATTCGCGCCGCGACCTGCTGAAGGCGCTGGCTGGCGCCGGCCTCGCAGCCGGCCTGCCGATGGCGCCGTTCATGCCGGCCTATGCCGCGAACGCTGCCAACGCCGCCAACAAGGACAAGCGCATCCTCGTCGTGCTCGAGCTGTCGGGCGCCAATGACGGCCTCAACACGCTGGTGCCGTACGCTGACGACGCCTACTACAAGCTGCGCCCGCGCATCGGCATCCGCGCCGACAAGGTCCGCAAGATCGACGACCACTACGGCTTCAACCCCAGCATGAGCGGCTTCGAGAAGCTGTACAAGGATGGCCGCATGGCCATCATCCATGGCTGCGGCTATGAGCAGCCGTCGTTCTCGCACTTCACGTCGATGGCCTACTGGCACACCGGCGTGCCGAATGGCGGCGAGCCGTATGGCTGGCTGGGCCGCGTGGCCGATGCGATCGATCCCAAGCTGACCCCGAACTTCCTGGTCAACATCGACGAACGCCAGTCGCTGGCCGTGACCGCCGAGCACCATGTGCCGGTGGTGTTCGATGATCCTGAGCGCTTCGCACGCAAGGGCCTGTACCAGAGCCGCGCGCTGCTCGACATGGGCGGCGACGGCAAGGCATCGACCCCGGCGCAGCGCTATCTGGACGAGATCGCCAAGAGCGCCAAGGAAGCTTCGGCGCTGGTGCGCGCCGCCTGGGACAATTACAAGACCCCGGTCGACTACGGCATCATCCCGGTCGACCTGCCGAAAGTGGCGGCCATGATCAATGCCGGCCTGCCGTCGCGCCTGTTCTATGCGG
>JACCEB010847959.1_pt1 | contig 18295 bp, 20 predicted proteins | sample 7454761 | NCBI WGS metagenome assembly JACCEB01 (sample SAMN15323454, study PRJNA562643) | freshwater metagenome | isolation source: river surface water | place: USA:Blue River Watershed | collected 2017-08-18 | reverse complement strand
ACCAGACTTTCTTTTTATTGGCTTCCCGTCTGCGTCATCCTTACCTTCATAAAAATTATAAGTTGATTGGTCGTATGAAAAAGATTGGTATATTGAATTAATTTCACTCCAGTCATTAGATAGTATTCCTTTTTCTTCTAGATAAGAAACTATCATCGCATTATATGTATATATATCCTGCCCAGACTCTCCATATCTAACTTCAAATGTCTGTGGCCTCTCTTCTGGGTCTGTTTCGTTGAATGAGTTTAATCTTCCATCATAATATCCAAGTATTTTCTTAACTGGAACTAAGAACTCTGATGGCAACTCATAAGAGTTTCCATAATCAAAATCTAACTCCCAAGTTCTTATATTATCATCATCAACTTCTTCATTCGGCTTTCCATTTCCTCCAAAGTATCTTATAGTGGCTCTATATCCATATGTGTTAGAGCCATTAAAGTAGTAAACTCTAGCACCCTCAGAATACTTTGCCTTCTCGCTCCAAGGTGAATAGAATGTATAGTCTATAGCCCAGTTTTCATCTTCATCTGGAGGTGTCTCACTTTTTACATATGTTGGCTTTGCCCTGTAAGCAAAGCCTTGAGACTCTTCATCCTTCTGATAGAAGACTAAAGAGTTTGGTCCATATATGCCAGCGTTGGCACTATCAGCAGACCAAGGCGTAAGATTATCGGCCCTTCTTACTCTCATAAATCAGACAGTCCACCACTGCCAATATATTTTATTCTGTCCGACCTTAACTCGGGAAACCGAAAGGTTTCCCTCAGTATGTATCTGTGTTACTAACACTTCTGCTGGCTCTTTCTGTCCATTCTGAGGGTTGTATTTGGCTGGGAAATACCCAACGCTAGCCAGCGGGTATTGTGACTTTAAAGCATTCTGGTCAGTTTCAAGGGCTGTAACAAACTTTACTTCTGAGTTGCTTGGAAACGGCTTTGTTTCGTCATAAGTAACCTCTATTACTATATAACCAACTGCATTTACGCTGACCTTTGGAGCCAATTTGTTGCTGTCAAGTTGGTCAAGATAAAGGTTTCCAATTTTTGGTATTGTTCTGTTTACTGTTCCAATTGAAAGTGCCGCCCATCCAAGGTCATTTGCATCGACAAATCCAAACACTCTAAAATTTTTAAATCCAGCACCAGTAACATACTGATTTGGCTGTATAACCGTTGAATTCGAATATCTTCTTACTTGATATCCATTACCAGCAACAATAGTAGCCCTGTTTATTCCTTGTAATATTTTGTTAAGGTCATTGATTGTAAACTGGTCTCCGACACGAAGCATCGGAAGGCCATCACGGGGTACATAACCATTACTGGAACCAATATGATTACTTCCCATATTACTGAGTATCTCCTCCGCTTAAGGAGAGTTTTTCGTATATGAATTCATTGTGTTTCTTTCCGAGAACTGATAATGTAAAGTCTAACTCAACTTTAAATATAGTTCCGTGTTCTGAAACATTAACTCCAGTAAGCAACCAAGAGAGATTCCTTGATGATGCATTAAGATAGTCTGGACCATAAGCAGGAGTATCACACTGCTTACCCATTCCTCCAAACATAAATTGAGACCATTGCTCTGGGGTTCTGCAATAGAACATAACCTTACAGGTTCCAGTCGGTGCTACAAACTGTTCGATTGCTGGAACTTGTGGATGCTTTGGTCCAAAAGATACGAAGTATCCATTATCATCACGCTTAATCTTTTGAACATCATTATTTGCTTGTGCCTCCCATTCGGCAAACTTTGGGTGGAATTTGATACTTTGTTCTGATGCATTTCCAGAAAGCGTAAACTCTGGAACTGTCATACTTCCGTTTATTCCAATGTACTTTGCCGTAGCATAACCAATAAGTGCTTTTCCGTAAGATGTGGATACATCCCAGCACAGAAGTCTATCATCTGCTGGGTGAGGAGTTCCGACTTTGGGAATGTCTGGGTCTCTGCCAATATTACTATGTTCAAATACAAATTTTGCACTTCCTTCAAGAAGCCCACGACCATTATCCGTGATTTCCCAGTCTGGCTGAAGTCCCTTGTTTACACTTGTTGGAAGTTGTCCGTGTTCAATGGGTGTCTTGAGCGTATCAAGAACAATGAAATTTGGATTGTAAGGAAAGTTTGCCATTTTACTTTCCTCCCCTTCCTGCCCTTAGTGCTGGTCCAGACATAATCATCGGGGCTCCGCCATAGTCGGCAGGATTTAGTCCGTATTGCTTATACATAAGGTCAAGTTGTTTCTTTAGAATATCTAACTGGCTCTTTGCCACAGTCAACTGGTTTTCTCTGATATCAATGCCACCACCCATACCCTTCTTAGCGGCATCAGAAGCACCATACTGGAACTGCATAAGGCTAAGTTTATCAAGTTCTTCTTGTGCCCTTATTGCGGAAGCATCGACTTCCTTCTTTGCGGCCTCTCTGTCAGCCTGTGTCTTTTGTCTGTCTTTTTCAACTCTTGCAAGATGCTCTTGGTCACGAACCAATTTGTCGATTGCTTGAGACACGGCGACTCCTTGCTTATCCATTCCAGTCATACCCTGTCTAGCCATAAATGTCTGTTGACGCTTCTGCATCATTTCTATGGTTGACTCTCTTCTTCCACGCTCTGCTTCACGCAGAGCGGTCTCCTGCTTCAAGATGAAGTCTTTATGCTCCTTCTCCTTCTCCATCAGAGTAAGTGCGGCCTGCTGGGCCTTCTTTGCATATTCTGTCTGAGTCTGGAGATTCCATCCGTTGTTCTTAATCAAGTCATTTATTTCTTGAGCAATATTAAGTTGTTCTTGATATGCCCTTGTGACAGCCATAGCAGACTCCATTTCAGCGACCTTTGGTGTTTGAGCCATAGTCATCTTCAAGTCAAATTCTCTCTGGTTCTTCAGTGCGTCAATTTCTGCCTTTATTTCTTCGGCAGTTCTTGGCTTTGCGTTTCCTGCGGAAACGCCATAAGCCGCACCATACTTCTTTCTGTACGCTTCTTCTGCCTCTTTTACAAGTTCTGCTACTTTTGCAAGTTCTCTCTGCTCTTGTCTATATGTTGCATTAAGTTTTGATTTTTGAGTAAGTTGCTCTGATGACAACTTTATGCCATTGTCTTCAAGTTTGTATAATTCAGAAAGTTGTTTATTTGTGTCAGCAAATGATTCAGAGAGTTGCCTGTAAGCAGTTCTTTGAGTTTCTATCTCCTTTATTGCATCTTTTCTGTCTTGTTCCTCATCACCAATTCCAAGAGAGTAGCCGAGACCTTGAATATTATTTCCCATTCTTCCCCAAAGAGCCGCCGCATTGTCAGAGCCTTTTCTATATTTTTCTCTGCCAAGTCCACCAGCAGTGTTCCACATTTCTGCCACATTATCTACAGTATTTTTCTTGAATGCCTTATTGTACTCTTGGGCAACACCTCTGATAGCATCCTTTGTCTCATTTGAGACGAATGGAAGAAGGTCAACGACAGCACTTATTTTTCCAACAATCATACCAATCATTCCTTGGAATATTCCAATGACTATTTGAACTGCCTTTACGAGGTTATCCTTTAGTAGTGATGCAAGGAGTGTTACACCCTGTATGGCAAGAGCCAGAGCAGTTACAAGAATTGATATTCCCTGTGCAAACGGTGCGGCTATCGGCTTTAAATCTTGAGATATTTCTTCCCAACTTCTCTCAATTGTCGCAAGAGATGCTGTCTGTGCCTGTCCATACTCATAAGCCGCATCAGCCATCTCTTTTTGTGCTTCCTTTGATTGCTCGATGATTGGAAGCATATTCTGCCAGTTAGCACCAAATATAGATTGAAGGAAATTGTTTCTACGCTCTTCATCTCCGATAGCCATCACCTTTGACCGAACGATTTCAAGCATATATCCAGTATCGCTTGCCGCCGCATTAAGTTCTTCTTGGGAAATTCCAAGTTCTTTAAACGCTTGATATTGAGGACCTCCAGGTTTTAGCAGTGCCCTGCTAACATTCATCTCAAGGAATCTGAAATTTCTTGCTACTTGTCCGAGAGATTGACCAGCGGCCTGTGCCATCATCTGGAACTCTCCCATCTTCTTAATTGGAATGTCGTACTTAGTTGATACGGCAATTAGTTCTCTCGACTCATTTATGAGTTGCTTGGTGAGATTCACCATATAGTCGAACATCTTTTCCCAGACATTCCACTTTGCAATAGCAGTGCCAAGTTTACCAGTCATCTGGTTAAACAGCATATTGTAGTGACCACCGAGTTGTTGCAATGCCGCCGCCGCATTTGCAGTACTGATATTGAAAAGCCAACTAAGCATTATTTTTTATTCTTCTTTCTATTTACTTTTACGGATTGACTTATTCTCTTTTCAAACTCTTCGAGTTTTGTTAAGTCCTCTTTCTCCTTTTCTTCTGACTCCGTTGTTATTATGCTTATTTCAGCACCTTCTTGTGCCGAGAATGCAGTCGCATACCATATTGCTCTAGAGAATGGCATATTCCAAGCCTCCTCTTCAGAAAAGCCAAACTTCGTCATAAGTATAACAACCATACTTAATGTTTCTGGTATATTTGTTGGCTTTGCTGGCTCTTTCTTGTCATCAGCCTTAACCCATATTTTTGGAACACTCATTGATTGAGATAAGTAATCTCCAAACATCATAAGTGCTTTTGACTGATTCTCTGGGATTGAATCAATAAGCAAATATCTCCACCTTTCAACAAGTGTTAATTTGTTTAATGAATCCAACCAACTCTTTGTTGAACAAACTCTAAGTGCCGTAAAAAGGTCTTTTCCGTTAAGACCCTTTGCATTTGGATTTATGAATGGAGAATTAATCATCTGCAAGGTTATGAAGTGCCTTGCACAGAAGTAATCCAACTCAATTCCACCGATTGTAAACTTCGGTGGAGCGAGGAATGCGTTTAAGTATCGCTTATCCACGGCTTGGCATCAAGCCGCTATGGGCTTAAGAGAGGGGTTTGAGGGCGTTGATACCTTCGTAACAAGCCGCCTTGATATCAACCTTTGTGAACTCTTTTGAGCCAGCAGAAAGGCTTACCTCGGTAATGAGTGCGTTCTCGTTGTTGATAGAAAGAACTGCACCAGCCTTAACCATAGCAGACACGGTTGACTTAACTCTTCCGCTTACAGATATTTCAGCACGACCATCTGACATACGGATACCAGTTACGATACCGTTCTGGTCAACAATTTCTTCCATATTAGCGTGTTTAACGCTTCTTGAGTAAGAGTCGATGAGAATTCCAGCCAAAGTGAGGCCGTCAAGACCATACTTTAAGATTGTGCCATACTCCTTAGCCTGCGTGAGGGTGTCCTCAAGGCCATCAAACTGGGGAGGGTTGTTTGAAAAATCTTCTGCCATAGTGGTCTATTATTTCTTGATTGAGTTAAGGATTTCCTTGGCCTTCTCGACCTTTGAAGAATTGGCATTTTTGAGGCCAGCGTAGAATCCGCCAGCGAAGCCGACAACGAGAGCAATAAAAGCGAGGAGCATATAAACTTTGAGCAGTGTCAACTTGGGTTATTTACCCGAAGTTATTGGCTAACACTTGGGTTGTGATTATAGTTGTAGTGGACCTCAAATGAAAGGTCTGTGGCAAATCTACGCTCTTCTCTCATATCTTTAACGCTTTGATAGTAAATATCATATAGATATAAGAATTTTACCTTTGTCTTCTTTCTCTCTGCTCTGTTTAACAGTACTGAGCGAATCTTATCTACAACATTCATATGTTCCTCTGGGCTTGGCTCGTCAGAACTAGACATAACTATAACATTTAATTCACTCTTAAAGTTATCTTGTGCCTCTGGATGGTCGATGAGGGGCTGGCTTTCGCCAGCCACGACTATGATACAGGGTATCTTTCTTTCTTCATATGTGTTCGACTCAACAACAGCATAATCCGAACCAGTGAATGCGTCTTTCAACTTTTGAACAAAGTTGTATTCTAATGCTCTTCTTTCGCTCATTTTAAGGGTTTATTTTTTTCCAGTAGTTTTCTAAATGTGTAAACATATTTCTAACTTCCTTATCCAGTTCACTCATTCTATTTTTCCATATTTGTTGTGGATGCTTCTGGTAGAATATTCCATTTAGATTGTAGTAGTCATTGTAAAATGTCATCGATACAGCACCTTTCTTTGCCGTTATCCGACCTCCACCTCCGCCTGTTGTTGTATTAAATGGTGTCATAACTCTCTTTACTCCAGAAACAGGCTTATCTCCAAGAGCCTTTGCGGCCTTAATCCATCCATTAATAGCAATTCCAGCAAAGTTCATTAAACTTTTTTCTCTAGAGATTTTGTCTATTGATGCCTTATCTTTTACATAATAAGGACCCCTTTCTCTTCCCTGCTTCCACTGTCTTTTCCAGTTTATAAATGTCCCAAGTTGTGCCTTGTCCATAACAAACTGTGGCTTTGGAACATCATATGCAGTATAATAACCCCTCTTTCTTAGAAGTTTATCAAGAAGGTCATATCTTCCAATTTTTGCTAAATTCTCAGCCGCTGGTCCAGCAGTTTTAAATAAGCCACGCTGAACTATATACTGCTTTACATTCATATAGTCAGACATCATCCAGAACATATCTTTCTTGGAGTCCCAACTCTTAAATGCTACATTTGCCAATGCTTTATTTTCTTTTTCATATACAGCCCGTGCATTATTTGCTGTCAGTTGAGGATTTCTAGTACTGCTCGGAAATGAAACCTCGGCCAATTCCCAGCAAAGGGAAGAACCTTGCTCTGAGAATATCCTTCTTCCCTGCTTGTGAAATTCTCTATGAAATTGTTTCCATTTCTTGTCTACATCTCCAGTTACTTGTACACCAAACTGCATACCTCGTCCAGTCTGGCCCCAAGTGCGTCTGAACTCGTGTGGTTGGAAGAATGGATTGACAGCCATATTACTGATTGTATATGATTACATACGCATCAAACCAAGGGCTTGGTGGGCGATATGTTATTCTGTCAATAGCGTATGTCTTTCCATATATTTCCAATCTTTCACCGAACTCTGGAAGACTTTTCTCAAGCCTTCCTCCATCTTCGATATAGAATCTTACTCTATATCCCGCTTGGTATGTGAAGCCGCCAACATCAAATGTTTCTTGCACGGAGTTGCTATCGAGAAGCACGATGTGCTTCTCTCCTCTGAACTTAACTTCTCTTCCGAAATCCTTAAGGAATTCAGCGGCATCAGACCTCATTTCGTCCCAAAGTGACATAGTGTTGTGTTATTAGTATTGTTCGTAGTATCCACCGTTTCCGTCAGCATAATACTGTCCTCCAAAGTTAGTTCCATATGAAGGATAAGAGTAGTAGTACTCGGTATAGTAGCCACCCATTCCATCGTGAAATTCTGTGTATGAATAACTTCCATTCATATATTGGCTACCATTGATTTCTATATAGTTATCTCCGCTTCCAGAGTTACCTGTTGTCTCTCCATATGCAGGATAAGATGAGCCGCTACCATCACTTTCTGAATAGTATGAACCATTTCCGTCTGAGTAGTAATTATATCCACTGCAATTTCCAACATATGTTCCGTAAGACCAGTAGTTGTTGCTTGAGTTTGTATATGTTCCGCAATTTCCATCTGCATAAACACTATAAGACTCTTCGCCAATCTGGAAGTCACCACATCCAACATTAATGTAAATTGGATTTGTTCCTCCACTATAATATGTTCCAGAGGAATCGCATCCTCCACCTCCAGCAGATTCAGCATAGTAACCACCATTTCCATTTGAATAGTAGTTATAACTTGAGTCTGATGTTATGAATGTTCCATAAGAATCCCAGTTATTTGTTGTTTCTGTGTATGTACCACAGTTTCCGTCAGCATATGTTACTATGGACGAAGAGCCAGCATTATAAGATGAGTTCAGTTCGCTTATGTAAACAGTAATCCATCCTCCGAACTCTGTGCTTATATACTCACCGTAAGGGGCACAGGACTTTGGCTCAGAATAATATCCACCCATTCCATTAGAGAAGAAATTATAAGCATTGTTGCTGGCTATCTGCGTTCCGCTTGAATAGTATTCAACTTCTCCATTTACGGTATATTCTCCACAGTTTCCATCAGCAAAAACATACTCTATGTAGTTTCCAACATCAGCATAAGAGTCTATCTCGACAATGTATAATTGATGTGTTTCTTGTGACGATGAAATTGTTGTTCCAGATTCAGAGCAGGGATTATCTGGATTTAATGTTTCTGTATAATAACTTCCAGAACCGTTAGAATAATATTTGAATTCGCTGTTCTGATAGAACTGTGTTCCATTTGGAAGATATATCATTCCAGAACAAGGACCCCATATTATTTCCCCATACCCATTGTTAACACCGTTCTTCTTGTTTGTCCCAAGGACGAACGACTGGCTATCAATTATTACAGTCAATGGTTCTTCGCAATTCTCTTCTACGGAGAATGAGTTTGCGAGATTTTGTTGTGCCGTAAATGAAAATGGACTTCTTGTTATACCGTTCTCAGTAACCTCAGAACCTGTGCTTGATATTGGAGGTGTGTTCGGAGGGGTGAATGAAGTAACCTCAGTCCATTGGTTTGGGTGCGAGGCTGGCGTATAGCCAGCCGCACCGATGAAGTTATTTAACTGATAAATCTTACCTTGAAATTTAACTTGGTCTCCTGTTCCATATGTTACTCCATTGTTATAGTCTGGAACATTGCTTCCTGCTTCAAAAGAAGCCAGACTTCTTGTTGGTGGCTGGTAAAGGTACACAGAGGCCCCAGATTCCGATATGGATGCGTAAGCATCCTTTGCCTCTGAAAGCGTTCTAAACTGCCTCAGATAGCCACTTCCGTCCGTATTACGCACCACTATGGTGCAATACTGTGGTCTGTACTTCATATTAGAGAATTACTTTAATTGGTGGTGCTGATGGCGTTGTTGACTTTTTCTTTGCAGGTATAAAATAGAAGTAAGCATCTTTACCTTCCTCAATCGCCTGCGTATAAGCAATTTTGCATTGGGTAGAGTCTGTAAACTGTTCCACAGATATAGTATCGTTGTCATTAACAATGATAAGCAGTGAATGGTCTGGAACTCTCATACAAACAAAAAGGGGTGGCCGAAGCCACCCCTTGTTTTCTGTCCACCGCTTAATCCTTAAGCATTCTGAACCGTAATTCCACCTTGTCCGTCTGCCTTGACATACTTGAAGACTGTCTTGAATACATCATTTCCAAGCGTGTCTTTTCCTACATATTTTTGCAGTCCGAATCTTACTGGGGTTGGTCCAACATTGTTCTTACCCCAGCCATTGTAGTACCATCCTGCTGGAACATTTACATTCTGTGGATACAGCGAAGCACCTTCGCTTTCTGGGTCTTCTGGTTGCCATCCGCAATTTCCATCGGGAAGATTTCTTCCAACCCACTTATATCCACGGAATACATCTGTCTTTGCTGTTGCGGAAAGTGATGCCGCATAATATAACTGACCATCGGTTGCATCCATTGGGAGAACGAATGTTTTCTTTTTCTGTTCAAGTCTTGATGAAGATGTGAGTTGAATCTTATATCCTCCAGTTTCTCCAGTTACATATTTTCCTGCTTCTGGGCAGGGGTTCTGTGATGGATTATTTGGTGTCTGCAATCCACCATCTTCAAGCATTGGGTCATATGTGACATAGTCGCCATCTTCTTCGCTAGTGGTCTCATTTTCTACTCTGTAATAATCAAACGAACCGCTTGGTCCAACGAAAACTACATATGTATACCCATCTTCAACGAACTGAGCAAGGGTTGTTCCTTCCGCAATGAATCCTTGCCACTGTTCTCCATCCATCTCTCCACAGTTTCCGTCGGCAAGCACCTCTCTCATTATTAGATAAGAAGTATAAGGGCCAGACTGTCCAGCAACAGTCCAAGTTGATTGACCCATTTCAGTATCAACTATAACATCTCTGAGGAATGTGCCTGCTGGAGGGCAGGGAGGGGGAGGAGGATTTTCTGGGTCTGGATTTTCTGGGTCTGGGTCTGGGTTTGTGTTTCTTGCTTCTTCATAAACACCGCCATTACCATTTGACTTATAGTTTGTAGTTTCTGTTTGATAAACAATTTGACCGTTACCCAAATATGTGTCTTCTGTTGTTGTTAATTCTTCGCAGTTTTGACCAACTGTTACAACTTCATACTTATATCCAATAAGTGCATATTCAAAAAGTCCATCAGAAAGCACGATTGGATACATTATATCCTGTAAGAAGTTTCTTGAAAGTTCTGTTCCAACATTTGGACAAGGAGGCTGTGTTACATCCTTATTTTGACGAGTGACAGTTCCGTCTCCATTAGATATGTATCTCTTCACATCATCTTCATACACGATTATTCCAGCAGGAACATATGTGTTAGATTCGTTAAGTGTGAAATCTAACGAACTAAGTCCTCCGTAAATTCTCTTGATTATTCTTGTTCCAACAGTCATTGGTGCAATGATGTCAGAAAGTGTTACCAAAATATTTTCAGTAGAAATGGTAACTTCTTCGTTTCTGTCTGGGAATATTTTTTCAATTTGAGGCTCTTGGAAAAATCCAGTTCCATCGTGCCTTATTGTTATTCTCTTGTTTGAAACAGTGACTTGAAGGGCTATTGTTCCAGCCTGTTCCCAGTCTTCTCCTGTAATGAGTTTCTTTGTCATACCCAAGAAACCAATCCAAGACTCCCAAGTTCTTTCTCCAACATCACGCATTGCCGCCTCAACTCTTTCTTGCTGTCCCATAGCATTTAAAATCATAAATGCTGGGGTTTGTCTTCTTACAACTTCAGCCCACTCTGCAATCTTTTGCTCTGTAGTCTGTGTTGGAACAGGTTGGTTTTCACGACCCTTTTCAGTGTTTGCTCTTAATGGCTGGGCATCGTTTCTTTCAAACTTTGTTGGCTGTGGCCGTTCAAAGTAAAACGCTCGCTTACCTTCGGATACAGAATGGTTATAGAACTTCTTTGCAAGTTCGTCATTATAGAATGCATTAGCATAGTCAGTCGTAACACCGTTTTCAGTAACGGATACGATGACTATTGAGTAGTCTGGGTAAGCCATATGTGTCTATGGCTTACTGTCAACTATTTTATTCTAAATCTAAAGCCTTGAAGTCTGCCGACTTTCCAGACTTTTTGGACACAGGCTTGGCTTTCTCTTCTTCAATTACCGTGTCATCCTGCGACTTAGCACCAGTAAACTTATCTACTTCGGCCATAGCGGCGGCTGACTTGCAACGCTTATCTGGCTTTGGGAAGTGGAAGAAATGAGCCTCTTTGCCCTGCTCACGAATCTTTGCAAACTCATTTAACGCATCTTGTGCGTTCTCCTTCTTGAAAACCTTAGAAGAAAGGTTTCCATTGGGCTCAACAATAATAATAAATGAAAACTTCTGGGACATAGTACCTTACAGGTTAACAATTAAATGACTAGCGTCAAGTGCTTAAGAAGCAAATGGCTGAGAATCTTTTCTTCTAAAAGAACTTGGCTGAGGCTTTTCATAAAGAAAAGCCCTTTTACCAGCGTCAACAGCATCCTTATAAGCAACTTTTGCTTCCCCGACCGTCTTGAAGATTTCTGTTCTTAATGAAGTTACATTATTTGTCGTCTCTTCGACAACAACGATTGAATATGCAGGATAAGGCATTTGATTTTGATTAATGTCAACTAACAAAAAGGCCCACTCTTGTGGGCCTTTTATAAGTTTATTTATACTAAATTAGTCCCAAGTGTCAAGTATTTCAGACACAGGGACATCGTCTCCTCGCTTAAACTTTGTTGGCTGAGGCTGTTCAAAAAGAAAGACACGCTTATTTCTTCCTGCGTTTGAAACTTCGCTTCGGTAAGCCACTTGTGCGTCTTTTACATTTGCAAAAATGTCAGTTCTTCGGGTTACTATCTGCGTCTGAGAGTCATATGTCTCAACGAGCAAGAGGGAATAGTCTGGGTGTGCCATATGCTTTTGCTTTATGTCAACATAAATAAAAAGACCCCCATTTCTGGGGGTCTTGTATTTGAAGACTCTCGCTTCGATTAAGAAGCGATAATCTTACCGAGTGTCGGAGCGTTACCCACGGCTACGCCGTAGAGGATGCTCATCGACAGTTTCTGGAGACCAGAGTCACCGTCATACCATTCACGGACTTGGACGGTGAGACCAGACTTCTCGTCAGTCGCAGAAGCAACATTGCCGTACCAGTTGGTGGGCAGAGCAGGCTGACGGGTGGCGATAAGGATGGACTCGGGATTGCAAGCAATACCCTTGAGGTTTGTGATTGTGGCAGGGAGGGCCGAGTACTGATTCACTTCGAACCCGTGAATGCGGGGCAGAAGGTTCTCAGTCAGAGGGGCGTTCGTACCAGACGCATACTGGGCACTGATGGCGTTATCCTTAGCCAGAGCGGTGTAGAGCGAAGGACGGACGATGAGGAGTCTGTCCTGCTGAGGGACATTACGCTCAGTGAGGGCCTGCGAGATGCCAGCGACAGCGTCAGCATCGAAAGCGGCAACAGTTCCGTTATAAACGGTCTGGCCGTAAGGGGTAACTTCTGGGAAGTTAGTTTCGTTAACGAGACCGAAGATATCGTCAAGAACAGCCTTGGAGACGGCGTGAGCGGCAGGACGGATGAATGTTCTGCGGAGAACATCATAACCACCCTTGGCGACTTCACCATCAGAGAAGCCCATCACGAAACCCTTATGGTTATTCAGTTCAATTCTGCGTTCAACAGAAGTGACATTCGTAACAGCATAACCGTTAGCACCGATATCGGTGATTGGGGCTGTGATAGAGTTGGCGATACGAGTTACAACAGTTTCGCCACGGGTTGCGATTTCACCACCAAAGTTTGTTGTGAACTTTGAGATGAGGGGGAACTCAGCAAGAAGCGTTGTGAGCGAATCTTGTGCGATGACAGTGAGGTTAATACCTCCGAGGTTATTTGACATAATTTATAAAAGTTCGTAAGAACAACTTTTGACCATTGTCAACCGATAAAAAAAGAGGCCCCATTTTTGGGGCCTCGTTTATTGGAATTAAACCTTATTTTACTTACTTCTTCCTCTTCCAGAGCGACCGCCCTTTCGGCGTTTCTTCGCTTTTCCTTTTGCTCTGTCTTTTTTTCCACCGCCACCCTTTCGGCGATTTCCAGTTTGAATGACACCAGCACCAGAGATAAGGCCTCTTCCGCCCTTCTTCGAACCAGAGCCTCTTGTACGACCTCCATCTTTTCCACCCTTCTTTGAAGGTGTTGGAGGGGTCTTCTTTCCACCACTGTTTCCACCCTTCTTGGAAGGATTGGCTGGATTCTTTGTGGGCTTGGGAGCGGGCTTTGGCGAAGGACGAGGCGAAGTTGGCTTCGGCGTTGGCTTTGGCGTTGGCTTTGGAGTCGGCTTCGGTGTGGGTTTCGGAGTCGGCTTGGGAGCAGGCTTCGGTTGACCACGGGGAGTCGGCTTCGGCGTAGTGGGAGCGGGCTTGGGAGCCTGTGTTGGCTGACCTCTGAACTGACCACCGATAATCGGTGTAGTTCTTGGGGGGGCTGGCGTAATTTGACGCTGACCTTCTGCAACAAGTCTGTTAATGGTAGCCAACTTGTTGGCGGCAGTTACCTTAACACTTGTTCCATCACCAAACTTAACGGTGTCTCCAGAACGGAGAACCTTCATCATTTCCTCTTTTGATAGCGTTCCTTGCGGAGCCTTGGTAGTAGTACCAAAGGAGGTGCGAATTCTTAATTCGCCCCTCCTTGTGGCTTCCTGTACCTCAGCGGAGTCAGCACGGATTTCGCTACCTCTGGAGAAGCGACCTGTACCAGTCGCATAGTATGTTCTTCCTCCTCCAGCCATAGATTACTTGGAGCGTCCTCTTCCAGAACGGCCACCCTTACGAGACTTCTGTGCAGGAGCCTTAACGGACCTTGGTCCAGTCTTGGTAGTTCCTCTAGCGGGCTTTGAACCACCCTGTCTTGAAGACTTTGGAGCGACCGACTTTGGAGCAGGAGCCTTTGGAGCGGCCTTTAAGGAAGGAGCCTTGGGAGCGGCCTTGGGAGCGGGAGACTTTTGGGCTGGGGCCTTTGGAGCCGCACCTCTTGAGGAACCTCCTCTTGGGGCAGTGGCTCTTGTGGCAGTGCCTCTTGGAGCAGATGCTCTAGAAGTCTTTGGGGCTACGGACTTAGTGGCGGGAGCCTTGGCGGCTTCACGCTGTCTTGCGTTTTCCGCTCTCTTCTTGGCAAGTCTATCTGCTCTTGCAGTTCTGATTGCCTTCGGACGAAGACTACCAGATGCTTGCTTGGTTCTAAGTGTTCTGTTTGTAGCGGAATTCTTCATCTCCGTCTTCTTAGAATTTCTAGAAGGAGCATACTTGGAGCGAGGATTGACTCTTACGCTTCCATCAAGAGGGAGCAACTTAAGGGCTCGCTGAGTTGTAGAAACTCTCATCTGAGGATTCTTAAGACCAAACGATTGTTCTGTCTTCTTGGTATTTGTAAGTTCAACCTTTCTTTCAATCTTAACCTTGTCTGGCTTGCTAAGATTTCCTCTGTAAGTGATAATCTGTCTCTGAGGTGGCATCAGAGGATTGGTCTGAGCCATTGGCTTTTCAACATCAGCACCAAGACGACCAATCAGTTCATCACGGTTCTTTGCCGTGACGATGTGAATCTTGCCATCTGGTGTCTTAATCTTGTCACCATTCTTGATTATCTTCTGGGCTTCCTCGTAAGAGATTTTGCCTTCTGGGTGTTCGTGTGTTCCACCAAACATAGCGGCATCTCTCTTGATGAGAGCCTGCCCTGCGTTCATTCTTCTTGTGTTCGCTCTATCGGAGCGAACTTCCCCTGCTCGTGTGAACGAGCCTGTTCCTGTTGCGTGATATGTTCTCGACATAGTATGGTTAATTTACCAAACCGTGAGTAGTAGTCAAGCGTTCTTTTTAAGAACGCTTGGCTCTGAGGAGGGAGGAGGCGTGACGCTCGATGATAGCCTTGTTGGCGAGGTAGAACTTACGCTGTTCAGCACCCTTGAGGGCTTCGAACTGCTTGAAGACTTCCTCGTCAGTCTGGTCGGCAGACTTTGCGACTTGGTCAAGACCAACAGCCACGGCATCAACACCAGCAGAGGCAACAATCTGAGCGGCCTTCTGTTCGACAGTTGAGGCAGACTTCTCGATTGTTGTTACCTTTGCAACGAGGGCTTCGAACTTATCGTTCAGAGCCTTCATATGAGCGATGGCTTCTTCCTTGGCCTTGATTTCAAGGGCAAGAGCGGCCTTGGTAGACTCGACTTCTGAGTTGGCTTCGGGCTTGGGCTGGCTTACGGAAGCCAGTTTCTGAAGAACTGCTTCAATCTTGCTATTAAGGGCTTCAGCAGTTGCCTTGATTGAGGACTCTTCAGAAGCGACAGGAGCAGAGACAGTTTGTTCTGCTTTGACTTCTTGGACGGCTTCAGCCTTTGGCTGTTCCGTGACTTGCTCGGCTTGTGGTGCTTCATTAGATTCCTTGCAATTCTTACCAGTGGCGTTCTTGCCACCACGGTTACGCTTCATCTTGGGAGCGTCTTCTTCTTCGTCCTTTGGCTGACCAGTGACGACTTCCTTGTTAACGCCTTCGATGACATTGCCACCCATTCCGCCTTCATTGGCTTCTTGGTCCATTCTGCGAGGACCAGTGGTTGATACATCTTCGTATTCAGCCTTGGCTTCGGAGGGGCCTTGGAACATACCGCCGTTGTCCTTGAACTTGCCACCCTTTGTTTCCTTTTCCATATCGTTTTCGGAATCTTCGTCCTTCTTGATGATGACCTTGACATTCTTTGTCTCGTCATCATTGTCTGGGTTCTTTTCTGGCATCTGGTAGAGGGAGGAGTACTTTCCTTCCATTTCGTCAATTTTCTTGCCCATTTCCTTGCTGTAATCCTTCATTGTGGCATCCATTTCAAGGACCTTCTTCATAGCCTCAGTGAGGCCTTCTTCCATCTTCTTCATACGCTCGAAATAAGTATTGTTATCGCCAGCGAGAGTAGTGAGTTTCTCATTGAGAGCCACAGTCTGGGCTGTCTGTGATTCGATGAGTTCCTTGAGGATGGTGTCTATTGATTTGCTCATATTGTGAGTAATAATTAAAAATGTTAAGTTGTCAACCCAAGCGATGCTCGGTTGCGTATTAGAACTTGTTTCCGAGAAGTCTGCTTACGGTTTCATCCATCTTGAATTGTCTATTCATCTTTATGGATTCTTCAACATCCTTCCATCCGTCAACAAGGTTTGTGGCAAGACCCTTGCGTACAGCCTCATCGCCATAGAACGATTGTCCTTGAAGGTCTTCCTCGCTTGCGAACACTCTGACAGAGCGAATATCTCTAATGAATCTTCTGTGAAGTTCATCAACTTCGTCTTGAAGACGCTGTCTCTGTAGTTCTGAAAGGCCAGTGTTTTCTACGCCTGCCGCCTTGTATTCACCAGACTTGATGATATCAATTTCAATACCTTCCTTCTGGTACTTCTTCTCGTGGTTTTTTAAGGTTAAATAAATGCCGCAAGCACCGATGCTTGACGATGATGTGACATAGAAACGAGAACATTGGCTTGCGAGCCAGAATGCGGCGGAGCCGCAGTCTCCTTCGCAATAAGCAATAGTTGTCTTTGGATAGTTTCTAATCTTCTTAGCCATTTCTTCAAGGCCAGCAGTAGAACCGCCACCAGAATCAAACTTAAATACAACTTCTTGGACATTGTCCATCTTTTCCCAGCAATCCATCGTGCAGGCAATTTCCTTAAGGTCTGCACATCCGAGCATACGCTCTATCTTTGTCAAGCCCTTGCCAATTACACCCTCAACAGGAATGCAACCAATGCCATCTTTTACATCTGGGTTCTTAAATGAAGAAAAGAATGAATCAACATCCATTCCAGCATTCGTATCCTTGTCATCTTCTTCAACCCAAGGATTGCCAGCACGAGGCTTCTTTTTTGGCTTAGATGACTTTGAATCATACTTGTCTGTCCAAGCAGATAGATAATAAGCAATCTCTGGATTATTCAAGAGAATGTTCGCATTGTCGATAAAAGCCTTGGCTTTCAGCGGGTCAATGAGCATCGGCCTTCCAGCCGAGATTGCATAACAGAGGTCGTTTCTAATCATCTTATGAAAGATTGGTCTCTGGGGGCAGAAAGACCTTGGTTTTGTTTTGGCACAGAGTCAACCGACATATTTGTCTCATTGATTGCACTAACGCCAGAGCCGATGTTCGGCTCTGCCGTTTCTGGCTGGTTTGCACCAACCAAGTCATCCTGCATCTCTATGCCTTCGTCTGCCGTCATTGGCTGTTCCATAACGGGCTGTCCGTCTGGTCCAATAACGGGCTTTCCATCTGGACCAATCACTGGCTTGCCCATTTCATTGGGAGAAGGGCCACCACCCTGTGGCGAGAATCTAAAGAGGTCTTCTCGGTCAAGGCCAGTATCTTCAGCGAGTTTCTTCAAGAACAAGAAGTTCTTGGCTCGCTTTCTCATTGTCTTTTCAAACTGTAAGCCACGAGCGGCGAAGTCGTCCTCAAGGGTGTTTCTTCCCATCTCAAGGTCTGCTCGCTCGTTTTGAGCATCACGGCCAGCATCAACGGTAACATTTCGAGTTACCATCCAGTCAACCTTCCACCAGTTTCTTGCGGCTGGGAGGTCTCCTCTCATAATCTTAGTTCCAAGCCAGTACTGGAAGTATGGATTGAGGAATCGCTTTATGATTATGTTCTGACGCTTTGAGAAGTATCTAGAAGCCTTTGCAACGACAAGTCTGACGGATGCTCCGCCAGCCTTAGTTGGGTCGGCCACAAATTCATATGGCAGGGAGCCCATAACCGAGTCTCTGCGTAAGTGTTCAATGAAGCCAGTAAAGGCCGTTGTCGGCCTTGCTGGCTGGTGAGCCACCAGTTCTTCGTTTGGCTGTATTACAGCCGTAACACCGCCAAGAACTCTATCTAATGAATTAGTATCCGTTGTGCTTGTTCCGAGTTGCTGTCCAAGCCCAATGTCTCCATTGTCGGCAGATGTATCGTGTGTTTTGAAGATACGAGAAACTCTTGCGTTGTCTTTTGCCGCAACCTTCTCCATTGACAGGAGGTCCATCTCGTCACGCATATTGTTTATGGCGTGTTGGTGGGGTGGGTATGCACGAGATGCTGATGCGTGTGTCGGCTCGTATATATGCATCATTGAAGATGCTGGGATTCCAGAATAAGAGCCGTCAGACTGCTTTACATAGTAAATTGTCGGAACGCCAAACTT
>JACCEB011628535.1_pt1 | contig 18297 bp, 19 predicted proteins | sample 7454761 | NCBI WGS metagenome assembly JACCEB01 (sample SAMN15323454, study PRJNA562643) | freshwater metagenome | isolation source: river surface water | place: USA:Blue River Watershed | collected 2017-08-18 | reverse complement strand
TGTTTTAGTAATAGTAACACTGGTCAATACTTCCCCAGTGGCCACACTTACTGTACGCAAATTGACTGTGACTGTGTCGCTCTGATACTGTGTTTGTGCTCCAATGCCAAAGATTCTCACACCCGAACCACCAGTAAGCTGATTGGTATCATAGCCAATAATACCGCCTTCAATGATAATACCTGCAAACACCATTGGTGGCAGTGGTCTAGCATCCTTGCCTTGATAAAGTTCTCTGGCTTGACGAATCATCTGACGCTCTTTGATAAGATTGTCTAGACCAACTCGTTCCAATACTGTAAACCAACGAGCTTCACCAGCGTCTTGCAATGCCTTGATCAAATAGCTTTCCGCACCCTGAGTTACTGCGCTGCTCAAACTGGCCACATTGGGCAAGCTTTTACGCTGTCCAGTCTTATCCAAGAATCCATAGACTGCAACAGGAATTGGGCCACTTGATGGTGGTTTTAGCTTGTCAGACTGCTTTTTCAAATAGGTGCCTTGGTCAACAACTGGTTCTTCATATTGATCACCACTGATACGCTCGCGCATAAATTCACCTGTGGCGCATCCTGAAAGCAATACTGTTAGTGCTGCGGCTGAAATTAATTTTGTATTCATAGTATTTTAAAATCCTTAAATCTTAAATGCCGCATAAGGCATTACCAACTCTGTGTAATTGTTTGGATTGGCAATTTCTGAGATTCTCACAACAATGTTGTTACCGTCAATACGCCAAGTAATATTTTGTCCACCAAGATCAATGTCGCCACATGGGCCGCCTGCACTTAGAGGAGTACACATTGGTGAACCAGTTGATGAACCAAATAAGCTGTCAGTGATGCGCTTGGCTAATTCACTGTAGATTCTTGTTTCCATACTGGCTTGGAATCTAGCCTGTGGAGTATTAGCGGCTGCTCTTTCCGCAGCCTGTTTAATTGCATCTGCTGCGGCTTTGTTTTTATCTTTTTGCTGATCTTCTAATTGTTTTAGTGTCAGCACATGGCTGCTCCAGCCAATACCAGAGAATGAAGGACTGTTGAAGTTATGTTGAAGTTCAGCTGCCGCTACGGAACTGATGGCGCACATTGCCGCAGTAACAACAAGACAATTTTTAATTTTCATACAGACTAACCCTAAAGTTTATAGTGGGTTCATACCACTATAGTATGACTTTATTTAAAAGGAAAGTATGAAAAATTAAAAAGGTGCTTTAACCTATAACTATTACTTTAATTGTCTAGTCTTGGAAGTAACAGTCTTGGATACACCGGCTGGTGTGGTTTCAGTGTCAACGGGAGTGTTAACAGCAGTCAAGGCCTCAAGCATTGGCCCTGATTCAAAATAGTTGCGAGCATACCCGCCCATCTTGGTAGTGCGAAACTGACAAAGTTTATTTGCACCTTTGGCAACCTGTTCGCCTTCGGCTGGTACAGTCCATATCTGAATAGTACGACTGTTGCCTTTGTTGATGTATTTTACATCTAGGTCTAGATGCTTCATGGCCTCTTGTAGGTTATCGCTGAATCTAAGAACCTTATAGCTACCTGAACTAATTTTGTCATCAAGCTTGACTACCTCAACATCTTCTAAGGTGTCACCACGAGCATAGATGTTGGCAGCACGAGCAAGCTGTTTAACAATGGCAGCTTCTGTGCCAGGCTTTTGATTTTCAATGTGTTCTTGTACATAAGGAAAGACCACATCGTCATAAAATTTTAATAGATTGTTGTAGACAGTTTCTTCGCCTTGCACCGGATCAAATTGATCTTTGTGTGCATTGATATTAAGATCAAAGTTAGTCTTAAACCACTTGCTTAGATTTTCAAAGCTCAGACCAGATGCTTGCCCGAGTGTATCACTGCTATAGGTTTTTAAACTTAATAGGTTTAGTTTAGTACCATCTACTTTGAGTGTTAGGTCAGCCTTGGTACCCTTAGCATCGCTGGTACCATCACTGACCACATCAATATGATTGTTATTTTTATCGTTGCGAACTCGCTCAGTGCTTTGTTTTACGCTGCCTGAATCATTAACATATTTCACAGTACTAGATAAAATGGCCTGTAGATCAGAGTCAAATTTTCTAGCAGTGGCCTGTTTTAAAAATGCTTCAGCACTTCGCGCAGGAACACGAGCAAGGAAGTTTAAGGTATCAGTTTTTGCTCCTAGGTCTGGATATTGAATAGAAGAACTAACAGTAAAAACATAATTTTTTCCATCAATTTCAGAATTAACATGACCAATCATATCCATGATTTGATCTGCGGTTATTTTTTGTCCCAAAGCAAAAAACTTAGCAGCAACACACAGACCCATAAACAATTCGGCCAAGTGTCCTGCATTATAATCTTTTTTCTGTTCTAGACTGGTAAATTCTGAGCCTTTAAACAAGATGCTGAGTGGTTGTTCTTGCTGTTCGCCGTCAATGGTCATAACAACCTTTTTAGGCAATGACGACTTGATATCACCGCTGTCCAGAGCCGACTGCAATGCTGGAATTTGGTCTTTGGAAATTGTAGCATAGGGTTCGTTAAAGCGACCTCTATATTCTGGATCAATAGGCAAGGGCTTTTCAGCATCAACTAGATCAATAAGTGTGCGTAGATATTTGCCACCGTGCTTGATGAGCTCAGCAGGTGTTAGATTCTTTTCAACTACAAACAGCTCTCGCAACAACATTAAATTGTAATTCCTTGTTTGCCTAAGGTTTCTCTAGCGTCTGCCAGGATTTGATCTGCATCTGGGTTGTTCTCAAGTGCAGACAGCGCAGATTCAACACTGGTCAGTGCAGCACGATCGTGCTCTTCACCAAATAACATGTGAGCAATTTCATCCGGCTGATCACTGATTAATGCATTTGTTTCTCTGTTAAGTAGGCCATTGGTAGGGCTCCACTTATAGCCTGCATGTTTGGCCACTGAACTTAAGACTACATGTTTGCTGGCATCTTTGTGTTTGCTGTTAGGGTCAGCAGCCATGCTAAACTTTGCAAACTCTAAGTTTGGTAAAAACATAAAATCTGTTTGTACATAACCACGGTCTGGTGCTCCGCCAATAGGAGTTTTGAAATGTACACTGACTCCGCTCTTTTTAATGCAGTCTTTGGCATCCATGTTATTTTTACCGCACCAGGCAGTGAGTTTGGCAATCAGTTCGTCCTTGCTAATACCCGGTGGCATACCAATGTCTAGGTCACCACTGGTGGCTTTTTTACCAGTGGTGCCTAGCATGTGAGGTACATGTTCGTAGCTAGTAATTTTTTCCAGCCAACGAACAGTTGGTTCTACATCGGCTTGATTAATGCGTTGCGTGAGAATTTCACCGTCTTTATTTTTAAAGACGTTGCCACCTTCTTTGATAACTCGCAGAGTTGATGTAATTTCACGCAATAACATTATTACTGCGCTGCCTTTTTCTTGCGTGGAGAAGCTGGCTTCTTTTTCTTAGGTTTAGCTTCTTCAACAACAGGAGCTTCAACAGCTGGAGCAGGAGCTTCAGTGACTGGAACAGTATCTACTACAACTAATCCACCAACGCCATGCGCCACTGTTTCTGTTTTTTCTGTTGATTCAGGTGTTTCTACCTTGTATGGAGCAGCGGACTCGTCGGCTGGCTTTTCTTCTTTTCTAATAAAGAACCACCAAACAACTACGGCACCTACTGCTGCTACGATTAGAAAATCCATTTTAATTTCCTTTAGTATTTCATAGACGAATCTATTCGTCCATTAGTGATATATTTAGTGTTATTAGTTTTTAGCGGACGCCTAATTTAACAGCAATTTTGTTATTTCATTGCGGTATTTGGCAAGCATAAGCTTGGTTTTATTGGCCTTTTCAACAGCAGCTGGTGTTGCAGCCTTGTCAAATTTACTGGAATTGATTACTTTTTCAAACTTTGCGTCCAGCACACGAGCTATTTGTTGCATCATGTCTTGTTTATTGGCAATATGATCTAATGCACCTGCGCCAAGCAATTTGGCCTGTTCCATGTCTGTGGCCAGAGCCTTGATAGTTAATACAATGTCGCTGATGCGCTGTTCGTCTTTGAGTCCGCCATGCTTAGATAAGTTGGCTGGAATTTTGGGTTTAGTTCCATTCGCTAGTTCATAGTAGTAAGCATAGATATCTGCACCCCAATTTTCTGGATCTAAGCTTACAGTGGCAAGTTCCGTGTCTTTGCTTTGACGGAAACTAACTGGACGACCTGCACGAGTCTTTACTTGTACACCTTGTACGCCAATGCTGAGATTTAGCACTTCGGCTAGACTGCTGACCAAGCTGGTATTGATAACACCCTTGACACGATATTCGGGTGCCAGCATTCGTGCCCAGTTAGCATGTTCATGATAGGTGTAGATTAGGTCAACTTGTACAGGTCCAGCTGAAGTATCCATGATAACATTGGTACCGTTGCTGGTGCTGTATTTTGAATGGCCTTGTGTAAATTCTTCTACGGCTGCGGCATATTCAGCAGTACGGCGGGCAGCACCCACTCCTTCACGACCGTGAATGTAGCACATGACATCTACATCTCCGTATTCTCGTTCAGGATCCTGTGCAAGGTCGCGTTTGTAATAAGTTCCAGACCCTACAGGACGACCCATTTTGATTTCAACATCAAGACCTTTTTGTGCTTGCCACTGATTAAATTCCATTTCAAATTCTTTTAGTACGCCTACGGCTTCATCAATGATTGCGGGTGTGATCTTGGTATTCTGTGTTGCTGTACTGGCCCAACCACCTTCGGTAATAACTGATTCAGTTTTTGGCTGTTGTGCTTTATACCATTCACGGGCAATATCTGTTAATTCTCTTGCACCGTATAGTCTATAGCCTTTTATTTTATCTTCTAATTCTTGACTGCCCGGTTTACCAATGAATGATTTGAATTTAGGATCCGCGGCATATTTCTTAACAGCCTGTTTAAGTTTGCTACCATCTGGATCATATAATTGCCATATCCTATTACTGGTCAGTTCCATATCTATTTCGTCAAATAATAACTTTTCGATAAGAGCAGGTGTAACTACATTTGACTCTTGCTTATTTGGAATAGTCTTTAGTTGCTTGATAATTCTAGGATCTAGTACAACACCTTGTGTTGGTTCATTGTGTGCTATCCAACCCTTACCTGGATCATATACGCTGGTAAAGCCCAAGTCACGCAGGACTTTGTTCCAACGAATAACATTAGTTTCATCGCTTTTGCCTAGTCTACTTAAACAGTCATAGATGAAATAATATGGTGTGCCATCGTATTCGGGTTCGTCTAAGGCTTGTTGTATAATCTCATCAGAGCAATACTGGCGTAATGCTTGCGTAAGTTTTTCAATATCAACTTCAGTTTGTTGCGTCATTTCACCTGAACGGTCATATTGAAACAACTGAATATAAGGATAGTCATTGCCCCAGGGTAATTTTTTACCACGGCGTGCTAGGTCTACAGCATAGTTCAATGGATAGAAGTATATGCCTTTGGGTGTGTCTTCGCTGATGCCCACCTGCGGATTGATACCCAACTTGTCTTCACTGGTCATACTAATGGCCCAGTTTTCAGGATCTGCAATGGTGTCAGCAACAGCCACTAATTCTTTCATGCCCGACTCATACTTGGTATTTTGGTCTGGATTAACACGAGCTTCTGCCATTCTTTTTGGCATTCCTCTTGCCATGTGATTAGAGCCATAATGCAGTTTGCTTCCTAAGATGTGCTCTAGTGCAAAGTGTAGACTAGTTCCTGACAGGTTCTTTTTAAGCCAAATCTCAGCCAGACTGTTAATGATTTTTTCATTTGTATACAGCATGCCGCCGGTGGATTTGCTGTGAGCATAAGCATGACATGCTTCGTGTGCGGCTTCTGCTATGGCCTTAGGGTCAGTGGCATTTAAGTCACGCAACCGAATTGCACCACCCGGCTGGCCTGGTTCTTCTGTGTCTTCGAATTGAGGAGGACTACTGCTTTCGTACACATAATACATGCCTTGCACAAGTTCGTCATCATCTGCTGTTACACGATCTTTGCCCAGTATGCTTTTGACTACTTCTAATGCTGTCCAACCAGTCGACTCAGCTTCAGTCAGGTCTAGTTCCAACGATTCATTTTTACCAGCTTTCATGTTGGCACACCAGTGTGCCATGCGTTGTTTTTCTCCAGAACTGGCAGCGGCTAATTTACGCAATGCTGTTACACTTTTACTGCAATCTACACCCATGCGCTTGGCAAGACCTTTGCGGCCAGGTTTCCGCCCGTCGGCAAAATTTTCCTCTATATCAACGCTTTCGCTGATAAGCGAAGCATCAGAAAACCAAGGATCAATGATTACCAGTTGACCGTTACTGCGACGCATGACATTTTCTGTGTGCAGGTCCCAACCAAGTTTGTTGATACGGCCAGTTTTGTACAGCATAGCCATAACTGAATACAAAAGATTCCAAGCCGATTCATCTTGACTTGACAATCCTTGAACTGTTTGAGCCAGCTTGTTGGCCTTAGATGGCCAGTGCGAATTAATCCATGGGTGTGGATCAGACAGTTCTTGTTTTACTTGTTCCCAGCCGGCGCCATTGGCCACATAGTCACTGAGATACCAAATCATAGCTTCTTCAAAGGTGTTTTTCTTAACAGGATACAACCGCTCCATGTCAATTTGAATATACTCTTTGTCTAAGACATCAATGGTATTGTATTCATTAAACACTGGCAAGCAAGGTATGTCTGGTCTAGCTTGACAGAATTCATAGAACTTTTTAAAAACTTCTACAGCACGACTACCTGCATCTTCAGGCATGAGAATTTTGATTACATGACTGTCGTCTTTAGCCCAAATTGTACTGTCGGCACCGCTGCCTATTTTTGAATATCCTAGCTTGCGGAATTCTTTTGAAATATCTCGAGCATGAGCAGTACCTGTTTCTGCTTCTTTAATGCCCATTATATTAATTTTTGTTTGTTGTTGAAACTTTCTTAGAATTTCATATTCACGAGGAGAAATCTTTCCAGAATGGTACATCTTGTTAACCAAGGCTTGAATTTCAGGTGGAATACCTGCAGGAATTTTTCCTGTCTTTCCTGGAGAGCGATTTATATTTGATGTGCCATCAACTTGATCAAAATACTTACGCATTACGGACAGCTTGGTAGGATCCTGAGCTTTGTCATTCCCTGCAAAGTAATCGCGCATGGTTGCAATACTAGCTTCTGCCATTTCTGGATGCCATATCATATTCTTAGCACCCTTGACTGTAGGCTGAAAACCGTGACTGCGATAAAACTTCATTAGCTTGGCTTGACTAACACGACCTTTGTCCCAAGGGAATAAGGTCAACGATACCCCATGTTCTTGTGCCATGCCTTGTAATTCTTTCATTGCACGACTGCCTACACCTTTTCTCAGCGGATAGGCCTGTATCCATTTAATTTCCACAGCATTAGGTTTACCAAAGCTAGGAACAAGTTCAAACATGGCAATTTCTTGTTCTTCTCCCGAGCCCCAACTCATCACATGATTGTTTTGAAAAGTATGAGGATAGCGTGTGTATACTGCATCAATGAACTCTCGAGCTTTGCCTGTATCAGTTTTGCCTAGCTTTATGGTTTGTTCATTCATGGTAACCGAGGTACCCGGAGCAGGAGCAGTTAATCCAATTTTACCTGGATACAACAGTCCGGATTTAACTCTCTCGCCACCATCAAAATATTTCAGTTCAACAGGTAATGTTTCCCAACCCAGGCGTTCAGCAGCCATGATTCTATGATTGCCTTCCATGACCCAGGGTTCGCCGTTCCATGCTACACATATAAAAGGAACATACTCCTGACCGCTGCTGGTCAATGGCAGCTTGCCAGTGTCCTTCATTATCTGCATAATGGCTTTAAGGTCTTCATGTCTTATATTTTTCTGTTCGGCACGAGCACCTGGAATACGAGCCAGTGTACTTACTGGCAACACCACGTGAGAAGGCTGACGCACATAACCAGTGGTACTGCCCATATAAGGTACACCAAAGCTGTCGCGTCCGCGCTTTTTAGCATAAGCAATCTTATCTTCAAGCCATTCTTCTCTAGGCACATCTGTGACTAACAGGGCTTCGTTCATTGGGGGTCCGCGATCGGCTGCTACTGCCGAAGAAATGTCCCACCATTCGCCTGGAAAATATTCAACTTCCAACATTGCAGCTGGTACTACACCAGGCACAATAATTTCATTGTCGTCTCTTTGAATACCATCTGGGTTTTGTGGATAAACTCCAAATTTGTTTACTAAATCACTCCAGCGTACACGAAAAATTGTAGCGTCTTTTTCATCAACATGATAAAAACCCTCGTCGGGCTCATAGGCAAAGTAAACGCCAGGACCCGAATAACCGTCTTGGCTGGGAATTAGTCCTTTTCTCTTTACGCTTTCTAAACCACGCGGCAAGTAACCTGCATGATAAACATATTCACCCGGAGTTCTTGTCATGGCGCCTCACATTATATAAATTTTGCCAACGGCATCACCAAGCACATCATTGAACATGATTTCCATGTCTCTTGCTAGCAATTCTGTTGTGTGGCGTCTTTGATTTTCGTCGCGCAGTTCTGCTGATCGTACAGACATAACTCTAGTAGGCTTCCCCCAGGCTTGTTGACCATAGCCAATGCTGACAGGCAACGGGTTGAGAGTAATCTGTCCTGTTCCTAGGTACTGTGCAAAAATCTCATAGAGGAATTCATAAGGTCTGCGTATGTCGCCTTCGCGACTACTACGCTGAGTACCAATGGCATTGAATAAAGCATTATACTCTTTGCTAAGTTCAAACTTTAATTGCCCGCCTGGGTTGCCAGTCCGGCCATAAAAGTCACCTAGTATCTGATTGATATTGCTAAAGAAATGTCGTTCAGCTTCTTGCCATGCACCACCTGCATCGCGCTTTCCTCTGCTGCCAGCAGTGATAGCGTGACCAAATCTGTGTGCCATTAACCAGGGGGTAAGCATACGCTTGGCATCACCCTTGTTGCCAACAAACACAATGGTAATGGCATCTTCGTGTCCGCGAACAATTTCTTCCCCGTCGTTACCAAATATGATTTTCACAGTCTCTGGATCCATTGGTCCGTATTCACTGTAGCGACCTGTGCCTGATATGTTGCTAAAGAACAAGCGAAAATCATAAGGTGTTTGTTCAAAGAACCGTTCAGCCTTGATACGATTGCGTGGATGTGGAACTAGCTTTTTATCTGGGCCTCTAAAAGGACCAGGTTTGTCAAAGTCGCCCAGAGGCTGATAATCAGCCATAGGCACTTCGCTGAGTATATCACGCAATCTCATCAGTGAAACAACAGGTAACTGCCAATCACATCATTGCGGTTAGCTGAATTATCACCGTCTCCAGGCATGACAATCACATTCCACTTTGGTGTATCACCAACCGGAGTGTCCATCATCTGATCATATGTAAGAATACTGTCTTTGTCAATGGCATAGTGTTTGGCCACGCGTGTTTTAAAGTCCTCAAGATTCCCCGGGCTGGCAAATTGCATACGACCCTTGGCATCTTTGATTAGGTTTAATCCTTTTCGCGCCACTAGATCAAAGAACATGTCCTTGGGCACTACCTTGCTGTGCTTGACTCGTTTGAAGTCAACTTTCTTTTCTTGTCCACTAAGTGCGCCTTGGCTAAAGTTCATGTTGAAGTTCTTGGGGCGATCGCCAGTAGCCACATCTGCAATCTTGGTATAAGCATAAAAGCCCACATCGGGATTGTCACGAGCAACACCATAGGCCATGTCAAGATATTCAGGACTAAAGAAGTCTCCAGCATCATGCCAACGCACTACAACACGAGCACCCTTCTTGGCCATTTTAGATCTTGCGGCAGCAATTTCTGCATTTAGCTTGTTTTTAAATCCTTCTGGGTCATTGAGCAAGAAGTTAAGCATACGAGCTAGACCCATGCTTACTGCTTTAAACATTACATAACTCCCCTTCATGGCATAGCAGTAGGTCTTACAAGCACCAGCACCCGGACAAGTGTCTACCACAACAAACTGGCCGGTCTTTTCGTTTACAGCAAGACCTTTAAGAGCTGGCAAACCAATGTCAAAGATTGCTTCGGTTCCAGTTTCACTGTGTTGCATCTTGGCATTTTGTCCCAGGATGCTGGCTGGTCTTGTCATGATTTCTTTTCTAAGACTGTCTAGATCATATTCACGACCTTCTTCGTTTTTGATTTGAATACTAGAAGCATGTACATAAGGATAGTCATACTTGTCACGCTTGGTTTTTTCTTTGTTCTTGGTACGATCCAAGAATGCCTGCATTTCATCATCAGGAATGTCACGATAGTTTGCACCAAGACCAAAGTCGCCAGGCGCTTCGTTCACAGATTCGTTGGCAGCAATGTCAGCACCTTTGTTGAAACTCTTGCTGTGCGAATTTGGAACGCGGCCTTTGCGCTGATACCAGTTGTAACCAGCTTCGTGACCTGAGCAATCCTTGGTGCAGGTGCTGCCTTTGAATGTCAGCTCATCAATCTTGCCATAGTGCTCGTCATGTCCTGCAATTTCCATTTCGGCATGATCTTCTGCATCGGCCAAGGAGTAGAACCATTCAGGTTGAATTTGCCCTTTCCATTCGCCAACACCACGAGCAGTATAGGCATCTCTGTTGAAACTGTGATAGACGATGTATCCTTTGCCCTGACTGGCAATGGTAATTCTGTCTGGATTTTCTGTGTCAGCTTCGTCAATCATGTTCTCATAGTCATAATCGTCATTGCCACTTTGGGATCTTTCATACGCATCTATTGCTTCCTGATAATCCCAGTCACTGTCAAAGTCTTCGGGTTGTGGCAGTCTGGCTTTGCCTTCGGCTACTTTATGATATAATTCGTAGGCCCGTTCGTGTCCTGCAATAACACCAGGGTAGTCTGCTTCTACTTCCGATAAATCAATTTGACTAGCAAGTCTAAATGCTTCCTCTAAAGTAGTTTGTCCGCTGTCAATGGCCCAGTTTAAAAATATTCTAACATCTTTTTCTAAACCAGAATTTTGTAAAACTACCACTAGTCTTTTAAGATTTTTGGCATAATTTTTAATATCAACATTTTCTACTACACCTTCTTCTTTGACGCTGAGAATTTTGGCCATTGCATGATGTACTGTAAATTTTTCTCGTGCCACACGCTCGCTTTGTGCTCTTACACGATAGGTTCTTCGCTTACCATCGTCACAGTCTGCAGTGATTAAAAAAGATTTGTTGTAGTTTTTGGCGGCATGGATTAATCCGCTGATATCGCTTTCGTCCATTTCTTTTTCAGGTTTTACACCCTTGACAAAAGCATCCAAACTCATCACAGTCATGCCCTGTAATTTGCCTGTGCCTTTAACTTCGTAAAGTTTCATTTTAGTTTTCCAATACAATGTGCCAACATCAAAGCTGGTTATTTGGATATTTAGTCAGAATGCCTTAAGGGTGTGTTCTGCTTGATCAAGTCCCCAATAGCGAGCTTTCCAGTCATTTCTAGCCATGCCTTCGAGACCAATCCATTGATCTTTGCGGTTGAGTACCTGTTGAGCAAAATCCTTCCAGTCAGTGTTTAATAGTTGAATTTCAAGTTTCTCTTTGCAGTCCTGTGCCTGGTCATAACTGCTGTAGTCTTGTTCAATGTGCAGGACTTCTATATAATCGTGATCGTTGTAGTATTCTAAGGCAAAGTCCAGCCCCCATTTAGGCTTTAACATCAGCATCTTTCGTAGCTGAGGATAGTCGCTGGCATGTTGATGAATCTGCTCCTGTGCCTGCTTGGTGTAACAACACCGTGTGACTATAAAGCAATGATCCATAATGAAATTAGGCTGATCATTTAGCACTAACCAGGGATATTGTGCTGCCCATACACCTAATACTTCGGTGATAGGGATTTCATTACAGCGGTAATATGCTTGCTCTAAAGGATTGAGTGCAAATCCGTCTAGATCAAAATAGGAAAAGGCTTTGGGATAGAAATGTTCTTCTCCCAGAGCCTGTTCAACTTTGGCGTGTTTGTGTAAATTACATGGGGTAGCGTACAGCATACCCATATTTATTTTAATTGCCCGTAATAGTTCTCATACGCTCTCGGCGGGCGTGGCTGTCTCTACAATCTACGGAGCAGAATGTAAATTCTGTAGGCTCGTCGCATTCAATGCAACTACCTGTTCTAACGGGTTTAAATTGTTGAGCAGTCTGTTTACGCAATTGTTCGGCAATTTCCATTGCTTCTTGTGCGTCATCTACAATGTCTGGCATTGGTGGTTCCTTTTAAGCTGTTATGTAATTATGCATTTAGCAAATTTTGTGCTGATAATTTTACTAGATTTAGCTTAAATTGTCAATGTTTTTATCAAAATATCAAAGATCCATGCATCAGTTAGCTCTTGTTCTAGGTATGAAAAGGGTATCCAAAAATAACCATTGTCGCCCCAACGAGATCCAAAACTGTTTTGAGCCAAAAACTGTCGTTTTGATAAGTCGTAACCTACCAAAAGCAATGCATGGGCACCTAGCTCTTTTTCCAAATCATGTGGCATGGATAATATAACAGATTCGTTGGTTATTTGTTCAAAGCTTGAATAAACCATGATTCCTGTAATAACTGGATGTTCATTGCTCAAGGCATCTAAAATATTGTCAATACTGGTCAGTCTTCTATATTCTTTGATTCTGTATTTGTCTGCGCTAATATATGCATCCCTAGATGGTTTTACATTAAATTTACTGGTGTCGTATGGCCATGCTTCTTCTGTACAAACACCGTAACGACCCAGTGCTTTGATAGCATCTCGTAGATATGCCCCAGTGTCTTCGTTGATTGTGTTATCCTCCATGCGTGTATTATAGTAAACAAACAACGGACTCAACTCAGCAAATTCGCTGGGGTATTCTCGCTTTAAAAGTATCTCATAGGCAGCAACAATGGCCTGTGCTGTGCAACTTCCTAAATCACTTTGGGATTGCACAACACGAGCCATGTCGCGTAGGTCAACACTTTCGCGAATCGTGCTGCGAACATAGTTATAATAACGATCTCGCCAATCAGCCCGGTCTGGCTTTACACGATATTTGCAACGACTTGACATTAGTTAACAAACTTAGCTGGATGTTGTTGAGAAGCGCCAAAAGCCAGTGTGCTAGCCAGTGAAGACCAAAGATTAGTAAGCTTTTCTTTAGTCTGAGTTTCGCCTGTGCTGTCTTTATTAATAACTGCCTGCTCGTGTTGAACCAGCACATCAATGATTTGTCCCAGCAGAGTTTGTGTGTCGGGTTGTCGCCATAAATTGTTATTATTGAAAAGCATAGCAGCCAAATCAAATTTAAATATATCTAAGCGATTACGCCAATCTCTAAAGTCCAACTTGTTTTTCAGGTTCTTGGCAATAGACAAAGCCCCCAGGACAAATGAACGATTGAATTGATTAAATCGTTCACCAAACTCAAGTCCATATAGTGCCTTGAATAAATTGCCTAACTGGTCAATGTTTTCAAATAAAGTTTTTTCAATTTCCATTAGCTGAGTTTCGTTGCCGCTTTCAACGGCTTTAAAAGCAGAATTAAGTTTGCCAGTCAGCGAATTGTAGTAATTAAAAATGTCAGATCTAAATTTATCAACTGTCATTGGTTCGATAAAATATTTCAATGTGACACTTTTGTTGTCTAAGCTTTCTTTGATTTCACTGGCCATTGGATGGCCAAAATGTTCTTCCACAATCGAGTGAGTTATTCTTTTGTACATGGTATTTTCCTTAGTCTTTGTTGATGTCAACTATGTCTTCATAGCTTTCCATATCAAGCACTTCGCCTTCTTCTGACAGTTCTATTAGGTTCTCTGCAACCATGTGTAAGTCCATGTCAGTTTTTGCATCTTCTCGAGCATATTCAAGTAAACGAACCATGAGAGGTACATTGAGTTGAATAATATCGGGTTCATTGGGTGTGAGTGTTGCGCCCAGTCTAGGTTGACTAGAGAAATGCTCTTCCACAATAGAAGTAGCAACACGCTTGTAAGGGCCTAATTTAGATTTAGTCAACATGGCTGGCGCCACTGAAACAGGTCCTTGTTCCCACACAGCACACCACCAGCGCGGTCTAACCGGAGCATTCCAGCGCGAGCACTGAAAGGTAGTTGCATTAAAATTTTTGCAAGTCAAACATTTCTGTCCAACTGGTGCGTTTCCTAATGCAGATGGTTGATAGCTTTCCGGAAGAGAATCTGGGATTCTGGTTCCGTTTGCATAATAGTTTGATCTTTTATACATGTTATTTCCTTATTAAATTATACGCCACTGGCCTGCACGAAAGACTACTGTCAAACTTGCATTTGCGGTTAACTGCTTAAATGGACTTCCGTCAACGGTTTCGCTTGCAGTTCCTTGCACATTTACTTTTCCTGTACCTGTGCCTCTTTCTTCTTTGATAATATACTGACGACCTTCAATGCCTGCGGGTAATGTCACAGTTACTAAGTTTGTGCTGTTGACTCCAATGTACTCGTCTGTGGCTGTTGCAGTATAATTGTTGGTGACGCCAATGGTGTTCAAAAAATCAGCGCCAGTGGCACTGACAGTGATAATACCAGTGCTGGCTGATAGAGTAATACCGGCACCAGCTACTAGACTCAGAACACCGGTGTTGTTTACAGTAAAGCTAGAGTCAGGGCCAGTTCCAACCAAGTTGGTTATGCTAATACCGTCACCGGCTATGGGTGTAATTTCTGTAACAACAGACTTGCCGTCTAGTCTTAACGCACTTGTTGCATCAAGCTCATCAAAAAAGATTGCGGCAGAGGGTGCAACACTTTGCGGTATAGATATGATGCCATCTAAGACATCGATATTAGATCCAACTTCCACTACACCGCGCTCAGTGGTAGAACCTTCGGGGAATAGATATGACATTTCGTTTCCTTATAAAATATTCCATCTGGCTCCATCAAATACGACCATAAAGCCGCTGTTGGAACCCAATGTTTGGAAAGCACTACCATCTATGGTTTGGCCTCCTGAGCCTTCTACTTTGATGTTCCCATCACTTTGGTTTTTAATGTAGTACACTCTACCCAATAGACCAGTGGGCAAAGTTAGCGTGATGTTTTTACTAGTAGCACCAACATACGAATCATCAGCAGTGATTAGATAGCTAACACCCGTAAGAGTAACATTTACAAAATTACTTCCGCTGCTGCCTGTTGCTGATAATACACCACTGGGCGTGATAGACAAGCCACTGCCAACCTGAATTACACCAAGGCTGTTGGTAGTTGCAATTTCAGCATCCAGCGTTACCGGAACAATACCCGGAGGCTGAATAATAGATGGAGGAGGATTTTGTTTAAGTCCTACGCCAGCTAACGTTACTTGTGGTGGTCTATTGTAAGCCATATTATTCTGTTAGATTAAAATCCATTGTGCGCCATCAAACACCATGGTCAATGAACCAAATGGAGCATTGATAGTGGCAGTGGCCGCACCGTCAATGGTGTCAGCACCTGTGGGTGTAATAGTAATAGGTGTTGCTGGTGCAGCCAAACCCAATCCATCTTTGATGGTGAACACTTTTCCTAGTACGCCTGCTGGCAAGTTTACTGCCACAGCAACTGGGCCTGGTACTTGTACACTGACGACTTCATCGGTGGTTCCACTAACTGCAACAGGAGTAGCCACTGCAACTCTAACAGCTAAAGGATTAATGCCACTGGCGCTGATTGTGATTGTGTTGGCACCTGTACCTGTTGTTGGCGCCACTGTGATACCTGCTCCAGCAAGTATTGAGGTTGGATTATTTGTATATGACACGATTGTCTTCCTTATAATTGTACCATGGTGCATCTTGCACTAGGTGATGCTGGCCTTGCTGGAGGCCCTGCTGTTGCCGGTACTGCTGTTAGAGTAACAGTAGTATCTGGACTTTCCCAGGCTATCTCAACATAGTCTCCTGCGTTGAGAGCCAAAATGTAACTCCACCCTGCCAGCAGAACTGTGTTACTGCCAGTCAAGGCCAGGGTGGTATTGGTGTCAGGATATAATGCACCGTTACGACGAATCCAAATGTTGACATCAGTTTTTGGACCCGTGGTCTTTTCTAGTTGAACAGTAAACTGTAGGTTGTAGTTTGCTGTTCGTGATACTTGAAGTTGTGTACCCGGCAACCCTCCAACCACAGTTATTCCAACGTTAACTGCTGTGCTATCATATGCTACCAAATTAACACCGCTGGCAACTGGATTGGTCTGTGTGGCGGTGTTATAAAAATAGCCTTGATCAAGCAATGCCACTGGAACAGCAGACACAGTTCCGTCAGTTACTGATAGACCTGAGCCAACTTTAATCACACCAAAGTCAGCAATTGATGCCAGTGGTTCTTTGTAGCCCATTACACAATGCTCCATTCTGTGCCATTGAATATGAAAGTTAGACTTCCATAGTTGGTATTAATAGTGGCAAAGCTTCCGTCAACTGTTTGACCTCCGCCGCCTGCCACAATGATAGGAAATGTCTGTGCATTACCTGAGCAGTCTTTAACGATGTAAACTGTACCCAGTATACCAGCAGGCAATGTAATGATCACAGGTGCAGTATGATCTACGCACAAAAAGTAATCTGAGGCAGTGGGAGTGAAGGTTGGAGTTGTTACTTCTGTGGTTGGCACAGGACTTGGTACTCCGGCCGGTCCAGGTGGTCCAGGTGGTCCAGGTGGTCCAGGTGGCCCTACTCCGCTGCTGTTGTAAAACACATCTGCGCCAGCACCGCCATACTGTGCAACCACAGGATAAGCTCTGCGTACAGGCACTACTCTTCTCACAGGCCGACGACTATAAAACCCTAGATTATTAAACATTGTGTTCCTTAGAATGTTCCTCGGCCGCCCCACTTGGTGAGTAGGCTTTTAAATTTGTTTTCGGTTGTTTCTGTAGATTCTGGTTGGATACTATCTTGTGCTGTGGTATCTTCAATTTTTGTTTCTTCAGCTGGTGTTGCAACTGCGTCAACCAGTGGCTTTTCGTTGTTAACTGTATCCTCTGGTGGTATTATGTTGGCTGGTTCCGATGCTGTTGTTGGTGAAGTTGCAGCACCTAGAGCAGCTGGCGGAGTCAGTGTGTTGTAAATTTCCAAGGCCTTTTTTACTATATCCTGCTCGGTAGGGTAAACCAACTTAATGTTGTAGGGAGGCAACAACATGCCATTGGATTGCCATGAATTTAAAGCAGACACTTGCCATGCTTGGTAGGCTTCGTGTTGTCGCTTCATAAGTTCCTCATTGAGGCTTGACCTGGCAAGTCTCAATATTTCCATTAATTTTTTCTGATCAACGTCGCTCATGATGTATCCTTAACGAAGTAAAATGGTCAAAATTGTAGTGAGTATTCCGCCTAAGATTGTGATCAAGCTTCCTATCAGCAAGCGTCTACTCAGTCGCTCATCTTGTTCTAAGACAGAAAATTTTTCTTCAAGCTTTTTAATTCTGTCCTCAATGAGAGCTCGTCGTTGTTCGGCCAAGATCACATGCGTTTCAAGATTACTAAATTCTTGATTCTTGTTATCTGATAACCTGATCACTGACATATTACTTTACAAATAAACTTGGATATTGAGCAATGACACCTCTACTGACAACATCGGCTATACTGCTGAAGCCTTTGTTAACATGATTGGCAATACCGGTAACAACTAATTTTTCTAAATTGTTGATAGCTTCTTCGTTTTCATTCCAATTCTCATCAAACCTAGAAACTATGGCTTTGGTCCAAGTTTGAACTAGATTGGTAAACAGCTCAGTTAGTAAGGTCTTTGGCCATTGAGTAGGATTCAATTGATTTAAAAAATCGACAAGATCTTCAATAAGCTCTTCCCAGATCTTGTCAAATTTTTCTAAGTTGCGACGATCCTTTACTGCATCAACTACCTGTGTGCCTACCTTGGCAATCGCCGCAAGTTTGTCTCCTACCAGGTTGCCGGCTGTGATGCCATAATATGGAACTAAAAAGTCTCCAATTGCCGTGCCTGCCTTTAAAAGGCGAGACTCAACTTGCGGCGTGCCAGGTAGATTGGAATTCATGCTAATTGAATAGTTCAACAGACTCCAAGCATACTTTGCCCATAGACTTCTAGAATCCATTCTGAATACCAAGGTAGCTTCGTTTAATACCACCATTGGCAGATCTGTTCCAGGAAGTACTGTGCTAGGTAATGCCATGCCTAGTCGGGCCTGTTCTTGAAAATGTTCCTCGACAATGTTATGAGTAACTTTGCTGTACATATTGTTATTTACCAAAT
>JACCEB010052431.1_pt1 | contig 18298 bp, 21 predicted proteins | sample 7454761 | NCBI WGS metagenome assembly JACCEB01 (sample SAMN15323454, study PRJNA562643) | freshwater metagenome | isolation source: river surface water | place: USA:Blue River Watershed | collected 2017-08-18 | reverse complement strand
GAATCGTATAATTCTAAAATCATACATGTAATATTAGATGAATTACCTTTTAAACATCCCAATATTGATTATTCTAAAAATCAGCAATGGGTAAATGAACATTATCAAAGAAATTCAATTAAAAATGGTATAGAAGAAATATTACTAAACGACGAAGATATTATTATTGTATCAGACTTGGATGAAATACCTGATTGTAATTTGTTATCTCATATAAAAAACAATAGTTTTTATATAAATAATATTTATAGTTTGGAACAAGATTTTTATTATTATAATTTAAACTCTAGAATGGTTAATAAATGGTATTGTTCTAAAATTTTTTCTTATAAAAAATATAAAGATTTACATTTACCATTTCAAGATATAAGACATTTAGACTGCCCAAAAATAAAAAATGGGGGTTGGCACTTGAGTTATTTTGGAGATAAATTTTTTATACAAAATAAAATACAACAATTTGGTCATCAAGAGTACAATAATGATAACTATACCAATTTAAATTTAATAGAAACCAGAATGAATAACCAAGTTGATTTATATGGTCGTCCCAACGAGATTTTTGAAAAAATACCCATTTTAAATAACACTTATCTACCTATGAATTACGAAAAACATTTGTCAAAATACATATTATATTGATTTATTTTTGTTGATAACAAAAACAATATTATCTGGATAATTTCTAATATTTCTTAAATCGTAAACTTCCACATATTTCTTTAAATTTTCTGGAACTAGTGTTTTTAGATTATTTATGTATTCTATTTTTTGAATATCCTCTATAATTAAAACACCATCGTCAGCTATCACTTGTGAATATAACATGACAAATTTTTCAATACTTTCTAGAGTATGCGGCCCATCATCTAACAGCATATCAAATTTAATACCAGAATTCAAAATATTTTCTGTAAAAAACATTGAGTCGTATGCGTCTACAGAATTGTATAATTTAATTCTATCATTATTTTTTAATTCATCTATTACTCTATCTATACTTAATATATCAATACCATATATTGTAGCGTTAACGAAGTAATCATACCACAACTTTATACTTCCACCATTTTTTAAATTAAAATCTCCAATTCCTACTTCTAAAATATTCTTGGCGGAAATTTTTTTATTACATAACAATTTTTCATATAAATCAAGATATCCATGACTTTTCTCCTTATCTGTTAAAGAATTGTCTACAAGTTCTTTTAAGGACATTTAATTGGTATATATATTTGTTTTTTAATATTTTAACTAATTTTCAAATATAAATATTAAACTTTATGTATATTAGATATTATTAATGACAATAACATTCTCAAGTTGTTTTTACATTATTAAATCCAAATTTGATCCAGCTATATATATTGAATGGATGAATAATTTTATTTCCATCGTGAATAATTTTAACTTGGTAATTTACACGGATGAAAATAGTTATAAATACATACCAGAATGCGCTAATCGTAACCCACGAATTATAATTGTGGTAAAACCTCTAGAACAATTTTATAATTACAAATATAAAGATTATTGGATTGAAAACCACCGCAAAAATTTTCTTCTGAATGACAAATCGTGTTGGGAACTGAATATGTTATGGTCCGAAAAGATATGGTTTGTAAGGAATACATTTCAGCAAAAATATTTCAATACCGACATGTATGGATGGTGCGATATAGGCTATTTTCGCAACAGACCGAATGATACTCATACAGACCTGCTCTCGCAATGGCCCAATAATGTCTTTATTGATAGTGTGGATAAAAATAAAATTTGTTATGCATGTGTTTCTAATGATAATGGGTATATAAAATATTTACATAAAATAGTAAATCGCAAAAATTGTTACGGTCTTCCAGTTCAAGAAATACCTGCGCATCAAAATTCAATCGCAGGAGGATTCTTTTTCCTTCATAAAGATAAAATAGACTGGTGGGCAAAAAATTATGACGCAAAATTAGAGTTATATTTTAATCACAATTATTTGGTAAAAGACGACCAAATAATATTGGTAGATTGTATTTTATCGGATATAAATAATTTTGTACTATTTAGAGAAAACAATCCGTTGGTGGATAATTGGTTTATGTTTCAAAGAACATTGTCTGTCCACTTTTGAAAAAGTGGAGCAAAGGGTTTGGCTCAACCTTTCCCACAGGTTGACTTGAATTAGTTTATTTTGGCTCAACCTTTGGAAAAGGTTGACTTGAAAAAGTAGAACAAGGGTTTGGCTCAACCTTTTCCAAAGGTTGACTTGAATTAGTTTATTTTGACTCAACCTTTTCTAAAGGTTGATAAAGGTTGATTATGGTAAGCATATTAATGCCTATTTACAACGGTATAGAATATATAAACGAATCTGTTTCATCGGTGTTGAATCAAACATATACAGAATGGGAACTACTAATTGGAATAAATGGTCATCCTGAAAATTCAGAAGTGTATAAAATAGCCCAGAAATATGAGGGTATAACTGGAAAAATAAGAGTATTGGATTTTTTCCACATCAAAGGCAAATCGGCTGCCCTAAATGAAATGATTCCATTTTGTAAATTTCAGTATGTAGCTATACTTGACGTAGACGATATATGGCACCCACAAAAATTGGAAATACAATCCCGATTATTGAATAAATACGATGTTATTGGTTCAAATTGTATTTGGATTGGCGATAAACCCGGAATAATCCCTAAAATACCAATTGAAGATATATCTAATTACGATTTTTCGCAGGTCAACCCCATCATTAATTCCAGTGCGGTAATAAGAAAAGAGTTGTGTCATTGGGATTCTAATTGGGACGGTATTGAAGATTACGACTTGTGGTTAAGAATTAGAAAACTAAATAAGCATTTTTATAATTTTAAAGAAATACTTGTTCAACACAGAATACATAATTCATCGGCATTCAACTCAAAAGGAAACAATAATAAAGTGCCTAATTTATTACGCAAACATGGATATACGTAAAATAGACCTTTGAACCCTTAGACAGAAATTTTTACCCATCCCGGAGGACATAAATCCCGCGTATCTATATTTGCCTTTTCACCAAACCATAATGAAGGATAACATACAATTTTGTCCTCGCGTGAATTAAAATACGCCCCCCACCAACTAAACGAACTATTTGCTATAATATTATGATGACAACAACTCATTAACAACATTTGTTGCCAATCAGCCAATGAATTGTCTACCCGAACAAAATTATATCTAGGGAATTGTTTTTCCAATTTTTTTATAGTAATTTGAACTTCATTAACGTCATCGTCTTCGCAGAAAAAATGAACTGTAAACTCTTCATATTGGTTCGCCTTTTGAATATATGTTAAAGCACCTTCATAATACTCATACGTGGCAATCGGATGAAAATCCTGAAGTTTTTTATAATCGCCTAATCTAAAATGCATACTAATTGTTTTATCCAATGATCTTCCTGCTAAATTGACATTCGTTAATAATTCTACCTTCATTTTATCCAAGCCAATTAGTCTACATATAATATCGTAATATTCTTGAAAATATTTATAGCTTTGAAAATATCCAAATAACAATACGTCTCTATTCATCATTTCCAGCACTAACAATTCGCTGTAAGGGAACCCCTTTTCTTTAATAGTGTGTAGTGGTGGAAAGGTAGACGTTATAAATGGTTTTAAATTAGAGAAAAATGAATTCCAAAAAGTGTAACGTAGTGTGGTAGAACCTCCACCCAGCTGTGTTTTGTCTGTAAATTTAAATTGATTTCTACTTTTTATCGCATATGAAATGGTGGCAAATATTTGAAATATTTGGTTGCCAAGACCCCCCATCAAATTACAAGTAATCATATTATAATACACTACTATAGATTGTTGTGTTTAAATATTTTGAGTTTAAATAATAATCACGCAAAATGTATAAAATGTATAAAAATATAAAAATGATTTGTTTTTACAAAATAATGTAAATATAACAATAATAGTAAATAAATGGCAACAATGTTCACTGCGAAATATAGACCAAAAAAAATCGCCGATTTTATTGGTAATGAAAATGTAATTCAACCTTTTATAAAATGGTTACTAGAATGGGACGCGGACAATAAAAAAACCAAGTGCGCATTAATTTCAGGATTAAATGGGGTTGGCAAGTCATTACTAGTAGAATTAATGCTTAAAAAACATGATTTTAACATGATTCATTTATCTATTGATGATGACAGAGACAAGGAAACTATAAATAAAGCGGTTAAACCATTGTTGAAAACCAAAAGAACCATTGACGGACAAGAGAACGCATTGGTAGTTAGTGATATTGATAGTAGTGGCGGCGATTATGGGTTTATAGCCTCTTTAACAGAGTGTATCAAGGAAACGCAAATACCCATCATATGCATTTGCGATGATAGATATAGCCAAAACATAAAACCTATTTTGAATTATTGTTTTGATATTAAGTTAAGTAAACCGAAATATGACGATGTATATAGATTAATATATAATGTAGTTACTAGTGAGCAGATAAAAATAAGCAAATCAAATATAGATAAATTATATGAACAATCCAACGGCGATATACGTTTTATATTAAACACGCTACAATTTGGTCTATTCAAAGGTACAAATCATAAAAATATTCAAAGCTCAAATATATTTGATACAACGGGTCAATTGTTTTCACAAGAAAATAGTATAGAAGAAAAGGTGAAATATTATTGGATGTCACACGATATACATACCTTGATGGTCCAAGAAAATTATATAAACAATGTATTAAACAGTAATGATGAAATGAAGCGTTTGGAAAACATATCTTATTCGGCGGATTCGTTATCTGATGGCGATTTGTTGGACGCAATATTTGATTTTGAACTGTCGCCATATGTGGCAATGAATACCATAAAGGCCACGTCTAAATGCGGGAAAAGAGGATATGTAAAATTTCCGCGATTTCTAGGAAAAACTTCTACCATGAATAAAAATAAAAGAGAAGGAGTAAATTATGAAAATGTAAAATTCTTTGAACCCGCTACATCGCATAATGTTACAACTAAACCGCGTAAAAAACCAAATACAAAACAAAAAGATGTCTCTAAAAAGTAGTAATTCCTTTTCCTCCAGAATCACATTTTCTTTAAGTAGGTATTGAATATATATAAATTTACCTACTTAAAGGCGAAATACTACATAATGAAGGCGTTGACGTAAAAAATGCCTAAAAAACCGGTCCTACACATGAAGCAACGATTTTTGAATATTTTTCGGGAAAGTTTTTTTGAAAAATGAAAAATGGACATTTTTTTTGTCCAATTTCGAAAAGCCAAAATATTTTATAGCTAAAAATGAAATTTTCGCTGCATAATTGAAAATTAGCATCTGGTTACCAAAAAAATCATTCAAAATTTGTGACGATAATTTTTAAAATATTTTCCGGAAAAATCTTTAGGCATAATTTCTGTTGTTATTTTATGACAACGATTGACAACGATTTGGTTGCCAAATTATGCTCAAAATATTATTGTGAAAAATGCGACTATACAACGTGTAAAAAAAGTAGTTTTGATAAACATATTGAAAGCAAAAAACACCAAAAGGGGGTTTTAACAACGCTTGACAACGTTTTGGATGCCAAATTATGCTCCAAAAAATATTCGTGTAAAAATTGTAAAAAAATCTTTAATGACCGAGCTGGATTATGGAGACATAATAAAAAATGTATTATACCAGAGAATGGACCAAATATAGACAATCCGGCACCGTCTGAATTAAATGTAGAAAAGGTAGAAATATTTGACTTGGTTAAGTATTTGATGAAAGAGAACGGTGAATTGAAAAATATGATGATGGATCAACAAAATAAAATGATGGAACAACAAAACATGATGATAAAAGTGATGGAAAATGGAACGAATAATACGACTAACAATACCATAAATACCAATTCTCACAACAAAGCTTTCAACTTAAATTTCTTTTTAAATGAGACGTGTAAAGATGCCATGAATATTATGGATTTTGTAGAATCTATTCAATTACAGCTGAGCGACTTGGAAAAAGTGGGAGAATTGGGTTATGTAGAGGGTATTTCCAATATTATTGTGAAAAATTTGAAGGAGATGGATGTAACACAAAGACCTGTCCATTGCACCGATAAAAAGAGAGAAACGATTTACATTAAAGATGAAAATAAATGGGAAAAGGATGATGAAAAGAATAAGATACGCAAGATGATAAAACGAGTGGCGTCCAAAAACCAACGCTTGCTACTCAAGTTCAAGGAGATGCATCCCGATTGTATCAAATATCACTCCAAATATTCGGACCAATACAATAAATTAATTGTGGAATCCATGGGTGGTTCTGGTAACAATGATTTGGAAAAGGAAGATAAGATTATCCGGAATATTGCCAAAAGTGTAGTGGTGGATAAATAAGTATTCATTACTATACCATTTATAGTCATGAATAACACTAGTGTTTCAGAATAATTATTTTCTGTGTCTGCGTGAATTAGCGTGTTTGCGTCTATGTGTTTTGTGTCGTCTGGTTTTTCCGCCGACCCAGTTGTGTGGTTTGGCGGTGCTAATACCGGCAACTGGCGCCGCACTAGATGCCAACCCAGTTAAGGAGATATTATCTTTATATCCGCCGCGCATTTTTCTACTGCGTTTTCTTTGTCCGCCTTGATATTGTCCCATTGGTGGTGCACTATAAGACGATGCCGATGACGATGACATATACGACGGCGATGCGTTATATGATGGTGTGCCAGATAAGCTGCTTTTGGCTGAATCATATGCTTGTTCCGATGCCTTTTTGGTGGTATTCCAGGCATTGGTTGCTCCTTGTGACAAAGAATTTATTCCACTAGAAATACTATTTTTTAATGAATCCCAAAAACCGCCCTTCATTTTTCTATTTCTATTTCTTTTTTGCATTATATAATATACTAAAAGAAATTAATTCTCTACAAAATCAAATTATATCTATTTGCTATTTTATGCCTTGTTGACGAATTTTTTATAGGCATAAAAGGCCGCCAACGCGCCTAAAATTTCCACAATAATATATGGAAGAACATCGGATTTGGATAATTTGCCTGCTGCATAGAGAGAAATGGCAACGGCAGGGTTAAACGCGCCGCCGGAAATAGGTCCGCCCAATAAGGCACCGATTGCTAAAGCGGCACCAATAGCAGCCCAGTTTCCGGTGGCTAAAATAACAAACATAAGGAACATGGTTCCTAAAAATTCAACAATATATTTGTTCATTTATACATAATAGGTATAAAATATTTTATGTCAAAGCATTTGATGTAATTATTTTCCTAGACAATCCGCCAGTTAAGGTATGACCAGAAAGAATAATATGTCAAAACTGTTTTGCTAATCTCGGAGGTATTCCAAGGACACTCTTAATCCCTTATCTTCATATTAGTCCCTAGCAGTCAGCAAGACAGTCTTGCAAATAGGGAGTACCACTATATACTTCATAACATTCAGAACACATGTCTGACGACCCCACCACCACCGCACCCACGGTAGCTGTAGTTCCGCTGACCTGAGTTGTATTTATAGATTGAACATCCCCATTACCACATATTACTGGTAGTATATTTTTCATTTTTCTAATGGTTCTAATATAATCATATAGATCACGGTCTGTATTACGTATACGTCGGAGTAATAGTAACACTTGTGTTTTGGACAATTTTGCGAAGCCCATTGTTATAAAATATCAAAATAATATATTTTATACAAAATGTATTATTATGAATAATAAATTTTGGAAGATGCGATTTACATACATTGCTCTATTTTTGGACCATATTTACACATTGAGTTTACTATAGTATTGGTAGTAACTGGAGTGCCGTTTACCGAGCCCACGACCATTGTACTTTGGGCTTGTGAATCACCATGGGCAAGTAATACAGGTAACAATCTTTTTATTTCTATTAATTTTTTTAAATGTGCTCCGAGGTGATGATCCGAATCATCTATTCTTTTTAGTAATAGTAACACTTGTGTTCTGGACAATTTAGAAATTCCCATATTTTTATAAAATATCAAAATAATATATTTTATACAAAATTTATTATTCTGAATATTTTATTATTATGAGTTAGCTGAATCACAAATGGCACATACGCGAATACAGCTCTGCCTCGCCGAGTCAGAAAGGATGTCATAACAGTCGTCACAATTAGTACAATCAACCGACGACGCCTCACCCACTGTAGTTGTAGTTCCGCTCACCTGAGTTGTATTTATAGATTGAACATCCCCATTACCACATATTACTGGTAGTATTTTCTTCATTTTTCTAATGGTTCTAATATAATCATATAGATCACGGTCGGTATTACGTATATGTCGGAGTAATAGTAACAATTCTTTTTGTTTTTTGGACAAGTTTTCGAAGCCCATTTTTATAAAATATCAAAATAATATATTTTATACAAAATGTATTATTATGAAATAAAACGAACTATAAATTTAGATTCCAGCCCAACGACTGCCGCCTCTGTATGGTGGAAGTGCAGGAATTAAAACGTTGTTAATATATGCTTGACCTTGACCGCGTGATTTCATGAAAGCATAAATTCTACCTTGTGAACCAATTCTGTTACGAGGACTGCCGATAAGCACTGCCCCGGCAGTTCTACCATAACTGCCAAGACCATATGTAGGGGTTAAAACAGGATATCCGTATGGCATATTTATAATAATACTAAATATTATTTTTTTTACCTTTAGAAAAGGTTGAGCCAAATCAACTTTTATAAAAAGTTCTTCAAAACAAACTAAAATATTATAACGCATTAAGAGCCAAACTCACTTCAATGTACTACGACCTCAGTAAATATAGCATTAGATGTTTGGCTCCGCCTTTCCTAAAGGTGGATTTTAATAATTTTGACGAACAATAGAACCCCATGCGCATACTTTTCCATTGGATAAACTGGTGTTGTAGATGGAACCCTTCTTTTTTGGCGCAACACAACCACCTGAACGCGCGCGTTTTATCGTGCTTCTAGTTCCACTAGGATAATAACTTTTGGTTCCAGTTGGTGCCGCGTTTGGCAAGTTTACTTTATACGCTGTTTGACCAACGGCATTACTTTTTCGCACATTTACATATAATGACGATGGAATAGGTGGAATATAATTGGTGTGTGTGGATACAGGAACCATTCTTTGAGAAGAATGAATAGTATACCCCATAGAAGAGGATGCTTTTCCTAAAGCTATCTGTCGTTGTAGAACTTGATTATTCACTGATGTTCTTAAATATTGGTGGCGGGCATTTGTGTTCATTTGCGCATCAACGGGTGTTTGCATTGGGTAGAATTGCGGTGGTGTAGGTCTGATGCCAGCTAATATACCATAACTATGGTAAGGAATTTGACTTGGAGTTTGATTTGTGCTTAATGGTCCAGTGATGGGGGCATTTACATAATTATCATAAGATACGGAACCAATATTTGTAGATACGGCATACGGAGTAGTCATAATATATACTTTTATAAAAAGAAATTTAATTTTTATAAAATATTTAATAATATTGCGCCTTATATGCGTTATAATGGATTGGTGTAGGATAACGTTTATTATATGTTGGTTGTCCATGAACCACTACCGTTTTTGTGGTAGAAGTTGTTGTAGGAATTACATAAGAATTACTGTGTAACATTCCTAGGAAAATCAAAACCAAAATGGCAATGATAATAATACTGGATTTTTCCATCTATATATTTATGAAATAATGAAATAAATGAAATAATGAAATAAATGAAATAATGAAATAAAAAATAAAATTTCATTGCTAAATTTTATTTTTTAACATAATTAGGTGTTCCACAAAATAAACAATTTTGGCTTTGGATGTTTGGAGGGACCATGATATTATTATTACGTTTACATTTACAACACTTGAAAATCGTGGAAAGTTGACAAATTTGATGGCTGTTAAATTCGGTTTTTTGATACAAGAGTTGTTTTCTTTTATCCATATTATAGTGTTTAGAAAAGGTTTACACTTTATTTCGTTACAGCCTTTTCCGCTTTTGAAAAAGTTATAATGAAATAAGGTTTAAAATAAGAGCAAAAATAGAAGCAAATTTTTGGCTCCACCTTTCCTAAAGGGGGATAAAAGTGGATAAAATTAGTATCTTCTAATGGCTCTTTGTGCCGATTGACTTGATTTATAATCATCACCGCCGTTTGAAAAGTCATTGTAGTTCTTAAGAACCGCACGTTGTTTCAAGTAAGTAATATAATCTGAACTGTCATATACGTATCTAACATTACAAGAAGCAGGTGGGACGTTCTTAATTAATTGAAGACTGTTATATGCCGCGGATGGGGTGCATGAATTTGACACTGCGCCGAAACGTTGTCTTAAACCATAAAGTCCAGGTCTATATTGAAACGATTGACAACTACCGCCACACGAATAATTTTCACGACTTAAAAGGTCACCTGCGTTGTTAACCGCGCGAAAAGGTGTAGTAATACTTTTCTTCAAATCGTTTCGTCTTAATTGTCTTCTGTATACGTTGTTCCAGGCACTTTTCAATGTTAAACGAATATTTTCGTATTCAGGATATCTTTTGTCGGTAAGTTGTGTAGTTTGGGGCATCCATCCTTGAATAGCTCCTCCTGCGTTTTTAGGATTTTTTGCAAAAATACTAAAAGCAGTATTACTTCCATTAATAGGGCTTGTATAACCGATAGACATTTATATAATACTATAGTAAAAAAAGTTTATCTAAATCCACCTTTATCCACCTTTGGAAAAGGTGGAGCCAAACATTTTCTAAATGGGGATAATGTGTTTATATGTTATTTCATTACCATACTTCGTTACGTTACAACCTTTCCTAAAGCGGTTGGGTCTTGCTTCGTTACCTTACTTCGTTACTATACTTCGTTACCTTACGTCGTTACCTTACTTCGTTATAACCTTTCCTAAAGCGTTTGGCTCCACCTTTTCCAAAGGTGGATAAAGGTGGATAATGGAAAAAAATATTAGATTAGTATATAAATAATGTTTGATTTTTTAATGTTGATCAGCGCAATAGTATTTATATCTATTGATTTTATTTATTTGAATGTTATGAAGGGGTATTTGAATAATCAAATCAAAAGTGTTCAAGGTTCTGCCGTAAATTTTAATTATTTAGGAGCTGCGCTTTGTTATATATTTTTAATCATTGGTATTAATTATTTTATTATCAAACCAAAGAAAAGCGTGAGTGATGCGTTTTTATTAGGTATTGTTATTTATGGTGTGTATGAAACAACAAATTATGCTTCGCTGAAAAATTGGTCCCTATTAACAGTAATCATTGACACATTATGGGGTGGTTTATTATTTGCCGCCACCACTTATATTGTGAATATGCTAAGAGGAGTTGTATAAAAGCAAATAGAAAATAGAAAATAGAAAAAACAAAAAACAAATAACAAATAGAAAATAGAAAATAGAAAAAAGCAAATAGAAAAATTATATAAAAATTATATACTATACTTCTTATATAATGTTGACGGAACAAAAAATAAAATTATTAGTTGCTATGCCAATGTGTGCATTACTATTCTTAGGTCTAATATCCACTTTCACTATGACGAGAACTCTTATATATGAGACCACCAGCGCATTCAATCAAAATGACGCAATAAATACTAATACAAAAGAATCTAGTTGTGAATCTTGTCCAGACTATATAACCAAATTCCCATGTTCGGTAACCGGAGATAGCGTATTAGGAGGTGTAGATTTTGTTCAATATTTTGTAGATTTCAAATTGGATGATGGGTCTTATAATGAAACCCAAATTGGAATAAAAGGGCAAAATAATATATATAGCGTGTATAACAATTTTACTTATAATTTTTTGAGTGAAGAAAATAAGCTATTGTTTGAAGAAAATCCGGAAAAATATATACCGCAATGGGGCGGATATTGTGCCTGGGGTATTTCTGGTGAATATTGCCCAGAATATCCATGGAATTCAGATTGTCTAGGACCATCTGGTAATTGGGGTCATTGGACGATTGTAAACGAAAAGCTGTATTTTTTCTTATTTTCAGATGCCAAGAACAAGTTTACAATACAATATGAAACATCAGATTTGATTGCGGCTGGAGATGCACGATGGGAAGACTGGTTTCATGGCGAAAAAGATATTACGCCTATGTCAACGTCATGTTATCAATAATTTTCTACTTCACAAAGTTTATTCACAAAGGTTATTCATAATTTATCATATACGGGAAGAAATAGAGAGAAACGAAGAGGGCAATGATGTTAACATTTGTGCTATACGTCGCCAGATTAGAACTCAAGAGACACGCTAATATCATCATAAAACTATCGCCAATTATAGCTCCTACTCCGACTTCATTCGCATATTCTTTGAAAAAATCCAACATGGAGTTATACCCTAAAGGTAAATTTTTGAAAAGCAAATAAAATAACACGTCATGTATAATTTGAATGGCTACAGCCAAGCCCGTAAACTTCCAAATACTAAATGAACTAAATAAATATTTGTAAAAAAAACGCGTCAAAATAATTCCAATAATAAGAATGATGGTATCTGCCAAAACTGCATTCAGTTGATATTTTTTATACCATTTTTTCAAATAAACTGATTTGAATACACCATGGAAAACCAATAATAAAATAATCAAGTCCGCGTTGATTGCGCCGTTTATTATGGGTAAATAGTCGTTTATATTGCCGAAATTTGAAATGTCTTTGAATATCATTATATATATAGTGAATAAATATAATGAATAAATTTATTTAAAATACGAAAAATACAAAATACAAAAATACGAAAATACGAAAAACATAATGAATGTTACTTATTTACTAGTTCACAATCTAAATTCATGTAAATCGCGCGGATAAACAACAGTGCTATTTTGTAATAGTTCGGAGAATTCAAGCAGTTTGTCTTTATTTTCCTCCAATATTTCTTTTGCCTTGCCATAGGCTTCCTTTACCAAACCAAGCGTTTCACGATCCATGATTAAACGCGTATGTTCGGAATATTTATCGCCGAGTGCCAAACTCCTACCTAAAAATGGATTACTATCGTCGCTAACATCTTCATTGAAAAACACTTCTAAACGGTCACCCATACCAAAATTACCAATCATTCGTTTCGCCAAACTATTGGCTTGTTTCAAATCTTGAATGGCGCCCATGGAAACGTATTCATTGCCATAATAAATGGCTTCAGCTGCCTTGCCACCCATGGCAACAATTAATCGTTTTTTAAGCATGTCCTTGGTGTATAAACCGCCTTCTTTTATTTCCGGCTTTTCAGTGAAAATCGTGTATCCACCTGCTCCATTATACGTGGGTTGTATAGAAGCCTTTTTGAAATCAAAATACTCGTTAAATTTTAGTGCCAAAAGAGCATGTCCGCTTTCATGAAGCGCGACCCGTAGTCTAGTTGCGGGAGCAACGGTTGCGTTGGCTTTAATAAGACCCACAATCAGTTTTTCAAACGCGTCAAAAACATATTTCTCTTGAATGGTGCTGTAGTTATTACGTGCCGAAAGTATAGCCGCTTCATTGATGAGATTTTTCAATTGGGCACCAGAAAACCCATCCGCTAATTCGGCAATCGCGGATATATCAAACATTTTGTCTAGATTTTTATCTTTTAAATAATAACCCAAAATCTGCTCTCTAGACTCCTTATCCGGAAGGGCAACACGAATCAGACGGTCAAATCTACCTGGGCGCAACAATGCCTGGTCCAACACATCTTTTCTATTGGTCGCCGCCATAACTACAATATCGTCGTTATTATTGAACCCATCCATTTCGTATAACAATTGATTCAATGTTTGTTCACGTTCATCATTGGCCATATTTATTCCTGCGCCGCGTTGTCTACCCACTGCGTCAATTTCATCAATAAAAATAATACATGGTTTGTTCGCGCGTGCATTTTCAAATAACTCTCTCACTCTGGCCGCACCCATTCCGACAAATAATTCAACAAATTCTGACCCAGAAATAGAAATGAATGTGGAGTTGGTTTCACCCGCAATAGCTTTGGCCAAAAGGGTTTTTCCGGTTCCAGGTGGTCCATCAAGTAAAATCCCCTTGGGCATCTCCGCACCGATTAGTTTAAATCTCTCTTTGTTTTCAATGTAGGAAATCACTTCTTTACATTCTTCAATCACCTCTGGACTACCAGCCCAACTCGCCAAGGTAACGTTTGGTTTTATAAAAGCAACTTGCTTTTTATTATTGCCCATCAAATTAAACGGATTGTTATTCGTATTTCGTTGGTTTCTTTGGATAAGACTAGGATTAGCATTTGTATTCATATTTCGGAGCGATGAAATAAATGACAGGAAAAACAATACGGGGATGGCATAAGATCCTACGGTGAAAATTTCATTTAAAACATTTTGGAAATTAACTAAAAACTCTGGTGTAAAATTTACAAAGTGGATCGGAACATGTAATTCGGAAGTTTTTTCTATTAAATTTGGTAATACAAGTGGATTAATATCTACCAAATGATAATGGTTATATATGATATCTTCTTTTGGCAAAGGTATATCTTTTGGAAAATCGTCAATGGCAACTATTTGTTTATAGCTGGTGTCAATAAATATTTTGGAAAACTTGTGACTATCTAAATCCTTTATTACATCATTATAATTTTCCTTGTCAAAATACCCCCTATATTTATGTAGCAAATTCAAATCGTTATTGTATTCATAATTTCCCACACGTAAACTGGTTGATGATTTTGATTTTAAATGACTATTTTTAAACCCGCCGATAACATCTAATAATAGCATGAATAAAGTAATAGTTTTATTCATTATACTTTATTTTATTATCATATATTTAAATAATAATATTTAAAATAGTTATATAAAAATAATTTTAAAAAGTATAGTAAAAATGTGGTATATAATTTTGTTTTTAATATTAGGAAATACGGAAAGTTTTACATCACAACAATTTAAAATAAATTTTTTTAAAAATAACTTGTTCAAAACAAACTTTTTCAAAAATAAATTCGGATTAAAAACCATCAATAACAATATTCAATCCGATAACATAAACGGCGATGTTAAAAATGTAACTAATCACAAGCACGAATTTTTCCATTATGGAATTTTCCCCAGATTAGACGACGGACCCAATGAAAATGGGCACCTAACTTGGTATCCTATAGGGTTTTCTAAAAATTTCGGCATAAAACCTCAAAAAATAACCATTCGCGATTTGAATTATGTGGTGTGGAAAGACAAATCGTCGTATTATGGTATTAGAGATTGTTGTAGCCATCAAGGTTCTTCTTTTATGTTGGGCGAAACATGTAAAAACACCATTACATGTCCTTATCATGGATATATATTTGACGGTACAAATGGCGAATTGGTGAAAATTCCGAAATTACCACACGTGGAATCTGTGAGTCATAACATAGATTGTTTCAAGGTAGTAGAGAGAGGGGATATCGTATATTTTAATACAATTCCTATAAGAAATGAATCCATGAAACTGGCCATTGACGAATCCAAAATTTTCGTAGAACCCGAATATTATGATAGGGATCAAAGAGTCGTTTATTTGAGCGAAGATTTTGAACATTACGCCAAATTTGTAAGTGTAAATAGTTTAGATATTTGCCATATTGGATTTGTTCATACGTTTGGAAATAAGAAAAGTCCAAATCCATTACACAATTCAAAGGTTTTGAAAATGGACGATTACGATCATCATTATAAAATAATTTATGAATATATGGCGGGTGAGAATTCGCTGGTAAATAAAATATACAAATTTGATAATATTACTGTGGAAAATGAATATACTCTTCCACATTCTACCGTTGCGCGTGTAAAATTCGGAAATTTATCTTCTACGATTATAACTCACGCATTACCGGTTTCAAAATTTAAAACAAAATTATTTGTAAAAGCTTATAGAAGTTATTGGAGTTATGATTTGAAGAATACTAAAAACCACAATATACTTTATCCATTTTTACATTTGATTAATGAGTTTGGAGACCAATTAACACACAATACAATGTATACGACTTTGAAGCAGGACAAGGCCATCGTGGACAATATAGACAAGAATGATTATGTGTCTATGCATGGTAAATTTAGTATTGTATATGATATGTTTTCTAATCATTACAAGAATAATTATAAGAAGTTTTATGAAGACGGTCCTTTTAGTATCTAAACCACCTTTAGAAAAGGTGGAGCCAAACATATTATAACTTTTTCCTTTACTTTGTTATAACTTTTACACCTTTTCTCATTGAAAACGCCCACAAAGTGAGCGTAAATGAGTGAAAGGTAACGTTACCTTTGCGCATTTTCAATGCGAAAAGGTGTAATAAAAGTAGATATTGAGTCAAACATAGTATTGAAATATTCAAGGACATAAAAATAAAAACTTAAAGATTTGATATATATTTACTATAATGAAATTATATCAAATATTTCAATTATGTATTTTATTTTTAAATTTATTAAATGTAAATGGATTGATAAAAAAAGTAAAACCGACAATTACGAATAGTATTAAATATGAAAAATTAATATTGAAAGAATTGAAAGAAAATCTATCCGAACCAGAAGTATATCCATCCAATGAATATAGAGTAAATATAGGAAAAGCAATAGATATTTTGCATCGCGAATTACCTTTTATGTTTATATTGAAAAATCCAAATTTTGATATATTTTCATCCCAAATTCTGGTAGCAAACAATGAAAAAAAAAGAAGTATTCCAAAACAACTATATATTGCTTTGATAAAAACATTACAAACGATTGCGTCATTTTCTAGAAATCATCCAAAAATAAATGTGAGAAAAATAGAATATATAGAAGATACGAAAACCATACAGTGTCTAGTAGATATTGTGTTGCCTAATATAATAAAAATAGATGGTGAAAATAAATGGGAAGGATATTTCTATTTTGGCGTTAACGAAAAAGGCCTTATAAAAACACATATTTTTGACCGGAAAATAAGCAATTTAGATACGCGTTTACAAAGAGCAAGTGATTGTCATTTTTTATATTCCAATATTAACCATCGTTTTAAACTTTGTAATAAATTCCAAAGTCTGTTAAAATTAATGAGAGTAAAAAGTATACCGCCAACCTTTTTACTTTGTTTTTCAGGAGGGTGGATAATGAATCCATCATTAAATAATTTATTGAAATCTGTTACATTTATTGTATCCACTATAAATACGCTTTTAATAATGTCCGCCAGTATGGTAATCAATGATATTTGTGATATTGAAATAGATCGGATCAATAGTCCACACCGCCCCCTAGTAAATGGTGAAGTAACTATGAAGGAAGCTTATCTATTAAGTTTATTACTGTTGGGCGTGTCAGAATATCTAACATTCAAGTTTTTACCGTTTAATTTACAAATGATTATTCAATTGGTGATTTTTCAAATCATTTTATATACTCCTGTTTTGAAACGTATTTTTTTAATAAAGAATTTGTCGTGTGCGGGTCTAGTTTCTTTTTCCATATTTTTTAATGGATTGGCTGCGGCCGGAAATACATTATTATCTACAAACAAAAATTTCGGTTTACTCTCAATAACATTAAGTTTAATTTTCTTTGGTTCTTGGTCAAATGAATTATTATTGGATATGCGGGATATAGAAGGTGACAAAAATAATAAGATAGTAACATTACCTACACTTTTCGGAAATGATGTTTCGTGGTTATTAGCGAGCACCATCATTCATTTTAATATGATTTCTAATTCATTGTCTATGGCGTATTTGTATAATAGTCCGGGTATTGGCTCTGGGATAGTAGTAATATTAACTCCTTTATTAGTGAATTTGTACAAGATTAAAAAGGCAGAATATTCTTTGGAATCTATAAAGAATTACGCACAAAAATCTAATTACCCGCTTTTTGTATTAATACTCTATTTATGCGGATTAGCCTTTACATATAAATAAAATATTCAAGGGTGTAAAAAAATATTTTATATAATTTTATAAAATATTTTTAGAAAAGTAAATAAATTGAACTTTATAATGGTTTTGCTCCACTTTTCCAAAAGTGGATTGAATGGTTTTGCTGTCACTTTTCCAAAAGTGGGTTGAATGGTTTTGCTCCACTTTTCCAAAAGTGGATTCAATGGTTTTGCTCCACTTTTCCAAAAGTGGATTGAATGGTTTTGCGGTCACGTTTACAAAAGTGGGTTGAATGGTTTTGCTCCACTTTGCCAAAAGTGGATTCAATGGTTTTGCT
>JACCEB010274567.1_pt1 | contig 18299 bp, 16 predicted proteins | sample 7454761 | NCBI WGS metagenome assembly JACCEB01 (sample SAMN15323454, study PRJNA562643) | freshwater metagenome | isolation source: river surface water | place: USA:Blue River Watershed | collected 2017-08-18 | reverse complement strand
CATTCATTGTAAGTAGTGACACGCTGTATGGCACAGGCACAACATATCTATTTAACAGAAGATTGAGCCAAGATTCTTCAGCATCTATTGGTTTTACTGCAGATGGGTTAGGTGATTTTTATGCGAATGATCCTCCTGCATCAACTTCAGACTTTTATGTAGGTCCCTGGTCTTTAGAAACAGGAAGTGGAAGCACTCAATGGTACTATCAAAACTCTGCACTAGGCACTCCATATATTGACACACTAACAACGGATTATGGAAGTGCTCAAGAAGACATCATTTTAGTTCTCAATGACAAAAGTGGTGGACTACTAAGCAATGAACAATCAAGCTACAAGACAAACTCAACTACTACAATAACAAGAGATACTTATGGTAAGAAAGATCAATTTGTTTTAAAATTCAAATCTACATTTAGTTCCAAGGTAACTCTTGCATATCATTCTAGTTTTCCAGATCCAATGGTGCCAAAAAGAGTGACTGTAGGCACTGCTACAACATATGTACTTTATTATGATCCAGATGCGACTAGTAGAACAAGTGACACTAGAAGATTTATCCTGCAATCTAATCTGACAAAATACAACAATGCTGGTGTAGCTTCAACAAATAATGTTAATCTAAATGCTGCAGTTTCAACATCGTTCAACGGTGTAACGCTAAACAATAATTCGACGGTATTACTTAAAGATCAAACTGATAAAAATCAAAATGGTATCTATAAAGTCAACACTCTTAATTATTGGCAAATGACAAGATCTAGTGATATGGACAGTACTTCCGAGTTAATTCCATACAGCACTGTAAATGTTAAATATACTAAAGGCGGTGTAAATGTTGATAAAGCTTATGAACTTATTCTGCCACAAGATAAAAGCTATACACTTTGGACCTTTGGTGGATCTGGTGGGACTAATTTAATATTTAATCCTATTCAATCAGTAAACAGATACACTGCAGCTGTAGCAACAACCACAAGCTATTCAAATGCAACTACGTCTACAACTATACCAGATGTAATTGATGGATATACAGTAGAGGACCAAGATAGAGTTCTGATGTTAAGCCAGAATGATTTTCAATCTGGAGTTGGAAATACGCTTAGATATTTATCAAGATTTTCTAAACAATTTTCTGCTTCATTAGAAAGAGTTGTTTCGGGAACAGGATCTACAGAATTTTCAATAAGATCGTTTAGAATATTCCAAAATACTGGTACAGGATCAAGTGTACAGTATGAAACTTATTTTGATCCAGCTGTTACTACCGTAGGAGTTGGGACAGTCAACTTCATGACAGTTTCATCGATATCAAGCTTGCCAAAGTTTGATTATATATCTAATAATAATATTGATTTACTTTCAGATTTAAATGATAATCCAGGTTATTTTGATCCGACAATTTCTACAATAACATCTGGATTAAGGTTAATTTTAAAAGATCAAACCGATCCAAATGAAAATGGTATTTATAGCACAGAAGCATCAAAGATTATGATCTTAGATCGCCATCCTTCATTAGACGTTTCATCTGAAATTGTAGATACATTAAATGTCAAAGTATCAACATATGATAGTGGGACTTCTTCATCTGCAAAATATGGTATTTGGTTTGCAAGTCCTGCTACATTAGGTTCTTCAGAACTATATTTCTTAAGACAATATGAAACTCTTAAAAAATCAAACTGCCAATGTGCAACAACTACAAATATTTCAGACTTAAACAATCCACCAACCACAATTGACGGATACGAACTGATAGAAAATGACAGAATACTAGTTAAAAATCAATCGACTAATTCACAAAATGGTATTTACTACTTGTTTAACAAGCAAACAAATACTTGGCTTAGAGCTTCGGATTTAGCATCTAATTACCAGTTAGTAACTCAATTAAATGTTTACGTTGAAAATGGTACTACCAATGGAGACAAGGTATTTGTAATTGGTTTAAGTGATGTTCCAGATTTGACTGCTACTTATCCATACACTATTGGAACAAGTAACATTTCTTTCACAGAATATTCGATCACTTCAGCTGTTACTTCAAATCCAAGTTTGTGGACCGACTTGCCAGATTCGAAAGACAATGCTGTAGATTTGCAAAGTGCTAAACTCAACTCATTTGGATTTGCTCAAAGTGGAGATTTTGCTATTGCAGTATATGTACCTGATGTGTCTGGCACTTTACTTTCATCTAGTAATGGGAAAGTAAGAAATCAAAAAATAAATGTAGAATATGATATAGCAAAAGATTAATAGAAGGTTATAACAACAATACACTGTAATTAAAATTATATCTTGATTATCATGTGAGAACTTAAAAATGCATAATATCGAATCAGAATTTCATTCACTCTTAGAAGAAATTGCTCCAAACGCCCATTCAACAGACGAACAAGCTAGAATTATTGCTGAGGCTTCAGCAATTTTCAGAAGATTGGCATCAAGAAGAACAGCAAAAAATCATAATTCTAGATTGAAAGAAGCTCAAATGACAGAAGCAGTTTTGCAAGCTATGTCTTCAGTAAATGAATCAGAATCAAGCTTTTCTAATGAATATATTGATGCTAAAGGCTTGTCCAATTCGCAGATTTTAAGACAAGCATCTAAGTCAACAATAAATACATGGGGCACAAATAAAGTTCTTAATCCGAAATTACTTGAAGAATTAGAAAATACTGAAGCTGATTTGTTTGATTTTGAAAATGGAGATAATCAAGAGCCTGACGTTTTCACTGAAGAACCAAAGCATAGAACAGATTTTCAATCAAGCCCAAATAGATAATGAATAGAAAAAGATTTGCACAAGTACCTCCTGCAGACCCGATGGCAGGCGCAGCACCACCTATGGACCCCACTGGTGGAATGGGTGGCATGCCTCCAATGGGTATGGATCCTATGGGCGGAATGGGTGCTCCTCCAACTTTACCTACAGCAATGCCTGGGGCTGTTGGCGCTCAAAGAGAGGAAATTGGATCACCATTAGATAAGCTTGGTAAGATTTTATATGATGTCGATATTAATTCTCTTTTGCTTACACAAATAGGCGATGATATTGAAGATACAGCCCTAACCGTCTGGACATTATATGGTGGAGACGAAGAAGGTGTTGACGTTGTTGAAGGGCGTGTTGGTAAAAGAATTAATCGAAAAAATGTCTCTAAAGAAGAAGAAGAGCAAGAACAAAAGGCAACTGAAGATAAACGATGGGAAAGACTTCCTGATGGCAAATCAATTGCTGACATTACTACACTTGATAAATTAGTTGCTCAAATTAGGGGAATTGCTGCTAGTGCAGTAAAAAACGAAATCAAAGCACAAGGTGCTGCTGCTGGTGGTGGTATGCCAATGGCTCACAGAAGTAGAGATTTAGTCAAAATTGCTCAAAAACTTGATAAAATTGGATTTTATAGCTTGGCTGACTCAATTACCTTAAAACTTACAAAAATCTAAAATATTTGCCTTTTTCGGCCAAAATTGGTATAATGCTGTGGTAAAGTAAATTATCACAGCATTTTTTAATGCCGATTAGGAAATCAAAATGGCAAATCAATACAATGAAGACTCAATCCAGATTCTGGAAAGTCAAGAAGCAGTGCGAACTCGCCCTGCCATGTATATTGGAGATACTGGAAAGAAAGGGCTTCATCATCTCGTTTGGGAGATTTTGGATAACTCTGTTGATGAGCATATGGCTGGTCACTGCTCTAAAATCGATGTAATTGTTTCAAAAGACAATCGATCAATGACAGTGATTGATAATGGAAGAGGCATTCCTGTTGCAGTAAAACAAGAAGATCCAAAAAAGCGCTCTACTCTTGAAATTGTTTTAACAGAATTACATGCTGGTGGAAAGTTTGGCGATGATGGCTCTGGTTACGAAGCATCAGGTGGTCTTCATGGTGTTGGTGCATCTTGTGTAAACTTTCTCTCTTTAAAATTAGATGTTGAAGTTTCAAGAGATAAAAAGAAATATTCTCTGTCTTTTGATCGTGGTATTCCAGCAAGTAAAGTAGAAGAAATTGGTACATCAACTTCTACAGGAACAAAAATTACATTCTCTCCAGATCATAATATTTTTGGTCAATTTGCTGTAGAAGATGCTTTCCGTGAAGTTCTTTTAGATGAGTTTGATATTGATGAAAAGTTTGCTGAATGCTCTGGAAAATGGCGTAAAGCTCTAATAGCAGGTCCAGTTGATTTGCCTGACTTCGTTCAATGTTTTCAATCTATGAAATACAATGAAGAAGTTTACACACTTGCTTACAATTCTTGGTTCAATCATTCTTGGAAAAACATTCAATTTGATGAATCTGTTTTAGTTCGCCGTCTTCGTGAAACTGCTTATTTAAATGGCGGACTAAAGATTTGCTATAAAAATGAACACACTGGAACTAAAGAAGAGTTTTATTTTGAGGGTGGAATTGCTGACTATGTAAGTTATCTTGCATCAACAAGAACTGGTGTTTTTCCAACTAAGCCATTTTTCTTTGACAATAAAAGTGGAAAAGTAAATGTACAAGTTGCGTTTCAATATGCTGAGGAAGATGAAGAAACAATTTACTCTTATGCGAACAACATCAATACAGCAGATGGTGGTACTCACTTAAGTGGTTTTAAAACTTCTATCACAAGAGTAGTAAATCAATTTGCACGTTCTTCTGGTGTGTTGAAGGAAAAAGAACCTAATCTCACAGGTGAAGATATTCGTGAGGGTATTGTCGCAGTCATTTCAGTAAGATTGCCACAACCTCAATTTGAAGGACAGACTAAAGGTAAGCTTGGTTCTCAAGAAGTTGAAGGTGTTGTCAACAGACTATTCTCTGAAGCAATTACTGAATACTTTGAAAAGAATCCAACTATTGTAAAATCAATTGCTGAAAGAGCTTTGAGAGCAGCAAAAGCAAGGGCTGCAGCAAAACGTGCTTCAGAGTCAATTAAACGTCAAGGATTTCTTGGCAGATCAGGGTCATTGCCTGGAAAGCTTGCTGACTGTAACTCTGAAGATGCTACAACAACAGAGCTTTATATTGTTGAGGGAGACTCTGCTGCAGGTTCTTGTAAAGGCGGAAGAGAGCCAGAGTATCAAGCAGTTATGCCAATTCGTGGAAAGATCATCAATCCAGAAAAGAATGACTATGCTAAATTGATGCAAAATGAAGAAGTTGCTGCAATTATTTCTGCTCTTGGTACTGGTATTCGTGAAGACTTTAATATCCAAGATCTTCGGTATGGCAAAATTATTATCATGACTGACGCAGATGATGATGGCGCTCATATTGCAGCTTTATTAATGACTTTCTTCTATCGTTTTATGAGACCTTTAATTACAGAAGGCCATCTCTATATTGCAAAACCACCACTATATAGAGTCAACGTAAAGAATCAAAAGTTTTATATTCATACAGATGCAGAACTTGATTCCTACAGAAAGAAGTATGGTGATAAAATTGAAGTGACAAGATTTAAAGGTCTTGGTGAAATGGATGCTGATGAACTTGGAACAACAACCATGGAAATTGGCAAAAGACAGATCATTAAAGTAAATGTTGATGATTGTGATGAAGCTTCGAGAATATTATCTGTTCTCATGGGAAGTAATGTTGCTCCAAGAAAAGAGCACATTATTACTAAGTCTGCGCAGCGTTTGTTGGAGTTAAACAATGGCTAGAAAACCTAAAAATATGGAAACAGAAGCATTGGCTATTGCTGATGATTATGTGATTCAAAAAGAGTTCATCGATTTAATTGATGAAAGATTTACAAATTACGCTTTTGCTGTAATGGAAGATCGTGCGCTGCCAGATGCAAGGGATGGCCTAAAGCCATCCCAACGCAGAACTCTTGTGGCGATGAATGATTTGAGCTTGAGATCATCAGGAAAAACTAAGAAATGTGCAAAGATTTGCGGTGACGTTTCTGGTAATTATCACCCACATGGCGAAGCAGTGGTTTATCCTACTCTTGTTCGTATGGCTCAAGATTGGTCACTAAGATACCCATTAATTACTCCTCAGGGTAATTTTGGTTCTCCAGCACCAGAAGACAAGCCAGCTGCTATGCGTTACACAGAAGCAAAGTTTTCTATGTTTGGCGACCAAATGGTTTCTGAATTATCTGATCAAGTTGTAGATTACATTTCAAACTACAATGATGAGTTAATGGAACCAACTGTTCTTCCATCACTTCTGCCTAATTTGATTGTAAATGGATGTTCAGGTATTGCTGTTGGATGGGCTACAAACATGGCACCTCACAACTTAAGAGAGGTTGCAAACTTAATTGATGCCTATATTAAAAATCCTGATATTACTGCTGAAGAAGTCATCAAAATTCTCCCTGGACCAGACTTTCCGCTTCCTTGTAAAATCCTTGGAACTGAAGGTGTAAAGAATTACTTTACAACTGGTCGTGGAACCGTTCAAATCGAAGGATACTATTCGATTGAACAGGACAAGAACAATCAGCAGTACATCAAGGTAACAGCATTGCCTTATGGTGGGTCTGCCGAAGGATTCTGCCGAGAAATCAAAGACTTAGTAGAATCAAAAAAGATTGAAGGAATTACCAATCTAAAAAACCTTACCAACAAAAAGGGTATGGATATTCGTGTTTGGGTTGGTAAGCATGCTAATACAAATGTTGTGCTTAATTTAATTCTTAAGCATACTTCATTAAGAACCAACTTCTCTGTCAACTCTACTGTGTTGATGGAAGGCAAGAAGGTTGTTGAAAATGTTCCTATGATCAAACTCATAGAAGTATTTGTCAATCACCGCAAAGAGGTTTTAACAAGAAAATTCAATGCAGAACTTACTAAAAATAATCGCAGAACTCATATACTTGAGGGCCTTATTGGAATTACCTCTAAAATTGATTCGGTTATCAAACTTATTCGGGAAGCTGATAATCGGGAGATTGCACTCCAAGGGTTGATTTCTGGTGGGTTCGTTGTATCACCTGAACAAGCAGACGCTGTACTCAAAATTACTTTGGGAAACCTCACTAAGCTTGATACTAAGGGTATGAACGATGAGTTTGATAAGCTTACAAAAAGAAGCGCTTGGTTAACTGACCAATTGTCTTCTGATAAAAAGATGCTCAAGCTAATTTCCAAAGAGCAACTTGAACTTGCAGAAAAAATTGGTGACGACAGACGATGCGAAATAGTAGAGTCTGTTGGCGCAATGTCCATCGAAGATTTGATTCCAGAAGAGCAAATCATTGTTTCTTTAACTAAAGATGGATACATCAAGCGAGTGCCTTTGACAACTTTCAGAGCACAAAATCGTGGTGGTAAAGGTGTCATTGGTGTCAAATCTCGTGAAGAAGATGAAGCATCAGATATATTCTCTGGATCAACTCATGACTTATTCTTATTCTTTACTAATCAAGGTAATTTACTTAAGAAAAAGGGACATGAGTTGCCATTGGCTTCAAGAACATCTAAGGGAATGCACTTGGCAAACCTATTAAACTTGAATCCTGATGAAAAGGTAGCTTCAACAATTACTGTGAAATCACTTGATATTGATGGTTTCTTTGTTATGTCTACAAAGAATGGATTAATCAAGCGTTCTGAAATAAGAGATTATGACTCCTCTCTTAGAAAAAGAGGATTGAAAGCAATTACCCTTGACGAAGGTGATGAATTGGCTTTTGTAAAGTCAACAACTGGCGATCAAGAAATCATGTTCATTACAGCTGAGGGAATGGCTGCAAGATACTCTGAAGAAATTGTAAGAGGTACTGGCAAGAACTCTAAGGGCTGCAAAGCTATGATTCTTGAAAGAAACGATTATATTGCTTCCATGCTTGTTTTGAACCCAGATGACAATCCTTCCATTCTTGTAATTACTGAACAAGGTTATGGAAAGAAGACTGATGCATCAATGTATCGTTCTGCAGGAGGAAGGTATGTCAAAGGTCTGCGAACCATTGACAATGTGAAGAAAACTCGCAATGGTTTAATTGTTTCGGGACTTGCCGTGACTGACGAAGATGATTACCTTGTACTTACTTCAAAGGGCAAAATGATCAGAAATCGTGTTGCAGACATCAAAGCCAAGGGCAGAACAACAATGGGTGTGCCTCTTGTTTCACTTGACTCAAACGACACAGTCCAATCTGTTGTTGTAGTGAAGGCTGAAACTTTAGAGGAAAATCAAGAAGAAGTTAGTTAATTATTAATTAACTTGTAAGGATTTAAGAATATGGCTAACGCACTTTACGACACAGGAAGAAATGCTTTTTTAAGAGGCGATTTGAGTTGGAATTCACATACGTTCAAGGTAGTTTTGGTATCTAGTTCGTACACTGTTAATTTGACATCTCATCAATATCTTTCAAGCATTCCTAGTGGTGCGAGAGTAGCAACATCTTCAGCCCTTACTACTTCACTTCCTGGAGCTGGAGTGGCAGATGCGAGTGATATTACATTCTCATCTGTCACTGGCTCTCAAGTAACCCAATTTGTAATTTATAGGGATACTGGTACAGAAGCAACTTCTCAATTGGTGGCTTATTTTGACACCGCTACAAACTTACCTATCACTCCAAACGGTGGTGATATTTCTATTACTTGGTCAAATGATACCAACAGAATATTCAAACTTTAGAGGCAGATATGGACTACACATCTTACACAATTGAGCAACTAATTGATCTGAAATTAATCAAAGAAACTGCATTAGAATCTGCAAAAGCGGAACTTGATGAAGTTGCTGATGCCTTAAGAGAAAAACAAATTAGCTTGGAACTTGCAAACAAATTAAGCACCATGACAGCAGAAGAAATTGAATTGTTAAAAAATTATTCACCATCTGCTATGACAGTTGGAAGCATTTTATCTCAAGAGGAAGTTGGCAAGATTTAGCCATTAACCTTTTATGAGCGCCAATGATTTCTTAGCGCAATCAACTCCACAAAGTATTGGCGCAACATCAATACCATCTTTAGAGTCTTTTGAGTCTTTATCATTAACTTCTTTAAAGACATTAATTCAAACAACTGGATCTATATCTAGAGAAACATTTCCAAGTAATTCTAGAATAGCTAAAGTTGTTTTTCTTTATCCTGATCAAATAGATTCAGGAGAAAGCATACCGACAACAACTCAACTAAACATACTCAATTCAAGAACATATTTTGAGTTTTTATCATCCATAAATAGCTCAGAATCTTTTCCTGCATTAACAGTAAACTCAATTTCTAGTATTTCTCCAGATGGAATTGGTTCAACGGAAAGTTTTGCTGATAACACAATTAATTTTTTATCAAATATTTCAATTGGCACTGGTATTACAAGTTCAGAAAACTTACGTCCAAATAACATTCTCAAGCACATAGGCAGAGTATTTTTTCCTAATCCGATATATAGTGGGCAAGTTTTTTCAAATCCATCAATATATTTGTCAAGAACAATTTATCCAAATGGAATAGGAAGCTCAGAGTTTATTACTAACAATCATTTAATTAATGGTATTCAACAAACAATAAGATTCATCCAACAGTATTCCATAAACTCTGTAGAAGCATTACCATCAAATGCTATATTGTCTCCACCAACACCAGCTATATTAAATGCAGGTTTCATAAAATCTTGGGTTGCTGTTGTTAATAATGTAGTTGTTAGAGTTAGTAAAAAAAATATTTTAGATGTTGATACAATTATTGAATATCAAAGATACATCCAAAGTCAAAACTCACACACAATTAACTCAGACTTCACATCAAATAAAATAGAGTCATCACAACAATCCAAATATAACTTAATTTCTTATATTGATGTTGAAAAAATTGATTTCGCAAGACAATCAACTCAATACTTAGAAAATTATATAAAACAGAAACATTACATTGAAAGCTATTTAGTAGCTGAAAATATAACACGTCCAAAAGTTACTAGATACAAAATAGAGAGATATTAGGAGATAAAGAATTGCAATCACCAATATATACAAACACCACAGTTAAGATTTATGCAAAAATAAAAGATGAAGATGGCAATCAAATTGATCCTGATGGCATTGATTTTTTTATTACAGAACCAGGCATAGGAGCAACAACCATACAATTTTCATATGGGAACGTTGATGGTACAGTGCAAAAAACTGGATCAGGTTCTACTGCTGAATACTTTGTAGAATGGCTTACTGACAATCCAGGTAAATACAAATATACTTGGGAAACAACTGGAACTGTTCAAACTGCATTTAAGAGCTTTTTCGAAGTAGAAAATTCAAGGTGGTAATAAATGCCATATCCTGGTAGTTTAACAAGAGCTGAAATTGCCACTGGTCTGTTAGTCAGAAGTGTCAAGATAAATGGTAACTATTTGCTTGTTGAAAATTGTACTATCAATCAAGTTCAAGATATTGATGCGAATCCTTTATATTTACAAGGTGGACCAGGAAGCGCAATTGCAAATATTGGTGCTAAAAAGTTTGAAGGTGAATTATCTTTTCCAATTCGTGTTGATAGAGATAACAATCTTGATGCAGCAGTTCAAGCAATTTTTCAACACGCAGAATCACCTATGTCTGGATTGACATTGGATACTAACCATCTTCTTTCTCATTTTGATATTACTGCTGAAGACGGTGCCACTGACAATAATGAACTATTAACAATTGATCAATTAGTAGTAAAATCTCTTACTATTACAGCTAATGAAAATGACTATGTAAAAGTTAATGTTTCTTTTCAGGGAATGATTGATACCAGATCTGCTTCAGACTATGCTGTTCCAGACGAAGATCACATCTTGGGAAGATCTCTATCATGGGGTGATTGCGACGCTAGTAGATATGAATCGAGTTTGAGAACAGTTTCTAGCTTTGAGATATCTATAAACAATGAGTTAGAAGCACTATCCTTTTTAATGGCTGGAGATTTAGCGGGAGCAAATAGATCCGATCAAATAGCCTTAATTGGAGTAAAGTCAGTAAAATGGTCGGGTCAATACACTGAAATACTTAGAAAAGGAATGGACTTAGAATCAGCTATACATGGTGGATGGATGGTTGATGAAAACTTAGTTTTTAGTATAGGTCCAATAACTAGTACATTCAGAACTCCATTATTTCAAAAATCTGAATTACCTTTATCTTCAAAAATGTTGATTAGGAAAATAAAGTGGAATGCATTAATAAATCCTGCAGCTCCATTGAAACAAGGTGGATTATTTTCGTTTTAAGAATAAAATAACAACATTTCGAATGAATGTATAAAAGGGAAAATTTGCATCATAAAAGAAAGTACAAATTATATTGGTTTAAGGGAGAATTATTATGCCTCTAAATAATAATCTATTTGGTGTTTACAAGTCACTAAAGGTTAGTGGACGTACATATGTAGCCGAAAGCGCAAACAGAAACGTGAGCATGGAAGTTGATGCGAAGAACTATATCCAAGGTTCTCCAAAGGCTCGTGTTCTTAATATTGGTGGAACAAAAGAAACAATTTCTATCACTGCTCCTATCCTTGTAGGTGCTGGTTCCGCTGTTGATGGTAGAGAATTAGCTAACACCAAGATTGCTGAGATTTTGGATCCAAACACTGCAACACTTCCAGTTCTTGAAAGTGCAGTCTACAAAGTTAGCCCAGATGGCGCTAGTGTTTCCATCACATTAAAATCCGATGGTGACCCAGGAGACCCAACTGCAACTACTTCAAGACCATTTGAAGTCTCAGGTAGAGAAATTGAAGAACTTAAGCCAGGTTTTGGTGCACAACCTTCAAGAGTTGCAAGATTCTACGACTTCCGTGTTCAAATTGGTTTCAGAAAGTACTTCATTCTTGAAGCTGAAATCACAGTTGCTGCTACAACTACAGAAGCCTACTTCTTAGTTCCTTATGGCACAATCAACGACGGTACACCTGCTTATCTTCAAGGTCCTTCAGGATCAGGAACAATTGCTGCAGGTTACCAATTCCCATTCCTTGGTATCTCTGGTATCAAGATTACTGGTAAGGGAAAAGCTGCTGTTATTCTTAGAGATATTCCAGGAACAGCAAACTACGGAGACTACTACTTCTTCGATTACTACGGTGGAGAATCCGTTGGAATTGACGAATCTATCAACCTTGGTCTTCAAAGAGGACAATCAGACCTTACATTCCAAAGACCTGGTGAAGCTGTTGCAGAAGCACAAAGTTTCCGCCTTGAGATCTTTGATGGTCTTACAGACAATGCATGGGAATCACTTCTCCCAGCAACAATTGATACATCCAAGTCTGTTGTTTCAACTTCAAACTTCTCTGTATCAACTGGTCTTCTTACTGTTGACTTCGACTTCTACTGCTGGGTACAATAATTTAGCAGTTTACAAATTAAAGCCTCCCTTTTGGGAGGCTTTTTTTATTCTTTAGTCCAATCTACAATAAACTCTTCATAATTCCAATCATCATAAGAATCAATTTTATCCCATGTATCTTTTACTACATAAAAATTGAGTTTATTTAAAATACTGATAATTAATCCATCAACCAAACTACAAACTGAATAATATCTTCTATGCTTAGAATCAACATAATGCATAGTGCAATATAAAATATCTCCTACTTTTGATTCTAAAACTACTTTTTCTATAGATGTTCCACTGTCTTTCAAATGCTTATTGAATATTTGATAAATTGTATGAATATGTGAGTTTTTATGTAAACCTTTGAAGAAAAAAGATAGCATTGATCCTTCATATGGGTTTAAAACAATTGCAATATCTTTATCATCACCCTCAATTACTGCATACATTTTATTGTCAGGGCTTATTAAAATATGCTGAAGATCCACTTTCAATAAACTTAACTCTTCTATATCATTAAGATTTTTAGTTTTTATTGTAAGTTTCTTAATTGGTAAATCTTCCATTAATGCTTGCAGCCTTCAGCTTGACAAGGTTTACAATTTCCACATAGTTTATTGTTCAAATAATGCGATGCTGCAACTAAAACAGATCCCAAAACAAGCATAACTGTAAACTGATCAAACTCTATATGACCGTGGGAATGAGAATGATGTAGTCTTGCAATTATGATGAGAAGTAATCCTGAACTTAAAAATGCGAAAGCCTTATATGATTTATGTTTTTTAAACCCAAAGCACAAACTGCTAATTCCCAGAACAGCTGAAAAGGATAGCATCCCCCATTCAAAATACTCAGTGACAAACAAAGATAAACCAAATATTGGAATCAGAGTAATTATCAATGGCACAATCAAACAATGAATTGCACAGGTAAGGCTTGAGAACATTCCTACTTTATCTATCATTTTAATTCGTAACTCTTTCTGTGAAAATGTTGAAGCCCATATTTTTTGATAGCTTCCTTGTGCTTTGCAGTTATGTAACCTTTATTATTAGCTAAATCATATTCAGGATATTCTAGATGTAGCTTTTCTAAAATCCTATCATGGTGAACCTTAGCTATTATGCTTGCTGCTGCTACTGCTAAAGAAGTAGAATCAGCTTTTGGTATCATTAACTGTGGTAATAAGTCTATTTTTGGCCCTTGATCGATAACATAAATATGTGGTAATTCATCCAAATACTTTATGGCTTGAGAGGCTGAAGTAAGCATAGCAGATTGATTAGCTTTTTGCAAACCATATTCATCAATTTCATTTGCAGATATTTCAATCACTCCATATGAAACACAACTAGTAACTATTTTTTCAAATAACTCTTCACGCTTTTTTTGAGTAAGCTTTTTAGAATCATTTACTCCTTCTAGTACTTGTCTATTATCTAAAACTACACAAGCTGCGACTAAAGGACCAGCTAATGAGCCACGACCACACTCATCTATACCAGCAACATATCTTCCATATTTAATTCTAAGTTCATCGTCAAACTTTTTTAATTCAATATATGCTTGAGATTTCATTGCATTTCTTTCTTCGCTGCAGTATGTACTTTATTTGTCAAAAAATTGACCAATTCTCTTCCAGATTCCACTAAAGAAGATAAAAGCTCAATGTTTTCAGATTCAAAATCAGAATCAATACTTTCTTTGAGATCTTCAAGTTCTTTTACTTCTAAGCTGGATAAGGCTTTGGTGTCAATTAATTCTACCAGTTGCATTTTGAGAGATACAAGCCAGTCTCTCAAATTAGATATTTGCCTAAATCTTTCATCGTCAATTTTATTTTGTTCAGCGTCAATAAGCATGGAAGCCATTTCTTCTTTAGATAGCGAACCGGAAAGAACCATGACTTTTTCAACGCCAGTGTTTTCTTCTATAGCCTTGACAATCACAATACCATCTGCATCTACTTCGAAAACAACATCAATTTTTGGAACACCTCTTCTCATTTTGGGAATGTTGTCTAATTTGAACTCGCCAAGAAAATGATTGTGTTTTGTTTGAGGGCGCTCACCTTGAAAAACTTTGACATCAACTGTAGTCTGATTGTCTTCTGCAGTAGTAAATGTCTCTCTGTATTCTGTAGGAACTTGGGTGTTTCTTCTTATCATTGTATTCATAACACCACCCATTGTTTCAATTCCAAGTGACAGCGGAGTGACATCAAGTAAAAAAACAAGCTTATCGGAATTACCTGAAAGTACAGATGCTTGGATTGCTGCTCCTAGTGCAACAGCTTCGTCTGGATTAATACTTTTGTTGGGTCTTTTTCCAGTCCATTCTTGTACTTTTTGAGCAACATAAGGGATTCGGGTTGAACCTCCTACAAAAACTACTTCATTAATATCAGAATAAGATATACCAGCATCTTTAATTGCTTGCTCTATGCAAGCTTTGGTTTTAAGCAAAGGTTCTTCTAAACACTTTTCAAACTCTTCTCTAGTAACAGACACAGATAAATTAACTAATTGTCTGTTTCTAAAAGCAAACATCGGAATACTTACAGTAGTTTTTTCTACTTGAGATAAAGTTTTCTTTGCTTTTTCTGCTGCAGCTCTTAATCTTGATTTTTGAGTATCGTCTAGATCTTCAATACGATCTTGCTGATAATTGTAATCAAAGTTAGCATTAAACTTTGCAAGAATGATTTGAGCTAAAGAGGAATCGAAATCTGACCCTCCAAGTTTAGTGTCTCCTGCCGTTGAGAGAACATGAAAATCACAACCATCAGATAACTTAAGTAGAGTAACGTCAAAAGTACCGCCGCCAAGATCGTAAACCAAGATTGTCGAATCATTATTTTTATCTAATCCATAAGCTAATGAAGCAGCTGTAGGTTCATTAATAATTCGTAGTACATTTAATCCAGCAAGTTCTCCTGCCATCTTTGTTGCTTTGCGCTCATCATTATTAAAATATGCAGGAACGGTAATAACGGCGTCTGTAACTTCTTGCCCTAAATAATCTTCTGCATCTCTTTTAAGTTTTTTCAAGATTTCAGCAGACACTGAATATGGAGAATATTTAGTCCATAAACCAAAGGAATACAAATCTTCGAACCCTTGAGCCATTTTGCGCTTAACGAGTCTAATGGTTCGATCTGGTACTTGTGATTCATAGTCAACTGCTAAATCTCCTACAAGTACATTATTATCTTCGTCGAGTGAAAAAACTGATGGAGTGATACGATTACCTTCAGCATTAGGGATGACTTCTGGAATGTCATTTTTTACATAAGAAACTACAGAAAATGTGCTACCTAAATCTATACCAATTGCTATTCCCATAAAAGGAATTATACATTATTCAGGGTCTTCGTCGGGTAAAACAGTTCCGCCTGGCTTATATCCTTCCATTAATGTATGCAGAATATCAGCTTCTTCAAGTTTCTTCTGAACACTCTTGATTTCATTCTTACTTATTGGTTTTTCAGAATTAACCATATTAGGGTCCCTATGCAAAGAGTTTTTGTAATCATGTGCCATAGAGATTAATTGAACTACTGCAAAGGTATCTTTACATTTAAGGCATCGCATGACAGCATAAACCTCCACTTCAGATTTAGGAAGCCAACCTAAATGTGACTCTCTAAAAAATGGATGTTTGCAAGTTCTATTTAGACAATTTTTGGGCTTACCTACAATAGTTTGATGATGCATAGTATACCTGCCTATAAGATGCTAATTCTTTTTATATTCTGTCTTTTTATCCTTAATTCCTAAGGATAAAAGATAAACTATATGGTATATTATAAATAGTAGTACTGTTCATTGTCGAACATTATTCTCCCAAAGATGGACTGTTTGAATACATTTAGGAGGTTAATGACAATGAGCATACTTAAAGATATTGAAGAACTCTTTACAACTGTATTTGAAACTATTTTCAAATTCGAGTTATAATTATGAAAAACGCCCTTGTTTACGCATGTTTTTTATCAGGTAAGTGGTATTCATTAGTAAACAATCAATTAAACAAAATCTTCTCCTCTGATCATTATTTGAATGGAGGAGAAGTTTTTATTTGTGCTACTGGTACTCAAGAGGAATATGAAAAATTAGTTGCTATGGTTTCAGATCACAAAGCGACTTTTTCATTTCATACAGACACTACTTTTGGATGCGAAGCTTATGGATTTAAAAAAATGCATGAGTTGAGCAAAAAAGGTTACGATTATATTTGTTTTATTCATAGCAAGGGAGTTTCTAGATTAAGAGATCCAATGCCAGTAATTGTAACAATCAATACATGGAGAGCTTGCATGGAATATTTCGTTCTGGAAAAAATGAACGAGTGTATAGATGCAATGAAAAACAGTGATAAAAATTGTGCTGGCGTTATGCTTGATGTCTTAAATTGGTGGCACGACGAAGTTCCATTTGAAAAGTCCCTATCTATCTATCTTTGGGCTGTTTTTCCTGGTAATTTCTTCTGGGTTAAAGGGTCTTGGTTTGCAGAACAGAAAGAACCTACTTTTGAAGAAGATAGGTACGAGTATGAAAGATTTTTAGGAACATGTAATGGAATAAACCCCTACTATATCTGGACTAAAAAATATTCAGAAGTAGGGGCTCATATGTCATATTTCGAACCAATTTATGAAGATGAATACAAAATAGATAAAAAACTTATTTAATAGCAAACATCTTCCAAGCTCTTTCATTTCTGTAAACCTTTTTTCTCATTTGGCAGTGAGATTTAAGGTTTTTTTGTTCTGGCATGAAATCAATAATTACTGCATCAGGTTTACCATTTTCTACTGATTGCTCTATATCTTTGCCAACACATCTTAAAACTCTTCCCACTTGCTGATACGTAGTTACAGAAGATTGATTTGAACCAGCTAAAATAAGAACAGCAATTTTTGGTGCATCAACTCCAACGTTTGCCCATTGCGTTGCTATCAAAACTATTTCATTTTTTTCAACTGCATTAAGCATTCTTCTGCGATAATTCTTTTCCTCATCTGTAGGATCGTCAACACCTTTATCGCCACCTGGAACAAATACTGCATCTTCTATCAAGCCTTCAAGTAAAAATCCATGTTCCCTGCGCTCAACTAATATCAGAGTAGGTCTGCCAGCTTCTTTGAAGGCTTCTGCAAATTGTTTTATTCTGAAGTTTCTTTCCCAGTTATTTACAATGTTATTTGAATATATATCTGCATAAGTATCACCATCATGAGACTCAGATACATTACAAACAAATATTTTAGGAGGTACTAAATATCCAAGTTCAATTAGATCACTAGCACTGACTTCGATAATTTTTTTACCTAATGTGCCTTCTATTCTAATTTCTTGATTATCCATTCTCCAAGGTGTACCAGACAAACCTAATCGATAGTAAGCATTTTTAGCATGCCTTCCTAGCTCTTCTATAACAACTGAAGCAACATGCGCTTCGTCAACTATAAAAGCTTGACATTGAAAAATAAGGTTTCTGACTTGGCCTTTTTGTAAGAGAATATTTTGCCTATTATCCCAAGCTGTTTGAGCCTTTTTATATGCAGCAAGATCTGTCTTAATTAATGCATTGAACTCTTTATCAAATTGTCTTTTAAATGACAAAGCAGTTGCATTCAAAGTTTTTTTCTTTTTGGGATCTGTTTCTTCTGCAGCTAATTTTTCTGCATATTCAAGGTCTAGTGTTAGTTTACTCAAGCTTCTTGATGCATTGTTTTTAGCTATAATCCATTTTTTTGTAGCTTCATCTAATTCTTTCTGAAGTAAAGCTGTTGACTTTGGACCATCAACGTTTGGGTCATCAACAACTTTATTGCCTTTTTCAACATATTTTTTATCAAAGGCAATTAATGCTGTTTGATAGGTAACAACATTTATTCCTTCCATATTCAAATCGCATAATCCACCACCAGCAATACCAACTTTTACAGGCAGGTTGTTGATTCTTAAATATCTTTCAAATT
>JACCEB010812320.1_pt1 | contig 18322 bp, 17 predicted proteins | sample 7454761 | NCBI WGS metagenome assembly JACCEB01 (sample SAMN15323454, study PRJNA562643) | freshwater metagenome | isolation source: river surface water | place: USA:Blue River Watershed | collected 2017-08-18 | reverse complement strand
GTGGACATGGTCCCGGGTGAGGATGGCGTCGGTGTGGTGGCTGCTGTAGTGGTTGATGTGGGCAATGGCCTCGTCGAGGCCGGCGACCACCTTCACGCTGATCACAGGGGCCAGGTACTCCTCGAACCAGTCCTGCTCGGCGGCGGGTACCACTTTGGCACCCGGGACCGCAGCCAGGAAGGGCCGGGACTCGGTGCAGGCCCGCATCTCGACCCCCTTGGCCGCGAACACCGCGCCGATGCGAGGCAAAAAGGCGGCGGCCACGCCCCGGGCCACCAGCAGGCCCTCGGTGGCATTGCAGGGGCTGTACTTCTGGGTTTTGGCGTTGTCGGTGACAGTCAGCGCAAGGTCGAGGTCGCAGGGGTCGTCAACATAGGTGTGGCAGTTGCCGTCCAGGTGCTTGATGACGGGCACCTTGGCCTCACGCGAAATGCGCTCGATCAGGCTCTTGCCGCCACGGGGAATGATCACGTCCACGTAATGGGGCATGGCGATGAGCTGACCCACCGCCTCGCGGTCGGTGGTCTGCACCAGCTGCACCGCCTCGGCGGGCAAGCCCGCCGCTGCCAGCGCCTGCTGCACCAACGCCGCCAGGGCCTTGTTGGAGTCGATGGCTTCCGATCCGCCACGCAAGATGCAGGCGTTGCCGCTCTTGATCGACAGGCTGGCCGCCTCAATGGTGACGTTGGGGCGGCTTTCGAAAATCATCCCGAAGACGCCGATGGGCACCCGCATTTGGCCCACGCGGATGCCAGAGGGCTGCTGGCGCAGGCCAGAGATCTCGCCGATCACGTCGGGCATGGCAGCCAACTGCTCGCAGCCCTGGGCCACGGTCTCGATGACCTTGGGCGTCAGCCGCAGCCGGTCCACCATCGGGGCAGACAGGCCGGCGGCCTGCGCTCGATCGATATCCAAGGCGTTGGCCTGACCCAGCGCCGGGGCGCTTTCACGCAGCAGGCCAGCGAGGGCGCGCAGGGCGCGGTTACGGGTGGCAGCATCGGCCCGGGCCATGGCGGCCGAGGCGGTGCGGGCCTGCGCGCCCAGAGACTGGACGTATTCGGCGATGTTGAGCGCGTTCATGCCGAAATTTTCTCATGGGCCGGCGCGCAGGCCAGGCAGAGGTCCAGCGCCAGGCGCTGGAGCGCCTGCCAGCTGTCTGTCGGCCAGCCGGGCGCCTTGAGGCCCTTGACGATGCCATCGACGACATGCGCCCCATGCAAGAGGCCGTCCAGAGCCAGGGGGGTAAGCCGGGGCAGTACCCGCTCGAAGAGGCGCTCCTTCAGGCCCCAGACCCGCTGCTCGCGCAGCGCCATCGGTAGCGGCCTGCCGGCGGCCATCGCGTCCTTGACCCGCTTGAGCGCCCGGATGTCCTCGGCCAGGGTGTAGTGCACCAGCACCTCGGCCTCGCCCTCGGCCTGCAGACCCTCCAGCATGCGCTGCACCCGCTGCACCTGGCCAGCCAGGATCGCCTCGGACAGCTTGAACACGTCATAGCGGGCAACGTTAAGCACAGCCGCCTCGACCTGCTCGTAGGCCAGTTCGCCTGGCGGGTACAGCAGGGCCAGCTTCTCGATCTCCTGGTGGGCGGCCAGCAGGTTGCCCTCCACCCGGTCGGCGAAGAACTGCAAAGTACGCTGGCCGGGCTCGCCCGCCAGCACCCTCTGTCCGTGGCGGGCCAGGCGGGCAGCGATCCAGGCGGGCAACTGGGCGCGCTCTACCGGCTCGACCTTGATCGTGACCCCATAGGTCTCGAGCGAGGTGAACCAGGCGCCCTGGGTGGTCATGCGGTCGAGGCGTGGCAAGAGCACCAGGGTCAGCACACCCTCGTTGCCCTCGGCCTGCTGGGCCAGCTGCTGCAAGGCGACGCTGCCTTCCTTGCCAGGCTTGCCCGAGGGGATGCGGACCTCGACGATCTGCCGGTCGGCAAACAGGCTCATGGAGCCGCCGGCGGCGAGCACCGCACCCCAGTCGAAATGCGCGCCGGCGACGGTGTGCACCGTACGCTCGGTGTAACCCTGGGTACGCGCTGCGGCGCGAATGGCATCGGCCGCCTCCTGCACGAGCAGCGGCTCGTCGCCGTGCAGGGTATAGAGCGAGCGCAAGCCCTTTTGGAGGTGAGGCTGGAGTTGGGCCGGGGCCAGCTGCATGAGGGTATGGCTGTGGGGCAGCGTGGGATGGACCGGTGTGCGCCGTGCGGGTGGGCTCGCCAATCAGCCTGGTTGCAGGGTCGCCAGCCGGCGGACCAGTTGCTGCGCCAGGTCGGACTGCATGTCGCGGAAGAGAAATTCTTCCTCGGCCTCCTTGGCCAAGGCCGCGGTTTCGTTGTAGCTCACATCCCGCTGCTGCTCCATGAGCAGGTCGGTGATCAGGTCGACGCCGCGCGCCGAGCGGGCAGAGACCCGCACCGAGAGCCGCAACTGCAGCTCTCGTACCTGGCCGTTGCTGGTGCGGCTGACCACCACTCGGGCACGCTGCTCGCCCGTGATCAGCAGCACCACCTGGGCACGCTCAGGCGGGTCCTGTGGGCCGAAGACCTGCAGGCCGTTCCCCCGCAAGGCAGTCCGCAGCTCCTCGGCCAGCGGGGTGGTCGCCGCCAGGTGCAGGCTGCCATAGGCGAAGCGGGCCGAGCCACGGAGGCGAAAACCACAGGCGGCCAGCAGCGGGGCCAGGGCCAGGGCACTGCCGGTCAGGGCGGCCGATCGCAGCAGGCGGCGGCGCTCCATCAGACCACCAGGTTGACCAGCCGGCCAGGCACCACCACCACCTTCTTGGGTGCAGCGCCTTGGGCGAACTTGGTGAAGGCGTCGCTGGCGACGGCGATTTGCTCGATCTGCTCGCGGCTGGCCCCGGCAGGCACCCGCAGGCTCCCTCGCAGCTTGCCGTTGACCTGCAGCATCAGCTCGACCTCGTCCTGCACCAAGGCAGCTTCATCGACCTGGGGCCAGGGCGCATCGATCAGTTCGCCATGGATAGCGGCGTAGCCCAGCGCCTGCCACAGGCCGTGGGCGATGTGCGGGGTGGCCGGGTAAAGCGCGCGAAGCAAAATGCCGAAGCCCTCGGCCAGCGCGGCATCTGCACCGGCCTCACCCTCGGCCTTGAAGTTCTCCAGCGCGTTGAGCATCTTCATCGCACCGGAGACCACCGTGTTGTATTGCATGCGCACGTAGTCGTAGTCGACCTGGCGCAGCACGGTGTGGATCTCGAGGCGCAGGGCACGGGCGGCCTTGCCCAGGTCTGCGGCCTGGACCGCCTGCGCGCGACCCGCCACCGCAGCGGCCTGGCTGCCCGCCAGCTTCAGGCCAAAGTTCCAGACCCGGCGCAGGAAGCGGTGGCTCCCCTCGAGCGCAGCGTCGTTCCACTCCAGCGTAGCCTCGGGCGGCGCGGTGAACATGGTGTAGAGGCGCGCGGTGTCGGCGCCATAGGTCTCAATCAGGGCCTGCGGGTCGACGCCGTTGTTCTTGGACTTGGACATGGTGGTCCAGCCCTCGTAGGTCACCGGCTGGCCGTCGGCCTTGAGGGTGGCTGTCACCGCCTTGGTCTGCGGGTCGCGGACGATGTCGAGTTCGTGCTGCCAGTAGTACTGCTTGCCGGTGGTGGTGCGCGAGAAGGCCTCGTTGAGCACCATGCCCTGCGTGAGCAGCTTGCTGAAGGGCTCGTCCACCTTCACCAGCCCCAGGTCGCGCATCACCTTGGTCCAAAAGCGCGCGTAGAGCAGGTGCAGGATGGCGTGCTCAATGCCGCCGATGTACTGGTCCATCGGCATCCAGTACTGGGCGCCCTCGGCAACCATCTGCTGGCTGTTCGTCGGATCGCAGTAGCGCATGAAGTACCAGGACGAATCCACGAAGGTGTCCATGGTGTCGGTCTCGCGCCGTGCCGGCTTGCCGCAAACGGGGCAGGTGCAGGCCAGGAAGTCTTCGCGCTTGTTCAAGGGGTTGCCCGAGCCGTCAGGCACGCAGTCGAGAGGCAGGACGACCGGCAGGTCCTTCTCGGGCACAGGTACCGCGCCATGCTCGGCGCAGTGAATGATGGGAATCGGGGTGCCCCAGTAACGCTGGCGGCTGATGCCCCAGTCACGCAGGCGCCAGGTGGTCTTTTTCTCGCCGAGGCCCTTCTGGCCCAGGGCGGCCGCGACCGCATTGACGGCCTCCTTGTAGCCGAAGCCACTGAAGATGTCGGAGTTGATGGTCACGCCCTGCGCCTTGTCCGCATACCACTCCTGCCAGCGGTGGTAGTCGTAGTCTTGGCCGTTGACATCGATCACCTGCACGATCGGCAGGCTGTACTTGAGGGCGAAGGCAAAGTCGCGCTCGTCGTGACCGGGCACGCCCATCACCGCACCGTCGCCATAGCCCATGAGCACATAGTTGCCCACCCAGACATCGACCGGCTCGCCGGTGAGCGGATGGGTGACCTGCAGCCCGGTGGGCATGCCTTCCTTTTCCCGGAGCGCAAGCTCGGCCTCGGTGGTTCCGCCCTTTTTGCATTCCTCGATGAAGGCGGCCAGTGCCGGGTTGCCCTGGGCCGCATGGGTGGCAAGCGGGTGCTCGGGCGCCACTGCGCAAAAGGTAACCCCCATGATGGTGTCGGCGCGGGTGGTGAAGACGAAGAGCTTCCCATCGCCAATGGGCTTGCCGTCGGCCCCCTGGATGGCGTGCGGGAAGGCAAAGCGCAGGCCCTCGCTCTTGCCGATCCAGTTCTCCTGCATCAGTTTGACCCGCTCGGGCCAACCGGGCAACCGATGCTGCACATGCTCGAGCAACTCCTCGGCGTACTCGGTGATCTTGAGGTAGTAGCCCGGGATTTCGCGCTTTTCCACCACCGCGCCGGTTCGCCAGCCTTTGCCGTCGATCACCTGCTCGTTGGCCAGCACCGTCTGGTCCACCGGGTCCCAGTTGACGACCTGGGTCTTGCGGTAGGCGATGCCTTTTTCAAGCATCTTGAGGAATAGCCACTGGTTCCACTTGTAGTAGCTGGGGTCGCAGGTGGCGATCTCGCGGGACCAGTCAATGGCCAGCCCCATCGCCTGCATCTGCTTCTTCATGTAGGCGATGTTGTCGTAGGTCCACTGCGCTGGCGGTACGCCGTTCTTGAGCGCCGCGTTCTCGGCTGGCAGGCCGAAGGCGTCCCAACCCATCGGCATCAGCACGTTGTGGCCGTTCATGCGCAGGTAGCGCGTGAGCATGTCGTTGATGGTGTAGTTACGCACGTGCCCCATATGCAGCTTGCCGCTGGGATAGGGGAGCATGGAGCAGGCGTAGAACTTCTTCTTGCTCGCATCCTCGACGACGCGGTAGGCATCGCGGGCGCTCCAGTGGTCCTGGGCCGCCTTCTCGATCTCGAGGTGGTTGTACTTGTCTTGCATGGTGCTCAAATTGTAGGGTCGGGCACCGGCCGTGTTGGCCGTACCGGCCGCAACGATGCAGTGGGCCGCGATCAGGGCTTGACCGGCTCGGCGACGAAGGCGATGCGCGAGAGACCGGCCTGTTGGGCCGCGCCCATCACCTCAGCCACTCGGCCGTAGGGGACAGACTGGTCAGCGCGCAGCCGGAGCTCGACATCAGGGTTGTCACGGGCCGCCTGGGCCAAGCGCTCGGCCAGTTCTGCGGCGCTGGCGGCTTGGTCGTTCACAAAACGCTGGCCCTGGGCGTCGATCGAGACCGACAGGAAGCGGGGGGCGTCGGCGGGGCGGGTGCCCGCCGCTTTGGGCAAGTCCAGCCGAAGGGCGCTGGCGAGCAGGGGGGCGGTGACCAGCAAGATGACCACCAGCACCAGCAGCACGTCCACCAAGGGGGTCACGTTGATCTCGGAAATGGGAGCGGCCTGGCCGCCGCGCTCGAGACGGCCGAAGGTCATGACACGACAACTTCCACGTCCAGCGCTGCGTGCGGGGCGCTCGCTGGCTTGGGGCGGCCCGGCGCTGCGCTCATGACTTTCCCGACAGGAGGTCGCGCAAGTCGAAAGCGAAGCCTTCGAGCTCGGCCTCGAGCCGGGCGACCCGGCGGTTGAAGACGTTGTAGGCCAGTACCGCCGGCAATGCCACCGCCAAGCCGGCGGCGGTCATGACCAGGGCCTCACCCACCGGGCCGGCGACCTGGTCGAGGGTCACCTGGCCGCCGCCCGTCAGGCCTGCCAGCGCGTGGTAGATGCCCCAGACAGTTCCCAGCAGGCCAACGAAGGGCGCGGTGGAGCCAACCGTGGCCAGCAGAACCTGGCCGAACTGAAGACGATCGCTCAGGCCGTGCAGGGCATCGCGCAGGCTGCGGGTCAGTTGCTGGGCGCGGTCGCCGCCCGCCGCCAAGCCGCCGGCGGGTGGCTCCGAGGCGTCCACCAGGCAAGAAACCAGCGGCTCGCGCTCCAAGCCGGCCAGTCGGGCGCGGGCCTCGGCCACCGATGCCGCCTGCCAGAAGGCGGAAATACCCGCCAGGATGTCGGCGCCCGCGCGGCGCAAGAACCAGAGCTTCCAGAGAATGACGACCCAGCTGGCGACGGACATGACGAGCATCAGCACCGCAACGCCTTGGGTCAGCGCATCGCCTTGGCGAAGGATATGAAGCAGGTCCATGGGTCGGGAGCCAGCAGGACGGGTCAGCGCAGCCCGAGGACGTCGAACATGTCGAACAGGCCCGACGGGCGGTCCGCCAGGAAGCGAACGGCGCGCAGGCTACCCTGGGCATAGGTCGCCCGGCTCGAGGACTTGTGAGTGATTTCGATGCGCTCGCCGGTCCCAGCAAAGAGGACGGTATGGTCACCCACGATGTCGCCACCGCGCACCGTGGCAAAGCCGATGGAAGAGGGGTCACGTTCGCCGGTCACGCCCTCGCGGGCATACACAGCGCAGTCCTTCAGATTGCGTCCCATGGCCTCGGCAACCACCTCGCCCATCTTGAGCGCGGTGCCCGAGGGCGCGTCGACCTTGTGCCGGTGGTGGGCCTCAATGATCTCGATGTCGTAGCCGGTGGAAAGCGCCTTGGCAGCCATCTGCAGCAGCTTGAGGGTGACGTTGACGCCCACACTCATGTTGGGCGCCATCACGATGGCGATGTCGCGGGCGGCGTCCTCGATTTCGCGCTTTTGCGCCTCGGAAAAGCCGGTAGTTCCGATCACCAGCTTGACGCCGCGCTCGCGGCAAACCCGCAGGTGGGCCATCGTGCCCTCGGGCCGGGTGAAGTCAATCAGCACCTCGGCATTGGCGAGGCCAGTGCGAAGGTCAGCCGTCACCGGCACGCCGCTGGCGTGGCCGAGGAAGGCGCTGGCGTCATTGCCCAGGGCCGGGCTGCTCGGGATGTCGAGCGCGCCAGTCAGGCGACAGTCGTCGGAGGCGCGCAGGGATTCGATCAGCATGTGTCCCATGCGCCCAGTCGCGCCGGCAACGGCCACACGGTGGAAGGAGGAAGTCGCCATCAGCAGGTCAGTTCTCGGGGTGATCTGGGCATCCCGGCGGCTTCAGCGCGCGGGGGCGGGAGCGGCCGGGGCCGCTGGCTCCAGCGGCGGGTAACGACCAAGGGAGACGCCCGCCGGAGCCGACGGGGCAGAGGCGGCTGCCGCACGTGGACGGGCAAACCGAGACAACTGGGCCTCGGTCGCCTCGAGCACTGGCACCTTGCCGACAGGGCGTTTGTCCACGGCCTCCGCAAACTCGGCTTCGGTGGGCGGAGTATCGCCCTCGAGGCGCTCGAGCCGGTCGTCCTTGAAGAACAGGCTCAGACGGAAGGCCTGTGGCGCCACCCCCTGACGACGCAGGGTGAAGGCGTAGTCCCAGCGGTCGGCGTGAAAGACACTGGTGGCCAGGGGCGTGCCCAGAACATCGCGCACCTGATCGCGGGTGATGCCAGGCCGCAGGTACTCGACCTGCTCGCGGGACACGAAGTTTCCCTGAACGACCTGCGGGCGATAGGGCTGGACGACCCCGGCGACGCGCTGGCTGGTCGATTCCAGAGTGCCACAGGCCGTGGCCAATGCGCAGGCGGCCAAGCCAAGGCCCAGTCGCAGGGCCTGCCGCCAGACCCAAGGGCGGGCGGGTTGTCGAAGGGGGAATGCAGGCATCGCAGGGTGGGCGGATATGATCGACGCATTGTAGCGGCGCCCCCCTGATCGAAGCCTGTTTGGTGCGATCTCCGCAAGCTCCGCGCCCCTGCCTGCACATGGCGAACATCGACGAACTCAAGAGCAACGGCCTCAAGGCCACGCTGCCGCGCCTGAAGATTCTGGAAGTATTCCAGCGCGGCACGCTGCGCCACATGACGGCCGAGGACCTTTACCGTGTGCTGCTCGAGGAGCGCTCCGACATCGGCCTGGCCACCGTCTACCGGGTCCTGACGCAGTTCGAGCAGGCGGGCATCCTCTCGCGCAGCCACTTCGAAAGCGGCAAAGCGGTCTATGAGCTCAATGAGGGGCAGCACCATGACCACCTTGTCTGTCTCGACTGTGGCCGGGTGGAGGAATTCTTCGACCCGGAGATCGAGACGCGCCAGCAGAAGGTGGCAGCCGCCAAGGGTTTTGCCATCGCCGACCATGCGCTGAGCTTGTACGCGCATTGCACCAAGACGGACTGCGCCAACCATCCGGGGGCCAGCCGCCGCTGAGTGGCTCAGAGCGACTGAGCGCGGCACTGAACCGCTCAGTGCAGCCGAGGAGAGCGCGTCGTCAGCCCGAGGCGCCGCCTTCAGCCTCCATGGCGCGGCGGTGGCGCTCCACGAATTCCTCGTAGGTGTCGACCCCGCGCATCTGCAGGATGGCATTGCGAACCGCAGCCTCGACCAGCACAGCGATGTTACGGCCGGCGACCACCTGGATCACCACCTTGCGAATCGGCACCCCCAGCACATCCTGAGTCAATGGCTCTGAGGGCAGCCGCTCGTACTCACGCTCCAGGGTCTCGCGGCGAACCAGGTGAACGATGAGCCGCAAGCGCATCTTGCGGCGCACTGCGGATTCGCCAAAGATGGCCCGGATGTCCAGCAGGCCGATACCGCGCACCTCCAGCAGGTTTTGCAGCAGCTCGGGGCAGCGACCCTCGATCGTGGTCTGGTTGATTCGGTACAGGTCGACCGCGTCGTCGGCCACCAGACCGTTGCCACGAGACACCAGTTCCAGGCCTAGCTCGCTCTTGCCGAGGCCAGACTCACCCGTGATCAGAACGCCCAGGCCGAGAATGTCCATGAACACCCCGTGCATGGTGGTGCGCTCGGCGAAGTGCTTGGACAAGTAGGCCCGCAGCACGTCGATCACAAAGGCCGAGGACTCCCGGGTGGCAAACATCGGGATTTGCGCGCGCTCGCACATGGCGGTGAGCGCGTCTGGCGCCACCTGTCCGTCGGCCAGAACCAGCACCGGCGGCTCCAGGGTGACGATGCGAGAGATGCGCCGGGCGCAATCGTCGGCGGTGGAATTGGTGAGGTAGGCGATCTCGCGCTCGCCCAGGATCTGCACCCGGTAGGGGTGGATGTAGTTGAGGTAGCCCACCAGGTCGGCACCGGAGCGGGCCGCGCGGATCGCGATTTCGTCGAAGCGGCGCTCGGACGCGCCCAGACCAGCGACCCACTCCCACTTGAGCTTGGCCCGATGGTCCTCGAACAAGACATCGGCGCTGACGACGGTGGGCTTCACGGATCGGCGGCGCGGGGTGTGGAAGAAGGGTCCAGCCTTAGGCCGGCTGGGCCGACTGCCAGCCCTCGATGAGGGTATGCAGCTCTTGGGCGGTGGCGCTGGACTTGATGCGCTCCCGCAGGGGTGCGTCGCTGAGCAGCTCAGCGATCTCGGACAGGATTTCGAGATGCTTTTGGGTGGCTGCCTCGGGCACCAGCAAGAAGATCAGAAGCCCGACCGGTTGCTCGTCCGGAGCGTCGAAACCGATGGGGCTGGACAGCTGGAGCAGCGCTGCCATGGGCGCCTTCAAGCCCTTGATGCGACCATGGGGAATGGCCACACCATGACCCAGACCGGTGGAGCCGAGGCGTTCACGGGCGAACAGGCTATCGGTGATGAGGGCGCGCGAGAGACCATGCAGGTTCTCGAACAGCAAGCCGGCCTCCTCAAATGCCCGCTTCTTGCTCGTGGCATCGACGTGCACCAGCACCTGGGTGGCCGGCAGGATGGAGGCAAGACGGTTCATGGTCGGGGAGCGAATTATGCACCCCATGCCCAGCCCTACCTAGGGCGCATCCGGCGTCCGTGGACAAGGCGCCACAGGGGTCGCTGGCTGGTGCGCCAGCAGGCGCCAACCGACCCTTCGGGATGGTGCCAAAGAAAAAGCGCCCCGAAGGGCGCTGGCCCACGGGAAACACGCGGGGGAGGCGAGGGGTAGCGGGCCGCCCCCGGTGCGGGTCAGGGCGCCGGGCTGGTCAGGGCCGCCCCGAGGACCTCGCTGCCCAGGACTTCACGTTTGGCAGTTCGGCCAGCCAGGGCCCGCTCACCCATACGGTTTTTGTGCTCCGAGACCTGGCGGTCTAGCTTGTCAACCAGGAGGTCGATGGCGGCGTAGAGGTCCTCGTCGGCGCATTCGGCAAACAGGTCGCTGCCTTTGACGTGAATGCGGCACTCGGCGCGTTGCCGTCGCTCCTTTTCCTTCTGGTTGTCCAGCTTCAGCAGCACCCGGATATCGACCACCTGATCGAAATGGCGGGTGATGCGCTCGAGCTTATTGACCACGTAGGCGCGCAGGGCGGGGGTGACTTCCAGATGGTGACCGCTGATCGTCAAGTTCATGGGTGCGTCTCCTGTTGCACGGTGGGAATAGCCGCTGCGCAAAACAGCGCAACGGCTGGAAGGACCACGAGTCGAAACCACTATGCGCCTGGCCGCCCGGTTTTGCAATGCGGACATGGCGTCTGGGGGTATCCCGCACCATCTGCCCGGGGGTGGCGCGGGGGGTCCGGCCGGTCGAGGTTGGCGTGCTCGATACGCTCGACCCGAGGCTTATCCGGGGACGAGGGCGGGCGACGACGGCGGATCATTCGGGCGAGGGACATCTCAGACGGCTCCTGGGAAGGCGGCGTCCAATTGCGGCCTGTCGGGTGGACTGCCCGGCGCCCTCTCTGGCGCCCTCTCTGACGCCATCTCTGGCGCCATGTCCACCGTGCCGGTCAGGGCCGGCGTCTGTGGGGTCAGAAAGCCAGCCTCACCCGGGACACAGCTACGGAATGGCCATGGGGGCGCGGTGCGCGGACGCCGACACAGGGCGGGCGGGCCCAGGCCGTCAGGCATGGCGCGTACCCTCGTACCGCTGCGGGTCGAGGACGGCGAGAGGGGGTCCGCAAGACATTCGGCGACGGGTTGGAACATGGGGGCAGGCTCCCGAAAAAATATGTTCGCCGCGCTCGCTGCAGCAAGGGTGGCAACACCCCACGGCAACATGCACCAAGCGTGCGATCAGTGGACGACATTGCCACCAATCTAGGGGCAAGCTCCTCTGCGGGGCGTCGGTCGGCACTGCTTGCTGAGGTAGGACGATTCCTTCAGCTTGGAATAGGCATACATTTGAACTAGCATGGGCTCGAGCTGATCCATTTCCAACGACCCATGACCCTTGCGACCATGATCCAAGTGACGGCCGCAGCCCCGCAGGACAGACGGCAGGCGCTGGTCCTCATGGGGGGTGGCGCGCGCACGGCCTACCAAGCGGGCGTGCTCCGCGGACTGGCCAACCTGCTACGGCTCCAATCGACCGCACCCAGCACACGCTTTCCCTTTCAGGTGCTCGTGGGCACCTCCGCCGGCGCGCTCAATGCCGCCTTCCTGGCCAGCGTGGCCACCCAGGGCCTGGACGCCTTTGACCGTCTTGCCGACTTTTGGCTGCGGCTGCGCAGCGAAAGGGTCTACCGGCTGGACGTCCCCCATTGGGTGCGATTCTCCCGCCTGCTGGCTGCGGTACGCCTCTGGAGCCGCGCCCGCCAGGAGGGCGCGCTGCTGGACACCATGCCGCTGGTCGACACCCTGCACCAGGCCATCTCGCTGGAAGGCATAGAGGCCTCGCTGAGCAGCGGCGCGCTGGACGCGGTAGCGGTGACCGCCTCAAGCTACACCTCCGGGGAGCACTGGACCTTCTGTCAGACCCATCCGTCCGGCCCGTCGGCCCGGGGGGGCCCGCGCCAGCCTTGGGCGCGCCCCGGCCGGCGTGGTGAGTTCCAGCCGCTGACGATCGAGCACCTGATGGCGTCGGCCGCCATCCCGCTGCTGTTCCCCGCCACGCCGCTGTGGGTGGAGGGTCGGCGCGAATACTTCGGCGACGGCTCGATGCGGCAGATCTCCCCGCTCTCGCCTGCCCTGCATCTGCAGGCCAACCGGGTTCTGGTGATCGGGGTGGGGCAGCCGCAACGCGCCGGGATGGGCGGCACAGCAGCTGCGGCAGCCGCAGCCACGGGCGAGCCTCGAATGGGCGCAATCATGGGCCACGCGCTGGCCAGCGTCTTCCACGACACCCTGCAGGCCGACGTGGAGCAGGCCCAGCGAGTCACCCAGACCCTGCGGCAGATGCCCAGCGAAATCGCAGCGCTCATGCCCTACCGGGCAGTCGACGTGATGGCGTTGCAGCCCAGCCAGTCGCTGGACGCGCTGGCCCAGGCCCATGCGAGCACGCTGCCGAGCGAGGTCCGGCGGGCCCTGGCTGGCCTCGGAGCGATGCGCAGCGGCGGCCCCTTGGCCAGCTATCTGCTGTTCGAGCCGGGCTTCGTGGGCGCTCTGGTCAACCTGGGAGAACAGGACGCTTACGCCCACAAGGCGGAGCTGCTTGCCTTTATGGATGACGGCCGCGAAACCCGCACCGGTTCCGGCAGCTGAGCGCGGCATAATCGCTGGGTCGAAACCACTGGAGGCATTTGCCTTGGAAACCTACCCGAGTCGGTAGCTTTCGACGCCCGTGACTGCGGCGTCGGAAGCCCCCATCCCCGCCGCACCCCCGCCTTGTCACGGAGTGAGCCATGCTCAACATCTTCACGCTCGTCAATGGGCGCCTCTTCCAGGAAGAGATCGAGTCCCTGGAAGAGCTCTCCAAGTTCCAGCCCATCTGGGTGGACCTCGAATCGCCCACGCTGGAAGAAAAGCGCTGGGTCAAGCAGTACTTCGGCCTGTCCATCCCCGACGACGCGATGGACGAGGACATCGAGGAGTCCGCCCGCTTCTATGAAGAAGACAACGGCGACCTGCACATCCGCAGCGACTTCCTGGTCGCCGGCGACGACGAACCCCGCACGGTGCGGGTGGCCTTCATCCTCAACTTGGTCAATGAAAGCCTGCGCAGCAAGGGCGTGCTGTTTTCCATCCACGACGAAGATATCCCGGTGTTCCGGCTGCTGCGCCTGCGCGCCCGCCGTGCCCCCGGGCTGATCGAGGATGCCAAGGAGGTGCTGCTCAAGCTGTTCGACGCCGACGCGGAGTACTCGGCCGACACGCTGGAGGGCATCTACGACGAGCTCGAGAAGGCCGGCAAACAGGTGCTGTCGGGTGAAGTGACCGACACCCTGGCCGGCGAGGTGCTGGGCGCCATCGCCCGCCAAGAGGACTTGAACGGCCGGATCCGCCGCAACGTGATGGACACCCGCCGCGCGGTGAGCTTCATGATGCGCAGCCGCATGCTCTCGGCCGATCAGTTCGAGGAGGCGCGGCAGATCCTGCGCGACATCGAATCGCTGGACAACCACACCGCCTTCCTGTTCGACAAGATCAACTTCCTGATGGACGCTACCGTCGGCTTCATCAACATCAACCAGAACAAGATCATCAAGATCTTCTCGGTGGCCAGCGTCGCCCTGCTGCCACCGACCCTGGTCGCCAGCCTGTACGGAATGAACCTGCGCTTCCCCGAGATCGCATGGCTGGGCGACCTGGGCTACCCCTATGTGCTGGGCCTGATGATCGCCAGCGCCCTGGTGCCCATGTGGTACTTCCGAAAACGAGGCTGGCTCCGATGAACACACGCCCGATGAACCGATACCTCTTGCGCATTGCCCGCCTCCTTCGCGCCGCGAGCGCTCTGGCGGTGGCCAGTGTCGCCTTGCCAGCCCTGGCAGCCGGCGGTCACCATGCCATCGACGACGCCGCCCTGCTGGAGCCGGGCCGCTGCAAGCTCGAGTCGTGGGCCAGCCGCAGCGGCCCCGGGCCGCTGGGCTTGTTGCACGGCGCAGCCGGTTGCCGGCTCGGGCCGATCGAGTGGTCGCTCGGCGCCGACCAAGTCCGTGAGGACGGCACCCGGCAGCGCACTGTGGGCGCCCAACTCAAATGGGCGACGGCGCTGACCCCCTGGCTCAGTGGCGGCATCGCCGTAGCTCCGGCCTGGACACCGACAGCACGGCCACGCGAGCGGTCGGTGGTGGTCAACGGCCTGCTCACAGGCACCTGGACCGAAGACCTGCGCTGGCACGCCAACCTGGGGCGCACGCAGGCGGATCCCGGCGGCGCAAGCGCCTGGCGCGGCGGCCTGTCGGTGGACTGGGCCTTCCGCCCCGATTGGCAGGTGATGACGGAGCGCTATCGGGAGGACGGCAGTGACTTCCTGCGCTCGGGTCTGCGCTGGCAGCCCGCGCAGGGCTGGACGCTGGACGCGAGCCATGCCTGGCGCCTGCGCGGCGAGGGCAAAACCGCCAGCACACTGGGCCTGACTTTCGAGTTCGAGTGACGGGCAGCTCGGCCAGCCCGCAGGGCGACGGCCGCGCCCCTCAGGCCAGCAGGTGGGCGACGATGGCCGCCGAGTGCCGGCTGGCCACCTCCTGGACGAACCGCAGAAAGTCGCCGTGGGCCGCGTCATCGGCCCGGTCAGAGATGGTGCGCACCGCCGCATAGGGCAGACCGTAGTCGTGGCAGACCTGGGCGATGGCGGCGCCCTCCATCTCGACCGCGAGCGCGTCGGGCAGTTCGGCCTGCAGCGCACGCGCCTCGGCGGTGGTCGCGACGAAGCGGTCGCCGCTGACGATCAGTCCCCGATGCACCCGGGCCTGGGGCAAGGCAGCGCCAGCGGCCTGCGCCAGGCGTTCGGTAAGCGCTGCATCGGTCGCGAAGCGGCTCGTCCCGTAGAGCGGCACCTCGTGACGTGGGAACAGGGGTGAGGCGTCCAGGTCATGCTGCAAGAAGGCATCGGCCACCACCACGTCGCCCACGTGCACGCCAGCACCCAGCCCTCCGGCCACGCCGGTAAAGACGATGGCGGAGGCACCGAATCGCTCAATCAGGGTGACCGCGGTGGCCGCGGCCGCCACCTTGCCAATACGCGAGAGCACCAGGACCACCTCCTGGCCATGCAAGCGGCCGCGAAAGAACTCGCGTCCCGCGACGGCACTGCGGGTATCGGCCGGCATGAGGGCCAGCACTGCGGCCAGCTCCTCGCGCATGGCGGCGACGATGGCGAGTGTCATGCCGCCATCCTCGCAGGCAGAGACAGATCCCGAGGTCCGAGGGGCGGTCGAAGGCTCAAGCCTTGTCGCGCAGCTCTCGGCGAAGGATCTTGCCTACCGGGGTCTTGGGCAGCTCGGCGCGGAACTCGATGGCGCTCGGCCGCTTGTAGCCGGTGAGGTTCGCGTGGCAGAAGTCGCGCACCTGCTGCTCGGTGAGGGCCGGGTCCTTCTTGACGACGAAGAGCTTGACCGCCTCGCCGCTGTGCTCGTCGGGAACGCCGACCGCAGCGCACTCAAGCACGCCGGGCAGCATCGACACCACGTCTTCCACCTCGTTGGGGTAGACGTTAAACCCTGAGACCAGGATCATGTCTTTCTTGCGGTCAACGATCTTGAAGTAGCCCCGCTCGTCCATGAATCCGACGTCACCGGATTTGAACCAGCCGTCGGCGGTCATGACCTTGGCGGTCTCGTCCGGGCGCTGCCAGTACCCCGCCATCACCTGCGGGCCCTTGATCGCGATTTCACCGCGCTCGCCCACCGGCACGTCATTGCCATCGTCGTCGAGGATCTTCATCCAGGTTGCAGGAATGGGCACACCGATGGTGCCGGTGAAGTCCGTGTTGGTGACAGGATTGCAGCTGGCCGAGGGCGAAGTCTCCGACAGGCCATAGCCCTCGCAGATGGGACACCCTGTCTTCTCCAGCCACTGCTTGGCAACGGCACTTTGCACCGCCATGCCGCCGCCCACCGAGATCTTGAGGTGGCTCCAGTCGACCGTGCCGAAGTCGGGGTGGTTGACCAAGCCGTTGAACAGCGTGCTCACCGCGGGGAAGCTGTGGAAACGATGCTTGGAAAGCTCCTTGAGCACCGCCGGCAAGTCGCGCGGGTTCGGAATGAGGATCTGCTTGCCGCCGTTTCGCATGGACACCATCATGCTCACGGTGAACGCAAAGATGTGATAAAGCGGCAGAGCGCAGACACCGGTGGGCTGCTCGCCCGCCGGAATTTTCTTCATGACCGGGTCGTTCCAGACGTCGGACTGCAGCACATTGGCCACCACATTGCGGTGCAAAAGCACAGCGCCCTTGGACACGCCGGTGGTGCCTCCGGTGTACTGGAGGACAGCAATGTCATCAGGACCCACCGCTACCGGCGACAGGGTGCGCCCCTCTCCCTGAGCCAGTGCGGCATTAAACCGGACCGAGCCGGGCAGGCTGAAGGCGGGCACCATTTTCTTCACACGACGAACGACGTAGTTGACCAGGGCACCCTTGAGCGCACCCAGGCGGTCGCCCATGGCTGCCACCACCACATGCTTGACGCCGGTGTTGGCAATACAGGCCTGCAGGGTGTGGGCAAAGTTCTCGACGATGACAATCGCCTTGGCACCCGAGTCCCGCAGCTGGTGATCGAGCTCACGCGCGGTGTAGAGCGGGTTCACATTGACCACCACCATGCCAGCACGCAAGATGGCGGCGACGGTGATCGGGTACTGGGGCAGGTTGGGCATCATGACCGCCACCCGGTCCCCTTTGGAAAGGCCGAGACCCTGAAGGTAACTGGCCAGTTGCCGGCTCAGGCGGTCGGTGTCGCCAAAGCTCGTTTCCTTGCCCAGGAAGCTGTAGGCGGGGCGGTCGGCAAAGCGGGAGAAACTCTCCTCCATCAGCTCCACCAGTGAACGGTACTGGCCAGGGTCGATGTCGGTGGGGACGCCGGCGGGATAGGCGGATAGCCAGGGGCGGTCGGTCATTGTGGTCACTCCTCGGTACTTCCGAACGTTGATACAGGACTTCCAGTCCCGGTGCCGGCTGCATGACGGCCCCGAGTCACTCCCTGCTGCGGTCTGCGCCGCTTGAATACGAGGGCGGCGGAACCATCCGCGCCCTCTTCGCTCACTCCACGGCTTTGACCATGTCCTCGACCACTTTCTTGGCGTCGCCGAAGACCATCATCGTCTTGTCCATGTAGAAAAGTTCGTTGTCCAGGCCGGCGTAGCCAGCGGCCATGCTTCGCTTGTTCACGATCACTGTCTTGGCCTTGTAGGCATCAAGAATGGGCATTCCGTAGATGGGGCTGCCCTTTTGCATGGCGGCGGGGTTCACCACGTCATTGGCGCCCAGGACAATGGCCACGTCGACCTGCCCGAATTCGCCGTTGATGTCTTCCATTTCGAAGACTTGGTCGTAGGGCACCTCGGCCTCGGCCAGCAGCACGTTCATGTGGCCGGGCATACGGCCGGCCACGGGGTGGATGGCGTACTTGACGGTGATGCCCTTGTGCGTGAGCTTCTCGGCGAGCTCCTTCACCGCGTGCTGGGCGCGCGCTACCGCCAGGCCGTAGCCAGGCACGATGACCACGGTTTCCGCATTGCCCAGGATGAAGGCGGCGTCATCGGCGCTGCCGCTCTTGACGCTGCGCTGAACTGCCGCCCCAGACACCGCGGCCGTGGCGTCACCGCCAAAACCTCCCAGGATCACGTTGAAGAACGAGCGGTTCATCGCCTTGCACATGATGTACGAGAGGATGGCGCCCGAGCTCCCGACCAGCGAGCCGGCGATGATCAGCATCGAGTTGTTGAGACTGAAGCCAATGCCTGCCGCCGCCCAGCCCGAGTAGGAGTTGAGCATGGACACCACCACCGGCATGTCGGCGCCGCCGATGGGGATGATGATCAGCACGCCCAGGATAAAGGCCAGAGCCAGCACCGCCAGGAAGGCGTTCCAGTTCTCGGTCGCCATGAAGAACAGGCCCAGGCCCACGGTGGCCAGGGCCAGCACGAGGTTCAGGAGGTGCTGGCCGGCAAACTGCACCGGCGCGCCCTGGAACAGGCGGAACTTGTACTTGCCCGAGAGCTTGCCAAAGGCAATGACCGAGCCGGAGAAGGTGATGGCGCCAATGGCGGCTCCGAGGAACAGCTCCAGCCGGTTGCCCGCCGGGATCTCGCCCGGGGCCCGGGCGATGCCAAAGGCCTGGGGCTCGGCCACGGCCGCCACCGC